>ERZ808240.4617-NODE-4617-length-11991-cov-12.499330_pt1 | contig 11991 bp, 9 predicted proteins | sample MGYA00521084_ERZ808240 | MGnify/ENA primary metagenome ERZ808240 (study PRJEB31516, sample SAMN03275571) | gut metagenome | biome: mammalia-associated habitat; material: feces | host: Papio cynocephalus | place: Kenya | collected 2012-08-06 ... | reverse complement strand
TCGAAAAACTGTTCTACCAGCACAACCAGACCACCGTCATCGGCGTGGCCGAGGCACGCGGGGTCATCCTGCTGGCGGCAGCGCAGGCGGGCCTGCCCATCTATGAGTACACCCCCATGCAGGTCAAGCAGGCCGTCACCGGCTATGGCAAGGCAGTGAAAAAGCAGGTGCAGGAGATGACCCGTATCATGCTGCATCTGCCCGCCATCCCCAAACCCGATGACACTGCCGACGCATTGGCCATGGCCATCACCTTCTGCCACACCAATGGCAGTCAGCTGGCCCGCTTTACCCGGCGGGTGGCCGGGCCCATCTGAAGCGCCGCCGTCTTTTGCGGCAGGGCACTGCAATTTCTGAAACAATAAAATGTTCGCGTATCCGATAGACATGCCCGGCACGCCGCTTGGAATGGGCGATGCCGAACGGCATTGACTGAGAGGGCTATCATGATATACTGCTTAACAGGAAAAATCGTCAAAAAGAGCCTGAACGCTGTGGTCATCAGCTGCGGCGGCGTGGGCTACTACGCCCAGTGCCCGGCCAGCGTGGCCGGGGCGCTGCCCGGCGTGGGAAACGAAGCGACCATCTATACGGTTATGAGCGTGACCGAAAACGACGTCAGTCTCTACGGCTTTGCCAGCGAGGAGCAGCAGGCCTGCTTTGAGCTGCTCACCTCAGTTTCGGGTGTGGGTGCCAAGGTGGGTCTTGCCATCCTGAGCGTCATGGAGCCCGACCGGGTGGCACTGGCCATCTCGGCAGGCGACCACAAGGCGTTCAAGGCGGCATCCGGCGTCGGCCCCAAGCTGGCCCAGCGCATCGTGCTGGAGCTGAAGGATAAGGTCGCCAAGGGCTTTGCCGGCGGCATCGACCTGACTGATGTGGCAGGTGCCGCTTCGGAGACGGCGGCCGTACAGGGAGCGGGACAGGCCATTGCGGCGCTGGTGTCGCTGGGCTACAGCCAGAGCGAGGCAGCGCTGGCCGTCTCGAAGATCGACGGCTCGCTCCCCGTGGAAGAAATCATCAAGCTGGCGCTGCGCAGCATGGCGGGCAGGAGGTAAGCAATGCAGGACGATACCGCGCTCTATGGCGCAAAAATGATGCAGCCCGGAATGACGGCAGCGGACACCGAGGAAAATAACCTCCGCCCCCAGCATCTGGAAGACTACATCGGACAGGAAAAGGTCAAGCAGAACCTGAAAATCTATCTCGAAGCGGCCAAGCGCAGGGGTGAGCCTATGGATCACATCCTGCTCTACGGCCCTCCGGGTCTGGGCAAGACGACGCTGGCGGGCATCATTGCCAACGAGATGGGGGTGCAGATCCGCATCACCAGCGGCCCGGCCATCGAAAAGCCCGGCGACCTCGCCGCCCTGCTGACCAATCTGCAGGAGGGCGACGTCCTCTTCATCGATGAGATCCACCGCCTGTCCCGGCAGGTGGAAGAGGTGCTCTATCCGGCGCTGGAAGATTATGCGCTGGACATCATGATCGGCAAGGGCCCCAGTGCCCAGAGCATCCGCATCAATCTGCCCCGGTTCACGCTGGTGGGTGCCACCACCCGGGCCGGTCAGATCACCGGCCCCCTCCGGGACCGCTTCGGCGTGCTGCTCAAACTGGAACTCTACAGCCCCGATGAGCTGAGCCGCATCATCACCCGCTCGGCGGGCATCCTCGACCAGCCCATCACGCCGGAAGGCGCCTACGAGCTGGCAAAGTGCAGCCGGGGCACTCCCCGTGTGGCAAACCGTTTTCTCAAGCGGGTGCGTGACTTCGCTACTGTGCTGGGAGACGGTGTCATCGACCGGGATGTGGCCCTGCTGAGTCTCAAGCGGATGGACGTGGATGCGCTGGGCCTGGATGAGCTGGACCGCAGCCTGCTCCGGGCCATCATTGAGATGTACAACGGCGGGCCGGTGGGTCTGGAAACGCTGGCGGCGGCCCTCGGTGAAGAGGCCGTGACGCTGGAAGACCTCTGTGAGCCCTATCTGATGCAGATGGGCTTTTTGACCCGCACCCCACGGGGCCGCTGTGTCACCCGGCTGGCCTATGAGCATCTGGGCCTGAAGGCACCGGAGGGCAGCAGTGCAGAAGAAAACGGGCAGCAGAGCCTGTTCTGAAAAACGCCCCGGCCCAGGGGCAGCATAAAGTAGAAAAGAAAAAGACGGTACGGAGAGGAAAAACTCTCCGGAAAGCGAGGTATTGTTATGGGAAAGTATTTTGGCACAGACGGCGTCCGCGGCGTGGCAGGCGCAGACCTGACCTGTGAGATGGCGATGATGATCGGCCGGGGCGCAGCCGCTGTGCTGACCAGCAGCACCGGCCACAAGCCCCGCATCCTCATCGGAAAGGATACCCGCCAGTCTGGCGATATGCTGGAAGCGGCCCTGACCGCCGGTCTGTGCAGTGTGGGCGCAGACGTGGAGAGCCTGGGTGTGGTGCCCACTCCCGCTGTGGCCTATCTGGTGCGGAAGTACCACGCCGACGCCGGTGTGGTCATTTCGGCCTCCCACAACCCGATGGAATTCAACGGCATCAAGATCTTTGCGGGCACCGGCTATAAGCTGCCCGATGAGGTGGAAAACCAGATCGAAGCGCACATCGACGACAAGTGCGCCGATATCAAACTGGCGACCGGCGACGACGTGGGCCGGGTGACTTACCGTACCGACGGCATCAAGGACTACACCGACCACCTGTATGAATCCATCAACGGCGACCTGACCGGCCTGAATGTCTGCATCGATTGCGCTAACGGCGCATCTGCCGAGGTGGCAAAGACGCTGTTCCCCCGGCTGGGTGCAACGTGCACCTTCCTGGGCGTGGAGCCGGACGGAAAGAACATCAACGCCGGGGTGGGCAGCACTCACCTGGACAATCTGGAAAAGGCCGTGGTGGAAGGCGGCTTCGACTGCGGCATCGCCTTTGACGGCGATGCTGACCGCTGCCTTGCCTGCGACGAAAAAGGTCAGGAGATCGACGGCGATAAGATCATCGCCCTGCTGGCAATGGCTATGAAGAACAAGAACCGTCTGGACGGCAACACCGCTGTGGTCACGGTCATGTCCAATCTGGGCTTCATCAAGTTCATGGAATCTCAGGGCATCGATACCGAGAAGACCGCTGTGGGCGACCGCTATGTGCTGGAAAATATGCGGGAGAACGGTTACGCCATCGGCGGTGAGCAGAGCGGCCATGTCATCCTGCTCCACCACGCCACCACCGGCGACGGTGAGCTGACCGCCGGCAAGCTGCTCAAGCTGCTGGCCGAGAGCGGCAAGAAGATGAGCGAGCTGAACGGCATCTATGCCCAGTACCCTCAGGTGCTGGTGAACGTGACCGCCAATGCCGCCCAGAAAGCCGCCTATAAGGAAGACGAGGTGCTGGCCGGCTTCATTGAGAACGAGCAGCAGAAGCTGATGGGCATGGGCCGTGTGCTGGTGCGTGTGTCCGGCACCGAACCGAAGATCCGCGTCATGGTGGAGGGCCAGGATTTGGAAGCCATCGACCGCTGCGCCAAGCGCATCGTGGATAAGATCAACAAGCGTATTCTGGAAGGCTGAGAAGAACAGAACAAAACGGAAGGAGGACGCATATGCGCCCTGCAGATACATGGAAAGACTACGAACTGCTGGATGCCACCGATGGCAACCGGCTGGAACGCTGGGGCGAGACCCTGCTGGTGCGGCCCGACCCGCAGGTGGTGTGGAAGACCCCGCAGCAGAGCCCCCTCTGGGCCAAGGCTGACGCGGTATACCACCGCTCCAATCAGGGCGGCGGCGAGTGGGAGTACCGCCGCCGTCTGCCCGAAAAATGGAAGATCACCTGCGGCGAAGGGGAGGATAAACTGACCCTCATCGTCAGCCCCACCGGCTTCAAGCATACGGGCGTGTTCCCGGAGCAGGCCGTCAACTGGGCCTGGTATGCCAAAAAGATCCGTGCCGCAGGCCGCCCTATCCGGGTGCTGAACCTCTTCGGCTACACCGGCGGCGCAACGCTGGCCTGCGCAGCTGCCGGAGCCACCGTCTGCCATGTGGATGCCTCCAAGGGCATCGTGGCATGGGGCAAGGACAATGCCGCTGCCAGCGGTCTGGCCGACCGGCCCATCCGCTGGCTGGTGGATGACTGCGCCAAGTTCGTGGCCCGGGAAAAGCGCCGGGGCAATACCTACGACGGCATCATCATGGACCCGCCCAGCTATGGCCGCGGCCCCGGCGGTGAGATCTGGAAGCTGGAAGACTGTATCTACGACCTCATCAGCCAGTGCGAGGAAGTGCTGAGCGATAAGCCCCTCTTCTTTGCCGTCAACAGCTACACCACCGGCCTGTCGCCCGCCGTCATGGAATATATGCTCAAGACCACGCTGGTGCCCCGTTTCGGCGGTGTGACCAGCTGCGACGAGATCGGTCTGCCCGTCTCGGCCACCGGCGGTGTGGTGCCCTGCGGCGCGACCGCCATCTGGGAAGAATGATCTCTTATCGCAAATCAAGAAATTAGTGCAACATCGGAACGACATCTTTGCGATATGCAATTCGACGTTGCTGCTGTTGCATTAAAAAGTTGAATCGCTATAAAAGAATGGGGTACAGCCCCTTGCGGAGGGGCGCACCACCAGAAAGAGAAAGCAAATGAGTGAAACGATATTAACAGCAGAAAATTTAAAGTTCCGCTATGACCCGGAGCAGCCGGACTACGCCCTGAACGGCGTCTCCATGGAGGTCAGGCGGGGCGAGTTCGTGGCCGTGCTGGGCGCAAACGGCTGCGGAAAATCCACCCTTGCCAAGCACTTCAACGCCATCCTTCTGCCGGAAGAGGGCAAAGTCTATGTCGAGGGGATGGACACCGCCGACGAGGACAAGCTCTACGATATCCGCCAGACCGTGGGCATGGTGTTCCAGAGCCCGGACAACCAGATCGTGGCGACCGTTGTGGAAGAAGATGTGGCCTTTGCGCTGGAAAATCTGGGCGTGCCGCCGGATGAGATGCGCCGCCGCGTGGATGAAGCCATGAAGATGACGGGCATCTACGAGTTCCGGGAGCGGGCACCCCATAACCTCTCCGGTGGTCAGAAGCAGCGCGTTGCCATCGCAGGCGTGGTGGCCATGCGCCCCGACTGCCTCATCCTCGACGAGGCTACCGCCATGCTGGACCCCCGGGGCCGGGAGCAGGTGATGCAGACCATCCACCACCTCAACAGGGATATGGGCATCACCGTGGTGTCCATCACCCACTACATGGAAGAGGCCGCACAGGCCGACCGTGTGCTGGTGATGAGCGGCGGCAAGGTGGTCATGGAGGGCACCCCGAAAGAGGTGTTCAGCCAGACCGAGAAAGTCCGCTCCCTTCGTCTGGATGTGCCTCAGGCCGCAGAGCTGCGGGATGAGCTGGTCAAGGCCGGCACCCCCATGCCCGAGGGCATCATCGACACCGGCGAATGCGCACAGGCTCTGTACGAGCTGCTGAAGTAAGGGGGCGGACAGAAATGGCAAGTATCATCAAAGTAGAACACCTGAGCTATGTCTATAATCCCGGGATGCCGAATGAAGTCACCGCACTGGACGATGTGAGCTTCGAGGTGGAAGAGGGCGATTTCGTGGGCATCATCGGAGCCACCGGCTCTGGCAAGAGCACCCTCATCACCCACATGAACGGCCTGAACAAGCCCACCAGCGGCAGGATCATCATCGATGGCCGCGATCTCTGGGCCGAGCCGGAGAAGATTCGGGATTTTCGTTTCCTGACGGGTCTGGTCTTCCAGTACCCCGAGTATCAGCTCTTCGAGGAGACCTGCTATAAAGACATCGCGTTCGGCCCCAAGAACATGGGCTTGAGCGAAGAGGAGATCGACAAGCGGGTGCACGAGGCAGCGGATTTCGTCGGTCTGGATCGATCGCTGCTGGAGCGCAGCCCCTTCGAGCTGTCCGGCGGTCAGAAGCGCCGGGTGGCCGTGGCAGGCGTCATGGCCATGAAGCCCCGTATCCTTGTGCTGGATGAACCCGCCGCCGGCCTCGACCCCGAAGGCCGGGACGAAATTCTTTCCGAGGTGAAGGACTACCACAAGAAGACCGGCACCACCGTGCTGCTGGTGTCCCACAGCATGGAGGACATCGCCAAGTACGCCGATAAAGTGCTGGTGATGAGCGATAAGAAGCTGGTCATGTACGACACCGTGGAAAAGGTCTTTGCCCGGGCACCGGAACTGCTCAAACTGGGGCTTTCGGTGCCGCAGGTGACGAAAATTTTTCTCAAGCTGCGGGAGATGGGGGTGGATGTTCCGGCGGACGTCTACACCATTCCCTACGCAGTCAAGATGATCCTGGCGGCAAAAGCCCGGCGGGATGCCGGAGAGAGTCTTGTGCTCCCCCGGGATGATGCCGAACAGAAAGGGGGCGCAGCCGAATGCTGAGAGATATCACCATCGGTCAGCACTTCCCGGGCAACAGCCTCGTGCACCGTTTTGACCCCCGGCTCAAGCTTGTGCTGACCATCTTGTATATCGTCCTGCTCTTTGCGGCCTCCAACCCGCTGGGCCTTGCCCTCTCGCTGGTGTTCCTGGCCGTCATGTATGCCGTGGCGAAAATTCCCCTCAAGCTCATCCTCAAGAGCCTGAAACCCATTTTCCCCATCGTGGTGTTCACGGCGGTGCTCAACCTGTTCTTCGTGTCGGGCGAGGGCGACCCGCTGTTCCACTGGGGTTTTCTGACCATTTACGCCGAGGGCGTGCGGTATGCTGTGCTGATGGCAGTCCGCGTTATGGCCCTTATCGCAGGCACCAGCCTGCTCACCTACACCACCAGCCCCATCGTGCTGACGGACGCCATCGAGCAGCTGCTCAAGCCCCTGGGCAAACTGCACTTCCCGGTGCATGAGCTGGCCATGATGATGAGCATCGCCCTGCGGTTCATCCCCACCCTCATCGAGGAGACGGACAAGATCATGAACGCCCAGAAAGCCCGCGGTGCCCAGCTGGATACCGGCAAGATGACCGAGCGCATCAAGGCACTGGTGCCGGTGCTGGTGCCCCTTTTCATCTCGGCTTTCCGCCGTGCCGATGAACTGGCTATGGCTATGGAGTGCCGCTGCTACCGGGGCGGCGAGGGCCGCACCCGGCTCAAGGTGCTGAAGTGCACGAAGCAGGACTACATTGACCTCGCGGTCTGTATCGCCTGCTTTGCGGTCATTCTGGCATCGAGGCTGGTGTTCCCGAATTTTTAAAGAGACGGAAGAAGTTCTCTTTTGCTTGCCAAAAGAGAACCAGAAAAGCACCCGCTGGTGAGAGGCTCGGCGGTGGCGAAGCCATGAAAGCCCCAGCGGGGCTTTCAAGTCCGACCGTCCGGTTTGCGGAGCAAATGCCGCGTGTTCAGCGCGGCAAGGACAGGGGGCACGTCTCAAGGGCTGCTCGCCCTTGATGATCCCAAAGAGGTGGGTTCCAAACAAAAAAGCTGGAGATTCACGCATTCGCGTGAAAATCTCCTGACGCTTTTTTGCTTTCCACCAATTTTTACAAACGAAAACCTGACCAGACGGCATAGTTGTGATATGTAGATTGCGAATGCCGGCCGTGCATTTAAAAACGCAAACTGCTGTAAATGAAAAACGCTGCTTTGATGAATTATTTATTGAAATTAGCTTACGATGGCACCAACTACTGCGGCTTTCAGGTGCAGCCCAACGGGCAGAGCGTAGCCGCTGCTTTTCAGGATGCGCTGGAAGCGGTGCTGGGCAGCCGCCCCGACATCAAGGGGTGCAGCCGCACCGATGCAGGCGTCCATGCGCTGGGCTTCATGCTCAATTTCCACGCAGACACCCGCATCCCGGCGGCAAAACTGCCGCTGGCCCTGAACCAGCACCTTCCCCCGGATATCCGGGTGCTGGAAGCGCAGGTGGTGCCCGAGGAGTTCCACGCCCGTTATGCGGCCCACACCAAGACCTATCTTTACCGCATCCACAACAGCCAGATCGATTCGCCCTTTGAATCCCGGTATTATACCCGGGTGCCCGGGCGGCTGGATGTGGAAAAGATGCAGCAGGCCGCGCAGCATTTTGTGGGACGACACGACTTTCTGGCCCTCTGTGCGGCAGGCAGCTCTGCCGCCGCCCACGGCGACACCGTGCGGACCATCACGGTCTGCAATGTGACACGCCGGGGAGACGATATCGATATCACCGTGACAGCGGACGGCTATCTCTACAACATGGTGCGCATTCTGGCAGGCACCCTGTGCGAGGCCGGAGCGGGGCGTCTCGACCCCGGAGCTGTGCCGGATATTCTCGCCAGCCGCGACCGGAAAAAGGCCGGGCCGACGCTGGCCGCAAAAGGGCTTTTTCTCAAGAGCGTAGCCTATGACACGCCCGCAGGGGCAGAATAGATCAGAACGGCTCCCGAAGGGGAAAACAATGGCCCCTTTGGGAGCACTGTCGTTGTAGAAGGGGGACAGGAGAAGGCAATATGAAGAAGATCCATCGCGGCAGGCGGCAGGGAGCGGGAGAACCGCTCTCGGCAGGCCGGGTCGAATATCTGGAACAGGCCCGGCAGCGGGTGAGAGGAAAGCGCCTCCGGCGAACGGCGGTCATCGTCACCGCCCTGACGCTGGTGCTGCTCTTTGCCACCGGTTTCGTAGGCAGCTCAGTGGCTGTGGCCAAGGACTGGGCCGACACCGCCCGCATCCTGCTCTTTCCGGGCCTTGGATGGCCGCAGCAGACCGGCATCATGGAGATAGACCAGCTGGCCCCCATGACCGGGAGCTTCGTGGAGCTGGGTGCAGACGGCTGTGTGGTCTATTCCCGCACCGGCACCAGACTTAACTCTATCCAGAGCGGCTACGCCCGCCCGGCACTGGCGGCAGGCAAGAGCCGTTTCGTGCTCTACAACCGCTCGGGCAATGAGCTGCGGGTGGAGAGCCGCACCCAGAACCTTTACACCAAGACCATGGAGAACAGCATCTACCTCTGCGCCATGGCCGATAACGGCACGCTGGCTGTGGTGACAGAAGACCCCGGCAGCACCGCAAAGCTGCTGGTGTATTCCTCCTCTATGGAGCAGCAGCTGAGCTGGAACATGACCATCACCGACGGCACACCGCTGCGGATGGCCTTTTCGCCCGACGGGCGGCGGCTGGCGGTGGCGGCTGTCACCGTCAACGCCGGACAGATGGTGACGAACTTCTATGTGGTCACACTGGCCCAGGGCGACCCCGTCCTTGTGGGGAGCCAGAGCGGCGCGGCCCAGTGGCTCAGCTGGCCCTCCGGTGCCAGCCTGCTGGCGGTCTGTGACAACCGGGCGATGCTGTATAACGTCTCCGGCGGGGAGAAAGCAGCCTACGACTTTGCAGGCCAGACCCTCCGGGATGTGTCGGTGGATGCCTCGGGCAATATCGGCCTGCTGCTGGTCTCGGGCCAGCTCTGTCAGGCCGTAATGCTGGACCGCAGCCTGAATGTGCAGAACACTTCTTCGGTGCAGGCGGCCAACCGCATCGTCCGGGCGGGGAGCCAGTTCTATCTGCTCACCGACAACGGGGTGGAGTGTCTTGCGCAGGACGGCACCTCCCAGTGGACACAGACCCTCGCGGCCCGTCCGCAGGGACTGCTGGCCGATAAAAAGCAGCTGCTGGTCTTCTGCGGCAATACCGTGCAGGTGCTTACCCCGCCCGAAGCGGCGGATACATCCGGCGCATCTGCAAATACATAATAAGGAAGACAAGGTATGTTCAAGAATCCGTCATTTCTTTTTGATATGATATGTACCGTGGTCTGGCTGCTGCTGGCCGTCCGCTATGCCCGCAAGGGCTTTCTGGCGTCCACCGTTCAGCTGGTCGGCAACCTGCTCAGCCTCGGCGGAGCCAGAGTTTTTTCCAGCTGGGCCGCAGCGGAAGTGTTTCAGCGGTTTCTGGCCGGGAGCTTCCGCACCCAGATCGCCGAGAGCATCACGGCAGGGGGCGTCGTAGACCTGACCGGCATCGCGGACAAATATGCGGGCTTCCTGCCCGACAGCTTCCGGGCCTCCATCGTGGAGGCCTGCGAGCGCTCCATCTCGGCAGTTCTCAGCGACAACGCTGTGGTGCTGGCAGATGTCATCGTCCAGAAGGTGCTGGCCCCGCTGCTGACGCCGGTCATCTCGCTGGTGCTCTTTTTCCTGGCCTTTGCCCTGTTCCGGATGCTCATCAGCATGCTGGTGACGGTGCTGGGCCTTGTGAACCGGCTGCCGGTCATCGGCACGGTCAACCGCTGGCTGGGCTGGACGGCGGGTGGTATCGCCAGTCTGGTAGATATCTATCTGGTGCTGTGTGTGCTGTGGGCGATCATCGTCATCACCGGCGGCAACCTCACTGTGCTGAACGACACAGTGATGAGCAGCAGCCTTTACTATAAAGTATTCAATCTGTTCAACCCCTTCCTGTAAGGGGAGCATAGGAGGAACTATGGTCTGCAATCGCTGCCAGAAACGTCCGGCTATCATCTTCGTCCAGAGGATGGAGAATGGCCAGATGAAAAATGAGGGCTTTTGCCTGCACTGTGCCCGTGAGCTGCACATCAAGCCGGTGGAAGACCTGATGAAGCAGTTCGGGATGTCCGACGAGGACATGGACAACATGGAGAACCGCATGGAGAGCATGATGGATGAGATGGGCGATGCGAACCCGCTCTCCCTCATGATGAATATGGGTCAGCCCATGGGAAATGAGGATGGAGAAGGGGACGATGATCTTGTGCCTGGCTCCAGCGCTACTTTCCCGCTGGGGGTCAAGGATGATTCGGCCGGGGAGAATAAGAAGACCCAGAAGAACGGTAAAAAGCCGCCCCGCCGTAAATTCCTGGACACCTATTGTGAAAACCTGACCCGCAAGGCCCGGGAGGGCAAACTGGATGATATCGTGGGCCGCGACCGCGAGATCTACCGCACCATCCAGATCCTGAGCCGTCGTCAGAAGAACAACCCCTGCCTCATCGGTGAGGCGGGCGTGGGCAAGACCGCCATCGCGGAGGGCATCGCGGAGCGCATTGCCAAGGGCAATGTGCCGGCGGGCCTGAAGGATAAGGAGATCTTCCTGCTGGACCTCACCAGCCTTGTGGCTGGCACCCAGTTCCGGGGCCAGTTCGAGCAGCGGGTCAAGGGCCTGCTGAGCGAGGTGAAGGCCGCAGGCAACATCATCCTGTTCATCGATGAGATCCACACCATCACCTCTGCCGGTGAGAGCGAGGGTGCCATGAACGCGGGCAACATCCTCAAGCCCGCCCTCTCCCGCGGAGAGATCCAGGTCATCGGTGCCACTACCTTCAACGAGTACCGCAAGTATATCGAGAAGGATCAGGCTCTGGAACGCCGTTTCCAGCCTGTCCGGGTGGAGGAACCCAGCGTGGCCGACACGCTGGCGGTCATGAACGGCATCAAGAAGTATTACGAAGAGCATCATCACGTGCAGGTGCCTGCCGATGTGCTGAGCGCCATCGTCACCCTCAGCGAGCGGTATATCACCGACCGCTACCTGCCCGATAAGGCCATCGATCTGCTGGATGAGGCCTGTGCCTGCTGCAATCTGGCCCATCCGGTCATCTCGGAATACCTCGAGATGCAGAAAGAGCTGGACGAACTGCAGAAGGAAGAGACCGATATGGAGTCTGCGGACGTCAATGAGCCCATCGACTACGAGCAGGTGGCCCAACGCAAGACCCGTATCGCCAAGCTGCAGGCCGACCTGCCCGCAAAGCAGGCCGCAGCCAGCGAGATCAAAGTGACCATGGACGATGTGGCCAAGGTCATCGAGCTGTGGACCGGCATCCCGGCGGTGAAGATTCAGGAGACCGAGTTCGTCAAGCTGGCCGGTCTGGAAGATGAGCTGAAAAAGAAGATCATCGGTCAGGATGAGGCCGTCCATCTGGTGGCGCAGGCCGTCAAGCGGAGCCGCGCCGACCTCTCGGGCCGCCGCCGTCCGGCAAGTTTTATCTTTGTGGGCCCCACCGGCGTGGGCAAGACCGAGCTGGTCAAGCAGCTGGCAA
>ERZ808240.4616-NODE-4616-length-11994-cov-14.693860_pt1 | contig 11994 bp, 10 predicted proteins | sample MGYA00521084_ERZ808240 | MGnify/ENA primary metagenome ERZ808240 (study PRJEB31516, sample SAMN03275571) | gut metagenome | biome: mammalia-associated habitat; material: feces | host: Papio cynocephalus | place: Kenya | collected 2012-08-06 ... | reverse complement strand
AAAAAAAAAAAAAAAAAAAAAAAAAAAAAAAAAAAAAAAAAAAAAAAAAAAAAATAACTAGTACAACAAGTACTAATTATAAAAATACAGAAAAATAAAATTTATCGTTTATTTAAACTTTTAACATATTTTTTAGATTTATCAAAATAAAAGATACATCCACATTTTAGAGGATCAACTTCATTGCCATCCATATACTCACCATTTTTTATATAGACTACAAAACTGTTAGAAGTATCGTCTCCTAATATTTCGGAACTTCTACCATCAACATAAGAAAATTGATAACCATCCTTAGGTTCAACAACCCTAACTACATATTCTCCATCAGCAAGACTTGATACAATATGCGTTCTTTTAGTAGAAGTCCACTGATCAATTAAATTATTATCTAAATCAGTAACTAAAAAATCAACTCCATCTATATAGTCACTATCATCTTTAGAATAAGCACCAACTAAAAAACTTCCATTATTAGAGTCTCTATAAGCATCTAGTATTTCATCACTAAGTTTTTCCTTAACAGTAGAAATAGTATAACAAAAATAATAGTCATCTTTTTTATCTTTAAATTCATTAGGATAATCCTCCATAGTAAATTTATAAACAGCCAAACTATTACCATAGTCCTCTAAAGCATTAATCTCTTCAATTGTATATGTTTTCCCCGGTTCTAAACCCTTAATTATATAATCATCTACACCACTAACAAAATGATCAATAACATTATTATCACTATCTCTAACAACATATTCTATACCTGAAATATAATCACAGTTCTTAGAATCACATACTGAAAACATTACTCTATCCACGCCATTCATATCTTCATACTTTGATAATTGTTCTGAAGGTATATTCAATTCCTTAGAATAAGAAACATATCCTAAAGAAACATTAATAACTTCCTTACTAGAATCGTAGGTTTTTGGTACACTACCATTAATACCAGAACTATATTCTAATGCACTAAAACTTTCATAAACATCATCAGCATCTTTACTCTTTTTACTAGAGTTATTAAAACTACAACCAGAAAGTGTAGCAAATACTAGTACCATGCTTACACCTTTTTTAAATTTATCTGAAATATTATTTATTTTTATATTCATAATAACCCTCCCATCAAAATTAATATATCATAATACTTATTTGAAGTCAAAAATTTTATATCAACTTTACACATAAAAAAACACCATTTATAAAATGGCATTTGCGTAAGTATATAGATAGTCATTTACAATATTAATATCATAAATTTTATTTTCTAAACAATAAGATATAATCAAGTCAAAATTGTTATTTTTACTTAAACTATATCCCGCACTAGAAAGCAAATTATTAAACTTCTCTTTATCCAAACATAAAGACAAGCACAACTTAATAACATTATTCTTTTTAGGAATATAATTATCATTACATCTTATTTTAGAAAATAATTTCCTATCCATATCTACTTTTTTATAAATCTCTGAATCTTTATAGCCACTATCATCAATGTATGAAAATAATAAACTACTAAAAGACAAAGACTTATTTTGATTTAGATATTCTTTTAAATTTTTATTCATTTTTAGCACCTCCACAGTACACTTTACTGTTGGTTTGCATCTGCAAAGCAACATCGTTTTGCTCCACATAAATATCTAAATCGATTATTATTATACCATTATCCACAAATAAGTCAACTAAAAATCAAAAAAATCACTAGAAAAATCTAGCGATTCCAAATAAATACATATCTATCTTTCAATGAATAATCCTTTTCAATAGATACATTAACATCACCCAAATATTTAAAAGCTAATTCCTCTATCTCTTTTCCTTGTTCATATCCTATTTCAAAACAAATCAAAAACTTTTCTTTTAAATATTTACTACAATTAGAAAGAATTTCTTTATAATAATAAAGACCATTATCCAAAGCATAAAGTGCTATATCAGGTTCATTATTTCTAACAATATCCTCTATCTCTTCATCATATCTAATATACGGAGGATTACTAATAATAACGTCATATACCCCAGATACATCACTAAAAACATCACTATACATAAAATTTACTGAAACATTGTTATCTCTCGCATTATTCTTTGCAACCTCTAATGCATCCAACGATATATCAACAGCACTCACATCACATTTCAATTCCTTAGCAATACTTATAGCAATACAACCACTACCAGTACCAATATCTATAATAGATACCTCATTATCAAATAATTTTCTAATATAATTAATAGACTTTTCAACCAATAGCTCCGTTTCAAATCTAGGTATCAATACACTAGGATTAACACTAATAGTATTACCATAAAAATCAACATTACCAACTATATACTGAACTGGAACACCTTTCTCCAACTCCTCAATAGCATTCTTCATATCTTTATTTTTTAAATACTTTCTTAAATATTCTATCTTCTCATCCATAAATTTTACGCATTTTCCTCTAATTTTCTCTTTTGATCCTCATTAATTAAAGCATCTATTACAACTCCTAATCCACCATCCATAATTCTATCAAGATTCATAGAAGTAAAACCAATTCTATGATCAGTAAGCCTATTTTGAGGATAATTATAAGTTCTTATTTTCTCACTTCTATCCCCAGTACCAATCTTACTTCTTCTAATTTCTCCCTCTTCTTCCTCTTTTTCTCTCAATTTTAAATCATATAATCTAGTTTTTAAAATTTTAAATGCTTTTTCCTTATTTTTAATTTGACTTCTTTCAGTTTGAGAATAAACAATAATACCAGTAGGAATATGAGTAAGTCTAACAGCACTATCAGTAGTATTTACACCTTGTCCACCACAACCACTACTTCTAGTAATATCAATTCTAACTTCACTTTCATCTAATTCAAAATCAAAATCATCTGCCTCAGGCATAACCAAAACAGTAGCAGTAGAAGTATGAACTCTACCCTGACTTTCAGTAGCAGGAACTCTCTGTACTCTATGAGAACCACTCTCATACTTTAATTTAGAATAAACACTATCTCCCTTAACCATAAATTCAATATTAGTAAATCCACCAGCAGCACCCTCAGTACTATTAGTTATCTCTATTTTCCATCCCTCATTATTAGCGTATTTTTGATACATATCAAATAAATCACCAGCAAAGATATTAGCCTCATCTCCACCAGCAGCACCTCTAATCTCAACAATAACATTTCTCTCATCATTAGGATCATGTGGTAATAACATTACCTCTAATTTACTTAAAATCTCTTCTTTTTCTTGTTCTAAAGTTACTAATTCTTCTCTAGCGATGTCTCCTAATTCTTTATCTTTTAATAATTCTTTATCATCACTAATAGACTTAAGTATATTTTGATATCTAGTATACATATCAACTATATCCTCTAATCTAGTTTTCTCTTTACTAAGTTCAGTCATTTTCTTTATATCACTAATAATATCAGGCTTAGATAATTCCTCACCAATTTCTTCATATCTTTTCTTTATAGAATCCAATCTCTCTATCATATTCTTCCCTCTCTCAATATAAATCATTAATATTTTATCATTAAGTAAACTAGATGTCAAACCATTAATTTCCTATCAAAGGCAAAATAAAAAGTAGAACCATTCTACTTCTTACCCAAATTAATTGCTCTTTCCACAGCACTCTTAATATTTTCCATAGAAAAAGGCTTATTCAACATATCAACTATATCATACTTAAAAGCCTTATCTATAGTTTCTTTACTATCATCACCAGATATTATAAATATAGGTATCTTCTTAAATAAATGATAATTTCTAAAATAATCTAACACTACAAATCCATTAGATTCCGGCATATTTAAATCAAGTAACATACAAGCAATATCCTTACCTCTATTAATATTAACCAAATCAATTGCCTCTCTACCAGAAGTAGCACTAACAACTTCATAACTATCCTCTAAAGCCTTTATCATAATGTTTCTAATCATCTCTGAATCATCTACTACAATAACAACTTTATTCACAATTCCACCTCTATTTTCCTAAATATTCTTTAACAGCACTAATAACTCTATGAGCCTCTTTCATAAGTTCATCAAAATGAGCATTAACATATGAACTATCTCGCTCTTGACTCTTAAGTTGATGATCATAAGATAAAGATGCTAACTTAGTAAATCCTAAATACTTAGAATCTCCCTTCATTGCATGCACTAATATAGCATAATTTTCCATATCACCACTATTTCTAGCCTCTAACAAACTAGGAAGCCTTACCTCAGACTCATCCAAAAAATCTTGTAAAGTCTCATCATACATTTCCATATCGCCAAGTATTTCTACTCCAGCATCAACATCTATTCCATTTTTCTTTAAAATATTTACATCTCTCATAAATCTTACCTCCCCAATATTTTATAAATCAATTATACATCAATTTTTTAATACTGCAAATAGATATACACAAACTTTACACAACTTTTTAACAAAAATTACCAATAAAGAAAGAGAAGCCTTAAGCCTCCCAATCTCTTTTTCTTATTTTATGATTTTTCACAACCATAACATCATTATAATCTACATCTTTATTTTTCTTTAAAGTACCAGTACTTTTTAAATATTTTTTTAGCACCCTATTTAATTCAAACTTATCAATAGGTTTAGCTAAATAATCATCAAATCCACAAGATAAATATTTTTCTCTCATACCACTTATAGCATTAGCAGTTAAAACAACTACTGGTACAGAAAATCCAGAAACTCTCTCAATTTTCTTAAATATATCCAAAGTATCAGTACCACTCATCTTAGGCATCATATCATCCATAAGTATCAAATCAAAATTTGTATCATTATCAATAATATCTAAAAACTCAGATCCTGATCCAGCCAAAACAACAGAAACATTATAAGGCATAAGCAACCTAGAAGCAACCTTCAAATTTAGCTTATTATCATCTACTATTAATACTCTCTTACCACTAGCATCAAATACTTTAACATTATGATCATCATTTTTAATTACCTTAACACTAGTATCATCTATTATATTTTGATCAATAGTAACAGTAAAAGTACTACCCTTTCCAAGTTCACTATCAACATCTACTTTACCACCCATTAAAGATACTAAACTAGACACAATAGCAAGACCAAGACCATTACTACCCTTCTCGTTATTAACTCTCTCATATCTATTAAAAATAGTATTAAGTTCACTCTTAGCAATACCCTTACCAGTATCACTAACAGACATAATTAATCTACATTTAGAACCATTTTTAACCGCCTGAACCTTAAATATAATCTCTCCTGAATTAGTATTCTGTGCAGCATTACTAATAATATTAATAAGTATTCTCTTTATCTTATCACTATCCCCCAATAGCACCTTAGGAATATTATCAGAATATTCAAATTTAAAATCAATATTTTTCTTATTAATCAAAGTTTTAGCAATCATAGAAACATTCTCTAACATTTCCATAGTATCATAATCCCTATTACTAATAGACATATCCCCTGATTCAATCAAAGAAATATCAATAATACCATTAATTAAATTAACCAAATTATTAGAAGCCATCCTAATATCTTTAGCATCATCCTTTATAGTATTAATATCATCTTCATCAATTATAACCTGACTAAAACCATCAATAGTATTTAAAGGCATTCTAATTTCTCTAGATAACTTTTCCAAAAACTCACTCTTACTAGCATTAGCCCTAATAGCACTCTCCCTAGTAACCTCCAAGTATCTAATCTTTTTAGCATCCACGCTCTCCATAGTAATATATATAAATAAAATAACAAAAGTAAAAGTAGAAGCAATAATACCAAGTTTAGAATAACTTAATTGTATTATCAAAGAAATAAGAATAAGAATCATACATAAAATTAATTTAAGATAATCCTTTTTATCTATATACTTATTATTAAATATCATTAAACAAAGATTAACAATTAAACAACTAAACAATACAAAATATAAATAATTTACCTCACTACCACTAATAACATTACCATTTATAGAAATAGGAAGTATAAAAGAAACAAGTGCTAAAAATATAACAACTATAGATAATATCCCAGACATTTTTAAAACACTATTTGAATATTTAGTATCACTACCAACATATTTATTCTTCATAATTTTTGAATATATATAGTAAATAAATAAAACCATAGTAATAATTAAACTAACTAAAAATAATTTAATAGAAAAAGTCTTAAAAAATAACTTACCACTAACATTACATAAAATAAATGAAAGTAAATATAAAAACTGATTAATAAAATTAATAATCAATAACTTTTTAAAAGTACTATCACCATTATTAGCAATATCTTTATTATTAACAAAGTATATACACATAATCATATATATAATAAATAAACCCATTACATAAAAATTAAAACTCATATCTATCCTCTCCTATTCTTTTTTACTATAATAAGTATATCAAAAATCTTTTAAATTGTATATCATTTTTTTATATTTTTATACACTAATCACCCAAAACTTACTATAAACCTTTGGGTGTACTTCTAAAAAAAACAACACTATTACAAAATAATGTTATTCTAATCATTAATATTTTTATTTCTAATATAGTTCTTCTTATTTATACATAATAAATAAAAAACAAATAAAAAGTCAAACAATAAATTGCTTTACATAAATGCGAACATTTGTTATTATATAATTAGGTGATGCTATTATGAATAATAGAATAATATTGCATATAGATGTCAATAATGCCTTCTTATCATGGACCGCAGTAGATATGTTAAAAAAAGGATATAAATACGATATAAGAAACAAATATGCCATAATTGGAGGATCAGAAAAAGATAGAAAAGGAATAGTATTAGCAAAAAGTACTCCCTGTAAAAAAATAGGAATTAAAACAGCAGATACAATATATTCAGCAAAAAAAATATGCCCAAATTTAGAAATATATCCACCAAACTATAAACTATATAAATATTACTCAGACGCAATGTATAACTACCTAAAACAATATACAAACATAATAGAAAGATACTCCATAGACGAATGCTTTCTAGATTACACATCATCACATAAATTATTTGGAGATCCAGTAAAACTAGCTTATAAAATCAAAGAAGACCTAAAGAAATTATATGGTTTTACCGTAAATATAGGCGTTGCCAATAACAAACTATGTGCTAAAATGGCATCAGACTTTGAAAAACCAGATAAAGTACACACATTATTTAATAATGAAATAAAAGAAAAAATGTGGCCCTTACCAATAGGAGATTTATTCATGATAGGAAAATCTACAACTAAAAAACTAATAGAATTAAATATATTAACAATTAAAGATTTAGCAAATACCAACGTAGATTTTCTAAATAAAAGATTTAAAAATCAAGGAAAAATAATGTGGGAACACGCTAATGGAATAGATAATGAAGAAGTCTTCTATATAAGAAGTGATCCCAAAAGTATATCCAATTCAACCTCACTACCATATGATTATACTAATCTCTCTGATATATTAAAAGTTATAAAAGAATTATCAATAGAAACATCACAAAAATTAAGAGAAAAAAACTTATATACAAATACCATAACCATATGGATTAAATATTCTAATTTTTACAAAGTAAATAAACAAATAACCCTAAATAATAATACTAATAATACAGACATAATTTATGATAAAGCCAAACAATTATTTATAAATACCTGGAACAAAGAACCAATAAGAGCACTATGTGTAGGAGTATCAAAAATAGATTCTTCTCATAATACCCAATTATCTTTATTTGATAAAAGTAAAAAAAAAGACACTAAAAAAGATGATAATCTTTGGAAAACAATAGACACTATTAACAACAAATATCATAAAAATATGATAACCTATGCTAACATCATAAAAAAAGATAATACAAATAATCCATCAAATAAAAATTAGAATAACAGCCTAGCCCCATATAAGCATTGGCTGATCCAACTAAACAATTACATTTTAGTAAACTTACCACCACTAAATAATTATAAATGTTATAATAGTATACTGAAAGAAGGTAAAAAAATGAATGAATTAATAATCAAAGAAATAGCAAATGATTTAAATATAAAGACAAATCAAATAGAAAGTGTATTAAAACTATTAAGTGATGGAAATACAGTCCCATTCATAGCAAGATACAGAAAAGAAGCAACAGGAGCCCTAAACGAAGAACAAATAAGAAAAATAAATGAAGTATACACCTACCAAGTATCACTATTAAAAAGAAAAGAAGATGTAATAAGATTAATAGATGAAAAAGGTATGCTAACAGAAAAATTAAAAAACGAAATAATGAAATGTAATAAATTAGTAGAAGTTGAAGACCTATATAGACCATATAAAGAAAAGAAAAAAACAAAAGCAACCGACGCTATAAAAAATGGATTAGAACCATTAGCCAAAATAATTATGAGCGAGCCTCAAAAAATAGAAATAAATAGTACTGCAGAAAAATATTTAAATACCTCTGTTAAAACTATAGAAGATGCTATACAAGGAGCAAAATATATAATAGCAGAATGGATAAGTGACAACGCATCATACAGAAAATATTTAAGAAACAACATGCTAAATTATGGAGTAATAAATACTAAAATAAAGAAAAATGCCAAAGATGAAAATAAAACATACGAAATGTACTATGACTTTCAAGAAAAAGTAAAATATATTAAACCTCATAGAATATTAGCAATTAACCGTGCCGAAAAAGAAGGAATAATAAATGTAGGAATTATTATAGACACAGAATATGTCTTAAATTTCTTCTATAAAAAAATTATTAAAAATGAATCTTCTCCAGTAGTTAATATTATAAAAGACGCTATTAACGATAGTTATAAAAGATTAATATTTCCAAGCGTAGAAAGAGAAGTAAGAAGCCTTCTAAAAGAAGAATCAGAAGAAAAAGCCATAGAATTATTCGGTAAAAACCTAGAAAAACTATTACTAACTCCTCCTATGAAAGATAAAATAGTATTAGGACTAGATCCAGCCTACCGTACAGGATGTAAATTAGCAGTAATAGATAACACCTCAAAAGTACTAAATATAAGTAAAATATATCCTCATGTCCCTCACAATAAATGGGATGAATCTAAACAAATTATAAAAGACTTAATAAAAATATATAATGTAGATATAATCGCCATTGGAAACGGAACTGCATCAAGAGAAAGTGAAAAATTAGTATCAGAAGTAGTAAAAGAATATAAAGATAAAAATATTGAATATATAATAGTAAGTGAAGCAGGAGCATCAGTATACTCAGCATCAAAATTAGCAATATCAGAATTCCCTGACCTTCACGTTGAAGAAAGAAGCGCTATATCAATTGCAAGAAGATTACAAGATCCATTAAGTGAATTAGTTAAAGTAGATTCCAAAAGTATAGGTGTAGGTCAATATCAACATGACGTCAATGAAAAAAAATTAGATGAATCATTAGACTTCGTTGTATCAAAAGCAGTAAATCAAGTAGGAGTTAATATTAATACAGCCTCACCTTCTATATTAAAATATATATCAGGTCTAACTAAAACAACAATAGATAAAATAATTAAAGAAAGAGAACAAAATGGTAAAATAACTTCAAGACAAGAATTAATAAAAAATAAAATATTATCTCCAAAAGTATATGAACAATCAATAGGATTTATGAGAATTATTGATGGTGATAATATTCTAGATAAAACCCCTATCCACCCAGAAAACTATCAAGATACTGAAAATCTATTAAAATACTTAAATGAAACCAAAGATAGTATTGGTAAGAAAGAACTAATAGAAAAATTAGATAACTTAAATCAAGAAGAATATAGCAAAACTACTAACATAGATAAATACACATTAGAAGATATGATTAAATGTTTAAAACAACCAAATAGAGATTTCAGAGACGATTTCCCAAAACCATTACTAAAAAGTGATATTTTAAAAATAGAAGACCTTAAAAAAGGAATGAAATTAGAAGGAACAGTAAGAAATGTTGTTGATTTTGGAGCATTTATCGATATTGGATTACATGATGACGGACTTGCACATATATCTAAATTAACAAAAGATTATATAAAACATCCATTAGATGTTGTAAATGTCGGAGATATAGTAACATGCTACGTAGATGATGTATCATTAGAAAAACAAAAAGTAAGTTTAACTCTAATAGATCCTAACGAAGCATAATTATAGCAAAATTTCTGTTACAGTTCAGACTAGAAAATAAGTAAAATTTATTTACCTAGTCTTTTTATTATTAAATATACTATATACTTAATAAAAATAATAGTCTTTTATTATCAAATTATTTATTATATAATTACTGTATAAAGTATTGGATGGTGATTATGGTATGGCAAAAGGATATATAAATGATTTCTATAGACAATTTGAAGAATTAAACAAAAAATTAGATAAAGCCAATAATACCATTTTCAATATGTCTTTAACAATTTCTGAATTAAATGAAACCAATAAATTATTAACTAAAAAACTAGATGAAGCGAGTAAAAAAAATAAAGAACTACTATTAGAAATAGAAAGACTAAAAAACAATAATAGTAAAAATAGTTCTAATTCTTCAAAACCTTCTAGTACAAATGGCTTTAAGAAAATAATTACTAATAACAGAAATAAGTCTAGTAGAAAACAAGGTGGTCAATCTAAACATATAGGTAAAACTTTAACCAATGAACAAATAGAAGAAATGATTAAGAATAATGAAATAGACGAAGTCATAACCATCGAAGAAAATAAAAATGAAACTAACAAAGACTTAAAACCAATAATAAGATATGAATATGATATTGAAATCAAAAGAATAGTAACCAAAAGCGTTATCTATCCAAACAAGAATAAAAATATTACTAAATATCCTGTGATTTATGGAAATAACATAAAAGCATATTGCTGTATGCTAAATCAAAAATATATGTCATTAGATGGTATTCAAAACTTTATTTATGACACAGCTAATAATAATCTTTTTACTTCAAAAGGTTCTTTTTATTCATGGAATAAAGAAATATATAAGTTATTATTAAATACAGAATATCAACATATACAAAAGGAATTAATGAATGCACTTGTGTTAAATGTGGATGAAAGTCCAATTAAAATAAATGGTGAGCAATATTATTTACATAATATTTCAGACGGAAATCATACACTTCAATACGTAACAAAACACAGAAGTCAAGAAAATATAGATGAATTTGGTTTTTTAAAACAATATAAGGGAATAATTGTACATGACCATTATAAGATGTATTATAACTATGGGGCAGATAATGCTGAATGTAATGTTCACGTATTAAGGTACCTTAATGCTGTATCTGAATTTACTAATCATACATGGGCTAAAAAGATGCACGATCTACTTTTAGATATGAAAAACATGAAAGAGGAATATATATCAAAAGGAGAAAATCATATTAGTAATGCCAAATATGAAGAGTTTAAATCTAAATATTTAAAGATATTATTAGAAGCCAGAGAAGAAAGAAGTAAAGATTTATCTCATAATGCTTACAAAAAAGAAGAAATTAACTTAATTAATAGATTAAATGAATATTGTGATAATCATCTCTTATTTCTGAAAAAATTCTTTGTTCCATTTTCTAATAATCGTGCTGAAGCGGATTTAAGAGGAATTAAGATAAAACAGAAGACAGGAAAATTTAGGAGCATTGAAGAAGCAAATATATAATGCCGTTATCAAAAGTTGCATATCAACATACGCAAAAAACGGTATCAATCTATACAAAGCACTTACATCAGTTTTCACTGATAATCCAATATTAATATAAAAACAGATAGAATATATTTAATTCTACCTGCTTTTGTCATTTGTTAGTCTGAACTGTAACAAATTTCTATAATTTTTTCAAAAAAAGTATTGACAAGTAAGCAATATTCCAGTATAATTTATATTCTTGAATTTGACAGTTGTAGTATAAAAATAACTTGCAATCCATTTATTTATAAG
>ERZ808240.4615-NODE-4615-length-11995-cov-2.731240_pt1 | contig 11995 bp, 11 predicted proteins | sample MGYA00521084_ERZ808240 | MGnify/ENA primary metagenome ERZ808240 (study PRJEB31516, sample SAMN03275571) | gut metagenome | biome: mammalia-associated habitat; material: feces | host: Papio cynocephalus | place: Kenya | collected 2012-08-06 ... | reverse complement strand
CATCCTATCTATGGTTGAACAAGGATTAGGTATTTCTATTTTGACTGAACTTGTACTGCACAAGACGAGTTATGATGTATTGGCACTGCCTATTGAACCGGCGATCATCCACATGATGAGCATTGTCACAAAGGACAAGAACACACTGCCGCTGGCGAGTAGAGAATTTATTCGGTATTTAATGGAATGCCGGGAAACACTTATAGGCTGATTTTTCAAGTTCAGCAAAAAGACGTTTGGGGATATCCCTCTGGGTATCTATTGCCGGACATCTTGCGCTGACCACATGGCATATCAAGCGGCGTGAGGAAGAACCGTTGCAAATCGCCGAAAAGAAAAAAGTTATCCGAAAATGGAGGCACTGCATGAAACTACATGAATTTCCTGAGGAATATAATGAATTGATTTCTCTGGCCGCTTATTAGAAACGCATATCCGAGCATTATTATCTTGTTACTGTGTGAGAAGCATGGTAAAATGCATAGAGTCGATAAACTGCCAGAGGAGGTGTGCTTGTGAACTATATTCTCATGAATAAAGATTCCGCGTGGCTTTCATTCTCATGCAGACGCAATGAGTTTGACGAGGTTGAGTGCAGTGAGCATGAGTGGTATACCGAGCTGCGCCCGTGGGGATATCATAATCTCACAGACTACCTGACGGGCAGACAAGCCCCAAAGCACCGTAAGCACATCGCGGAACTTCTTGAGAGATATAACTGCAACGATCTTGTAGGGTTCCTAAACGTCACCCACGCGCTTTCGCTCAATGACACGTTCTGGGTGAAGCCAGAGACTTCTCCGCTCGAATGGGATGACGTTTCATTGTACCGCAACGAGTTCGATGAGCTTGTTGCTGCAGCAGCTTTTGACGGACGCATTGGGAGCACAAGCTTTTCGACGACATCTCCCGAGTTTGGGACGGATGGATATTTTGCGAAATGCTGGGTACGGGAAAACGGACGGATCATGCTTTACAAAAGCGGAAGTGCGACGTTTGAGATAGAACCGCTGTCGGAATATCTTTCGTGCCAGCTCGCAGAGAAGCTGCACATGGACTATGTGCCTTATGATATTGCGTATTATCACGACAAGCTTATAAGCAAGTGCACGCTGTTTACGAGAGAGAAAGCCGGGCTTGCTAAAGCACATGACCTTCTGCCGAAGAGCGAGCGCTCTGTGTCCGCCATGCTCAATTATTTTACATCGATAGACTCCGGAGACAGCTTCCGCAGAATGTGCGTGCTCGATGCGCTGATACTAAACACTGACAGACACCTCGGCAATTTCGGAGCGCTCATAGATAATGACACAATGTCCGTAGTACGAATGGCGCCGGTGTTCGACAACAACCGCAGCTTGCTGTTTGATATGGACGCTGACCAACTGAGAAATACAGACTGGTGCATCGGAACATGCGCACCTCGTTTTGGCACTGACTTTATCTCAACAGCGAGAGGAATGCTGACAGATGATATACGTCAGGATGTTGAGGTGCTGCGCGATTTCAACTTTGAGCAGCACCCGCGGATAAGGGCAGAAGAGGCACGGCTTGAGACTTTGTCTGTGATAGTGCGTGAGCAGGTGAAGAGAATATTGGATTAAGGCATCGCCGTATATGCGGGGCTGCCTTCCAGAGAACAGAATCACGATTAGAGAAGTTCCTGCTGCGGTTGTAAGAATCGGAGGTGGACACCAATGGGTGATAGAAAAATATACGTTGTCGCAAAAATATTTGACCAGCAGGGATGCATTGCCTATCTTTGAAAAACGCCAAATGAGGCTCGCTGCCTGCCCGGTACGCTGGAGGCGCTGAGGGGTACAGATCGTCATTCTGGACTCGTCTGTTCAGACTACTATTTGACTACTATCCTCTCAGCAGCATAGAAAACAGCTTCGAATCATTGCGCCGCAACGGTTTAAAGCTGTTTTGCATACCGCCATATTTTGTGCGTCATACATGAAAACCTGCCGAAATACGCTCGATTCGTGTACGGCCGCATAACTCCGACTCTGAAGGTCGTGGGTTCGAATCCCGTCGGGCGTACCATATGAAAAGCCAGTGTTATCAATGCTTTGCAGCATTTTGACACTGGCTGTTTTTACACTTTTATTGGGGCTTGAATCGGGTGATAATTCAAATCTAATTCAACTCGCCCGCGCTGTTCCTTTTTGTCGAGCCAGTCCTCGTATTCAGCGCCGCCCTGCTTGTTATCCGCCGGGCAAGCGGTAAAATGGGTATGAAAACCTGCTAAGAAAAGTCAAGGACAAATCTCAGCAGGAAGAGAAAAACATTATTGAGAAAGCGGGCATAGCAAAGCAGGCCACCGGGAATCCGCTGGCCTAATGAAGCTGGAATTATTACTCCGCTGCGTATACCTCGCTCACGCGGGCGTAATAGATACGCAGGAACTTGTTGAGGGCCGCGATCTTTGCCACCTTTTTAGGTTTACCCTCGGCTTCTTTTTTGAGCATATACAGATAAACAGCCGCATCCTCGGTTGGCTTCACTGTCTTTAGGCATTTCATTACTTCATATCCGGTTTTACGAAGCAGTGAAGATCCTCGCTTGGAGATCTTGCGCTGCGTCCCTGTAAAGCTGCCGGACTGAAACGGCGGCGAGTCAATCCCAGCAAAGGCAATTAGCGCGCTTCCGCTATGAAAGCGTCGAACATCGCCAATCTCGGCAATCAGCCTTGGCGCCAGAACATTTCCAACGCCATTCATGGCACGAACGGTATTGTATTCGGGCAAAGTGGTTGCAAGCTCCTGCATTTGTGCTAAAATGGTTTCCAGAGTCTTGTTCACTTCTTTCAGGACTCTCACAGCCTCCAGCGTTAACATTTTGGTCGATGCGGCGCCGGAGGGCAAAGTGGGGATACCATTGCAAGCCAAGGTGTATATCTCTTTTGCCTTGGATTCACTTGCATGGTATCCTTTCTTTTTTGCCCAGTTACAATAACAGCGGATGAACTGAGCTTCACTTTTCTTTGTGATGTTGTCAAAATGCCAGAATTCCGCAACAAAATCGCTGAGTTTGTCCTTAGTTGGCTCTTCCGAGCGTTTTCCACTCAGCAAGCTCTTTATTCCGGGCATGGTCCTGTCCAGCAGATCAGTCAAAGCCAGTTTGCTTTCGATCCGAATAGTAATGTAGTGGGCGTATTGCCGCCCCAAAAGCCTAAGTTGGGCGTATATCTCATCCGGCAGTGTGTAATCCGACAGCTTAAACCAGTTGTCAATTCCGTAGTTTGCAATTCTCACGGCATCCATTTTATCGGTTTTGCCCTTGCGAATGGCGGTCGAAGCATACCGCTTCATGGATAACGGATTGATAACGCTCACAAAAAGGCCGGCTTCCTTGAAGCTGGAAAGCAGCGGCAGATGATAGGCTCCGGTTGCTTCCATTACGATTCGAACCTCTCCGTCGACGGCCTGGATGCGGGATATGAGTTCTTTAATCTCCGACTCACTGTGCTGCACTTCATATGGTGAAGCAATTACTTCTCCGTATGGTCGGAGAATACAGACGGTGCTTTTGCCTTTCGATACATCAATGCCAACACTTATCATGTTGAACCCTCCTGAATGAATTCTGTAATTGTAATCCCACCTGCACTTATTGCGATTCAGTTTGGTTCGTTACGCGAAAGCCCATTCGGGTTTCAACCTGCTTAATCGAATGTTTACAATAAGGGATGGCTGGCAGTTTTCATATCGGAGGCTTCGCTCCAAAAAGCGCCACGCCAGACCAATTACTCCCCTATTGTAAAAGAATAAGCGCAAATGTGTAACACCCGTCGGCGTCTTACACTTACGCTTTTATAGTACCAAAAAGCACCGTTGTTTAACGATGCTTCATTGTTGATTAAAATCCGGGAACGATTTCTTTTATATCCTTCAAAAACGCCCTTGCTTTTTGAATAGTGCTGTTTTCGTGAAGATACTCGATGCCAGCAGGCGTAATAGATACGGCAGTGGTCAATTTTATACCTTTAGTCTGTCGCCCAGTAATGGGAACAAGGGCTACGCCCTCAATATATCCGTCATCATACAAATGCCTTAAGATGTATTCCCAATAGGTACTGTTAACGGGAAAATCATCTGTACCATATTTCAGATACTTGATATCAACCGGCTCACCCGCCTTTAGGCAAGCGTAAAGATACGCCAGTATGCGATACGCAATCACGAAATAATCGTCTTTTGCCATGCTATTTCTCCTCCTTTTTCTCGTAGCCAATGCCGTTGTTGCAAGTCTTCAGTTCCATATCTCTGTAGTTGTCAAAGGTAAACGGTATACCGTCAGGAAACGCTTTGCAAGTATAATAGCAGCCTTTTTTGCCTGTTATATTGGCGCAATCATCGCACCATGAAAGTGTAGTCATATCTCACCAAAGAACCTTTCAAACAGTTTTAATGCTTCTTTAGGTATTGCATTCATTTCGCCCCGTTCCACCAGCACACCAATTTCCGCTATACATTCTGCACCATCGGCAATAGCCGTTTTACTGATACCGTCTATATGAATGTCGTTTAATTCATCGTATAGGGCTTCAATTTGCGAGTAATTCAAATTGTGTATCAGCTTTGAATGATACATTTCATGAATGATTGCTTCTGCAAAACTGTTAGCAACATTGTTTTTTGCTTCTGCAAACATTTTATCAATGTCTTTAACCGTTTTCCCGCCGAGTACATCTTCGTTCAGCACGAACAGTGTATCAAAGAATGTGCCTACTTTTTGCGCATCCGTTTGAAAAACAATTTTTGAGCCCAGCTTTTTAACAACTGCCCCGTTGTAAAGATTAAATGCATTGTGTTCTTCGAGAACGTCGGCTATCTTAACCGCAACTTCTTCCTTTATCGTACCGCCATTTACAGCGGCCTTGAAGTTATCGACTGTGATTGACTTTACTATACCACTTTTCGTAGATTTTTCAAGCGGTTTAACGCTTTTTGCAAGCCCCGTTTGCTTTGCCGCCCACTGCTTATAGGTCATGCTGCCCGGCACAGTGTAGGTCTTGCCCGTCTCAGGGTCACGCGCCCAGCGTTCGGCGATATCGTCCATATCATCAAAGTAAGGCTTCGAATATTAAATTCACAAAATTATAGATAGCCTATGGCGCGCTTAAAGCCGTGCGTTTTTAATTGACTCCGCCGCCTTAAATACGGCTGCAGCAACGAATGGATATCATTGAAGCTAAAAGAAATGAGCCCGGTGCAGTACCGAACTCATTCTCTTACAAAATTTATTTCTATAATTCTTTCCCGAACTTTGGACTGAGACTCTCGAACGTTTGTTTAATATCTCGTCACGTCGGCTCATAAGCCTTGCCGATGGGGTTACCGTCGGCATCATAGTCGATGCACTCCATAAGCTGCATATCGACGTGGCTCTGACGCTTTATTGTCATGCCAACGCCCTGATTGTTGAACACCCAAATGTAGTTATTCCAGACCGTGGGGTCTTTTTTCTTGAATACCGTAGTCTCGTTTATGCGGCAGAATTTTGCTCTGCCCTCGGCGGTGTCGAGCAGATCTCCCTCGCCGGTATAAAACAGCTCGTCGCTGTATTCATATCCGTCCTGCTCATTGATTTCCTTTTTCAGATCGATCTTTTCGTCGTTTGTCATGATATGGCCTCCAAAGGATTTTTGCTAATTGTATCACGATAACCGCAGACTTGCAAGAGGAGAAAAACGGAGCATTTAAAAACTAATTGTCCTGTTTCTGTTGACCGGGATAAAAAAAGTTGGTAAAATAAATATTATAAATTCTCGGAGAAAAATAATGCCGCACTGCGGCTGTAAGACAGATAGAGGTGCTTTTGTGTATAAAACTATTATCGTTGAGGACGACCTGATGGTCTGCTCAATACTTGAAAAACAGCTGGGAAAATTTACTCAGCTGAAGCTCGAGGGCAACTACCGCCGCTGCAACGACGCGCTGGAATATCTTAAGCGGGCGCCCGACGGTGCGGATCTTATAGTGCTCGACTATTTCATGCCCGGCATGAACGGCATTGAGTTTCTTGCACAGCTCAGGGAGTTCAATACCGATATTCAGGTAATCATGATAACCTCGGCCGATGACTATCGGATCATACGTTCGGCCATGTGCTACGGCATATGTGACTACATACTTAAGCCATTCAACTCCGCACGGCTTGAAAAGGCCGTGGCCAGATTCGATACGGTCATGAAGCTCATCAGAACCACCCATGTCTGGACGCAGGATAAGGTTGACACGCTCCTTTGCCCTCACAGAAATTACAACACCGATCAGCAGTCTGCTCCGGGAGTCGCCAACCCCGGCAAGATAAACAAAACAACGCTGGAGACGGTCAGAAGCTACATGCGCGAAAACGCCGGGAAGAAAATGCCGCTTACCGAGGTGAGCGACGGGCTCGGCCTGTCTACGGTAACCTCGCGCAGATATCTTAAATACATGCACTCTCTCGGCGAGGTAGGAATAACGCTCGACTGTAAAACAGGCGGCCGCCCGTCGGAGATATTCGAATACAAGGAGAGTGCAAATGGCTGAAACAAAATTTGCCTACGCTGCGCACGGATATGATTATTCCGGAGCAATAGAGCGCGTTGCGGGAGACGAGGAGCTTCTGCGGAGCCTTTTGGATATGTTCCTTGCTGACGAAAACTACGCGCATCTCATGTCCGCGCTTGACGCGGGCGATCCTCAGCTCGGCTTTCAGGCGGCGCATTCGCTCAAGGGCAGCTCGGGAATGCTGGGGCTTACCGGGCTTTTCGAAGCGATGAAAAGCATAACGGAGCCTCTGCGCCGCGGAGATGCTTCCACGGCGGCAGGATACCGCGCCGATGTCGAGCGCGAGTACGCCGCCGCTGCCGACATGATAAAAAGCCTATGATTCTCCTTGGAGCAGCGGCATTTTTGATGATGCTGCTGGGGGATATAAACGACGCCTTGTGGCATAAAAAAGCCATGCGCCTGTGCTTCCCGCTGGGACTTGCGGTGCTTGCGGCAGCAACGGCGGCCGGGCTTAGCTTTAAAAGCCCCGATGCTGCGTGGTGCGCTGTCGCGGCGGCTTTTTTGCTCGTTTTGCTGTATGCTCTCTTCGGCTCATTTTCGGTAAAGGATGCGTATGTAAGTCAGGAATGCGGCCGCAGGGTGTACGATAAGGGCTTTTACGCTCTGTGCCGTCATCCGGGAGTGCTGTTTTTTGCGGGGCTTTATGTCTCGCTCCACTATGCACTTGCACTGCCGTGGCCGGATGCCGCGGTGTACGCGGCGCTCAACCTTCTTCTTGCGGCGCTGGAGGACAAGTGGCTCTTTCCGCGCTCTATCGGCGGCTACGACGAGTATAAAACACGCGTGCCTTTTTTGATCCCGACTCCAGAGGGGATAAAAAAGACATTTAAAAGATGGATTTTTTGACAGAAGATATGACCTTTCAACAGAAACTGCGGAAATTCAGCAAGCAGCAGCTTTGGAACGAATACTGCGGCTATCTGGATCTCAATATAAAAGAATACATGTACATTCAGCGCCGTCTCATGCAGGAGCAGATAAATTTGTGGTGCGCGTCCGAGCTGGGAAAGAGCGTATATAAGGCTGACGCGCCCGAAAGCATCGAGGAATTTCTGCGTGTCATGCCGCTGACAAGCTATGAAGACTATGCCGATATTCTGTTTCGCCGAGATCCTGGCTTGCTGCCGGAAGCGCCGGTCATCTGGATAGAAACGACCTGGGAGGGGGGCCTGCGCCCGATAAAGATCGCGCCCTATACCCGCAGGATGCTTGATTCGTATAAGCACAATATAATGGCAATGGCGATGCTTGTCTCCGGCCACGGAAAAGCCGATTTCAATATCCGCCCCGGGCATCGCTTTCTGTACGGCGGTGCGCCGCTTCCGTATGAAACGGGACTTATCCCGAGCCTCATGAATGAGGAGATACGCTTTGAATGGCTGCCCGACAGCGACGAGTATTCCGACCTCAGCTTCAGTCAGCGCATTAAAAAGGGCTTCAAAATGGCCTTCAACGGCGGCATCGACTATTTCTTTGCCATGGGCAGCGTTGCAAATTACATAACCGAAAATTTCGATAAGCAGATATCCTCGGACGGAGGCGGCGGGGGTGTGCAGATATCCCCGGTCATTGCCGCACGATATATAAAGGCAAAGTATAACTGCCGCAAGGAGCACAGAAAGATACGCCCCGTCGACCTTTTCCGTATAACTGGCTTTGCCTGCACCGGAACCGACGGTAAGTGCTATCGCGACAAACTCGCCGATGCATGGGGCGTAACGCCCGTCGAGGTCGCGGCGGGAACGGAATCGACCTGCGTCGGCTGCGACACATGGGAGCAGCGCGGAATGGTGCTTTTTCCCGACTCCTGCTTTTACGAATTTATCCCGGAGGGCGAGATGCTGAGAAATCTTGCCGATCCGAGCTATATGCCGCTTACCTGCTTCATGGACGAGGTGCACACCGGCGCAAAGTATGAGATCGTCATAAGCGTGCTGCACGGCGGCGCGTTCATGCGCTACCGCATCGGTGATGTGTACAGATGCACCGAGATCGATAAGGTGACCGGCGTTCCGCGCTTTACCTATGTTGACCGTATCCCGACCGTTATTGATATAGCGGGCTTTACGCGCATAACCGAAAAATCCATCGCCGAGGTTATCCGTATGTCAAAGCTCGGCATAGGCAACTGGATAGCGGCAAAGGAATATGACGAAGACAATACGCCGTTTCTGCATATATACCTCGAGGTAACGCCCGAGGCGCGCGCAAACGACGTTGTCACAAAGCAGGTGCTCACAGAGCATCTGTCGGTCTACTTCAGATATTTTGACAGTGACTATAAGGATCTTAAAAAGCTTCTTAACATAGAGCCTCTGCAAATAAGCATTCTGCCGTATAAAACGATAGAGAGCTTTGAGGAAAAGCAGGGGATAAAAATGAGCCGAATAAACCCGGACCCGCTGTGGCTCAAGGCAATGCTCGGCGGAGCCAAATCCGCGCAGCGCACGGAGGAGAGAGCATGAACGTATCCTATATATATGTGAATATCACGGCGTTTTTGTGCTTTGCCCTGATGTTCGTCGCCTTCTGCGCGGCAGAGCGCAGCCGCGAGATGCGAGCATGGCTCGTGCTGCTCGGCGACCTCGTGCTGTGGACGGGCGGAACGGTGTTCATGCGTCTGAACGTTTTCCCGAGCTACGAGTTCTGGTATTATGTTTCGCTGCTGGCGCTGTTTTCCATAGCATTTCTGGTCTATAACTATGTTTATCAGTTTGCAAACGTAAAAAACAGCCTTGAGCGGATGGTCTGGTTTTTCGGTACGATCATAATTCTGATAATCTCTGCGACCGGCTTTTTCCTTGCGCCGCCGAAGCTTTCCGTCGACGGAAACGGCATGGCGGTCTACACCTATACGATGGACTGGAAGATCGGCATACCGACTGTGTTTTTCATGCTCATCGTCGGCTCCATTCTGAAGCTTTTCCGCAGAATACTTGCAACCAAGGGCAAAAAAGCTCCCGGCGTTGCCGAGCTCATAATAGGCTGCTTTCTCATGGCTATCGGCAACATCGTTCAGATACTCCCGGGAAATACCTTCCCATGGGATACGCTGTTCGGCCTTGCATTTGCCGTTTTGTTTATCCGTTCGCTTTATAAGCGCAGAATGTTCAACACAACGCCCGTTATCTCGAGCAGCATACTCATGCTCGTCTCGGCGGCGATGTGCGTCGGAGTAGCCGCGCTGTTTTTTGAAAAGATAGTCTCGCTGTTCAAAAAGGTCGGCGGACATCTCGGAAGCCCGGAGATAGAGGCATTCCTGTTCCTTGCCATAATCCTTTTCGCCGCGATATCCGCATTCAGAAAGCTTTTATATTCCATTTTTTCCGATGAGGAGCGCCAGGGAAGCCGAATAAAGCAGTACAGCGACAGCGTTTCCAAGACGCTTGATATTGACAGCATACTGCGTCAGACCGTCAAGGTCATAAAAAACGAAATACATGTAAATCAGCTTTACATCTGTCTGCTGCAAAACGGGAAGTATGTTCCAGTGTGCAGCGCTATGCCATTAAAGCCGACAGCATTCACCATCGCGGCCGATCATCCATGCGTCAAATACTTTGAGGAGGATGATTCGGGCAGAAACCATATAATAATAAAGGAATTTGAGGCCGATCCTCTGTACAGATCCATGTGGGGCTCGGAAAAGGAGCTTTTCTCCGATTACGGCATATCCTGCATCTGTGCGCTTAAGGACGGCGGCAGCGTCGTCGGACTTCTGCTGCTTGCCGAAAAGGAAAAGGGCGAAGGCTACACCTATGCCGATTTCTCCTTCCTGAGCACGGTCTCGGCCATCGCGTCCATCGCGATAAAAAATGCGGCGCTGTATAAGCAGGTCGCCGAGCGAGAGCATCTGTTTTCGAGCATGACGGCGTTCATACCGAATGTCATTCTCATAAAGCCCAAGGGCGAGAGCAAATATTGCTTTGTAAGCGCAAATACAGAAAAAGTGCTCGGACTGCCGGCCGGTTATTTTACCGAGCGTTCGGCAATGCAGACCCTGCGGGAGAATGTTGACGGGGAAACCGCCGAAAAAGTAGTGTCCGCGCTGTCGGCATCCGACGGCAGCGGAGGATATACGGTCGATATCCCGTTCAAGACAGGCGACGGCAGGGATATTACGCTCAGATGCGCATTTTCGCCAATTGTGACGGGCGGCGTAAAGTCGCACTATGTTTGCGTTGCTACCGACATAACGCAGGATATCGAGGCGCAGCTTCTTCTGCGCAACTCCGTCGAGCTTGCGCAGGACTCCAGCCGAGCAAAGGGTGAGTTCCTCTCGCATATGTCGCATGAGATACGCACTCCCATGAACTCCATAGCAGGACTTACATACCTTGCACGCGAGATGGTCGGCGAGGGACACGATGACGAGCTGCGCGATTATCTTAACCAGATCGACCAGGCCTCGCAGTATCTTCTGAGCCTGCTCAACAACATCATGGATATGAGCAAGATCGAAAGCAGCAAGTACGAGATAAACACCAAGCCCTTCGACATCTCCGTCGTGCTCGACGAGGTTTATTCCGTATTCAGCGCGACCATGAGCGCTAAGGGAGTGAAATTTATCATGGACACCGACGGAGTCGAGCATCCCGATGTTCTCGGCGACGAGCTCTCGCTGCGCAAGATACTTAATAACCTGCTGTCAAACGCCAACAAGTTTACAAAGGCGGGCGGCAGCGTAAGGCTTCTTGCTTCGCAGAAGATGATGAGCGAAAAATCGTCTATACTTCACCTTGAGGTGTCCGACACCGGCGTCGGAATAAGTGAGGAATTCATCGGCCATCTCTTCGAGCCGTATACTCAGGAGCAGAGCGCAAACGGCGGCAGAGCGGCCGGAAGCGGCCTGGGCATGGCCATATGCAAAAGCATGATTGACCTCCAGGGCGGCACGATATCGGTAAAGAGCTGCCTCGGTGCCGGAACGACGTTTTATGTCGATATCCCGTATTCGCTCGGCGCGGCCGCGGTCAAGGAAACTGCAAGCGTCGACTGCTCGGCGATAAACGGGCGCCGCATCATGGTCGTTGACGATGTTGCGATAAACACTACAATAACCTGCCGCCTTCTCGAGCGGCACGGCGCTGTGGTAGACTGTGCGGAAAACGGAAGGGAAGCGGTGGAGCTTTTCCGCTCGAAGCCCGATTATTATTACGACTGCATTCTCATGGACATCCAGATGCCGGAGATGAACGGCATCGAGGCCGCGTCGCGCATCCGCGCCTCCGGCAAGCGGTGCAGCCCCGTCGTGCCCATACTTGCGATGACGGCCGACGCTTTCATAAACGAGCAGGGAGGCGCACTCAGTGACTTTTCGGGATATATTCTCAAGCCGGTTAAGCCCGATGAGCTTTACGCCAAGCTCGTAGGCATATTTGAAAACCAAAGAGGTACACATGCTTAGAACACTTTTCAAAAAAGGGCAG
>ERZ808240.4613-NODE-4613-length-12004-cov-5.639133_pt1 | contig 12004 bp, 9 predicted proteins | sample MGYA00521084_ERZ808240 | MGnify/ENA primary metagenome ERZ808240 (study PRJEB31516, sample SAMN03275571) | gut metagenome | biome: mammalia-associated habitat; material: feces | host: Papio cynocephalus | place: Kenya | collected 2012-08-06 ... | reverse complement strand
TTTAGAAAAAAAATAGAGAGGCGGCAATACGTTGAGGAGAATATTCACGCTTTTATCATAAAAGAAGACTTCTCAGCCAACGCGTATGTAGGAGGAAATGCACACACGTGCTGCAACTTATTTGCTTTGTTTTGGAAGATCGTCTTGAATACGGAAGCGTACTGGAAGTCGGAACCATACCGCTACGGGGCCGCCATTCTGCCTTGCCGGTACGAATTTGTGAAGCTTGCGAATGACATCGGCAACAGCCTTGTCGCAGTCGAGTGAAAGAGACTTTTCTATCTTCACGCTGCTTACCGTTCCGTCTACATCCACCTTGAATAGAGCGACCACTGTGCCTTGCAGGTTCTGCATCTGGGCACTTTCTGGATATACGAGATTTTGAGATATAAACTGAAGCAAGGCTCTTTCACCACCAGGATACGTGGCGGGAACCTCTACAATGGCATTATCAAGCACCTCCTTAGGCGCCTTTTTAGACGATGCTTTACCACCTGCGCGCAGGCTTTCATCCTTTAAATCATCGATTTTGATGCCTCCGAACTCAGCATTAGACATTGATACATTCCTGACATTGTAAAATTTCCATTCGCTCGTAGCCGAGTCTATCAAGTCAAAAGATGTGGTGCCTTGTGGCAAAGCTGGGAAGGTGAGGCTGAAATATATAGGCGTATCTACGTCACGATAGTAGGTTTGACCTGGCGCGATAGCTATGCCATCTGCCTTCAGCAGCTTCAGAACCTTGCCACTTGGCTTGCACTTGATGTAAGTACCTTTATCAATCTGACACCAAGCATAGCCCTTCGAGTAAGACTCAAAAAACACCTGCGTCATTTCACGGGTAAAGATGATTTGATCGATCTTTGGCAATTCTGCCTTAACGTCCCACTGTGGGTATTCTACATATCCAGCAGACCCTGCTGGTACATTAAACGTTTGTGCATACGATGGCGCGCACGACAGAAGCAACGCGCAAGCTGCAATCATAAGTTTTATTCTTATAATCATTTGCATTTTGAGGATTATCCGATGAGTTCAAGTTGTCCTTCACAGTGCAAAGTTAAAACATGCAATGCGTCCTTTAGCCACATTCTGCAATATTATAGCAAAAATCATATTTACGTATTAAGCCTCAGTGCAACGTTGCAATGCGCCTTCCAATATGCTCGTTGATAAGAACGACCACAATGATCACATCTATAAGTTTCTTCTTCAGGTTCTCTTAGACTATAGCACATCGCACCATGAGAGCGTTCGGCATTGTTCATGATTGGATCATTGGCCATTTCTTTAAGTCTTGAGGAAAGTTCCTCTCTTTTTAAATTTCTCTCTGTTTTCTGAATGGTCTTAGGGTGCGGCATACTTTGCTTAGTAATTTAAGTTTCGGATTTAGTATAAAACGGGCTGAAAGCCCAATGCTGTTCATAGCCCAGGGCGTTGCCCTGGGTATCCTGTAGACAATGAAGTTACGCCCTGAAAGGGCAAAAGTACGAATAAATTGTCCTTACTTCTGCCCTTACAGGGCGTATCGTTCTTGATCAATTCTACCCAAGGCGTTGCCTTGGGCTATGGAAATCACTGGATTTTCAGCCCGTTTTGCTAAATCAGAAACTTAAGTTAGTAATAAAACCAACTGGTGGATCAGGATTATCTACATTGCAATATCCACATATATAGATAGTACCTAATGATCGTCCAGACTTATCTGAAATAGCATAACCATCAATTGGCTGCGTTGTTAGATAACTACTATAAGAACCAAGACGCTTATACTGAATTGGTTCACCGTCACTTGTCAGAAGGTTATCCAAAAATGTATATGATGTTAGCACGCCCTTAACAGGTACAGGATTAGTCAATGTAATACCATACGTGCCTGTTGCTCCCTTTATACGCTTGTTCTGAATTTCTATAGAATTATCTACATTGCCCAAAGACTTGTAGAAAGCATCAAATGCTTCTTGATTATCAATCCCGAACTTAGTCGTAAAGATGGATTTAACAACTGATTTATAGATAGTAATAGCATCTTCTCTCGTATACTCGTTTTCAGGCTTCAATAGCATGCCCTTATCGACAACCCTTTGAGCAGACTTATCCTTTGCTATTATAAGCAGAGAACCACAATAGCAGATGGAGTTCTTCAAAGACTCTTGCGAGTATCTTCCCTGAAATTCTTTATAGAGAGTTGATACTATGCTATTTATTTGGCTCTTTCCGTTTGGAAATACTTGTGCCATTACAGAGTCAACTATATCATTTAGCTTTGACTCTTTTTTCTTTCTGAAAAAATCAAAAAATCCCATAGCTAATCGAATTAAAATGGTTCAACTTCATCATGAACATATGCACATTCCGCGTGTGTGGCGAATGCGTCCCTTTATCTAAATACAGCACAAAGGACAACCGCTAATGTTGCAACAACTGTGCATAAAGCAATATATATTAATATTCTTATAAACTTTTCATCTATTTCATTACTCTGGCTTTCTTTATTGGGGCTTCTGGAGTTGTTTGTCTCATCCTCACATACGACCTCTACGTAGTCAACATACGATTTGTCATTCGATCCATTGTTCTCTCGCAGAAAGACATGAACTTTATCTTTAGAAGAACTCCCAACTGAGACTTCCATTGCTTCCACTTCAATCGAAGTCGCTACGGAATAGACCACGTCGCTACCCACTTTTACCGACGCTGGCGATATATATATATTTCCTACGACAGGTGCTGAGAACACATATACATAGGTAGTCCAATACTGCGACGTTGCCCGATTGGGACCAGATATCAACTTCAGTCCGATGAATGAAGGTGGAGTGAAACAAGCTCCCTCCACATTCCTCACCTTATAGACGAGGCGGAAGCGCTCACCAACCACCACTTTTTGAGGAGCTTGTACTTGAATCTCAAGTTTAGCAGATTGCTGTTTCTGGAAAGTATCGGTTGGGATAGAGGCGAGCAACTCTACAATATATTTCAGTGCCTTATCGTAATTGGCCTCGCAGGCCATATCTTTAGCATAAGTCTTCAATGCCGTGAGAAGAGACTTTCCCCACATCAGCATTTCGCGTAGGATTTTTTCTCTATCGGGGTGAATGCTGTCAGTAGCATCCATCACAATCGACACGGCAAAGTTGACCACCTCTGAAGAGATCCGTACATAGTGAGCATTCGTCTCGCCCAATGCGATTCGGATCCTTTGCAATCCTTGAGAGCAGGCGGCCATAGCCTCATCCAAGCGTTGTGCAACATATCCTATTGGCACTTTCTGCCTTTTAAATGCTGCTATTTGATCCTGAATGCGAGCGATCTCTTCTTCTACTTCAGGCGGTATCAAGCGTTCACACTCTTTCTCAATATAGTCATAGTTCTCCTTGCATCGTTTCCTTACGACATCTCCATCAGCCACACGCAGAGCATAGCGCAACAGAGCCCTTATATTTCGTGCACGCACGTGATTTTCTTTATCACGATTGTAATAGCTGATGCAACTATCTACTATGCGATTGGCCACCTTGTCGCAGTATCTCCTATATTCTCTATTTTCCTTGCCCTGGCATATGCGGAGCGTGTGCAGTTGTGGCTTTATCGCTCCCACAAAATTTTCTGTGGCCTTTAGGCAAGTCCGTGCATCTTTCCTTGTAGCCTCTTCTGCCGTAGCGAGGCAGCTATCTATGCGCATTTGGGCTACATCACAGCATCTCATGGACAGACTTGCACACAACTCTGATTGCTTAAGTCTGTTGCCCATTGGAAATAGGCTATCACACAGCGTAAACTCTCCTTGCATGAAGTGTTCCATCCAGGCCACACGTGGAAAGGCTGCAAGCAATTTATCAACAAATATGCGCTGTAGCTCTTCCTCCGTGAATAGATCGGTCTCACCAGCAATGCACTCTATAAGCGCATTGCGCTTGTGCTCATCGTCAAGCAAACATGCATAATAATATAGCGCAGCCGTCCAACTTTGCTTGATAAGAGCTGCCACAGCCAGGTTAAGGCATGCAGAATAGTTCTGATCGGCAAGCCATATAGGGAGAGCTTTGTCCATCTGCCCCTTGCGCAAGTAGCAGAGTGCCTCTTCATCGGCGGGGGTCGATTCTACAAACCAAAACAGCCCGGCTGTCACTCTGTCTTTAGGCAACGATATAGAGTTGAGAGCCTGTGTCAATGTCTGCTCCGTCCTATCTACTGCAGGCAGAAGCTTCAGGAAATCGTTATCTTCAGCAATCATTCTCCCAGTCTTAGCAAAAGCTCTCAACTTGGCATGCTTTGCCACGATTTCCTTTTTCGAAGCATTAGAGAGCAGCCCTAAAAGTCTATAAGGATTATGTGATATCACATCCATGTTCATCATCATTTAAAGCCGATTCTGGGACGCACCGTCTTGCTCTTTCTAAACTCATCGCGCACCCTCTCACATTGCTTTATCTCATCTTCCGACACCGTAGGTTCTACCAGGGCTATGGCTTCTTCGAGCGTAGCTTGCGAAATTTTCTCTACTTTTCTTCTAAACACCATTCTTGCCGCCGTATCTATGATGAGTCTGATGTCAGACGACACGCGACCTTGAGTGAGCAGAGCAAGCTTGTCATAGTCTATCCCCAACTCCGCGTTCCTACCCTTCAGTCCAATGCGGAATATCTCCTTGCGTGTCTGGGCGTCGGGCTCAGGTATGTAATACTTCAATTCGAGTCGGCCCGCTCTTAAGGCTGCGGGGTCAATAAGGCTGGGCTTATTGGTGGCAGCAATCACCATGACTCCGTCATCACCACAATTATTGAGCTGCCCGAGAAATTCATTGACTTCTCCTTGTTCACTCACATTGTTGTGCTTGTTTCGGTCCATAATCATAGCCTCCACCTCGTCTAAGAATAGCACGGTAGGTGCATTCTTCCTTGCTTGCTCAAACAGATTGGCTATCTTCTCCTGTCCACCATGAATGTAGGGCGAAGCCACATCCGAGCATAGCACGTACATATAGTTGCACCCTATTTCCTCTGCAAATCGTTCGGCAAAGAATGTCTTTCCACAGCCCGGTGGACCATAGAACAGAAGCCCATTAGGGATGGACAGTCCCAATTCCTTAGCTCTACCTGGATTTTGGAGCAAATCTATCACGTCAGATTGCAACTGCTCTTTTAGCTCCGTCATGCCCGCCACGTCGGCAAAGCCATGCCCTATTTTCTTCGTCTTCTTTCCGTTTTGTGCCTCTCGGAATGAAGATGAAGTGGGCATTTCTACCTTGAGCGTACCCTCCAGAGCCTGCAAGAATTCTTCTGCATTTTGGAATCGATCCTTGATATCATAAGCCATAGCCTTGCCCATGACGTTGATAAGCTGTTCATCCAGTTCGAAAATGTTCATAGCTGGAATCTGCAAAGGCGAACATCTCCGAGCAAGAACGGCCCGCACCCTATCTTCTGGCCTATACTTCGAAGTGTCAACGTACCAGGGGAGCATGCCGAAAATCATCTGATAGAGCATGGCTCCCACTGCATACAAGTCGGATTGTACAGAGCATACTCCATTAAAGCGTTCTGGAGCTAAATAGAAGGGATTGAGATCCGCCACATCCTCTTTCGTCGGAGTTGAGTCGAGAAATCTGGCATGGCCGAAATCTATCAACTTTGCGCTCGACAATGCATTGCTCATATCGATCATCACATTCTGAGGCGTCACCTCGTTGTGTATGATTGGTCGCTCCTGCGTATGCAGAAAAGATAGTGCACGAAGCACCCCCTTAGCAATCTCTTTCGCCTCGTATATGGTAAGCGTCTCCTCGCGACCCATCTTTTGAGCCACAGTCTCTCCGCTCACAAAGGGTGTCACGACGAAGGCAAACTGCTGTCCGTCAGCTACGATCGTTCCCGAGTCGACATAACCACAGAGGTTTTCATGAGCAAGCATAGGAGCTACTTCTGCCTCTATCACCTTGCCCTCAGCATCCATCTGGCACGCCTTGAGCTGAGCAAGATTGATTAACTTTAGGAATAAAAGCCGACCGCTTTCGTCTTTCACACGATAGGTTTCAGCATAAGCGCTCTGCTTATGCTGAAACACGATCATATAATTAGCTATTCTTTGTTGTTTGTCAAACGTCATTCTTCTATCCTCTTGTTAAGCGTCCGCTTGCACCCGCGGGGACTGCCGATGAGGGGAGCAGACTTATCAGTTGTGCTATATAAGGATCCAATTTGTCTGCCGTGGGTGAATCGTTGATAATGCCGATAGCTTGATTGATAAGCTGGCGTGCCCGGCTTGGGTCCTTCCACTCAAGCGTATCGAAACGACGGTTCCAACTCGTTATCCATGCTACGTAATACTCCACTTGTGCCAGTTTATAATCAAGCGCACTCACCTGGTCAAGCACATCCTTTGCCATCTTCACATCTCTCTTAGCGATAGCTTCATCCACCATCGGGCGGAGTTGGTCGAGCGTCTGTCCCGTTTGGAATGTGCCGTACTTTTTCTGGTCCTCTTCCGTCATCTTAAACGTCCGTTTGAGTTCCTTCTCTACGCGCTCGAATTCAGAACTTGTATCACGCTCTTCTATCTCGCGCAAGAGCTCTTTCTGATTGGAGAAGATTTTTTCGACTTCCGAATCATTAGCATTTTCCTTCTTGACTTCGTCAAGTTTTATGCGAAGGTCAGACACGTCAATGCCGCTCTTTTCAAGTTTCCTTATCAAGCGCTCAGCCTCTTCGAAATTTTCTTTGATGAGCTGCGCATGACGTTCCAGCTGCTTTTGCTTTACCGAAAAATCTTTTGTGATTGTCAGGTCTAATGAAGGGAAATACACCTCTATGGTCATCGCCTCAGACGAGTCTGCCTTAAAGGTCAAGTCTACGTCACTTCCTTGGGGGATCAACACATCTACATCATTTCCATCAATCACTACATTGCCCTGATACTCATATAGCTTTGACGATGAGACATAGGGCTCTACGTAGTAGTCTGCTTGATATACGGGGATTTTCAGTTCGTCATTAGCATTGCCCGGACGAATTTGTGAAGTTGTCTTCAAACCATTCTTCACGCCTATTGCAGGCAAGGGCTTATTCTTTTCGAGTCCCTCTATAGGATCGAATACCGTCTTCTTTTTCTCCTCGTTCCATAATTCTACACCTATATAATAGGGCAGCGGAGCCGCTCCCACCTTAGAACCTTGTATAATAGTAATATCACTGGGGAAACACTCAAGGATAGTGCCCTGCTCATCGTAAGCATGGATTGTAAACGAGTTGGCACGGCCTTCCTTCAAGATAGCTTCTATCACGTTGCCATTCTCATCCACCTCGGCGCGGCCGCTCGCCCAACTTTTGTCACTGCTGACGAGCTCTACATATACCTTGTCTGGACAACCTGCTCCCATCGCTTCCTTATCAAGCTGCACGCTGACCCACTCCGAGGGCTCTACAGAGGTCGATTCATATCCCACCTTCAGGCGGATCGTGCCCACCTCTACATCCTTGTCCTTCACCTCAGCATCGAGCGTCGAAGCATAGAGTGCAGCCCCTTGAGCCACCACGGTCATGGGGTCAATGCTCGTATCGATATCTTCAGTTATTTGCTCCTTAAGCATCTGGCGTATAAGCGGACAGTGCGTAGGCCCACCCACCAAGATAAGTTTGCTCAGCTGACTTCCACGCATATTGTTGCGTGCGAGCAGTTTCTTACAGATGTCTACAGCCTTCTGAAAGGAAGGACGCATCACCTCAAAAGCCTGCTCTTGCGTGATCGTCAAGTCGATTTCAAGTTCTTCGCCCTCATCGTCCTCGCCCAGATCGCCGAGATTGGTCAAGATGTCCACCTGTGGCTGAAACGATAAGTCGTTCTTCACATTCTCTGCATACGTCTTCATAGCTTCGCGAAGCACTTCCTTGCGTTTGCTATCAGCCAAGATACCATCGATGACAAAGTTCTCTTTCAGATAAGGGATAATGATTTCATCAACGATCGCATAGTCTAAGTTCTTACCGCCGAGATAATTATCGCCTTCCGTGTCGAACACTTGCATGATGCCATCCTCCACCTTGACTAAAGCTGCATCAAAGGTTCCTCCACCAAAGTCGAACACCATCCAGTAGCCATTCTTCTCAGCAGATCCGAGCCCATAAGCCATTGACGCAGCAATCGGCTCCTGCAACAACTCGCAATGGTCAAATCCTGCCAACTTAGCCGCCTGCATCGTAGCCGTCTTCTGATTGACAGTGAACTTTGCTGGAACGGTTATTACTACCGAATGGAATGATTCGTCTGTGATGAAATTCGCAAGTGTCTTGAGCACCTCTGCCGACAATTCTTCTGAAGTATAGTCTGCCTTCAAGCCAACATCTTCCATATTCTGGCTATGGTACACCTTGTCGGTGCCCATGGTGCGCTTGAATTCTACGTAGGTATTAGAATCATCTGGCGACCAAGTCTTAGTGGCACGTCGTTTATCACTTTTCATTGATCTATACGCGCTTGATCCTACGATCAAACGTCCTCTCTTATTAAAGTACACGCACGAAGACATTACTTCGTCGGTCACCTCAATCTTCTTAACCACAGGCACACCATTTTCCATTCGAGCAATAGCCGAATTAGTGGTACCCAAGTCTATTCCATAGTCTATCTTATTTCTTGCCATAATATTAGATGTTTTGAGCGATTGTTACAACTGCTTTTTGTATGATTTCGCCATTATAGATTACTTCGGGTTTGGTAATAGAACGTATAATTCTCGCTCCTGGCTGAAGACTTTCATCTATAACAAACTCCGCCTTAATGCGCATTCCTTCATCATAAGGTTTACCAAGCATATCAGTTATCTCGTAGCCTTTGGCAAGGAAATTATTCTTGATGCGTTCTATGCCCTTAGTCAGCTGCTTGTAGCCCCTAATGGATGGATCCATTCTCGAGAGATTGAGCTCCATGCGGGCCACCTCGTCGGCCACTTTCAATGCCAAAGAATGATCAGGAACGGATGCTGCAGGGGGTGCTGGCGCTTGACTGATTTTCTGCTCAAGGAGTTCCACAAGCTTATTGTCAAGCTTCACCGACTCTTCCTCAAGCTTAGCCTGAGCCGATTGCAACTCATGCTGCAAATTCTTCACACCATCTATCGCCGTGCCTGCCTTTGTCACTTTCTTCCGTAGCAATAATGATACAGCGATGCCTAACAGAGCCAGCACGACAAGAGTCACTATTCCCACGAAAGACTTGCTGCGAATGGATGATGTCAATTGCGCTTCAGTGGTCGTTACGGCACGATTGGTTTGCTGAAAACCGCTGTGCATCTGCACGCTTTGGCTCTTTACTGAGTCGCTCAGCACCTCTATGGTACCGCTGAGTGAGTCCACTTGTCGTTGCAACGACGCATTCTTTGAAGCCAACTGCTTCACATCGCTTCGCATAGTCTGCAAGGCCTTTTGATTAGAGGATTCAGCAGCGCGGAGTTGCATGATTTCCGTCTTCACCGACGAGGCACTCTCTTTTGCCGTCTGCCCCATCGCGATCTGACCGCAAACGAGCATCAGCAAGGATGCTAAAATGATATTTTTCATTCGTATTACTATTTATGTCGTTTGTTCTATTCTTGTTGATTCTTACTCAAAGACGTTCGATTGATCGTAATTATAATTATAGGAATTATCATCAGTATTATAGGAGTCACCCTCATAACTATTATCATCAACATACGCACTCACGGTATCTTCAGAGTCTTCATCTTCATATTGGTAATAATAGCTTTCATCATTTGAAGGAGCCGCTATAGAATCAGCGTACACAGAATCCGTACTTGTACTATCCATAGTACTATCCACACAGACACTATCACTATCGGTAGATACATAACCACTTCCCGAGCCATCACCTACAAACGCCCTGCCACTACTGAGTGAGACTATCAAAGCAATCAGTATAAATGGTAGAAGAATTACGAAACCGATCGTAATCATCATTATATTATCATGGCTCTTAGATTCCTCAATTTTCCGATTAGCTTCCTCCGCATGTTTTCCAAGTGGAAAACTCTTAAGGTAAGCTTCATAATCAGCCCTATTCTTACACGTTTCAAAGAACTCATCGTCCGTAAAGAAGAAGCGCTTGTCTACTTTAATACCATAAGCACAGCCTTTGAGCGAATATCTACTATCTGAATAAGAAAATCCACCTGCACGGCTAAGGATAGAATGAAGCGTCTGACGATTTGTGTGATACCTATTCTCTGCCTCACTCGTCCTTTCAAGCAGATCCAAATATAATATCACGCTCCAGGCACTCTTCAATGCATTTCTCAGTGACGCAATGCCTTGAGAAGAGATGCCAAACAGATCTGATTGATATCTGCTTCCATCCTGTGCATCATTCACCTCGTCTATCACATTGTTTAGCGCAAGGTTGCTAAGCTTTGAAGAAATCTCAAGATAATACTTATGTCTGCAGCCAAGCTTCTCCTTAATAGAAATTAATGGTACACGCGCCTTCTTGAGCAGTTCCAAAGCATTGTCCGAAGTATTGCTTTGCTTAAGGTACGTACTTATTAAGTCGTCAATCTTCTTTGCCTCGCTAACTACTTTAAGCGGAGGCATTAGATCATAGTAATGCTTAAGTTTCTCATAATTGTCCTGACAACGTTGCTTAGCCGCATTGCCTACAGCTATCGACAACGCATACTTGCAAAGAGGCATGGCCTTAGCCGGTGCATCTGCTTCCGATGTGTCATTGTAATAATCTATACTACACTGAAGCACCTCCTTGCTCACCTTATCAGCTATTATCCCGTAGCGCGTATCCTCTGCAGAAAGAATTGCTCGCAGCGAGTCAAGCAGCGGTTTCGAGTCGCTCATCAACTGTTGCCCTGCATTAAGACGAGCCAAAGGCCCTTTGCCCTTAGTAGCATGCGTCGTCGAGATCAGTCCTTCCAATTTCGTCAATAAAGGTGCAACTGCCGTATTCTCTATCGCAACCTTCCATTTAGAACTGTCCAAACGCTTAGCTATAGCTGTCAGATCAATCCCCTCGTCTATTAAAGTTTCTACAATCGTATTTATCAAATCAGAGACTGAATACTGAGCATTCTCGTCAATCAAATGTACAAAGTCTGCAGCATACTCATCATAAAGCGGCACAGCACACTCTGCTATAGCCCGCTCATAGTCTTCCTTTATCAGATAGCAGACAAACAGATTCTGCAACGAAGAGATATTCCTCACCTTATACCACATCATCATAGCAGCATCTATCTCGCCTTTAAAGAGATGATTAAATGCGATGGTATCTATTGGAGTTTTCTTGACAAACCAGAACTGTGCGTGCTTTATCCGTTCCACAGGCAAACTCAACTCTGCATCTGCCCTTTCAATCGTATCCAGCGTCCTAATGCCTACAGGTAGGACGTTGAGCAAGTCTAATGGTAAAGAGATAGACTTCTTTACACGCAAAAAAGCCTGCATTCTCGCCTTATTAGCTAATTGCTCCTTCTTCGAAGAATTCGAATATACTCCGAACTGACGATACGGGTTGTTATACACTGCTTTCAACATACACTCTCACTTACTTTAAGGTTAACATTCCTTTTTTATTTACTTTCTTATAATAAACTGAACTTCATAAATCTATGAGAGTGCTAACTATCAGACATGACAAAGCGCACCTTGGCAAACAAATCACCAAAGTGGATATAATAGAAAAGAAAATCAAAAAGAATGAAGCCTAATACGCTATGAAAGATCTTCGTAAAAGACTCCCCATTCGTACATTGTAGATATGGCCATTGTAGACATGACCTTTGTAGATATGACCATTGTGGACATGAGCATTGTAGACATGACGTGTTTCGCAACCATCTCCCAATGGCACCACATACATCTATCAAAAAGTTTTTACCCCCCTCGAGGGCAAAATCAATACGCAACCTGCTAAGGGCTCTAACGCTTCATCGACTATATGCATAGGCACACGCACTTCGCAGAAGTCGCTTGCATCAAACGCTACACATTGAGAATTAGAG
>ERZ808240.4612-NODE-4612-length-12005-cov-10.624770_pt1 | contig 12005 bp, 10 predicted proteins | sample MGYA00521084_ERZ808240 | MGnify/ENA primary metagenome ERZ808240 (study PRJEB31516, sample SAMN03275571) | gut metagenome | biome: mammalia-associated habitat; material: feces | host: Papio cynocephalus | place: Kenya | collected 2012-08-06 ... | reverse complement strand
GGAGCCGAAGCTCCCCAGGCACCCCGCTTTAGCCGTAGCACATCCAATTATGACCTGCACGAAAAGGCAGGTGGGCTGCCGCTCCTGAACCTTACTGCTCCCAGCGTCCACCCCACGTCGCAGCGGGGGCGGGAGGTCTGCAAACAGAACAGGAAGTCTGACTTCCCTAGTAAAAAAATGTGGGTCCAAAAGGACATGCCGACGTACCAAGCAGGAAGATAACAAATTTATTCCTCTTCTTCGGAATCTTCCTCGTAAAGGGAGTCCATAATGAGACCGTAGACCGCTTCCAGCTCCTGCTCATCGTCGATGGCGCAAAGGATCGGCTCCCCGTCCTCCTCAATGGACTTGAGAATGCTGACTTCCAGCTGCAAGGTATCCTGACTGTCCTGGGCGGGAATCACCGCCAGGTAGGTGCAGCCGTTATACTCCAGTGTACTGAGTACCTCCAGCTCGTATTCCTTTCCGTCCTCGTCGGTGATGGTAATAAAACCGGAACCGTACTGATCCATGCCTGCACTCCTCTTTTTCGGATGGCTCTATTCTACCGCCCTGTCTGCATAAAATCAAGAGGGAAAATTGTACGAAAACCGGTGGCGAAATTTTCGACCCGAAAAAGACCGGATCCGCTCAGGACAGGTAATCCTCCAGCAAGCTCTCCAGATCCCGTTGGTTCCGAACGGGAATCCCCGCCTCCAGTGCCTGCCGGTCAGCCTCCGGCAGGGAGGAGACCAGCCTGGGAAAAATCTGCTTCGGCTCACTTTTTCCCGGGTCAAACAGGGCAAGATACCCCTTCCAGGAGCCTACAATTACCACAAACGCCAGCACCAGGGCAGAAAATCTCGTCATGCGCACAGACGCTCACTCCTTCCGAAGCTAGTGTAACCCGGATTTTTCTGGTTATGAGGAAGACTGTGGCGAAAGTTCATAAGGAATTCAAAAAATAGGACTTTCGTTTTGCATTTTGGTATGCTATAATCTAATCCGTATTGCTATGCGTATGGCAATGTGGTGGTATCCTTTTCACGCTTTTTGCAGGGCATGACCCTGTTTACGGAGGTATTCCTATGGCAAAAAACCATTTTTTTAACAGGCGAGGGAAAAAGCCCAGACAGGAGTGGGATCCTCACTGGTTCATCAAGCTTGCCTACACCTTAGGCTCCGGCGCGCTGTCGCTGATCAAGGTTGCCATCGGCGCGGCGGCCACGGTGCTGCTGATTCTGCTTATCTGCGGCGCGGTGTTTGTGGGTACTCTTGGCGACTATCTTCAGGATGATATCCTGGAGGAGGCCAGCAACTGGTCCATGGACGACTATGACCTGGCCCGCACCTCCTTTATCTATTATGTGGACAGCAGCGGCGATATTCAGCAGCTCCAGCAGATCTATACCACCACCGACCGCCAGTGGGCCAGCCTGGACGAAATTCCGGAGGCCATGGTGCACGCGGCGGTGGCAATCGAAGACAAGCGTTTTTACGAGCATCAGGGCGTGGACTGGATCACCACCGTCAAAGCCTGTCTCAATATGTTCTTCGGCGGCGATGATCAGTTCGGCGGCTCCACTATCACCCAGCAGCTGGTGAAGAATCTGACCCAGGAGAAGAGTATCACCGTCCAGCGGAAGGTGATGGAGATTTTCCGGGCTCAGCTTTTCGAAAAGCAGTACGATAAGGATCTCATTATGGAGTATTATCTCAATGAGATCTATCTGGGGCGGGGCTGCTACGGCGTCAAGAGCGCGGCGGCGGAGTATTTCGGCAAGGAGCTGCAAAGCCTGACTCCTGCTGAATGCGCCAGCCTCATCAGCATCACCAATAACCCGTCCCTGTTTAATCCCTACTCCAAGAGCGTTTACAAGTATAAGGGTCTGGAGCGCAACGGCGCGGAACGGAACCGCTACCGTCAGCTGAACGTACTCAGCCAGATGCACGAGCAGGGCTACCTGACCGACGACGAGTATACGGAAGCGATCAGTCAGAAGATGGTCTTCAAGGAGGGCATTGCCCCGGAGGATCGGTGGACGGTGTGCAGCAACGCAGAGTGCGGCTACCAGAATACCCGTAGTCACTTTACCGGGGAGGGGGACGTGTGCTACTGCCCCATCTGCGGCAGCGCCACCTCCGTGAAAACCGATGCTTCCCAGCATGTGTATTCCTGGTTTGTGGACGCGGTGATTGTGGATTTTGCCTCCTATCTTGCCGAGCAGGACGGAAAAGTCTGGGAGGACATGGACGAGAACGCCCGGAACATCTACCTGGATCGGATCCAGAAGGGCGGCTACCACATCTATACCACCATGGACATGGATGTCCAGAAGCAGGTGGACGAGATCTACAATAACCTGGACAATATCCCCTCCACCCGGAGCAACCAGCAGCTTCAGTCCGCCATCGTGGTCATTGACAATACCACCGGCGACGTGGTGGCCCTGGCCGGCGGCGTAGGGGAGAAGACCACCTTCATGGGCTATAACCGGGCCACTCAGGCCAAGCTTCAGACCGGCTCCTCTCAGAAGCCCATTTCCGTCTATGCCCCGGCCTTCGAGTCCGGCAAGGTGACTCCGGCTACGGTCTTCAAAGACCTGCCCATCACCTACACCGACGGTAACTGGCCGAAAAACGACAACCGGCAGTACCAGTACGCCCGGACGGTGTACCAGGGCATCGTGTCCTCGGTGAATACCATTTCCGCCCGGACCCTGGATTCTATCGGTATCGAGTATGGCTACAGCTTCGCCAAGTATAACTTCGGCCAGAAGAGCCTGGTGGAAAGCTATCCTACGGAGTACGAGGTCAAGTCCGACGTTGGCCTTGCCCCGCTGGCTCTGGGCGCGCTGACCCTTGGCTCTACGGTGCAGGAAATGGCCACGGCCTATGCCACCTTCGCCAACGACGGCGTTTTCCGCCAGTCCAGGCTGTACACCAAGGTCTATAACAGTGACGGCGAGCTGGTGCTGGACAACACCCAGGACACCCGAAAAATCCTCAGTGAAAAGTCCGTCAACTATATGAACTACTGCCTGTACAACGCCGCCAACCACGGTACCGGCGGCGCGGCTCTCTTCGGCGGTCAGACCATCGCCGGCAAGACCGGCACCACCTCCTCCAATCGGGATCGGTGGTTCTGCGGCTACACCACCCACTATACCGCGGCGGTCTGGGTGGGCTATGACCAGCCTGAGCAGATCAACATCGGCACGAACCCGGCGGCGGTGCTCTGGCGCAAGGTCATGCAGCCCATCCACGAGGGTCTTCCCAAGGAGGCTCTGTATGACGGCAATGCCTTTACCACCGTTGCCATCTGCCTGGATTCCGGCAAGCTGGCCACAAATGCCTGCAAGTCTGATGTCCGGGAATTTGACCGGGTGGTCTACGTCAACGTCTATCCTGAGGATGTGCCCACGGAGACCTGCGACAAGCATGTGATGGTGGACTTCTGCGCCATCGGCGGAGGCGTTGCCACTGAGTATTGCAGCCAGTATCCGGAAAACGGCATTTATCGGGCCTCCCTTGTGAAGATGACGGAGGAGGAGGTTCAGGAGATCCGCAGTGCCTCCCGGGTAGGTCTGGCGTCCCAGTATCTGGATTCCGGCGGAATCTATCTGGAGGGCGGAATCTGGCTGGGCTTCAACAACGACCGCAGCAACCCCAACGGCACGCCCTATCTGGAGTGCATGGTGCACCAGTCGCCTCCCGGCAATGTGGACACCGACACCTCCCAGACACCCGACGACTTCGGCGATTCCGGCTTCTATGACCCGGATAATTACGACGGCTGATGAGAAAACTAAGAGAGAAGAGGATCAGAATATGCTGTGGATTTCCGATGAATGGAAGGACTATGAGGTGCTGGACGCCTCCGGCGGCGAACGGCTGGAACGCTGGGGCAGCCACATCCTGGTGCGCCCAGACCCTCAGGTGATCTGGGACACCCCCCGCAGACAGCCCCAGTGGAAGCACTACGACGCCCGCTATGTCCGCTCCAATACCGGCGGCGGCCATTGGACGGAGAACACCCTGCCCGAACGGTGGCAGATTCGCTATAAGGACTACCTGACCTTTAACGTCAAGCCTATGAATTTCAAGCACACCGGCGTGTTCCCGGAGCAGGCGGCCAACTGGGATTTTATCCGGGAGAAGGCTGCCTGCGCCGGACGGCCTGTCCGGGTGCTGAACCTGTTCGCCTATTCCGGCGGCGCGACACTGGCGGCGGCCGCCGGTGGGGCGGAGGTGTTCCATGTGGATGCCTCAAAGGGCATGGTGGCCTGGGCCAAGGAAAACGCCGCGGCGTCGGGTCTTGCCGACCGCCCCATCCACTGGATGGTGGACGACTGCGCCAAATTCGTCCAGCGGGAGATCCGCCGGGGCAGAAAATATGACGGCATCATCATGGATCCTCCCAGCTATGGCCGGGGGCCCGGCGGGGAAATCTGGAAGATGGAGACCAGCTTCTACCCCTTCCTCCAGGAGACGGCGAAGGTGCTGTCGGATAACCCCCTGTTTGTCATCATCAACTCCTATACCACCGGCCTGGCTCCTTCGGCGGTGGCCTACGCCTCGGACGTGGTTTTCAGCAGCCTTTACGGCGGAAGAACCCAGGCCGGTGAGCTGGGTCTGCCGGTAAGTGCCTCCGGACTGGTGCTGCCTTGCGGTGCCACCGGACGCTGGATGCCCTGAGGGAGGAAGCAATTTGAGCGACATCATTTCTGTTGAACACCTGGCCTACACCTATCCCGGCGTGGAGGGCGCCCCCGGCATCCCGGTTTTTGAGGATCTGAATCTGACCGTTCAGGAGGGAAGCTTTGTGGCGATCCTCGGAACCAACGGCTGCGGGAAATCCACCCTGGCCAAGCATTTCAATGCCATATTGCTTCCCACCGGCGGCAAGGTCTACGTCTGCGGCATCGACACCTCCGACGAGAATCGGATTCTCTCCGTCCGCCGGAACGTGGGCATGGTTTTCCAGAATCCGGACAACCAGATCGTTGCCAACGTGGTGGAAGAGGATGTGGCCTTCGGCCCGGAGAATCTGGGCATTGCCAGCCCGGAAATCCGCCGCAGAGTGGACAGCGCCCTGAAGCAGGTGGACATGTACGAGTACCGGGAGCACGCCCCCCATCTTCTGTCCGGCGGGCAGAAGCAGCGCGTCGCCATCGCGGGCATTATTGCCATGGAGCCTAAGTGTATCGTTTTGGACGAGCCCACCGCCATGCTGGATCCCAGAGGCTGCCGGGAGGTCATAGACACCATCGGACGGCTGAACCGGGAGAAGGGCATTACCGTGGTGCTCATTACCCACCACATGGATGAGGCGGCGAAAGCCCAACGGGTGGTGGTGCTGGACAAAGGGACGGTAGCCGCCGACGGCACCCCTCAGCAGGTCTTTGCTCAGGTGGAGCTGCTCCATAGCTTAGGTCTGGCCTCCCCGGAGACGGTGGAGCTGTGCTGGGAGCTGAACAAGCGGGGCTTTTCTCTGCCCCTTGACAAATTGGAACCGGAAGAATGCGCGCAGACACTTTACGATGCCTTGAAAGGTCTGACCGCTGGGAGGAAACAGGTTTGAAACCAATTCTGGAAGTAAAGAATCTCAACTACATTTACAGCGCAGGTACCCCCTTCGAGCATAAGGCGCTGGATCAGGTTTCCTTTGCTCTGGAGCCGGGGGAGTTTGTCGGCATCATCGGACATACCGGCTCCGGAAAATCCACCCTGATGCAGCAGATGAACGGCCTTTTGAAGCCCACCTCCGGACAGGTGCTTCTGGACGGGGTGGATATCTGGTCGGACAAGAAGCTGACCCGGCAGGCTCGGTTCCGGGTGGGGCTGGTGTTTCAGTACCCGGAGTACCAGCTCTTTGAGGAGACGGTCTACCGGGACATTGCTTTTGGCCCGAAAAACATGAGTCTGGACGAAAAAGAGGTTGACCGCCGTGTCCGGGAGGCCGCGGGCTTTGTGGGTCTGACGGAGCAGCAGCTGGCGGTTTCCCCCTTTGACCTGTCCGGCGGTCAGAAGCGGCGGGTGGCCATCGCCGGTGTCATCGCCATGGAGCCGGAAGTTTTGATCCTGGACGAGCCTACCGCCGGTCTGGATCCCGTTGGCCGGGCGGAGATTTTGGGCAATATCGAGGCCTACCGTAAAGCGAAGAACGCAACGATTCTGATGGTGTCCCATTCCATGGAGGACGTAGCCCGGCTGACCGACCGGCTGCTGGTGATGAACGGTTCCCGGCTTGCCATGGACGGCACTCCGGCGGAGGTGTTCTCCCGGGCGGAGGAGCTGATCGCCATGGGTCTGAACATTCCCCAGGTGACTCAGGTGTTCCTGGGGCTGAAAAAGCGGGGCCTGGACGTAAAGAACGTCTATACCATGGAGCAGGCGGTGGCGGAAATTGTCCGCCTGCGGGGAGGTGCAGCCCATGCTTAAGGACATTACCCTGGGTCAGTATTTCCCCGGCCAGTCCGTGATCCACCGGCTGGATCCCCGCACCAAGCTGACCATGCTGGTGATTTATATTGTTGCCCTGTTTCTGGCGGAGGGCTGGGTCTCCTACGGCCTGGTGTTCGCGTTTCTGGCGGCGGTCATCTGGCTGTCTGCCATTCCGCTGAAATCCATCCTCCGGGGCATGAAGCCTCTGGTGATGATCCTGGTTTTCACCGGCGTGCTGAACCTGTTCTTTACCCAGGACGGGAATGTGATCTTCCGTTTCTGGGTGCTCACCGTCACCTCCGGGGGACTTTCCCGTGCGCTGATGATGATGGCGCGGATTCTCATGCTGATTACCGGCACCTTCCTTCTGACCTACACCACCTCGCCCATTGCTCTGACCGACGGCCTGGAGGCACTGATGAACCCCCTGAAAAGGGTGGGCGTGCCGGTGCATGAGCTTTCCATGATGATGTGCATCGCCCTCCGGTTCATCCCCACCCTCATTGAGGAAACGGACAAGATCATGAGTGCCCAGAAGGCCAGAGGCGCGGATTTTGAGTCCGGTTCGCTAACCGATCGAGCCAAGGCTCTGATCCCCATTCTGGTGCCGCTGTTCATCAGTGCCTTCCGCCGGGCGGACGAGCTGGCCACGGCCATGGAGTGCCGGTGCTACCAGGGCGGCGAGGGCAGAACCAAGATGAAGCAGCTGCGCTACCACCGGGAGGACTTCCTGTCCTATGGCATCGGCCTGGTGCTGCTGGTTGGCGTGATTGTGCTGAAAACATTCGGAATGTGAGAGTTTATGCGAAATATCGGACTGATTTTAACCTATCTGGGTACGGCATATCACGGTTGGCAGGTTCAGAAGAACCTGCCAACTGTCGCCGAGACCCTGGAAAAGGCGGCGGCCATGATCGTAGGCCATCCGGTGCATATGACGGGCTGCGGCCGGACGGACGCCGGTGTCCATGCCCGGGTGTATGTGGCGAACTTCCGCACGGATTCCACCATCCCCGCCGACCGGCTGCCCTACGCGCTCAATACCCACCTGCCCTGTGACATCGTGGTGACGCGCGCCTTCGATGTCCACGAGAATTTCAACGCCATCGGCTCCTGCGTGAAGAAGGAGTATACTTATCAGATTTATAATTCCCGGTTGAAGGATCCGTTTTATGTCAACCGAGCCTGGTTTTATCCCCGGCACTTGGACGAGAGCGTCATGCGGGCGGCGGCGGAGCAGTTTGTGGGCACCCACGATTTTGCCGCCGTGCGCAGCGTGGGCACGGATGTCAAGTCAACCGTGCGCACGGTGTATTATTACAATGTGGAGCGGCAGGGGAATATCGTTACCCTGAAGGTCTGCGCCAACGGCTTCCTCTACAACATGGCCCGTGCCATGGCCGGCACCGTGGTCTACGCGGCGGAGGGGAAGATCCGCCCGGAGGAAATTGGAGCCATTCTGGCCTCCGGCAACCGCACCGCCGCCGGCCCCACCGTGCCTCCGGGGGGTCTGTACATGACCCACCTGTGGTACGACGACGGCATCGCCCGGTTCGAGGCCGCCAGCGACTGGACAAAGTGACGTTCATAATTTGTTTTTCCTTTTTTGACAGGACTGTGCTATACTGCATGAAAAGGAAATGTTCCTTGGATAAGGAGTGAAGAATTATGCAGCCGAAAATGTGCAGCAAGTGTAAGAAAAATGTCGCCGTTGTGTTCATTACGAAGGTAGAAAACGGCGTGACCATGAATGAGGGCTATTGCCTGAAATGCGCCCGGAGCCTGGGCATTCCCCAGATCGACCAGGCGGTGAAGCAGATGGGCATCTCCGAGGAAGACCTGGATATGCTCACCGACGAGATGAGCAGCATGTTCGGTCAGCGGGACGACAGCGCGGATGCGGACGACGATGAGATCGACAGCCAGACCGCCACCTTCCCGCTGCTGAACCAGCTCTTCGGCGGAAATCCCAATCCCCCCGCCCAGCCCCAGCGGCCCTCCAGAACGGAGGAAGCACCTCAGGAGGAAAAAACCAAAAAGAAGAACAAAAAGCACAAATTCCTGGACAGCTATTGTATGGACTTGACCGGCCGTGCCCGTGCCGGGAAGCTGGATCAGGTCATCGGCCGGGATGTGGAAACCGAGCGGGTGATCCAGATTCTCAACCGCCGCCAGAAGAATAACCCCTGTCTCATCGGCGAGCCTGGCGTGGGCAAGACCGCCATCGCCGAGGGTCTGGCTCAGCGGATCGCCGCCGGGAACGTGCCCTATAAGCTCCGGGATAAGGAGGTTTTCCTGCTGGATCTGACGGCTCTCGTGGCAGGAACCCAGTTCCGGGGTCAGTTTGAAAGCCGGATGAAGAGCCTGATCGCTGAGATCAAGGAATGCGGCAACATCATCCTGGTCATCGACGAGGTTCACAACCTGGTGGGTGCCGGTGACGCGGAAGGCTCCATGAACGCCGCCAATATCCTCAAGCCCGCCCTGTCCCGGGGGGAGATTCAGGTCATCGGTGCCACCACCTTTGCCGAGTACCGGAAGTATATCGAGAAGGACGCGGCACTGGAGCGTCGGTTCCAGCCCGTGACCGTGGCGGAGCCTACCATCGAGGAAGCCAGCCAGATCATGCAGGGCATCGCCAAGACCTACGCCCAGTTCCACGGAGTGGAGATTTCCCCGGAGATTGCCCGCCAGTGCGTGGTGCTGTCCGAGCGGTACATCACCGACCGGTTCCTGCCGGACAAGGCCATTGACCTGCTGGATGAGGCCTGCTCCGATGTGAATCTCCAGTGCAAGGACATTTCCCGGCTGGCAGAGCTGAAGAAGGAGCGGGACGACTACGAGCTGGAGCTTCGGATGCTCAATGAGGACACGGAGACCCAGAATTTTGAGCGTCTGGCCTTCCTTCGCAGCAAGCTGATGCAGCTGGCTCCCCAGATCGAGGAGCTGGAGGCCAAGCCCAAGCCAGCCGTGACCATGGAGAACCTGGCTCGGATCATCGAGCTGTGGACGAAAATCCCTGCCTCCAAGATCAAAGCCCAGGAGTATCAGCAGCTCAAGGGTCTTGCCGACCGGCTGAAGACCCACATCGTGGGTCAGGATCCCGCTGTCGAGGCCGTGGCTCGTGCCATCCGCCGGAACCGGGTGGGTATCAGCCCCAAAAAACGCCCGGTGTCCTTCATTTTTGTCGGCCCCACCGGCGTGGGCAAGACGGAGCTGGTCAAGCAGCTGGCCAGCGATATGTTCGACAGCGTGGATTCCCTGATCCGCCTGGACATGTCCGAGTATATGGAAAAGCACACGGTTTCCAAGCTCATCGGTTCGCCTCCCGGCTATGTAGGCTATGACGAGGCAGGCCAGCTGACGGAAAAAATCCGCCGCCGCCCCTACAGCGTGGTGCTCTTCGACGAAATTGAGAAGGCTCACCCGGACGTGCTGAACGTGCTTTTGCAGGTATTGGACGACAGCCGGATCACCGATGCCCAGGGTCGTGTGGTGAACTTTGAGAACACCATCATCGTCATGACCTCCAACGCCGGCTCTGAGGGCAGGGTAGGGGGTCTGGGCTTCGGCAGAACCGAGGGCGACAAGGTGCAGGAGACCACCATGAAGGCTCTGCGGGAATTTCTGCGGCCGGAGTTTCTGAACCGGGTGGACGAGATCATCACCTTCAACCGCCTGACGGAGGAAGACTTCCTGGGCATTGCGGACATCATGCTCAAAGAGCTGCGGGACAGCCTTACCGCTCGTGGCCTGACCCTGACCTGGGATGAAGCCGTAAAGGCTCTTCTTGTGAAGAAGGCCTATTCCAGCATCTATGGTGCCCGGAATCTGCGCCGCACCCTCCAGCGGGAGCTGGAGGATCCCATCAGCGAGGCCATCATCGACAGCTTCGAGCACCCCATTTCCGCCATCCACATCCGCACCGACGGCGACCATTTCAAGCTGGACGTGCTGTAACGGAAAGACTTCCGATTCATGTTCAAGCTGTCGAAAAACCGTGTCATTGCGAGCCGGTGCGCACACTGGCGTGGCAATCCGTCCCTCCTGTACCGGCTTTCCACAGTCATAAAATGCCCTCCGCATTAACCGCGGAGGGCATTCTTACCGTCGCACATTGTGCAACATTTTAACAAAAAAGAAAACCCGGAAGGCGATTGCCCTCCGGGTTTTTGGCGGAGAAGGAGGGATTTGAACCCTCGATACCCTTTTGGGGTATACACGATTTCCAATCGTGCGCGCTCGGCCAGCTACGCGACTTCTCCAAGTGCTGTAGGCTCGTGCCGACTTGGATATCATACACGAAACGACCTGAAATGTCAAGTATTATTTTCGTCAGCCCCGAATTTTTTCTGCCAGGATTTGGCCTGTTCTCAAAAACGGGAAAATATGATATCATTTCCTCGCATATATGCAAGAAATCGATCAGGATGTGATGAATATCAGAAGAATTTGCAATACTATTTTTCTGCTGCTTTTGCTGCTGGCTCTGACCCCCAAGGCCCAGGCCGCATCCATAAAGGCCGGTGCCGTGACCACGGCCGCCGGAAGCCTGAACGTCCGCAGCCAGCCCACTTCCGCAAGCTCGGTGGCGGCGACGCTGAAAAAGGGCAGCTATATTACCCTGCATTCCCAAACGGGGCAATGGTGGCGGGTGGAGTACGACAAGGGCAAATACGGCTATTGCCACAGCCGGTACATCACCCAGGTTCAGGGCACGCCGGTTTCCGTAAGCCTTCGCTCCGGCAGTCTGAACGTGCGCACAGGCCCGGGAACGGGCTATGCCCGGTCGGCATCCCTGTATTCCGGCCAGACGGTGCTTCTGCTTACCACCAGCGGGGACTGGAGCCGGGTTCTCTACCACGGCACGAAAACCGGATGGGTCAGCAGCCGATACCTGTCGGGTTCCTATCCGGCGGTGTCGGTGACGGTACCCAGCTTCAAGCAGACGGATTCCAGGTGGGCGGACAAAACCGTAGGCACCTCCGGCAAGCCCTTCTCCCAGATCGGCTGCGCCACCACGGCGGTGGCCATGATGGAGTCCGCCCGGCAGGGCAGAACCATCTACCCGGACGAAATGTCCCGGCAACTTCAATACACAGCCTCCGGCGACCTGTACTGGCCATCGCATTATACGCCCAGCACCAATGCCAGCGGCTACTTAGAGCGCATCTATCAGATGCTATCCAAGGGGAAACCGGTGCTTTTGGGCATGAAAAACGCCGGCGGCTCCCAGCATTGGGTGGTGGTCACGGGCTTTCAGGGCGGAACCGCGCTGACCCCCTCGGCCTTCACCATCCACGACCCGGGCACCTCTACCCGCACGACGCTTGCCCAGCTCCAGGCCGTGTACCCGACTTTTTATAAGTATTTCGCCTATTAAAAGCTGAACGATTAAAGGCATTATCGACTAACAGGAGCAAGTAACGAATTAAAATGTCATTGCGAACCAGTGACCGATGTCACTGGTGTGGCAATCCGCATCCCCCGTAAATGCCTGAAAGATCGACATTACGAAAGGAAAGAATGTGGTATAATAATTTTGGACAACTCAGAAAATGACAAAAAGGAGAGAAGCG
>ERZ808240.4610-NODE-4610-length-12008-cov-26.289300_pt1 | contig 12008 bp, 12 predicted proteins | sample MGYA00521084_ERZ808240 | MGnify/ENA primary metagenome ERZ808240 (study PRJEB31516, sample SAMN03275571) | gut metagenome | biome: mammalia-associated habitat; material: feces | host: Papio cynocephalus | place: Kenya | collected 2012-08-06 ... | reverse complement strand
CGGTTTATCGTGATGGATAGCTTGAGAGTATTGTTAAATCAGAATCATCTCTAACCTCAATCGAGGTCAACGCAAGTCACTTCTGCTTGAGAGTATTGTTAAATCAGAATCATCTCTAACTTGTATCTGTTCTTAAGATTGAAGTGTTCGCTTGAGAGTATTGTTAAATCAGAATCATCTCTAACAGAACCATATGTATAGATACGTGTTTTGCCGCTTGAGAGTATTGTTAAATCAGAATCATCTCTAACATTCTTGTCGCTGACTGCATCGTTAAGCCGGCTTGAGAGTATTGTTAAATCAGAATCATCTCTAACTTTCATTTTACTTTTTCCTCCATTTGTTAGGCTTGAGAGTATTGTTAAATCAGAATCATCTCTAACGAAATACTACGATATCTATGTTAACGAAGGGCTTGAGAGTATTGTTAAATCAGAATCATCTCTAACGGCGCACGGTTTCCTACCTATCCATTCTATGCTTGAGAGTATTGTTAAATCAGAATCATCTCTAACAGTGACGTCAACAACATCCAGTCCGTCCAGCTTGAGAGTATTGTTAAATCAGAATCATCTCTAACGACACTGCAACACGCGAGATACTGGGAGGAGCTTGAGAGTATTGTTAAATCAGAATCATCTCTAACTTAAGTTCGAGGAGATGGTGAAGACTTTCGCTTGAGAGTATTGTTAAATCAGAATCATCTCTAACCGTTCGCGGTTGCCATTCTGTTCCTTGCTGCTTGAGAGTATTGTTAAATCAGAATCATCTCTAACCTATCCTCGCACTTACGAAAGGAAGGACGGCTTGAGAGTATTGTTAAATCAGAATCATCTCTAACGGTGAGAATTCCGGTTGAACTAATCCCAGTGCTTGAGAGTATTGTTAAATCAGAATCATCTCTAACCTCTCTAGCCATGGGAAACTTAATTCCATGCTTGAGAGTATTGTTAAATCAGAATCATCTCTAACGGAAGACCGCCAACACTTAACTAGGAATATATATATGGTGACAATTAATAGTATTACGAATTCGAAAACAAAAAACGTCTATTCCGAAGCCAAAGATAATCAGAATAGTGACGGCATAAAAGCTTCTTCTGTATTAATTCTTAAAATCAGCAAGCTTACGGACTATATCAGAAATATAAACAGCAATACAAAAGGGAAAAAGGAAAGATACGATATCGATGATGAGATTACCGAGATTAAAAAACAGGTATTCGAAGAACTAAACGATATTACGCTCGGAGAAATATCCAGCTATTTTAAAAATCTGATTGATACATTAAAAGCCAAATCGAAAGAAGTAAAAGATCTGACTTTGTCACAGTTCCTGTCCCAGCAGGCAATACGGCTGAACACTTGGATAAAAAGCGGATTTAAAGCAACAAAAATCTAAGTCTGTCAGAATAAGCCGAATCAAGAATACTCATTTCAGGCAACAGAAAACCCGGCAGCTGTTCTCCTGCCGGGCTTTAATTGGAGGTATATAACTGAAACGAGTCTCAGTTATTATCGTTAGTAGAGGAATGCTTCCTATCCCTTTTCTCAAGCTGGCGCTTTTTCTTCAGTGCCTCTTTCTTTTCCCGTTCTTTTTCCCCTTTGTAGCGGAGCATAAGATACTTCCTTTCCGCCTTCGGATCCTCATCGTCGAGGATACGGTGTCCTTTGCTTTTCCGGTAAATCAGATAGATGATAACCGAAGCAAAGAGGGCAAGAACAAGAACAAGGATAGCAATCGTAGGTGCCAAAGAAGAAGAAAGAACGATCATGCAGCCTGCTTAGTCCTCTCGTTCTGTTTCTTCCAATAACCGCGGTTATAGAAGAAGAGACCAGTAAGAGCAAGAACAATGACAGGGAGAGTGATAGCAAGAGTCCAAGTCCATTCGATGGTGATATAGGTAAGGCATCCCATGATGTAGGAAATGACAACCCAGAACGCTAATGTACCGACATAGCTCTTATGGTTGACTGATTCGCCTTTCCTTGTCGCCACAGTGGCAAAGCAAGGAATGGTCGTCCTGTTGAAGACGGCAAAGGCAGTAAGAGAAGCACCATCAATGACATGGGTTCCGGTTGCAGTAAGCTGAGAGGCGCGGACGATATCAAGGAAGCTTCCCGTTGCTTCAATGCCATGCTGGGCAAGGATAGTCTGAACCTGATTCCTGGCAGAAAGCTGTTCCCTTGTCGAAGTGACGGCTTCCTTGGCGACAATACCCTGGATAGAACTGACCGCATAAGTCCAAGCAAGGTCGCCACCCTGGAGAGAGCCAAATCCCATCGGAGTGAAGATAGGAGCAATAATCTGACCAATGTGGCAGAGGATAGAGGCAGAATCATCAAGTCCTTCCGCAGAAGGAATGAACGTCCAGGTCGGAGTGAAGGACTGGAGGAACCAAATCACGACAGTGGAAGCGAAGATAATCGTAAAGGCTTTCTTGATGTAATGTTTGCCCTTATCCCAGACATGGATGAGAAGAGCGCGAATCTGGGGGAGATGGTAGCTAGGAAGTTCCCTGATAAAGGGAGGAACCTTTTCCCGCTGGGTAGTCTGGTTCCTGACAATGACGGCAACAATGGCAATGACAATGCCAAGCCTATAAATAGCGAAAGTGAATAGACCGCCATCAAATCCGGCAGCTTCAGCTACGGCAGCAGCAATAACGGAAAGGAAGGTTGCTTTTGCACCGCAGGTGAAGAAAGGAATGACACGCCTAGTCTTTGTCCGTTCCTTATCGGAAGATAAGGTACGGGTATTGATGATGGCAGGGACGGCACAGCCAAGGCCCATAATCATCGGAATGAAGGCACGGCCGGAGACACCGAAACGACGGAAGGCACGGTCAAGGACGAAGGCGATACGGGCCATATAACCGGAATCTTCCCTGATAGCGAAGAAAGCGAAGAGAACCATGATGAGCGGAACGAAACCGATAACAGAGGCAATACCATTTAAGACACCGTCATAGAGGAAGGAAGTGAGCCAATCGGGAGAACCCATGGCAACAAGACCCTTCTTGATGCCAAGGCAGATAAGACCTTGGATACCATTATCCGGTCCGTCGCCAATCAAAGACTGGAAGAAGGTACCGATGGAATGAAGACCGCCGTCGCCCCAGAATAGGCCATCGAATACGGCCGTCTCTTCTCCGTCAATGGTAATCTTAATCAGACCGTGATAGCCTTCTCCGAAGTTAACACCCCTCGCATTAAGATAAAAAAGATCATCACTGAAAGTAAGGTGGAAGACTAAGAAGAGCATGACAATCCTAATCGGGAAGGCAGCCCATTTGTTCGTTAGGACTTTATCAATCTTATCGGAGAGAGAAAGCTTTTTGCTTTCCTGGACCGGTGCACCGCTCCGACAGCCTTGGAGCTGTCTGCCGATATATTTATAACGGAGATCGGCACTATTTGCTTCAAAGTCCTCAGCCTGTACACCAAGTTTGGCTACCTCTTCGTAGGCAACCTTGTTCTTCTTCTGCTCAAGTTCATCTCCTTCAAGAGCCTTGACGGCATGGAAGAGAGGATTTTCGATTCCTTCTCCTTCATACACTTTCATTGCGTTCTCAAGGGTTGCAGTAAGACTTCCGGTAGCCCATGCGCTGTTTCCAGTCCGCTTCACTTTTGCGGTTTCAAGAGCAGTCTTCCTCAGTTGGTCAAGATTTGTCCGATGAAGGGCGGAAATCTCAACGACAGGAACACCAAGTCTCTTGCTGAGTTCCCGGACATCAATCTTAACGCCGGTTTCTTTTAAGGCATCCCTCCTGTTCAAGGCAATGACGACAGGGACATCCATTTCCAGAATCTGAGTCGTCCTATAAAGGTTACGTTCAAGGTTAGTCGCATCGATGACGTTGATGACGCAGTCCGGATGTTCCTCTAAAATGTAATTCCGGGAGATGACTTCTTCCGGAGTATAAGGAGAGAGGGAATAGATGCCAGGAAGATCGACAATCTCGGCTTTGCCGATTTCCTTATTTGAATAGGTTCCTGCCCGTTTCTCAACCGTGACACCAGGCCAGTTTCCGACATAGGCGGAGGAACCGGTCAGCGAGTTGAACAGCGTTGTCTTTCCGCAGTTAGGATTGCCGGCGAGGGCAAAGGTCAGTTTCTTTTCTTCCATTTTCTTTCTTACTCCTTATCCGTATTCTCTTCCTTAGAAGAGAGCGAAGTAATCTTCCTATTCACGTTTTCTGCTTCACTCTTCCGGAGAGTCAGCTCATAGCCACGCAGAGTGATCTCAATCGGATCACCAAGCGGAGCCTTTTTCCGAAGGAACACTTCAGCACCAGGGGTGATTCCCCTGTCGAAGATACGACGGCGAAGCCGTCCTTCTCCGGCAACCTTCCTGACGATTCCGCTTCCGCCGACAGGAAGGCTGTCAAGGGAAATCAAATCGCCGACCTTCCTCTGATTTACTTCTTTTTCCATAAATCTAGTCCATCCTTTCTTCTACGTTGATTCTTGCGGCAATCTGCCGATCCAAGGCAAGGCGGGTATCACCGACGCGGACGATTGTTCCGCTAGCCTCCTGGGAAAGGACTTTGAAGCTATGTCCTTCCACAAGCCCGAGGCTTGCTAGGTGTTTCTTCCTGTCGAGAGAGGCAGAGACACGGAGAATGCGGTAATTCTTTTCATTTTCTGCTAAGAATAATGGCATCATGAACCCTCCTTCCATAGGTTAGCCTAAGCTAACGTATGCTATTTTAAAACCACCTTATCTTCTTGTCAACAAGAAATTAGTGTATACTAACGAAAAGGAGAAAAGCGATGACAAAGACCATTCTATCGATAGACGGAAGGAAGTGTCCGGAGTGCGAAGCCCATGTCAATCGGCTATTGCTTGACCATATCCAGAAAGCCGTCGATGTGAAAAGCAGTGCAAAGAAAAACGAATCGGTTATCTATTCCGATGGGAGAATCAGTAATGAGGAGGCAGTGGCTGCCCTTAGCGGATCTGGTTACAGACTTTTAGGCATAAACTATGAGGAAGGATTAAAGGATTCCTTTTCCTACCGACTAAAAAAGAAGTTCCGTTCTTAATATGCTATTTTCTTGAATAAGCACAGACCACCTTATATCATATTATTATGATTACAACAAACGAGTCAAAAGAAGACTATCTTGAGCGGATACTTAGGCTTCAGGAAAAGGGAAACCTGAAAGTACACGCTGTCGACATTGCGGAATCAATGGCTTTTTCTAAGGCCAGCGTTTCGATTGCCTTAAAAAAATTAGAAGAAGCCGGCCTTGTCTCTGTGGGAGCGAAGCAGGTCATCACCCTAACAGAGGAAGGAAGGAAGATAGCCAAAAAGATCTATGAACGCCATCAGGTTATCGGAGAGATTTTTATCTCCTTAGGCGTCCCCAAAGATGTTGCCTATGAAGATGCCTGCAAGGTCGAACATGATCTGAGTGATGAAACATTCCAGGCAAGGAAAGCCTATTACCTCACCGTACTTAAAGGGAACGAAAAGAAATAAAAGAAAGGCTGTCTAAAAGATTCAAATCTTCAGGCAGCCTTTTTTAATAATGCAATATTTAAAATAGCCGAAGGTTTTGCATTTTCTGCGTGGAAGACAGCGGGAAATCAGTCAGAATCCTATTAAAAGATATCTAGTCCACTGAGAGATAAGAAGATGGTAATAAGCTAGACAGACTATACAAATATTGCATTTTTATGATTGACTATCATATTCTGTGTTGATAGAATAAGAAAAAAGAGGTGGGGAAAGACCGATGCGGAGTGTGAAGAAGTTTATCTTATGCCTTTCAGGCAGGCTAAGGATTCAATCATCAAATACATGGCTACAGCCATCTATCTCCAGTGAAAATCACGGCTTTCAGAAGAAAAAATACGAATTAAGAGAGGATCACTATTCGCAGGAGTCTCAGGTAAAAGGTTTTTCCGTCAGTATAGGCGAAAAACCGGTTCTAAATGGTTTTTCCAAGTGCCTGGACTTCTACACTTCTCATGGATTCGGGAACGGAACATATGTGGCAGATGTGAATAATGTTTCAAGCGACAGCATTAAGCTTTATGAAGCAAAACTGATTGATAATTCTGCAAGAAGCTATGATTATTCCGGTTACGACTCATTGTTGTCAGAAAGATTTGTTATCGAGTTCCTTTATGAAAGAGACGGTCTGCATAAAAGTTTTTATCTTCCTACCGCTTCCGAAGCAGAGGAAATCATTCTAAACTCCAAAGAAGCAGAGAAAGGCTGTGAACTCTATCGCAGTCTGATTACGAGCATAACCGAAGAGGCATCATATAAGGCAGCACTCCCTTCAATTCAGACTTATGCAACCGCAAACAAGGCCGGAGATGTCGACACTCAGAGCGTACTGGACCATTATCTGTCTGTGGCAGATCAGGCCGACAAATATCTTATACTAGGGAATTATACGTCATCCGATGCAAAACCTATTCAAACCTCTGACGATTCTATCATAAATCTAATCCCAAAATCACATTTCAGAACCAATGGAGTTTATAACAAAGGAGGAGCGGAATGGGGATATTTTGTCCATACGTATACTGACTATGGAAACAACAAAATATCAAGTGTGTTACTTTATGATGTAATCAACTACAAAACCGACTTTTTCAGAAACGAAATCGTTCAAATCAAGCCCATATTTACCTGGAACTTCAAATATAATTACGACACAGATATTGTCAGCAAGGAATCGGAAAACAATTACTGCATTGCTCACCCGAACTATACGGCAGGCGTACATTATATAAAACACCATCTTGATTCCAATTCTTTTGTGCCGAAGAATCCTGATGAAACCGGCTACAGCAAGGAAAACGATAACGGCTTCTGCATTGGATCAAGGTCGTCAAAATTCGTTGGGACAAGTAAGAATTTTAATGGTGGCATTGAATCACTTCAATCTCTGTCAATACTGTTAGGCAATATTGCAATCAGTTTACTAACGGCCGGTCTAAGCACAGCCGAACAACTTGCAATAGGGATAACTTCAGACTTAATATTCGAAGCTGCCAAGCAGCTCTCAAATTCCTATTCTTCCCCGATTCACAACACAGACGAAAAAGGAAAGACTGTTTTGAAAATTGACAAGGTCGAAGAATATTCAAGCTTTGACTATGCCAAGAAGGGTAATTTTGCAAAGTTTGTTTCCTTTTCATCTCCTACTTCAAACGATGGAAATCCTTTGCTGTTCAAAGAGGAATCTGACTCTATCAATTATGAACTACAGGTATATTCATCAGATTTAAGCGACTCATATACTGGACTTTTGATTCACGAATTCTCAGCCTCGGTATTTAACGACAACACGAACCTATTTCATCAAACTCCGACCTATATTGGCGGCTTATCGACAGAATGGTCTTATCTTATCGGAGAAAGCTTTGATCCAAAGACAGTGACAATAAACAAAACAGTGCAGAATAAAGAAAGGATTTTCGGAGATGACAATGATGCAGTAGCCTTACTAAAAACAGGCGATGAGGGCATATATGATATTGTTATGACGAACAGGCCTGCCGATACTTCGCTAACCATTTCTCAAATAAGCGCAAATTCAGGGCACACTACGACTTATATCGATGCCTTAGAAAAAAACAGAACAATCCCCAAAGCAGCTTTCATAAAACATTATGTTTTGCTTAGTGCAAATTCGACTTATGAAATACGAATAAAAAGATTCCTCGGCAGTACTCGGTATTTTGGCGGTGCACTCTTAAGTATCTATAAGAGCGATTCATCAACAGTGACTACAGGAGATTCCGAATACGGAAGAAATTATGTATATCGTAACAGGATGAACAATGGTTACCATATTAATAATTGTTTTCGCCCTTCGACGGATGGCCAATACACAATTGTGGCAGCTCCTTCTTCAAGTTCTTCATCAAAGGACACCTATATAACAATTTTAGATTCTAATTTTAAGAAAATCGCAGAGGACGATGATGGTTATGGAAATTATATGGCTGGAATTCGGATTAATTTATTGGCAAATCATGATTACTACATTATTAGCAGACCATATGGTCTAAGCACTAGTTGCAATTATGAGGTAGACATATTTAAGCAAAACTATCTGCCGGAATTCAGAGGAAAAGTAAATCAATTGGGCTTGAGTATCGGACTGAGTAAGAGTATTCCCATCCATTCCCTCCTAATTAGCCAATCAGAAAAAAGAAGTATTATCTTCTTAGCCTATTGGGACACTTCAGTGAGTGACCCTAATTTTCCTAGCATTTACATGTCTATCTATAATCCTAGACTTAGTGCTTCTGTCTCTATGGCAAATATACTATTTTCTTCTTTTATCTTTTCATTTGACGCGAACACTCTCTATCTAATTGAATTTTCTGCAACTACAAGCATTTATGCAAACATTCATCTACACATAAAGGAGGCCTAATATGATTAGACTGAATTCCCTTTCCATAAATAAGGGAAGTCACTGCATTATGAACAATGTCAGTCTCTCCCTGCCCAGCAAAGGATTTATCGCTATAAATAGGCAAAAAAAGAGTGACATTGATTCTCTGTTCGAAGTAGTGGAAGGAATAAAAAAGCCATCCTCCGGAAGCATCATCGTCAATGGCAAAGATATCGCCCAATTCAGTCAATCGGATTTGGACTCATACCATGCCCATACCATCGGATTCTTCCATAGCAATCCTGATTTATTGATTTCTTTGACATCCATTGAAAACGTAGAATACCAACTAGGACAAAAAAGCAACAGAAGCGGCCGATTAAAGGCAAAAGAAATATTGCAAAAGGTCGGCTTCGATCAGCCGATAAATTCCGGAATTCTTTCTCTCACAAAGGAAAACCAGAGGAGAATCTCATTGGCACGTCTGATTAGGCAGGATTCGTGGATTATTTTGGCAGACAATCCCTATGAGAGGGACATTTCAGATGAGTGCGCCGGAGAAAGGATGTCCCATTTAAAGGAACTATCCAAAACAAAATCCGTCATCGTCGGATGTACTGACAGACAGGAAAAGATTCTGTCAGCGGACTATTGTCTCTCCTTTCGGGAAGGAAAATTGATTTCGGGTTCGGCTCCCGAAAGCCAATGGGGAAGCCAAGAGGATACAGACACAAAGAGGATGACTCTTGGCTTAAAGAAAAAACTGCGCTTAGCCTTTCGTCATAGGACATCCAATCCTTTGCTTCTTTTCCTCTCTGTCTTTTTATCTGCAATAGGCTTTTCCCTTGCCGGATCAGGCAGTGCATATTTATCTGCGGGCAGCGAGGGACTTATTGCCCAATCGATTCTCAATAGCGGTGAGAACTACATTGCCATAAAAAACCTTTACCATAAAGAAGTGGATGGGAATCGGACAGTTTCGTATTCTCCTTTTTCAAAGAAGAATGTCGAAAAAATATCGTCCAAAAGGAAAACGCCCTTTCTAAAAGCAGTGTCTTCTATCCAAAATCTTTTCCCTTATTATGAAAATAGGCCATTGGTAGACTTAGACACAGCTGAAGAAAAACCGATTATGTCCTATTATTCTTCAGCGTGGACAGGACAGCTGACCTGTTTTTCCGCAATCGATAAGGATGACGGGATTCCAAACGGAGATAAACTGCTCGCCGGAAGAATTCCTAATACGGACAGCGAAATCAGGCTTACGGATTTCCAGTTCGACAGGATCAAGGATACGCTAAATAAAGCCGGCCCTTCCGTATCTGACCTCACTTATCAATCCATATTAGGCAAAGAGATTTCATTTTATCAATATGATGTCAGGTTTTTTCCTAGTCTGTCCATTGTAGGAATACTCGATACAAGTTATGATCCTGCTGATTATCAAAACTATAAAAGCTATTGCCTGAATGGATCAAATGCAAAAGAAACTCCAGCCCCTGAAAGTGCCGCCGCAGCAGAAAAAGAAAAGCTTTCCCTTTTAAAAGACCAGTCCCACATTAACCTTTTCTTTGTCAGCCAGAATCGTCTTCTCTCTGTTTCAAAGACAGACTGTAAGCCGTCCTCTTCAAGTCAGGAATGCTTTTTCCTTGACGAAAAAACCGTTTCCTCAGTTGCCCTCAATCCCTCCCATCTGAACTATCTCCGCGAGGAAGGGAAGGAAAATATTGTGTTATTCAAGGATTCGGACTTTTCCCAGGATAACTTCCTCAGCCTGTGCCTTTCCGACTACATCGAATCGATCAAAGATAGCAAAGAGCTCACTGAAAGCGGAAATATCGTTATTCCAAAGAAGTTCTTGGAAAGCAGTGCAAAGGATGACCGATCATATCCTGGCACATCTTATAGCTTTTTCAGAAATCTTATCGCTGTCCCCATCCAATCCTATGCCCTAGATCATTATCAGGCGGCCTTCCTGAACGAAGAATTCGATGTCGGGCAATATACGAAGAATTATTATCTCAAGCTTAAGAAAGAAATTCCCGCAATCATTCCAGAAAACGACAAGCTTGAAGTCTATAAGAGCTATTTATCAACCGTGTTTCTCAGAGGAAGACCGGATTATTCTTCTGAAAAGGAAGTTTCGGCTTTTACCGATATACGGGCAACGGCAAAAGAAATGCTGGAATATTACAGGAATCTTTATTCAGATACTATCTTTTCAAAAAGAGACTTTTCCTATCAGATGGTACCGGAACTTGAAACAAAGCCTGTCACTTACCATTTCCGGTTATCCGGCCTTGTTCCTTTCTACTCCGATAACAATACCATCTCCCTTCCGACTAGGAAACAGGAAATCCTTGAAAAGATGTATCCTAGCGATGTTGGGGACTGCTCTAGGCTGATTGTTCCGTTATTCGGAAAAGGAAAAAAAGAAATCCAGCAAATTGCCTCTTTGCAAAACAAAGACTACATCTCCTGCTATCGTCTCGCCATTCAAAATCCTTCAGCCCAGATTTGGGACGGAATCCAAAAAAGGCAATTCTATTGCTTACTTTTTTTCATCCTATCCCTGCTTTTCCTAATCGGGAGCGCCTTTGTTTTCCACTACTACTTCAGATACTCAATCATCGGTTTTTCCATAGAGAGGCTCTATCAACGCAAATTAGGGACGCCAAAGAAGGATATCGTTTGGCAATCCGTCTTGCAGGTGTTAATTCTTGCCTTTTTGTCTTTCCTCCTTTCAACCTGTCTAAGGTTTACTCTCTCTTCCTCCCTATCTTCCCTACTGGCAAGTCAGTATACAAAGTCTTTCTATATTCTTCCAGGAATCGTGCAGGTTTTGCTTCTGCTTTTTCATTCTATTTTTCTTTCCTTTTTCACTTCCCTTCCCTCGCTGCTGAAATTGAGTCGTGAACTCAAATAAATCAAAGAAAACTTGATTTGGCACAGAAAGAACCCACTCGCCATTTTTCCCTTTTCGTCCCTAATTGCCAAAAGACGCGAAGAAAGGTAATACATGTGTTTTTTTCCCGGTGTCTGTCTAAATTAGGGTCTTTGAACAGACTAGATATCACGTTGCCTTGTACCAAATCAGGATTTTCCTGGAATCAGTTGCTTAATAGACCCCAGACAGAAAGTTCATTGAAGGTTATGCCATCTAATATCTTGCTTGACGCAATAAGCATTGTACGTAGATGATTTCAACGGATAGTGCCTATATTACTTGCAAGGAGGGGGCTGTAAAATAGGCATGCACGAGTTTAAAAAACAGTCAGCTGGTTTAAAGGAAAATTTACAGAATATTACATTTTTACACTTGTTAGTTTTATCCCATGTTGATAGAATTAGAATTAAGAAAAGAGGGGATGGCCAATGCAGAAGATGAAGAAGTTTATTCTATGCCTTTCAGTGGGGCTAAGGATCCAATCTTTAGACACGTTTTTCAGGCCTTCCATGTCCGGCAGAAGCTGAAGTTTTCAACAGGAAAAACACGAAGTAAGAGAGGATTGTTATTTGCATAAGTCTCAGGCAAAAGGATCTTCCGTCAGTAAAGATGAGAAAAAATCAAAGGAGATATAAATGACCATTGAGCTGAAATCTCTGACAATCAGCAGAAACGGGAAAACCATTTT
>ERZ808240.4609-NODE-4609-length-12009-cov-3.168145_pt1 | contig 12009 bp, 11 predicted proteins | sample MGYA00521084_ERZ808240 | MGnify/ENA primary metagenome ERZ808240 (study PRJEB31516, sample SAMN03275571) | gut metagenome | biome: mammalia-associated habitat; material: feces | host: Papio cynocephalus | place: Kenya | collected 2012-08-06 ... | reverse complement strand
GACACTACGCCAATTAAACTCCGGTTTATTTCTGCTCCGCTTCATAGGCTTCACGACAGGCTTTGGCAAGCTGGTCTCCGCAGGAAGTTCCACGGCCATTGCAGGAAATACCACCGATTTTCTGTTCCACTTGCTCAACGGTAAGTCCTTCCACAAGCTTTGGAATTGCCTGAAGATTTCCGTTGCATCCACCGGTAAATTTTACATTGTGAACAACATTTCCCTCTAATTCCAATTCAATCAGAGTAGAACATGTACCTTTTGTTTTGTATACATACTTCATAATATATGCAGACCTCCTCTTTTGATCATACGATTCCATACATTATATATCATCCCGGAAGTGTTCGACAAGTTCTTTTTTCGGAAAATAAAAATACCCCGGATGTTATGCCGGGGCATGAGTTAAGCAGTTATATTGTTGAAGTCAATAAATAAATCCGGATAAATTCCTGCTTTTACCGTATCTGAGAATGCGTATTCGTCAATATCTCCGTGTTCCAGATTGTATACAGTGATCCGGTTTTTGTCTGGATCAACAATCCAGTATTCACGAACGCCTGCAGTACGGTACTTGAATAGTTTTGTATAATAGTCCATTCGTCTGCTGCCAGGTGATACTATTTCTATAATCCAGTCGGGTGCACCATTGCAGCCTTTATCTGTGAGTTTGGATTTGTCACATATGACGCTTATATCCGGCTCAACATAATTTTTGTCATCTGCATTTAGAAAAACGGCAAATGGGGCAATATATGGCTCACATGAACCGCCTTTAGATAAAATGTAATTGTTGATTGTAGTCAGGAGAGAACCGGCAATGCGTTGATGCCTGCGTGTTGGTGGAGCCATGTAATAGATTTGACCATCAATCAGTTCTGCGCGTTCTCCATCAGGGAGATTATAAATATCATCTGTAGTATAGATTCTTTCATGTGGTAAAGGCATTAAAACACCACCTTTCATAATAATAGGGGATAAGGTTATCCTCATCGTTTTGCAATAGAATTATAGCTTATAATCAACGATATGTACATAAATAAAATAAAAATAAAGGTATCTGCTTGCGGAGTAGGGCAATTGAATTATGTATACATAAATCCGACAGGATATTTTTCAGTTAATAAAAAATTCACAAATCGTTTACGCCTATTTTTGTTGTGATAAAGCCTAAAAAGTGTTACAATAGCGATACCGTGCGAAGTTTCTGCATAAATGACAGAAACTTTTCAAATAACAGAGCCGGGACAGGAATAGGAGTTTTTATGGGAGCATTGACAAAAATCTTCGGAACGCACAGCGAGAGAGAGCTGAAAAGAATCTATCCGCTTGTTGACAAAGTAGAGTCTTATCGTGATTCTATGCAGAAACTTTCCGATGAAGAATTAAGAAACAAAACAAAAGAATATAAAGAACGTCTGGAAAAAGGAGAGACTTTGGATGACCTTTTGCCGGAAGCATTTGCAACGGTTCGTGAGGCAGCAAAACGTGTGCTTGGCATGGAGCATTACCGCGTACAGATTATCGGTGGTATCATTCTTCACCAGGGACGTATTGCAGAGATGAAGACCGGTGAAGGTAAGACACTTGTTTCTACACTGCCGGCATACCTGAATGCGTTGGAAGGCAAAGGTGTCTGCATCGTAACCGTCAATGATTACCTTGCAAAACGAGATTCCGAGTGGATGGGACAGGTTCATGAATTCCTTGGCTTGAAAGTTGGCGTTGTGCTAAATTCCATGACAAACGATGAGCGCAGGGAAGCATATAACTGTGACATTACTTATGTTACAAATAACGAACTTGGTTTCGATTATCTGAGAGACAACATGGTAATCTACAAAGAGCAGCTTGTTCAGCGTGGATTGCATTATGCCATCATCGATGAGGTCGACTCCGTATTGATCGACGAGGCGAGAACACCACTGATCATTTCCGGTCAGAGTGGTAAATCTACCAAGTTATATGAAGCGTGCGATATTCTCGCAACACAGTTAAAACGTGGTGAGGATGTGCCGGAGTACTCCAAGATGGATGCCATCATGGGTATTGAACAGGAAGAGACAGGAGACTTTGTTGTCAACGAGAAGGACAAAGTTGTCAACCTGACACAGGAAGGTGTGAAAAAGGTTGAGCAGTTCTTCAAAATCGATAACCTTGCAGATGCAGAGAACCTTGAGATCCAGCACAATGTGATCCTTGCTTTGAGAGCGCATAATCTGATGTTCCGCGATCAGGACTACGTGGTAAAAGATAACGAGGTTATGATCGTTGATGAATTTACCGGACGTATTATGCCGGGACGCCGTTATTCTGACGGACTTCATCAGGCAATTGAAGCAAAAGAGCATGTAAAGGTTAAGAGAGAGAGCAAGACTCTTGCTACGATTACATTCCAGAACTTATTTAATAAGTATGAGAAGAAGGCTGGTATGACCGGTACTGCTCTTACAGAAGAAAAAGAGTTCCGTGAGATTTATGGAATGGACGTTATTGAGATCCCGACGAACCGACCGGTTGCCAGAATTGACCTGGAAGATGCAGTATATAAGACAAAGAAAGAAAAATTCAATGCAGTGTGTGATGAGATTGAAAAAGCGCATGCAAAGCATCAGCCGGTACTGGTTGGTACAATTACAATTGAGACTTCTGAGCTTTTAAGTGGAATGCTGAAAAGAAGAGGTATTAAGCATAATGTATTGAATGCAAAATACCATGAACTTGAGGCTGAAATTGTAGCGCAGGCTGGTGTTCATGATGCTGTTACGATCGCAACGAACATGGCAGGACGTGGTACCGATATCAAGCTGGATGACGAGGCGAGAGAAGCAGGCGGTTTAAAGATTATAGGTACAGAGCGTCACGAATCCAGACGCATTGACAATCAGCTGCGTGGACGTTCCGGACGTCAGGGAGATCCGGGAGAATCCAGATTCTATATTTCCCTGGAAGATGATCTGATGCGTCTGTTTGGTTCAGAGAGACTGATGAGTGTCTTCAATACACTGGGCGTAGAAGACGGTGAGCAGATTGAGCATAAGATGCTTTCCAGTGCAATCGAGAAAGCACAGAAGAAAATCGAAAGCAACAACTTTGCAATTCGTAAGAACCTGTTAGAGTATGATCAGGTTATGAATGAGCAGAGAGAAATTATCTATGAAGAGAGAAGACGTGTCCTGGATGGCGAGAATATGCGTGACTCTATCTTCCATATGATCAATGACTATATTGAGAATACAGTAGATACGGAAGTTTCTGCTGACCAGGATTATGAAGACTGGGATCTGATTGAACTGAATCGTGTAATCGGAGTGACAATTCCAATGGCACCGGTTACACCGGATGATGTAAAGGGTATGGGTCAGAAAGAACTGAAGCATCTGTTAAAAGAGCGTGCTGCAAAGGCTTATGAAGCAAAAGAGGCAGAATTCCCGGAGCCGGAGCACATTCGTGAACTGGAGCGTGTCGTACTTCTGAAAGTTATTGATGCCAAGTGGATGGATCATATTGATGATATGGATCAGTTACGACAGGGAATCGGACTTCAGGCTTATGGTAACCGTGATCCGAAGGTTGAGTACAAGATGCTTGGATATGATATGTTCGGTGAGATGACTCAGGCTATTACAGAGACAACAGTAAGAACTCTGATGCATGTAAGAATCGAGCAGAAAGCCGAGCGTGAACAGGTTGCAAAAGTAACCGGAACGAACAAAGATGATACAGCTCTGCATGAGCCAAAGAAACGTGAGAGCAAGAAGATTTATCCAAATGATCCTTGCCCGTGCGGAAGTGGTAAGAAGTACAAACAGTGCTGTGGAAAAAATAAATAGCAGGTAAGCAGAACTGAAATGGGAAAATCTCCCGTTGCAAAAGCAGCGGGAGAGAAATCTTTTTTAGAGTAATATAGAGTAGAAAGAGGTGAGGCAGCGTGATTGAATTAGAACAGTATAAAGGAATTATGAATTCCTACGAAGAACCTCTTGCCGAAATGAGGGATTCACTTTGACATTTCCGGTAAAGAGAACAGAGTAGAAGAACTGGAGCGCAAGATAGAAGAACCGGGATTCTGGGATGCACCGGAAGAATCACAGAAGATTATGAAAGAATTGAAAGATCTTCAGGAACATTTGAAAGTAATTCATGCATTGTATTCGGAATATGATGATATTTGTACTCTGATTGAAATGGCTGACGAAGAAGAAGACCGTTCGATGGTCAAAGAAATCGAAAAGGATATTGCAGCATTTGAATCGGATTATGAAAAATTGAAGATTCAGACATTGTTGTCCGGTGAGTATGATTCCTGCAATGCGATTATGACATTACATGCCGGAACAGGTGGAACGGAAGCATGTGACTGGGTGAACATGTTGTATCGGATGTATACCAGATGGTTTGCTACGAAAGGATTTTCAGTGCAGGTATTGGATTATCTGGATGGAGATATTACCGGAATTAAAAACATTACATTTGAGGTAGTCGGAGACAATGCGTATGGATATTTGAAGTCGGAAAAAGGAGTTCACAGACTGGTCAGAATTTCACCATTTAATTCGGCCGGAAAGAGACAGACTTCATTTGCTTCCTGCGACGTTGTGCCGGATATTGAAGAAGATATCGACATTGATATTTCAGAAGATGATTTAAAAATTGATACTTACCGGGCAAGCGGTGCCGGTGGACAGCATGTTAATAAGACGTCTTCGGCAATCCGGATTACACATTTACCGACTGGAATTGTAGTGCAATGTCAGAATGAGAGATCGCAGCATCATAATAAAGAAAAAGCAATGCAGATGTTGAAAGCTAAATTAAAGCTTCTCCAGGAACAGGAACAGGCAGAAAAAGTTTCGGATATCCGCGGCGAAGTGAAGGATATCGGATTTGGTAATCAGATCAGATCATATGTTATGCAGCCATATACATTAGTGAAAGATCACAGAACAAATGTGGAAAATAGTAATGTTACAGCGGTTCTTGACGGAGATCTTGACATGTTTATAAACGCCTATCTGAAATATGTGGCAGGTGGTGAAAAGGGAGGAACGGTATGATAAATATAGCAGTGATGGGTTATGGCACAGTTGGCTCAGGAGTTGTGGAAGTCATTGATACAAACGGTGGACGCATTGCCCAGAGAATCGGAGATGCGTTGAATGTAAAATATGTATTGGATATCCGGGACTTTCCGGGAGATCCGATACAGGAAAAAGTCATTCATGATTTTGAGACCATTATCTCTGATGATGAGATTCAGATTGTTGTGGAAGTTATGGGAGGAATTGAACCTGCCTATACATTTGTAAAGAGAAGTCTCCTGGCAGGAAAATGTGTCGTTACTTCCAATAAAGCACTGGTGGCAAAGCATGGTGCAGAGCTGTTATCAATTGCGAAGGAAAAGAATATTAATTTCCTTTTTGAGGCAAGTGTAGGAGGCGGTATTCCGATTATCCGTCCGCTGAATTCTTCACTGACTGCAGACGAGATTGAGGAGATTACAGGTATTCTTAATGGAACGACTAATTATATGCTGACAAAGATGTTCTATGAAGGGGAAGACTATGCGTCTGTGTTAAAGGAAGCACAGGAAAAAGGATATGCAGAACGCAATCCGGAAGCAGATGTAGAAGGATATGATGCATGTAGAAAGATTGCAATTCTGTCTTCTTTGATTTCTGGACAGCAGGTGGATTTTGAAGATATTTATTGTGAAGGAATTACAGAGATTACTGTAGAAGATATGAAGTATGCAAAAGCAATGGGAACAACCATTAAATTGCTTGCATCGAGCAAAAGACATGGCGAGAGACTGGGGGCTATTGTAGCACCGTGCATGCTTTATCCGGAACATCCGCTTTATAATGTGAACGGGGTATTCAATGCGATTTTCGTACATGGAAATGTGCTCGGAGATGCCATGTTTTATGGAAGTGGAGCAGGAAAGCTCCCAACAGCAAGCGCGGTTGTATCTGATGTTGTTGAAGCCTCAAAGAATCTCCATCGCAATGTTATGACAATGTGGAAGGAAGAGAAGCTGCGTTTGGAAGACAAATCTTCTATGAAGAGACGATTCTTCATCCGCATGAAGGGAAATGTAGATGATATGATAGAAGATATCCGATATTCTTTTGGCGACGTGGAGATTGTAAAAGTTGACGGCCTGGACGGAGAATTTGGATTTGTGACTCCGGTCATGATGGAAGGCGATTATGATACGAGGGCGAAGAGTTATGAAGATCAGATCCTTCATATGATTCGTATTGAAGATTAGAGGAAAAGGGAGAAACTATGCTGATCGTTAAGAAATTTGGCGGCACTTCTGTCGCAAATAAAGAACGAATTTACAATGTGGCAAAACGCTGCATTGAAGATTATAAAGCAGGACATGATGTGGTAGTCGTGCTTTCTGCAATGGGGGATACGACTGATGAATTGATTGAACTTGCGAATTCAATTAATCCGGAAGCAAAGAAACGTGAATTGGATATGTTACTGACTACAGGGGAACAGGTATCTGTAGCACTGATGGCCATGGCCATGCAGGCTCTTGATGTCCCGGCAGTTTCACTGAATGCATTTCAGGTTGCCATGCATGCAACATCCAGGTATGGCAATGCACGATTTAAAAGAGTGGACACAAAGCGTATCAGACATGAGCTGGATTCCAGAAAAATTGTCATTGTAACAGGATTTCAGGGTGTAAATAAATATGATGATATTACAACACTTGGAAGAGGCGGATCAGATACAACAGCAGTCGCACTTGCAGCAGTGCTTCATGCAGACAAATGTGAGATCTATACAGATGTAGATGGTGTGTATACAGCTGATCCAAGAGTTGTGAAGAATGCGAAAAAGTTAGATTTTATCACATATGATGAGATGCTTGAACTGGCGAGCCTTGGAGCAAAGGTACTTCACAATCGTTCAGTTGAGATGGCAAAAAAATACAATGTCGATCTGGTAGTCAGGTCCAGCCTGAATACATCAGAAGGAACCGTAGTGGGGGAGGGAACAGGAATGGAAAAACTGTTAGTAACAGGAGTTGCAGCAGATAAAAATACAGCAAGAATCTCAGTGATCGGAGTAGAAGACAGACCGGGTACAGCTTTTAGTGTATTTGATACATTAGCTGCTAATAATATTAATGTAGATATTATCTTACAGTCTGTGGGACGTGAGGGAACAAAGGACATCTCATTTACAGTTGCTTCTGATGATCTGGAAGATGCTTTGAAAGTTCTGGAAAAGAATAAAGAGAGACTGACAATTAAAGATATTACTTATAATAAAGATGTGGCTAAATTATCAGTTGTAGGCGCAGGAATGATGAGTAATCCAGGAGTGGCATCACGAATGTTTGAGGCACTGTATAATTCCAGGGTGAATATCAATATGATCTCGACTTCCGAGATACGTATTACAGTACTGGTGGCTGAGAAAGATATTGATAAAGCTATGAATGCAGTGCATGATGAATTCGTCTCAGAAGAGTAGAATTATAGTAGAGAAAAGATTTTAATCTGTTTTTGAATCTGAATTTGCAAGAAAACCGGTAATAATCTGTCTGACATCGTCAGAAGAAGCACGAAAACGAAGTAAAAGTTTCAGCTCTTCATCTGTGAGATAGATAATATTATCGGATTTTTTGCATTTAATATAAGGAATTTCACCTTCTGAGATTCGATCTGGTTTTGCTGAATACAGAGGAATTTTATAGCCATTACAGAATAAAAGCTCATCAATGGTAATATGATAAAAGTCAGCAATTGCTTTGAGAAGCTCTAAATCAGGAGTGCGTGTGCCACACTCATAATTAGAATATGTCTGACGGGAAATATTCAGATGTTTGCGAAATTCTTCCTGTGTGAGATTACTTCTCTCCCGCAGAATGCGAAGATTTTCGGTCAATTGGATATTGGCCATTGATGTTTCCTCCATTGAATCAAAATGTGTTCTTGTAGTATAACAATTTGTTCGAAAAATAGGAGAATATGCGTCAAAACGTGGCAAAATAAGAAAAAGCAACATTGTGTTGCTTTTTGAGAAAATTACAAATGTAATCAGATTATTTAGTGCTGAGTGTACTGTTGTGATATTCAGAAGAAAAGGTAACATCTTTCCCAAACCATTGTGGAGGAGTGAAAGAAAGTGCAGCTTTTTCATCTGGAAATTCCACTTCCGCAAGAAGAAGTGGAGCAAGATCTCCTTCAAACACATCCAGTTCAATGGTAAGAGTGTCATCAAGTGGAATCATATAACGCTTCTTCTTTATCAGGCGGCCGTCAATTTTGGTAAGAAGGTGTTGATAGGCTGATTCATTGAGAGGAAGATTATATTCTTTGCGGGTCATGAGCCCCTTTGATTTGTAAGTGAGTTCATAGTTATCGTTGTCTTTGCGAATGCGAATGACCGGATCTGTATTTAGATAAGCCTGCTCGATATTGCGGCATGGATAATTCTGATAACCATCCGGCAGTGTATCAATTAAATATTTGCGTTCTATTTCCATATAAAAGTACCTCCATAACATAATCATAATTCAGTTTACACAAAAAGTAAACAGTGTTACTATTAAGAAAATGAGCCAAGAAAAAGAAGAAAAGGAGAGATCCATTATGAAATTTAGTATGAAGAAAGTGACCGTATTATTAGCAGATGGATTCGAGGAGATTGAGGCACTTACTGTAGTAGATCTGCTTCGAAGAGCAAAAGTATATGTAGATACTGTATCAATTACGGATGACTATACTGTGCGTGGGGCACATGGAATACCGGTACAGACAGAGGATTTGATTTCTGAAGTTGACTTCAAAGAATCGGATATGATCGTGCTGCCGGGTGGGATGCCTGGAACAACGAATCTGAAAGAAAATGAAACGGTCAGAAAAGCTGTTCAGGAAGCATATGATGATGGAAGATATGTGGCAGCAATTTGTGCTGCGCCAACGATTCTTGCAGATATGGGGCTTTTAAAAGGAAAGAGAGCAACCTGCTATCCGGATATGGAAAGTGAAATTGAAGATGCATATCTGACTGGCGCGCCAGTGGCCACAGATGAGAATATTATTACAAGTCAGGGAGTTGGGACAGCCATTGACTTTGCACTAAAGCTGATTGAGGAACTGATCAGTGAAGAAAAGGCATTGGAAATTGCAGAATCTATTGTATATAAGTAGAAATTCTGCCATATTTTATTAAAAGCTTATAAAAAAACACAATATCCGTAAAATCGAACTGGATATTTGGAAATGTTTGTGATATACTTCCTAAGTGAATGCAATGTAATATGCCCTTTTGCTGACTGCCCATGCAAGGGGGATAGAAATAGGAGGAAAAGGGTAAATGAGTTTACAGGTAGAAAAATTAGAAAAAAATATGGCGAAACTCACAATCGAAGTTTCAGCTGATGAATTAGAAAAAGCACTTCAGAACGCATACAAAAAGCAGAAAAATAAGATCAGTATGCCAGGATTCCGTAAAGGAAAAGTTCCGCGTCAGATGGTTGAGAAGATGTACGGACCAGATGTGTTCTATGAGGATGCAGCAAATGCTCTGATTCCGCAGGCTTATTCAGATGCTTATGATGAGTGTGACCTTCAGATCGTTTCCCAGCCGGAAATCAATGTAACACAGATCGAAAAAGGAAAGCCGTTCATCTTTACAGCACTTGTTGCTACAAGACCTGAAGTTACTCTTGGAGAGTACAAAGGACTTGAGGTAGATAAAGTATCTACACGTGTAACACAGAAAGAAGTTGAGGCTAAGATCAAAGAAGAGGCCGGAAAGAATGCAAGAACAGTTACAGTTGAAGGACGCCCGGTTCAGGACGGAGATGAAGTTGTTCTTGATTTTGAAGGATTTGTAGATGGTGTACCGTTCGAAGGTGGAAAAGGAGAGAATTACTCTCTTACAATCGGTTCCGGAACATTTATCCCGGGATTCGAGGAGCAGCTTATCGGTGTTGAGCCAGAGAAAGAAGTAGAAGTAAAAGTTACTTTCCCAGAGGAGTATCATGCAGAAAATCTGGAGGGAAAAGATGCTGTATTCAAATGTACGGTTCATGAGATTAAAGAAAAACAGCTTCCAGAGATTGATGATGAGTTTGCATCAGAAGTATCTGAGTTTGATACATTAGATGAGTATAAAGCTGATGTAAAAGCTAAGATCAAAGAAGAAAAAGCTAAAGAAGGAAAAGCTAAGAAAGAAGAGCAGGTACTTACTCAGGCTATGGAGAATGCAACAATGGAGATTCCAGAGCTCATGATTAAGACACAGGCCCGTCAGCAGATGGACAGCTTTGCACAGCAGCTGATGTCCCAGGGACTTACTTTAGAGCAGTATGGACAGTTCACAGGCATGACTCCAGATAAGATGATGGAGCAGATGCTTCCATCAGCAGAAAAGAACATCAAGAGACGTCTTGTCCTTGAGGCAATTGTAGATGCAGAAAATATTGAAATTTCTGATGAGCAGATTAACGAAGAGTTAGAAAAAGCAGCTAAATCTTACGGTATGGAAGTAGAAGAGCTGAAGAAAGCTATGGGAGATGCTGAAAAGAAGCAGATGAAAGAAGACATGGCTGTTGAAGAAGCTATTAACTTCCTTGTAGAGAATGCTGTAGAAAAATAAAGAATTATTGACACAGACGGGGAGGCATATGTATGAGTTTAGTACCTTATGTCATTGAACAGACAAGCAGAGGAGAGCGCTCTTACGATATCTATTCAAGATTATTAAAGGATAGAATTATATTTTTTGGAGAAGAAGTTACAGATGCATCAGCAAGTGTAGCAATTGCACAGCTCTTGTTTCTGGAGGCAGAAGATCCGGAGAAAGATATTCATTTTTATATCAATAGTCCGGGAGGATCTGTATCCGCAGGTCTGGCAATCTATGATACTATGCAGTATATCAAGTGCGATATTGAGACAATTTGTATTGGTATGGCAGCAAGCATGGGATCATTCCTTCTGGCCGGAGGTACAAAAGGAAAGAGACTTGCCCTTCCAAATTCCGAGATTATGATTCATCAGCCTTCAGGCGGAGCTCAGGGTCAGGCAACAGAGATCCAGATCGCAGCAGAACATATTCTGAAGACAAGAGAGAGATTGAACCGCATTTTAGCTGAGAATACAGGACAGCCGCTTGAGGTTATCAGCAGAGAAACTGACAGAGATAATTTTATGTCCGCTGAAGAAGCCAAAGCATTTGGATTAATCGATGAGGTAATTACAAGACGATAGGGAACATTTTGTTCCCTATTCTTTAACGAGGTGTAGAATATTGGGAAGAAATGATGATCAGGTAAGATGTTCATTCTGCAATAAAACGCAGGCTCAGGTGAGAAAGCTGATTGCAGGACCGAATGATACTTATATCTGTGATGAATGTGTGGAAGTATGCTCAGAGATTATAGATGAAGAATTTGCATATGATGAGAATGACTCCTGGAGTCCATTTTCAGATATCAATCTTTTGAAGCCGGAGGAAATCAAAGCATTTCTGGACGAATATGTAATTGGACAGGATGAAGCAAAAAAAGTTCTGTCTGTTGCAGTGTATAATCATTATAAACGTATTATGGCACAGAAAGATCTCGGAGTTGAATTGAATAAGAGTAATATTCTGATGTTAGGACCGACAGGATGTGGTAAAACACTTCTTGCACAGTCACTCGCTAAGGTATTAAATGTTCCATTTGCAATTGCAGATGCGACAGCACTGACAGAAGCTGGATATGTAGGAGAAGACGTAGAGAATATTCTGCTCAAACTGATCCAGGCTGCTGATGGTGATATAGAACGGGCAGAATATGGAATTATTTATCTGGATGAGATTGATAAGATTACAAGAAAATCAGAGAATCCGTCAATTACAAGAGATGTATCCGGAGAGGGTGTACAGCAGGCGCTTCTTAAAATTATAGAAGGTACTGTTGCAAATGTTCCACCGCAAGGTGGAAGAAAGCATCCACATCAGGAGCTGATTCAGATAGATACGACG
>ERZ808240.4608-NODE-4608-length-12009-cov-41.544337_pt1 | contig 12009 bp, 8 predicted proteins | sample MGYA00521084_ERZ808240 | MGnify/ENA primary metagenome ERZ808240 (study PRJEB31516, sample SAMN03275571) | gut metagenome | biome: mammalia-associated habitat; material: feces | host: Papio cynocephalus | place: Kenya | collected 2012-08-06 ... | reverse complement strand
TCATACAGTATCGTTTGGTATAGTTTTTAACAGTGCATCTATAAAAAATGATACCTGTCCGGCAGAAAAACAGGTACAATAAATGTAAGAAGATAGATATACTGCCCAAGTCTGCCCTTTTATGGGCGATAGAAAGGAAGGCACGGCATGGAATTATTAAAACTGGTGATCGTGGATGATGAGGCAATTTTGCTGCAGGGACTTTTGCAGACCTATGACTGGGAGCAGATGGGCTTTCGGGTTGTCGGAAGTGCCATGAGCGGCGAGCAGGCAATTGAGGTGATTGAAAAGGAACGACCGGATGTTGTGCTGACGGATATCAGAATGCGGCAGATCAGCGGCCTGATGGTCATGGAGGAAATGGCAGAAAGAGGCATTGACTGTCTGTTTATTGTGCTCAGTGCTTACCGGGATTTCGAATATGCACAGAAAGCATGTGATATGGGAGCATTTGCTTATCTCTTAAAGCCGATTGAGGATGATAAACTGACGGAAACAATGCGTGGTGCTTATGAGCAGTGCATGAAAAAGATCCGGGAAACACAGAAGCTGCATAAAATGGAAAATATCCTGCGCAGGGACGAGAATAACTTCCTGCAGGTTATGGTGCAGAAATATATACGCGGAGAGATCTTACAGGAGCAGATGCTGGAAATTTTTGAGATGCTGGAGGAAATGCCGCAGCCGAATGAAAAATATATTGCTGTGTTTGCGGACATTGATCTCGTATATCAGATCACAGCATCGGCGGATTTTGAAAAAAGCAGACAGCTTCTTGCCGGATATCTGGAAACAGAGCTGCTGCCACTTTATCCGTGCTTCCATTTTGTCGGCAGATCGGGCATTTTGATCTATATTCTGCATACGGAGGATAACAGCGCCGTGCAAAAGGCAAGGCAGGTGCTCGATCAGGCAGGGCAGGCGATCGGCAGACCGGTTGCATCCGCTGTTTCCAGACCGTATAAGGGAATCGAGGGATTGCAGAACTGCTGCCGGGAAGCAGACAGGATCCTGCTGCAGGCAGGGGAAAACGGCGAAGGTATTTTTGCCATGCAGAAGCCGGAAGAAGATTTTAAACAGAAAGAAATGATGGAATCGATCACGGCAATTCTCGGTGCAGTACGGAAAAATGCGGATGCGGATCTGAAAAATGCATTTGTTTCCTTTATTTATCAGCTGCCGCCGGAAGAGGAAAAGCAGTGCAGCTACATTCATTATCTGATGATCCATGCAGATGACATGCTGATGGAAACATATGGGATGACAGACCGTCTGCGGGATAAATTTGGCAGATACTACCAGAATCTGCAGAATCTGAGCCCTGCAAGGGCGGTCGATGTCTGCTATCAGATCCTTCTGGAGGCTATCAAAGACAGACAGGAGATCGCAGCGGGAGAGGATGGCAGATCTGCAGAGAAATATATGGCAGAGGCACTCAGTTATATTGCGGAGAACCTGCGCGATGAAGACCTGTCGATCGTATCGGTAGCTTCCCATGTTTATCTGAATCCGGTCTATTTTGGCAGGGTATTCAAAAATGCCATGCAGATGACGTTCAAAAAGTATCTGCTGCAGCAGCGTATGGAGAAAGCGAAAAAGATGCTGCAGGAGGGAGATGCCAGCATCAGTACGATCTGTGAAACGGTCGGGATCGGTAATCCTTCCTATTTTACACACTTATTCAAGCAGTATGCCGGTATGCTGCCAAGCGATTATAAAAAGGAATTTGAGACATGAAAAAACCAAAAACGAGGTCGGGTATCCAGAGAAAATATATCAAATATACGGTAGCACTTTTGCTGCTCGCACTGCTTTTATCCTGCGGCGGTGTCAGCTGGGTGGTGCAGAAAAACCAGGAAACCGTCATGATGGATACCTATAATACAATGTGTGAAAATCTGGGGGCATCCTTAGATCTTTTATACGAGAAAACAGATGAGGTAACGGCAGACTGTATCACCTATGACGGTGTACAGAAAAGTCTGCGTTCTGCTGCCATAAGCGGTACCCAGAGAAGTGCACTGAGTAAATATTTTGCCTATATCAATCTGGATGATGTGGCGGAATACTGCTACGTGGACAATAAAAAGAACGTGTATACAAAATCCTATTCCAAGCTGACCTTTCACGCATTCCGGGAAAGCGGGATGGAGCAGTTCCTGAAAGACTCTTATGCCACAACAAAGTGGTTCTGGACCGAAGATACACTGTTTGGCACAGGGGAGGAAGCACTTTTTGTGGGCAGATATGTGCATAACATGGATTATGTGCATGAACCGGGTATGCTTTTTCTGAAGATGGATCCGGCATTTTTACAGGAAATCGCCGGAAGTGAGAAAAATCTTGGACAGGGTGTCCTGATGCAGATCACCGATGCAAACGGTGCTGTCTGTTTCCGGAACCAGACAAAAACAGATTTTGGAACTGTCATGGAACGAGTGCGACAGCAGATCAATGCGGCAGAAGGCAATGGCATGATCATCAGCCGGGAAAAAGTGGGAAATGGCATGCTGTGTGCATACCGCCAGAAGGACAGTGGCATGACGATCTCGATCTTTGTGCCGGATTTTGTACTGCATGCGGGCATGGGAAGGATCCTGACGGTACTTGTTATGATCTTTTTGCTTGTTATGCTGTTTGCTGTTATATTAAGTGTTTATTTTTCCAAACGTCTTTCCCTGCCGATCCAGAAGATCAGCAGAAAAATGGCAGGATTTCACGGAAACGATTATACGCAGATGGAAGAACTGCATACCAAAACAGAGCTGGATCAGATCGGACATTCCTATAATGAAATGCTGGGTAATATCGAACAGCTGGTGACAGAGGTAAAATCACAGGAAAAGGAACTGCGGACGGTCGAGGTCAACATGCTGTTAAATCAGATGAATCCGCACTTTTTGTATAATACACTGGATACGATCTATATGCTGGCACGGATCAATAAGGAAGAGACGACCATGCGTATGATCCAGGCACTTTCCAAATACCTGCGTCTTTCTTTAAGCAAAGGAGAAGAGATCGTGACGGTAGCGGATGAACTGGAAAATGTCAAAAGCTATATGGAGATCCAGCAGATCCGGAATGCAGATCTGTTTCAATATGAAATACACTGCGATGCGGAGACACAGCAGGAGAGAATGCTCAAGCTGATCCTGCAGCCTCTGGTGGAAAATGCGATCAAATACGGCTTTGACGATCAGAAGCATTACCGGATTGAAATTACGATCCGGCGGGAGAAAGAGGAACTTGTGCTGACGGTATACAACAGCGGAACGCCGATCACTCCGGAGTCCTGCGAGAAGATCAACGGCCTGATGCAAATGCCGATCGCAGATATGAAGAACAGCTTCCAGAGCCGGAAAAACGGCTATGGTATCGTCAATGTGCTGACAAGGCTCAGACTGACCTATGATGATCAGCTTTCGTTCTATGTGATCAGTAAAGAAGACGGAACGACTTTTGTGATCAGGATCCCAAGACAGGTATAAAGGAGACAGGACATGAAAAAAAGACAGAGTCAGATAGTTTATAAATTATTGTGTATACTGCTGCCTGCACTGCTGCTGACCGGCTGCGGGCAGAAACAGCCTGAAGAGACGGCACAGGCAGATGAGGCAGTTGAAATTCCCATGATCCTGACGGTCAGTCCTTCCAGCGGGAAGAAAAATGAGCAGGACGTGGTAGATGCCTTTAATGCGGCATATCAGGGAAAATACCATATTGCAGTGGAATGGATCATGGAAACGGAAGAGGAATACAGGCAGAATCTAAAGCGGCTGAATGTAACGGATAAATTACCTGCAGTGATCACGGATCTCCGTATGCTGCCTTCTTATTACCGGCTGATGATCGAAGATCACAGGATCGTCGATCTGGCACCATATATTGAAGCGGATCCTGAATGGAAGCAGATGATCGAACCGGTCGTACTGGAAGGCTGCAGTGAAGAAGACGGCAGTATCTATTTAAGTCCGATCAGTACTGCGGCATTTTCCTGTTCCGGCATTTTCTGGAATGAGGAGCTGTTTGAACAGGCTGGGATTGAGGAGTTTCCAAAGACATGGGAGGAGTTCTGGAACTGCTGTGAGAAGCTGCAGGCAAAAGCGATCACACCGCTCGGCCTGCATACGGAAGGAACCGGCTGGTCAGCCATGCTGCTGGCTACCGCCGAAATGGCAGATACTGAGGAAGGTGCGGCCTTTATGAATGAGCTGTATCCAAGCAGCTACCAGAATGACTGCATCTATCATATGGCAGATACCCTGCAGAGACTTTATAAATATACGACAAAGGATGCCATGAATGCGGATTTTGATGTGGCATATAACAATTTTGTGGCGGGAAAGGTAGCTATGGTCGCAAACGGTTACTGGATGATCGACCAGCTCCCGGAAGAAATCGGAGAGAAGGTCAGATTTTCTCCATTCCCGGGCAATAAGCTGATCTCTTCACCAGAAACCTTCGGATGGGCGGTCGTAGACAGCTACAGCGATGAAGTAAAGCAGGGAGCGATCGAATTCCTGAAGTTCCGTACGGCGGAAAACCGGCAGCTGAAGGAAGAACTGTTTTCCCGTGATACCGGTGCATCCCGCCTGTTACAGGACTATATCCGTGCGTATCGCGGTCAGCCGCAGATCGTACCGAATTATCAGGTAAAATGGAATTCCGTATTGCAGGAGCGTACGCTGGGGGAAGCGCTCCCGGCGCTGGCGCAGAAAAAGATCACCCGGGCAGATTTTGTCAGAATGCTTGGAGAGAGTGTAACGGAATCGAAGAAAGAAGAATAAAAGAAAGTATAAAAAAGAATAGATGGGTATGTATGATTTTTGATAGTTTACGTTTTTAAATTGCTAATGCTCCCCGGATCTTCTCTGTTAAGATAAGTTCATCAACAAGAACACAGAGTTCTGAAGGATAAGAAAAGGAGAGATGAGTTTATGAAAAACGTAAAAAAATTACTGGCACTCGGACTTGCAGTTACCATGACAGCATCCATGCTGACAGGCTGCGGCAGCAGCAATGACGGAGCTGCAGATGCAGACACCAAGACAGATGCAACAGATGCAGCAGATGCTGCAACAGATACCGCAGCTGATACAGAGGCAAGTGCGGAAGGCGGCTCTGTTTACTACTTAAACTTCAAACCGGAGCAGGATCAGCAGTGGCAGGATCTGGCGGCAAAATACACAGAGGAAACAGGCGTAGATGTAACAGTTGTAACTGCAGCATCCGGCGAATATGAAACAACACTGATGAGTGAGATGGGCAAGAGCGGTGCTCCTACCATGTTCCAGGTAAACGGTCCTGTAGGTCTTGCAAACTGGAAAGATTACTGCTACGACCTCAAAGATTCCGCAGTATACGGCGAACTGACAAGCGATGATTTTGCATTGAAGGACGGAGATGCAGTAGCAGGTATTGCATATGTTATCGAGTCATACGGACTGATCACAAACAAAACATTACTGGCAAAAGCAGGATATTCCATTGATGATATCAAGTCTTTCGCAGACTTAAAGAAGGTTGCTGAAGATATCACAGCCCGCAAAGATGAGCTTGGATTTGCAGCATTCACATCAGCAGGTATGGACGGATCTTCTGACTGGAGATTCAAGACACACCTTGCAAACCTTCCAATCTACTTTGAATATCAGGCAGACGGAATCGGAACTACAAAAGAAATCAAAGGTACATACCTTGACAATTATCGTAACATCTGGGATCTGTACATCAACAACAGCACATGTGATCCTTCAGAACTTGCAGCAAAGACAGGCGATGACTCCAGAAACGAATTTCTGGCAAACCAGGCAGTATTCTTCCAGAACGGTTCATGGGAATACGGCAATCTGACAGCAGACGGTACATTTACAGATGATGATCTGGCTATGATCCCGATCTACATCGGTGTAGGCGACGAAGCAAACCAGGGTCTCTGCACAGGTACAGAAAACTACTGGTGTGTCAACAAAGATGCAGATGCAGCAGACATCCAGGCAACACTCGATTTCATGGACTGGTGTGTAACATCTGAAGAAGGCACAAAGGCAATGGGCGAAGATATGGGATTCGTTATTCCTTTCAAGAACGCTGTAGAATCTCAGAACCTGTTTGTAAAGGAAGATAAAGAGATGACAGCAGAAGGCAAGACTCCTGTTTCATGGAACTTCCCTACAATGCCATCAGAAGAGTGGAAAAACGGCGTAGGTCAGGCTCTTACAGCTTATGCAGCTGATCAGACAGACGACAACTGGGAAGCAGTCAGATCTGCATTCGTAGACGGATGGAAGTCAGAATACGAATTAGTTTCTCAGGAATAAGAGATTGTTAATAAAGGGCAGGCAGGATAAGCTGCCTGCCCCTTTTTTGGAGGTAGGTACTATGCATAAAGCGTTAAAACGTTATTCACCCATTTTTGTCCTGCCGACACTGCTTGCGTTTATCATCGGATTCATCATTCCGTTTGCACAGGGATTGTATCTTTCCTTTTGTAAATTTACAACAGTAGATAATGCACAGTGGGTTGGATTTGCAAATTATAATGTCATCCTGAAGGATGCTTCATTCTTAAACTCTTTTAAATTTACAATTTTATTTGCGGTCGTATCCATTGTACTCATCAATGTGATCGCCTTTGGTCTTGCACTTCTGCTGACAAAGGAACTGAAAGGAACCAATATTTTCCGTACCGTATTTTTCATGCCAAACCTGATCGGCGGTATCGTACTTGGTTATATCTGGCAGATCCTCATCAACTGTATCCTGTCACTTGCAAGCAAACCGCTTCTGGCACTGAATTCCACAGCCGGTTACTGGGGCCTCATCATTCTGATGTGCTGGCAGCAGATCGGATACATGATGATCATCTACATTGCAGGACTGCAGAACGTACCGTCCGACCTTGTGGAAGCAGCTGAGATCGATGGTGCAAATGCATGGGATGTTTTATGGAAGATCAAATTACCGATGGTTATGTCATCTGTAACGATCTGTGTTTTCCTGACACTGACGAATTCCTTTAAGCTGTTCGACCAGAACTTAGCCCTCACAGGCGGTGACCCGAACCATTCTACAGAAATGCTTGCCCTGAACATCTACCAGACGTTCTATGCACGTGCGGGTGCACTCTTTAAGGGCTACGGACAGGCAAAGGCTGTTATATTCTGTATTTTAGTCATTGCGATTTCCATGCTTCAGCTGAAGCTTACCAAATCTAAGGAGGTGCAGCAGTAATGAAACAGAAAAGAAAAGCATCAAATATCATCTGGATCACAGTATTGACAGTGGCATCCCTTCTCTGGTTATACCCGATCGTGATGATACTGTTCAACTCTTTGAAGAAAGAAACAGCGATCAGCACAAGTACGGCTTTTACGCTGCCAACGGCAGATACCTTTGCAGGAATTTCAAACTATGTAAGTTCCCTGACATCACAGGGATTCTTAAAGAGTCTTGGCTACAGTACTCTGATCACGATCACTTCCGTGGCAGCCATTCTGATCTGCTGCTCCATGTGTGCATGGTGTATTACAAGACTGAACGGCGTTTTTTCAAAGATCATCTATTATATGTGCGTCCTTTCCATGGTCGTACCGTTCCAGATGGTTATGTTTACACTGTCCCAGACGGCAGATAAGCTGAAACTGAATACACCGTTTAATATCTGGGTCATCTACCTCGGATTTGGAGCGGGACTTGCGGTATTTATGTTCTGCGGCTTTGTGAAATCCATTCCGATCGAGATCGAGGAAGCTGCCATGATCGATGGCTGCAATCCACTGCAGACCTTCTTCCTCGTGGTTGTTCCGATCTTAAAGCCGACGATGATCTCTGTCGGTGTACTCGAAGCAATGTGGGTATGGAACGATTACCTTCTGCCAACTCTTGTACTGGATATCAAGAAATACAAAACAATCCCGATGCTCATCCAGTATTTCAGAGGCAGCTACGGAAAGGTAGAAATGGGACCGATGATGGCAAGTATCATGCTGACTGTCATTCCGATCATCATTGTATACCTGTTCGGACAGAAATATATTATCAAGGGCGTAGCTGACGGTGCAGTCAAAGGCTAAGCGCTTTTTTGGGAAAGGATAACGATATGAGACTTAGCGGAATGCTTTTACCGATATCAGCCCTGCCTTCCAATTATGGGATCGGTTGTTTTTCAAAAGAAGCATATGAATTTGTGGATACCTTGAAAAAATGCGGACAGTCCCTGTGGCAGATCCTGCCACTCGGACCGACCGGTTACGGGGATTCACCGTACCAGTCATTTTCCACCTTTGCAGGGAATCCGTATTTTATCGATCTGGAAACGCTGATCAGGGACGGACTTTTAGGCAGACTGGAATGTGAAGGCGCAGATTTCGGGACAGGAAACACCATAGATTATGAAAAAATGTTTCATACCAGATACCGGATCCTGCATATGGCATACCAGCGGGCAGTCATAAACGGAATCACGGAAAAAGAAGAATATCTGCATTTTGTGAAAAAGCACGAAAGCTGGCTGCCTGATTACGCACTTTTCATGGCACTGAAGGATGCCAATCACGGCAGAAGCTGGAGTGAGTGGGAAGAAGGGATCCGTGACCGGAAACCGGAAGCTATGGAAGAAGCGCGGCAGAAGCTGCAGGTAGATATAGGTTTCTATGAATTTGTACAGTACGAATTTTACAGACAGTGGGAAGCCCTGAAGGGGTATGCGAATGCACAGGGCATACAGATCATCGGAGACATACCGATCTATGTGGCATTTGACAACGCGGATACGTGGAGCGATACGAGACAGTTCCAGCTGGATGCAGACAATCTGCCGGTAGCGGTGGCAGGCTGTCCGCCGGATGGATTTTCCGCAGATGGGCAGCTCTGGGGCAATCCGCTCTACGACTGGGAGTATCATAAACAGACAGGATATGCATGGTGGATGAGGCGGATCGAACACTGCTTTTCACTGTATGATATTGTCAGGATCGATCATTTCAGAGGATTTGATGAATATTATGCTATTCCTTACGGAGAGAAAACGGCAAGAAACGGAAAATGGCAGCAGGGTCCGGGAATGGATCTGTTCAAAGCGGTCAGAAAGCAGTTTGGCGATCTGCCGATCATTGCGGAAGATCTCGGTTTCCTGACAGACAGTGTGAGAAGGATGCTTGCGGAAAGCGGGTATCCGGGCATGAAGGTGCTGCAATTTGCTTTTGACTCCAGGGAAGAAAGCGATTATCTGCCGCATAATTATGAAAGAAACTGTGTGGTATATACAGGTACTCATGATAATAATACGGTAATGGGCTGGTATGATGAACTGGCGCCGGAGGATAAAAAACTGGCGGTTGATTATCTGCAGAATGCCTACACACCGAAAAAAGAGATCTACTGGGACTATATCGCACTTGCCATGCGCAGCGTGGCAGATACATGTATCATTCCGGTGCAGGATTATCTGGGACTTGGCAAGGAAGCAAGGATCAACACCCCATCGACACTTGGCGGTAACTGGGTGTACAGACTGCCGAAAAAGACATTTGATGAGGCGAAGATCCGGAAGATCAGACGGCTGACGGAGATCTGTGCACGACTGCCAAAGGAGCCAGGTGAAGCCGCAGAAGCAAAAGATGCAGAAGAAACAAAAGAAATAATAGATACGAAAGAAAGATAACACAGCAGAAATAACAGGGAAAGAATAACACTGCAGAGGTACTCTGCAAAAGAACAGAAAAAGAGGAGGCACGCATGGATTTAAAGACAAATATTGAAAACCGCCTTGGCACAACGATCGCCGGAGCGGATGACAAGGCACTTTACTACGCACTGCTCGGACTGACAAAAGAGCTTTGCGGCGAAAAGAAGCCAAATGACGGAGACAGAAAGGTTTATTATATATCAGCAGAATTTCTGATCGGAAAGCTGTTATCCAACAATCTGATCAACCTTGGTGTTTATGATGAGGTAAAGGAACTGCTTGCCGAAAACGGAAAGTCACTTGCCCGGATCGAGGAGATCGAGCCGGAACCATCGCTTGGAAACGGCGGACTTGGCAGACTGGCAGCCTGCTTTATCGATTCTATCGCCACACTTGGTCTGAACGGAGAAGGCATCGGTCTGAATTATCATTATGGGCTGTTCCGGCAGAAATTTGTGGATCATAAACAGCGTGAAGAAAAGAATCCGTGGATCGAAAAGGAAAGCTGGCTCACAAAGACAGACATGCATTTTCCTGTACAGTTTAAGGACTTTACTGTGGAATCCACATTATATGACATCGATGTACCGGGATATGACAGCGGTGTCAACAAACTGCATTTATTTGATATCGACACGGTAGACGAATCTCTGGTCAAAGATGGTATTTCTTTTGATAAGAGTGATGTAAAAAAGAACCTGACGCTTTTCTTATACCCGGATGACAGTGATAAAGCAGGTCAGCTTCTGCGCATTTACCAGCAGTATTTTATGGTAAGCAGCGGTGCGCAGCTTATCTTAAAGGAACTGGCAGATAAAGGATATGATGTCAGATCCTTAAGTGATCATGTAGTGATCCAGATCAACGATACACATCCTTCCATGGTCATTCCGGAACTGATCCGCTTACTGCAGGAGCAGGGGGTAGACTTTGAAGAAGCTGCGCAGATCGTAGCAAAAACATGTGCTTACACCAATCATACGATCCTTGCGGAAGCTCTGGAAAAATGGCCGGTTTCTTATCTGGAGGAAGTGGTTCCGCAGCTGATGCCGATCATCCGTAAGCTGGATGAAATGGCAAAAGCCAAATACCCGGATGAACGTGTGGCGATCATTGACAAAGAAAACAGAGTCCATATGGCACATATGGATATGCATTATGGTTTCTCCGTCAACGGTGTTGCTGCACTGCATACAGAAATTTTGAAAAATTCCGAACTCAAACCGTTTTATGATATTTATCCGGAAAAATTCAACAACAAGACAAATGGTATCACATTCCGCCGCTGGCTGCTGCACTGCAATCCGGAGCTGGCTGCTTATATCACGGAGCTGATCGGTGACGGCTGGAAAAAAGATGCTGCAGAACTTGAAAAGCTGCTTGATTTTCAGAATGACGAAAAGGTGCTTTCCCGTCTTATTGAGATCAAGAACGGAAAGAAGACAGAGCTGAAAAATTACCTGAAGGAAACACAGGATATTGAGATTCCGGCTGATTCTGTATTTGATATCCAGATCAAGAGACTGCATGAGTATAAGAGACAGCAGATGAACGCGCTTTATATCATTCATAAATATAAGGAGATCAAAGCGGGCAGAAAGCCGAAGACACCTGTGACCATGATCTTCGGCGCAAAGGCAGCACCTGCCTATATTCTGGCAAAGGATATCATCCACCTGATCCTCTGTCTGCAGGATCTGATCGACAACGATCCGGAAGTAAGTCCATATCTGAAGGTGGTCATGGTAGAAAACTACAATGTGACAAAAGCAGAGCATCTGATCCCGGCCTGTGATATTTCCGAGCAGATTTCCCTGGCAAGCAAGGAAGCAAGCGGAACAGGTAACATGAAGTTCATGTTAAACGGAGCCGTGACACTTGGTACGATGGACGGCGCAAATGTGGAGATCCATGATCTGGTCGGCGAAGACAATATCTACATCTTCGGTAAATCCAGTGAAGAAGTCATCCGTCTGTATGACACAGCAGGCTATCATCCGCAGGATTACTATGCGGATCCAGAGATCGCAGAGCTGGTAGATTTCATTGTCAGCAAGGAGCTGATCCGGATCGGTGATCCGGAAAATCTTGGACGCTTATACAAAGAACTGTGTAACAAAGACTGGTTCATGACACTTCTGGATATTAAAGACTATATCGCGAAGAAGGAGCAGATGCTCACAGACTACGAAGACCGCATGGCATGGGCAAAGAAGATGCTCATCAATACGGCAAAAGCAGGATTTTTCTCATCCGACAGAACGATCGCGGAATACAACCGTGATATCTGGAAACTGTAGAAACGATGCGCGGCAGAA
>ERZ808240.4606-NODE-4606-length-12014-cov-3.864454_pt1 | contig 12014 bp, 10 predicted proteins | sample MGYA00521084_ERZ808240 | MGnify/ENA primary metagenome ERZ808240 (study PRJEB31516, sample SAMN03275571) | gut metagenome | biome: mammalia-associated habitat; material: feces | host: Papio cynocephalus | place: Kenya | collected 2012-08-06 ... | reverse complement strand
TGAACAAATCAAGATTATATCAAACTTAAGGAGGAAAAAAATGAAAAGAAGAGCACTTGCATTAATGTGTGCAGGAATTCTTGCTGTTGGAATGCTTACGGGCTGCGGTGATAAATCCGACAACAAAGACAGCACGAAAACGACAACAACAGCAAAAACAACAAAAAGTGATGGAACATTTACAGTGGCATTGAATTACATGCCGACATCATTAGAGCCAAATACAGCCAGTGATGATCAGACATCCGTAGTTCGTCCAATTTATGAGCCCCTTTGGGCAGAGACAAAGGACGGAATGGAGTATTATCTTGCAGATAAACTTGATATTTCCGATGATGGAAAAACTTATACAATTCATCTGAATGATAAGGCAAACTGGAGTGACGGAGAGCCTATTACAGTTGATGATATTTTATTTACTATGCAGTATCAGGGAAGAAATTCTGGTGGAAAATCTTCCTATAATACAATTAACAAACAGGATGTCACATTCAACAAGATTGATGATAAAACATTGGAAGTTGTATTACCAGAGGCATATGCTACCTATACAGCATCAATCGGAAGAATGATGCTTTACCCATCCCATGCATTTGATAATGATTATACAAAAGTAGAGGGAAGTGGATACTTCAATTCCACAGATATGGCAACATCTGGAGCATATACAGTATCTGAAATCAATGATGACAGTGTTGTATATACAGCTCGTGATGATTATTACAGAGGAACACCAAGTGTTAAGAAAGTTGTTATGAAGACAATTGGTTCTGGAAGTACAAAACAGGTTGCTTTTGAAAATGGTGAGATTTCTTACATGAGAATTACAACACCAGAAGAGCTGAAGAAATATTCTGATGATGACAATTACAATATCAGTTCTTTCTCAGAGGCAAGACTGAACTACCTGCAGATCAACCCTTATGGACCTGCAAAAGATAAATTGACTGCAGATGCAAGAAAAGCACTTTTCCTTGCTATTAATCCAGATGAAGTAATTGATACTGCATATGGAAGTGATGAGCTTGCAACAGTAGCAAACAGTCTTCTTACTCCAGATCAGGCATTCTATAACAAAGACTGTAAAGGTTATGAATTCAATCTTGAAGAAGCTAAGAAGCTGGCAAAATCTTCAGGAATTGAAGGAACAACTTTGAAATACATCTACAATGCTGACCGTCCGAACATGGAAGAGGTTGCTACAGTTCTTCAGCAACAGCTTGCAGAAATCGGAGTAACACTTGAAGTTGAAGGAATGGATTCCAACTCATTCTTCCAGAGATTCTTCGCACTCAGTTACAAATCTGGTGAAGAGACAATGTGGGATCTTGGTACAAATGGCTGGGATTCTGAGAGAGGAAGCAACCTTGGACAGGCTTACGGCTATATCAACAGCAGCAGTAAAGCATGGGGATTCAGTGATGAGGCAGGTGCTCTTGCAGCGCAGATCAATGGAACTCCAGACACAGCACAGGCTCAGGAGTTAGCTAATCAGTTGCAGGATATGACACTTGAGGAGTGCTGGGAGTACCCACTTACATATACAAATTATGTAATGGTATCTCAGAAAAATGTATCTGGTCTTGATACAGTGCCAATTGTACCAGAATTTATTGATTACACAGCAATCAAAGTAGAATAGGGATAAAGTCAGGAACGAATAAAACGCAGACGGAAAGGGACTGCCGCGCAAGGGAGTATTGTGCTGTAGTCCCTTTTTAGAAAGAGGAAAACAAATATGGCAAAATATTGTGTGAAGAAAGGAATACAGTTAATTATCGTAATGATTCTGATATCATTTTTTTCTTTTGCGGTTATTTACGCGGCACCGGGAGATGTATCTTCTATGTATATCAATGAGCAGATGTCAGATGAAGAAAAAGAGGCTGTAAAAGAAACACTTGGAGTAAATAAAAGCATGCCAGAACAATACTGGGGCTGGGCCAAAGAAGTTTTGAAAGGTAATTTTGGAATATCTTATGCGAATCATACATCTGTTACGGAGCAGATTGTAAAGCGTCTTCCGGCAACTCTGGAACTTATGGGCGCAGCGTTGATACTGTCTGTTTTACTTGCGATTCCACTTGGCTTATGGGCAGGATACAGGAAAAATACATGGATTGACAATGCAATCAGTGGACTTTCTTATATTGGAATGTCGATTCCGTCCTTTTGGCTGGGAATGGTTCTTATTATTGTATTTGCTGCCAAAATGCATATATTACCGTCATCTGGTATGCATACAGTTGGAGAAAATTCAATCATAGATACCATAAGACATATGATTCTCCCGTGTATCACACTGAGTCTGTCTAATCTTGCAGTATTCATCCGATATATCCGTTCTAATACAATTGGACAACTGGGGGAGGAATATGTACTGGCTGCGAAAGCAAAAGGTACAACTGGGGGAAAGCTTTTAAAACGTCACATTTTAAAGAATACGCTGCTTCCGATTATCACACTTCTTGGAATGAATCTGGCAACTATTGTCTGTGGTTCATTTATCATTGAAAGTGTATTTGGATGGCCAGGAATTGGAACACTTGCAATGACTGCGATAGGTACAAGAGATTATCCGGTAATTATGGCATACGTTATGATGTCAGGAATTATTCTGGTTGTAGGTAATTTTATTGCAGACATTTTATATGCATTTGCAGATCCAAGAATTAAGAGGGAGGATATGGCGAATGGCTAATGATAAATTTAAAAGAATTGAAAAGAAAAAATTAGATGCTCTTATTTCTTATGATCATAGTGTATGGAAAGACATAAAGAAGGAAATGTTGTCTAATAAAGTGGCGTTAGTAAGTATGATTATTCTGGCTATTATTATTGTTGCATCTTTGATGGCACCAATTAGTCCATATGATCCAAATAAAATCAATGTTGCAGAAAAATTGCAGGGAATATCTGGAAAACATTGGTTTGGAACAGATGAATATGGACGTGACTATTTTACAAGAGCATTGTATGGAGGCAGGATTTCTCTGATGATAGGGCTCTGCTCTATGGTTATGACAATTATCATTGGTACAGCAATTGGGGTTGTATCCGGTTATCTTGGAGGGAAGGGTGATATGTTGCTCATGCGTTTTACAGACATATTTCTTGCACTTCCAAGTATGTTGCTCATGGTTGTATTAAACACAATTTTAAGACCAAATCTTGGAACATTGATAGCAGTTCTGAGTTTATTTTCCTGGGCGCAGGTTGCAAGAATCACAAGAGCGGAGACCATGTCTGTAAAGGAAAGAGATTATGTGACAGCCGCAAAGAATCTTGGAGCCAGTGGTTTTAGAATTGCAACGGAGCACATTATTCCGAACATTATGGGACCGGTCATTGTTGCGGCCAGTCTTGGAATTGCCAATGCGATTCTTATGGAATCTTCCTTAAGCTTTTTGGGACTTGGAGTACAGATACCACAAGCTTCCTGGGGAAGTATGCTGCAAAGCGCACAGGGGCATATTCTGGATGATCCAATGCTGGCTGTATTTCCAGGAGTTCTGATATTGTGTACTGTGTTAAGTTTCAACTTGTTAGGCGATGTGCTCCGTACAGCATTGGAACCTAAAATTGTAAAATAAGGAGGCAGATAATATGAAAGCATTATTGAAAGTGGAAGACTTATCCGTATCCTATTTTACATATGCGGGAGAAGTCCATTCTGTAAGAGAAATTTCATTTGAAGTTGAAGAAGGAAAGACAACTGCACTTGTAGGAGAATCAGGATGCGGAAAATCGGTAACCGCAAAATCCTTAATGGGTCTGATTGAAAAGCCTGGAAAAGTAGGAGATAAAAGTCGTATTATTTATCAGGGAAAAGAGATTACCGGATATACAGAAAAAGAGTGGAATGAATTTCGTGGAGAAGAATGTTCTATGATATTTCAAGATGCGCTTGTTTCTTTAAATCCAACTGTAAAAATCGGAACTCAGATTGAAGAAAATCTTCTGAATCACGAAAAAATTTTATCAAAAGCTGAGATGAAGAAAAGAGCGTTAAATATGCTAAAACTCACAGGTATTCCGGATCCGGAAGGCTGCATGAAGAAATACCCACATGAATTATCTGGAGGAATGCGACAGAGAGTCATGATTGCATGTGCAATGATTACAAATCCAAAACTGTTAATTGCAGATGAACCTACAACAGCTCTTGATGTAACCATTCAGGCACAGATTATTGCACTTATGGAAGAACTCCAGGAAAAGCTTGGAATGTCAATCATTATCATTACACACGATCTTGGAGTAGTAGCTGACATGGCAGATGAAATCATAGTTATGTATGCCGGCGAAATTGTAGAAAGAGGAACTGCAAGGGATATTTTTTATAATCCGGAACATCCTTATACATGGGCACTTCTCCAATCAGTTCCAAGATTAGATAGTGAAGATAAGGAAATTTTAAACACAATAGAAGGAAATATTCCTGACATGATAAAACCACCTAAAGGTTGTAGCTTTTGTGGAAGATGCCCATATGCCATGCAGATTTGTGAAGAACAGACGCCACAGACAACGCAGATAACAAATCAGCATAGTGTAGCATGCTGGCTTATGGATGACAGAGCAGACCGTACAAATGTACCATTTGGGAGGAAAAATTTATGATAGAAAATACCGTGGAATTAGAAGTAAAACATCTAAAAAAATATTTTCCGGCAAGTCATAAAAGAGTATTAAAAGCAGTGGATGATGTTTCTTTTACCATTCACAAAGGAGAAACATTTGGAATTGTAGGAGAGTCGGGTTGTGGAAAGACAACTTGCGGAAAAACATGTACAGGTATTTTAGAAAAAACTGATGGTGAAGTTTTTTTTCAGGGAAAAGATATCCATAATATGACAAAGGCTGAAAAAAATACATTTACACAAAAAGTGCAGACGATATTCCAAGATCCGTATGCTTCACTGGATCCTCATCAGAAAGTGTATCAAATTGTAAGTGAAGGAATTCGAATTCATCATTTAGCAAAAGACAAAGAAGATGAGAAGAAAAAAGTTATGGAATTGTTAGAGATGGTTGGATTGAACGCAGAACATGCAACACGAAATGTGCACGAATTCTCAGGAGGCCAGAGACAGAGAATAGGAATTGCAAGAGCATTGGCCGTGAATCCAGAATTTCTGTTCTGTGATGAGCCGATTTCAGCACTTGATGTTTCAATTCAAGCACAGATTATGAATCTTTTGATGAAATTACAAAAAGAACGCAATTTAACAATGCTTTTTATAGCTCACGATCTGGCAATGGTGAAACATATTTCGGATAATATTGGAGTTATGTATCTTGGAAAGCTGGTAGAGATATCATCGGCATTACAATTATATGAACAGCCATATCATCCATATACGCAGGCTTTGCTGGAAGCTATTCCGATTGCAGATCCAGATCTTGCAAAAAGTAAGGGAAGACATTTCCTGCAAGGTGATGTCCCAAGTCCGATCAATCCGCCAAAGGGCTGTCGTTTCTGCGGACGCTGCAGTAAATGTATGGACATTTGCCATGAAAAATGTCCGGAGCTAAAAGAGATTTCAAAGGCCCACTGGGTGGCATGTCATCTATACGATGAATAAGAGAAGTGTTATAATTTGAACCAGAATATGCCTAATCTATGGACCTAAGACGGAACTATAACTGGTCTGTAGATTTGCGATACAGTGAAAAATAAGTATAAAACAGGAGAGGAATAAAATGAAATATGATTTTACGAGTATTATTGACAGAAAAGGAAAGGATGCGCTGGCAGTAGATGTCCTGCCAAATCTTTTAGGACCAAATAACCCAATCACCGTAAAAGACGGTCTCGACATGATTCCGATGTGGATCGCAGACATGAACTTCCCGGCATTGCCGACCATCACAGAGGCAATCATCGAAAGAGCCAAGCATCCGACTTACGGTTATTTCAAGACAAGAGATGAATATTACGACAGCATTATCCAGTGGCATGAGACAAGAAATCATGTGACAGGACTTAAAAAAGAGCATATCGGGTATGAAAATGGAGTTCTCGGAGGTGTAACAAGTGCGCTTCACGTACTCTGCTCCCAGGGAGACAATGTACTTGTACATGCACCGACATACATCGGCTTTACAAGCACACTCAATAACAATGGATATCATATCGTGCACAGTAATCTGAAAAAGGACGAAGAAGGTATCTGGCGCATGGATTTTGAAGATATGGAAGAGAAGATTGTAAAACATAAAATTCATGTTGCAATTTTTTGCTCTCCACACAATCCGACCGGACGTGTCTGGGAGCGCTGGGAGATTGAAAAGGCAATGGAGCTTTATGAAAAATACGATGTGACAGTCATTTCCGATGAAATCTGGTCCGATATTATTCTGGATGGACATCAGCATATTCCGACACAGTCTGTTTCAGAGTACGCAAAGAACCATACCGTAGCGCTCTATGCACCTTCCAAGACATTTAATCTGGCAGGACTGGTCGGCAGCTATCACATCATTTATAACCGGACGCTCAGAGAGCGCATCCAAAAAGAATCGTCTCTGTGCCATTACAATTCTATGAACGTTTTGTCTATGCATGCGCTGATTGGTGCATACAAACCGGAAGGCTATGAGTGGGTGGACGAGCTCAGACAGGTGATTGGAGAAAATGTGACATATGCCTGCGATTATATTGATAAGCATTTTGAAGGTGTACATGTTTCAAGACCACAGGGAACATACATGCTCTTTGTTGACTGCGAAGAGTGGTGCAAGGCTCACGGAAAGACTGCAGCAGAGCTTCTGAAAATGGGTTACGAGGCAGGGGTGTTCTGGCAGAGCGGAAAAGCATTTCACGGAGAATGGTATATCCGCATGAATCTGGCGCTGCCAAATTCCCGTGTAAGAGAAGCATTTGACAGACTGGATAAATATGTATTTCATGCGTAGATAATTGAAGAAGAGTACAAGATAGGAAACAGCCAGTTCATGATGGAGGGCTGTTTTCTGCAATACAGCAGTTTATAGAAAACACAAATGTGAAAACTACATACATTATAATTATCAATTTGTCCAATATTGATAAAAAGACTACAATAACATTTATATGAAATATGATAGACGTTTCCGTGCATAGTTATACGGTTGGGGAAATGAAAACTTAAGGAGGAAGTAACATGGAGTTAGTAAAAGATCTGCCTGAGATTTTCGAAGAATTCGCAGAGCAGAGACAGAAATCATTTTTAGTTATGAAAGAAGTTAAAGACAAAGGAATTCCGGTAATCGGCGCATATTGTACATATTTTCCACAAGAGATTGCCATGGCGATGGGAGCTGTGACAGTCGGACTTTGTTCCACATCCGATGAGACAATTCCGGTTGCAGAAAAGGATCTTCCAAAGAACCTCTGCCCGATGGTAAAAGCAAGCTATGGATTTGCAGTAACTGACAAATGTCCATTCTTTTATTTCTCAGATGTAGTTGTGGGAGAGACGACCTGTGATGGAAAGAAAAAAATGTACGAGTTAATGAAAGAGTTCAAAAATGTATATATTATGGAGCTTCCGAATACACAGAATGAAGCTGCATTAGAGCTCTGGAAAAAGGAAATCATTCGTTTCAAAGAATATCTTGAGAAGACATTTGACACAACAATCACAGAAGAACAGATCCGCCATGCCGTTCATGTTTCTAACCAGGGACGTCTGGCACTTCGTAAATTCTACGAAGTTATGAAAAATGATCCGGCTCCAATGGATGGATCTCAGCTTTTCAACGTCCTTTATGGAAGCCAGTTTAAATTCGATAAAGAGAAGATGCCTGCAGAGATTGATGCTGTTCGTGAAAAAATCATGAAAGAATACGAAGAGGGAGAGAAACCTGCACGCAGGAAGAGAATTCTTCTGACAGGCTGTCCAAGTGCCGGAGCTCCGATGAAAGTTGTAAAAGCAATCGAGAAAAATGGCGGAAATGTTGTGGTATATGAGAACTGCGGAGGTGCAAAATCTGTAGATCGTCTGATTGATGAGGACGCAGAGGATATTTACCAGGCAATTGCAGAGCGTTATCTGGCCATCGGATGTTCAGTTATGACACCGGACACGAACCGCTACGAACTTCTGGACAGACTGATTGATGAGTATCAGGTAGAAGGAGTTGTAGAGATGACACTTCAGGCCTGTCACACATATAATATTGAGGCAAAGAGTATTGAGAAACGCGTAAAGGCGAAGGGACTTCCGTACATTCACGTTGAGACAGATTACTCACAGGCAGATGTAGGACAGCTCGATACACGGATCGCAGCATTTTTGGAGATGATATAAGAATTACCAACAAAAAGCAGATGACTTTGAGTTATCTGCTTTTGTCATGTCGGGAAATGTGTTATTATAATGCATAAGATGTCGACGGATTGTGAGAGTGTGAAGAAAATTGAGAGGTATCACAATTAGTATAGCATTACATCAAAACGATAAAAGGAGAGATCATCATGCGGAAAAAAGAATTGGCTCTGGAGGTAATCCGACGCCTGAAAGAAGAATATCCAGATGCAGATTGTACTTTAGATTATGATGAAGCGTGGAAGCTTCTTGTAAGCGTGCGCCTGGCAGCTCAATGTACGGATGCGAGGGTAAATGTAGTCGTAGAAGATCTCTATGCAAAATTTCCGGATGTGAATGCACTTGCGGCTGCTCCGGTGGAGGAGATAGAAGAGATTGTAAGACCATGCGGTCTCGGAAAAAGTAAGGCGAGGGATATCAGTGCATGCATGAAAATACTCCGGGATGAATATGATGGAAAAGTACCGGATGATTTTGATAAATTATTAAAATTACCGGGAGTAGGAAGAAAGAGCGCCAATCTGATTATGGGAGATGTATTTGGAAAACCGGCAATTGTGACGGATACACACTGCATCAGACTGTGTAATCGAATCGGACTTGTAGACGGGATAAAAGATCCGAAAAAAGTAGAGATGGCATTATGGAAGATTATACCTCCCGAAGAAGGCAACAGCTTCTGCCACAGACTGGTCAATCATGGAAGAGAGGTCTGTACAGCCAGGACAAAGCCTCATTGTGAGAGATGCTGTTTACAGGACATTTGCAAAAAGGTCGGCGTAAAGTAAATTTCTACACTTGCAGGAGAAGATGATTTTTACGAATTATTTATGGCAAATTTGGAATAAGAAATGGAGAAAATGTAGATGATAGGAACTGGGAGAATACATGTTTATTATGGGGACGGAAAAGGAAAGACAACAGCAGCCATGGGCCTGGCACTGCGTGCGGCAGGAAGTGGATTGGATGTTCTTATGTTTCAGTTTTTAAAAGATAATTCTTCCAGTGAACGTGTCATTCTGGAGCAGATTCCGAATGTAACCTGCTTACCTGGAAAGGACAGAGTGAAGTTTGTCAGCAAGATGAACGCGGACGAGAAAGCAAGATTAAAGCATTACAACAATAAAGCACTGGACGAAATTATTAAGTTTTGCGGACCGTTTGACGTTTTAGTGCTTGATGAAGTATTGTGTGCAGTTCAATTAGGTGTGTTAAGTGAAGAAAAATTAGTAGAATTTTTGGAACATAAACCACGTGGTCTGGAGATTGTTATGACAGGGCATATGGTGTCAGACAGAGTAATGGAAATTGCAGATTATGTGACAGAGATTCGTAAGGTCAAACATCCGTATGATCAGGGAATTACAGCACGAAAAGGAATTGAATATTAGAAAAATAAATAATATTTTACAGTTTTGTCAAAGGATTATTAAGTTTTCGTGAATACTTCCACAAGTGAAGTGGAATATGCTATAATAAGCGAGTACGAATTTTTCTCTTCAATATGGAGAGGAGAAGTGAATTATGGATCGTGTAATTAAGAATTATGAAGATGTCGACAGTTGGAAGACGGTTATGTTTTTATATCAGTCGGCATTAAAAGAGGTTGGAACCAAGCTGGAGATATTGAACGATGAATTTCAGCATGTCCACCAATACAATCCGATCGAACATATTAAGACAAGGGTAAAGACAGCGGAAAGTATTGTAAAGAAGCTGAAGCGCTATGGCTATGAGACTTCTATAGAGAATATGGTAAAATATATCAATGATATTGCAGGAGTGCGGCTCATTTGTTCCTTCACATCTGATATTTACCGTCTCGCAGAGATGATAGGGAATCAGAGCGATTTGAAGGTACTGTCTATCAAAGATTATATCAAGAATCCAAAGGAAAGCGGATATAAGAGTTATCATATGCTCGTATCTGTGCCGATCTTCTTGTCCGACAGCGTTGTAGATACAAAAGTTGAGATACAGATCCGGACCATTGCCATGGATTTCTGGGCAAGTCTGGAACATAAGATATATTATAAATTTGAGGGAAATGCACCGGAATATATCAGCCGGGAGTTGCGTGAATGTGCGGAGATGGTGTCTTCGTTGGATGATAAGATGTTATCATTGAATGAGGCAATCCAGGCGTGCGTTCTGGAGCAGGAAGAGAAAGAAAATCGTACGAATGAAGAAAGTCTGGGTTAGAATGCTCAGACTTTCTTTTAGGAAAGGTAGAAATATGCGTTATCAGAATATCCGAACAGGACATTTTATCAGTCGTCCTAATCGCTTTATAGCGAAGATAGAAATAGACGGTTCTGAAGAAATCGTACATGTAAAGAATACGGGACGATGTGCCGAACTTTTAGTGCCGGGTGCCGAAGTCTATGTACAGGACAGTCAGCCGGATTTGTCGTTACCAGGGACGACAGAAGCGGAAAAAGAGCAGAGAAAGAAATCTGAAAGTAACCGCAAGACCAGATGGGACTTGATTGGAGTGAAAAAAGGAGACAGACTGATTAACATGGATTCCCAGGTTCCGAATAAAATTGTAAAAGAATGGCTGGAACATGGAAACTTAATAGAAGGAATTACAAAGATTCAGCCGGAGTATACATATGGCAATTCAAGGATTGATTTGTATGTAGAAGCAGGCAATCGAAAGATTTTAATTGAAGTCAAAGGCGTGACGCTGGAGGAAGATGGGGTTGTAAGATTTCCAGACGCACCAAGTGGACGGGCAGTGAAGCATGTTCACGAATTGCAAAAAGCATTACAAGATGGATATGAATGTTATATATTTTTCGTAGTTCAGATGTCAGATGTACGTTATTTTACGCCAAATACAGACACACAGCCAGAATTCGCAGAAGCACTGCAAGAGGCTGAGGAAGCCGGAGTTCACGTCGTTGCCTACGATTGCCTGGTGGAAGAAGACACAATTCAAATACAGAAAGAAGTTCCGGTAATATTAGAAGATCCGGAGCTGTACGAATTAAGCCAGAGACTTGTTCCATGGTACCAGAAAGAAAGAAGAGATTTGCCGTGGCGCCATACAACAGATCCATATCGTATCTGGGTATCAGAAATTATGCTCCAACAGACCCGCGTAGAAGCCGTAAAGAGATATTATGCAAGATTCATGGAGGTACTTCCGGATGTAAAATCTCTGGCAGAAGTAGAAGAAGACAAGCTCTTGAAATTGTGGGAGGGACTTGGATATTATAACCGCGTTCGTAATATGCAAAAAGCAGCCAGACAGATTATGGTGGATTACAATGGAACATTTCCACAGACATACGAAGAAATTCGTTCTCTGACAGGCATCGGAAATTATACAGCCGGAGCTATCAGTTCATTTTCTTACGGACTTGCATATCCGGCGGTAGACGGGAATGTACTGAGAGTCATAACAAGAATTACTGCAGACGATAGCGATATAATGAAGCAGAGTACAAGAAAAAAGATTGAAGAAAAACTTCAACGCGTCATACCAGTGGGACATGCAGGCGATTTTAATCAAGGATTGATAGAACTTGGAGCAATCGTATGCGTACCAAATGGTGATCCCAAATGCGAAGAATGTCCGGCTGCAACATTTTGCAAAGCAAAATTACAGGGAAAGATACAGGAATTACCGGTGAAAGAAAAAGCAAAAGCCAGAAGAATCGAGAAAAAAACAGTACTGATTCTACGCGACGA
>ERZ808240.4605-NODE-4605-length-12014-cov-15.968643_pt1 | contig 12014 bp, 11 predicted proteins | sample MGYA00521084_ERZ808240 | MGnify/ENA primary metagenome ERZ808240 (study PRJEB31516, sample SAMN03275571) | gut metagenome | biome: mammalia-associated habitat; material: feces | host: Papio cynocephalus | place: Kenya | collected 2012-08-06 ... | reverse complement strand
TCATAGCGGTAGAACTCCGCCGCCGGGCAGATGGCCGTGCAGGTGCCGCAGTTGATGCAGGCGTTCAGCCCTTCCTTCAGGCGGTAGTCCTTCATCAGGAGGTCATACAGTCGTCCCATCGCCTTTCTTTTTAGTAGGATATTTCTTGGCCAAAGCCTCCAGATCGGACTTAGGGTTCATATTCCTTTCCATCCTAGCCAGCGTCTTGACGAATGATTCCAGATCCTCACGCGGGATGTCCCCCACAATCGTGGCGACCGACTCAAGAGAGAGTTCCGTCACCTTGTCCTTGATTTTCCGGGAATATGGCGTGACCTCGATAAGGTTCTGCCTCCTGTCCTTGGGGTTGCTCACGCGGCGGACCAGTTTCCTGTTCTCCAGTCCGTCAATAAGTTTCACAATGGAATTCTTGTCCCTCATCGTGATGTCGGCGATCTGCTGTTGGGTCAGCACTCCCTCGTCCCAAAGCGTGTCCATCACGAGGAACTGCTCCGGAGTAAGGTTGAACCCACCCTTCTGGAACACCTCCGACATACACTGCTTCACGCTGTTGTGCGCGATGTTAAGAAACATCAGTATCTGCTTTTCCAGTACCATATCTTATAGTAAGACCTTTTACTCTTTTTGCAAAGGTAACACAAAATGGTGAAAAACCGTCATAACAACTAAAACTATTCGTAAATATTCAGACTGTGATGAATTATGACTTTTTCGTCTATATCCTTTCCATCTTGTAGTGCAGTGCCTTTAACTCTATCGCGGCACCGACACGGTACATGGCAGACAGGGTAAGCCTGAAAATGTTGAACGCATCCACGCTTTGCGCCTCTACATTCTGTCGCATCATGAATGAATACGCATCACCGGCCAGAAAAGCCAGATCAAAGGCTATGTCAGCCGCTTCCTTTGAATTGAGCGGGTGCTTGAGGACATCCCTGGTGACATGCTCATCAAGGTCGTCAAAACCTCTTGAACCCACAAGCGATGAATATCCCTGATCCTTGTACCTGTTCCAGTCCTTATCCCACCAGCAGGCCACGGCCATCCCGATGTAGGCCGTCCATGCAAGCACGACATCCGGATAGGCGTTAAACTCCCTAACAGCGTCACCGGAATATTCCAACGCTATGGGTTCCCATCGGGCAGTGATGTCAGGACAGCTCAGCAACATTCCGTCCAACAGACCTCTTGCCGTGCACAACTCGACCAATCTGTCAACCAAATCACTCTCGTATTTCTCAAAACTGCCCATATCATTTGCCTTTAGACGTTGATTATCATTAGAACATTGACAACGAACCGCCCTATTTCAGGAACCCAAGAAGGTAATTCTCCATAACCTTGAAGCCTTCAATGTTCGGGTGGACCGTGTCTTCGGAGTATTCCGGACGGATCCGGCCGGTACCGTCCGACATCAAAGTGAAGTAGTCGACATACTTGATGTGCTTTTCTTTGGCATAGGCCTTGAGAAGTTCATTGAACCTCACCACCTGTTCGAAACTATCCTTCACTTCAGGTCTCCAACGGATGTTGTAGGAACCAAGCAGGGAACAGACCACCGGTTTGATTCCATTCGCCCTGGCTATCTCGCACATAGACTCTATGCTTCCGACAGCGGTCTCGACGCTGACAGCATGACCAGGATTGAGAGCTATGTCATTTATGCCGCAAAGTATCACCACGTACTTAGGCTTAAGCCTCACGACATCCTCTCTCATCCTGACCAGAATCTGAGAAGTGGTCTGCCCGCTGATCCCACGTCCGACAAAGTTGTTTGCCGTAAAGAAATCAGGATCCGCACGAACCCATCCTTCCGTGATGGAATCGCCCAAAAGGACAGCCTTAGGCTTCTCTGTGAGATTCGCGTTGGCCTCAGAATATTTCCCAAACCATGCCCAGTCCGCTTTTTGAGCGAACAACGGTGACACCGCCAACATGACGACAAATGAAAGAAAGATTCTTTTAGTACACATATTATCATTAAATTATAGTAGAAAATATTTGATTCCACACCATATATGATCGTTATTCTACCTGAACTTCTTGTCCTCTTCGAGCATTCCGAGGTAGGAGTTGTAGCGCTCGGGGGAGATTTGGCCGTTGTCCACGGCTTGTTTTACGGCGCAGCCTGGCTCGTGGGTGTGGGTGCAGGGGGCGAAACGGCAGTCGCGCGAGTACCTGAGCATTTCAGGGAAGTAGAGGGCGATCTCCTCCTTTTCAAGGTGGACAAGGCCGAAACCCCTAAGACCCGGAGAATCAATGATGAAGCCACCTGATGCCAACGGGTACATTTCGTACAAGGATGTGGTGTGACGGCCTTGAAGGTGAGCAAGGGAAATGTTGCCGACCTTAGGATTCAGGGACGGATCCAAAGCTTTGATTATGGATGACTTCCCTACCCCGGACTCGCCGGAGAAAAGACAGATGTGACCGTCCTCGGGGCCTCCGATGGCTGCCTTCAGCTCATCAATTCCCTCCCCAGTCAAAGCCGAAGTCTCGATCACTGGATAGCCGGCACTTTCATAGACCCTATGAAAATCAGCAAGTTGCTCAGGGAATTCCTTTCTGAATATGTCAACCTTGTTCAAGACAATTGTGGCCGGGATGCCATAGACCTCGCAAGTCACCAGCAGCCTGTCCAGGAACGGCAACTTTATCTCCGGGAAGAAAAGCGTCACGACGATAAACGCCCTGTCCAGATTGGCGGCGATCACGTGCGACTGCCTTGAAAGGTTCGTCGAGCGGCGGATCACATAGTTCTTGCGGTCCAGCACCTCGACGATCGAGGCCGGATGGGTAGCGGAGGGTTCTTCTGAATATTCATAAGCAACCTTGTCGCCCACAGCCACAGGATTGGTCGCCTCGCTGCCTTTCAGACGCACCTTGCCTTTGAGCACCGCCGGAAAAGGCCGCCACTCCGGCAACCTCGAAAGCAGGAAATGGCTTCCCGCGTTTTTGACCACTGTCGCTTGTCCTTTCATATTCAGCGACAAAGATAATCATTCCTTTGAATATAACAGCAACAATCCTTTAAAGTCGCTTCGACAGGCTCAGCGACCGAAAGCATCACTCATGCGTGGCGAAACGTTGCTGGGCAAGCGCTTCGTACTTGGTGCCGGGACGGCCGTAGTTCGCGTACGGGTAAATTGATATGCCACCGCGCGGGGTGAAGAGTCCGGTGACCTCTATGTACTTAGGGTCCATCAACTTGATGAGATCCTTCATGATCTTGTTGACGCAATCCTCGTGGAAATCCCCGTGGTTGCGGAAACTGAACAGATAGAGTTTCAGGCTCTTGCTCTCGACCATCCGCACATCGGGAATATAACTGATTCTGATTTCGGCGAAGTCCGGCTGCCCCGTGATCGGACACAGGCTCGTGAATTCCGGGCAGTTGAACCTCACCCAGTAGTCGTTGCCTTGATGCTTGTTGACGAATGTCTCCAGAACCTCCGGAGCATAATCACTTTTATATTCTGTCTTCTTTCCGAGGGACTGAAGGCCCTCCAATTCTCTTCCTTCCGCCATAATATGATTGCTATATATTCTACCGAAAAATCTTACCTCGCGCCAAAAGAGACCTTATTCGCTCCACCAATCCAGGAATACACCCATGAATATTCACGAATCAGACAGCAAGGGCTATATCTCATTAACTTTGAATGGATTGTAAGAAATATTATTGTCGTAGGTGTCAATTCCCTCATGTGCCTTCACCTTTCTGACAACCCATGAGGTGACAGGCAAGATGATGATCTCGTACAATGTTTTCGCCACCACCTGAGTGAACATCAGACTGATTACAGCCCTGAAAGGAAGCATTCCGCCGAACGCAATCGGAAAGAAGATCAGGGAATCTGTCGCCTCTCCCCCGATGGTGGAGATGATGGCTCTCCAGCCGAAGCCTTTGCCTTTGGTCGCCACCTTCATCTTTGACATTATCCACGCATTTACCGTTGAGCCTGCGATAAAGGCTAGAAGTGAGCCTATCATCGATCTCGGAACAAGGCCGAACAACGAGTTGAAACTCTCCGCTGCGGCATAACTATCCTCGAACATCGGCCTTGGCAACTTCGTCACGATGAATGACGCAACCGACACAAAGAGGCACATCGCGAAGCCGATCCAGATTGTCAGACGAGCCTTTTTGTAACCATAAACCTCTGTAAGACAATCGTTAAGGATGTAAGAGATCGGAAACAGAAGTACAGCTCCGGTCAGTTGCACGGGAAGAGGTCCGACCTGCCAGAGCCTTGGGATGAAGATGTTGGAAACAACCAGACACACGCAGAATGTCACTGACATCCACACGTAGGTAACAGACAGCGTCTCACGCTGTTGATTTGTTGAATTTGACATTGTCTTTCTTGTTTTTAACGTGGTTTCAAGAACACAGGACCATTCCTTTGTCAGAGGGCCGGACCCTTTTGTGGGTGCAAAGATACAAATATTCCGGTGAAAATTCCTATCTTTACGTTCCTAAAAACGAAAAACAATGCTGACACAGGAAAACATCGACGCGGCCGTCAAGAATCTTTTCAATAAGATCAAATTCACGGATGAGCCTTCGGGGCTTTACGATCCGCTCAGGTACATGATAGCAATCGGAGGGAAACGGATCCGACCTACGCTTTGTCTCATAGCATATTCATTGTACAAGGATGAACTCACACCAGAGATTCTGGAGCCTGCGGCCGGCATAGAGGTTTTCCACAGCTTCACGCTCATCCACGATGACATTATGGACCGTTCGCCTCTTCGCAGAGGGGTGGACACGGTCTGGAAGAAGTGGAACTCCGACACGGCGATCCTTTCTGGAGACGTGATGTGCATCGACAGTTACGCACGCATCGCTAAAGCGCCTAAAGACGTTGTCAGAGATGTTTTGGATCTCTTCACAAAAACATCGGCGGAAGTGTGCGAGGGGCAGCAGTACGATATGGACTTCGAGCACCTTCAGACTGTCCCGATGCAGAATTATATGAATATGATCGGTCTCAAGACGAGCGTGCTCATCGCCTGCGCCGCCAAGATGGGAGCCATCATAGCGGGAGCGCCACAGAAAGACTGTGACTGCCTTTACGACTATGGCTACAACCTCGGACTCGCCTTTCAGGTGGCCGATGACTATCTGGATGCTTACGGGGACGTGAAGGTCTTCGGAAAGCCGATCGGAGGGGACATCCTCAACGAGAAGAAGAGCTGGCTGACCGTGAGGGCTTTCGAGAAAGCTGACGAAAACACCCGCAAGGACCTCTTGGAAGCGATGTCTATGAAGACGGAGACCGATGATGGAAAAACCACGAAAATCAGCAAGGTAAAGGCCATCTACGATGCCCTTAAGGTAGGCGAGGACGCAAAGACGGCCATAGTTGAATTGACGGAGAAAGCTTTAGGGTGTGTCAAGGGCATCTGCGATGGCGAAAGGCTTGAGACACTGCGTGATTTCGCCGACCGCCTTGTAGGACGCACAAAGTAGGCCAAGTAGACATTTGGGGTGATAATGTTGTGGAGAAAAGTCTCTATTAGACATTTCGGGTGATGGAAGGCAACTGCCTAGTAGTTTCGCGTCAGGTGTTCATCAATCAGTTTCTTCCTGTGCTCGTCTTTGATCCCGCTGTGAACCCTCATTTTTGACTTTATATCGGCGAATATCCCTTAGATTCCGTTGTTTGTTTTCGGTATTATCCTGTCCTTGTAAGACTCGAATGTCCAAAGCCATCTCATATTCCTTTTTTTTGCTCAGATAGGCGCTCCTAAGGCGAGGCCTCATATACGGAGGGGACTTCAAGCGTTTGTCGTGTCCCCACTCATCCAGGACATTACGATATTCGGCATGCCATGCACTCAATTTGGCCTCGAATTCGGATCCACACATATGCGTGATGCCATTTACGAGTTCCAGCAACTTGACAGATGCCTCTACCTCAGGGCTTTCAGTAAGATAACGCCGTACTCTCGGCTTGACACAGTATGTAATTGATTCATTATTTCCTCTCAGCGCAAATAACAATCAATAACTGTCACGAATATAATCGCGATGAATAACCGTTTTGGTACGCCCAAGGGCCGTCTGGGGTACCAAACAGGATTAAACGAGAGATCCGTACACGAAAGGTGGAACTTGAGTACGGGAAAATGACCAAGGGGTAACCGGTGATGCAGATCAGTACTGGCGCGGGCCGAAAATGGAGGTTCCGATGCGGACGATGGTGGCGCCGTGGCGGATGGCGAGGGGCCAGTCGTGGGACATGCCGATTGAGAGTTCGGTGAAATCGGGCAGTTGGGGGTAGCGGGCATCCAGACGTTGCTTGAAGGACTGGATGCGGGCGAAATCGGACTCGACCACAGTCTCATCGTCAGTGTTGGTGGCCATTCCCATGAGACCATGGATGCGGACGTGCCGGTAGGAACTGCCGCTGGCATATTCATCAAGGATGGACTCTATCTCCTGCTCGGTCAGGCCGCCTTTGGTGAGCTCGGCTCCGAGGTGGAGTTCCAGCAGGACATTGACGGTGCGGGAATTAACTGATGCCCAGTTATCTATCAAGTCCAACAGATGGCGGGAATCAACCGACTCGACCAAAGAGGCGTACGGCAGAACCAGTTTCAGTTTGTTGGTCTGGAGGTGGCCGATGAAATGCCACTCAATGTCCTGTGGAAGCTGGAGGGCCTTGGCGGCGAACTCCTGTGGACGATTCTCTCCGAAGCGGCGCTGGCCGGCCTGATAGGCGGTCAGGATGTCCGAGAACGGATGGAATTTGGAAACTGCCACCAGTTTCACCCCTGATGGCAGTTCCTTTTTGATGTTGTTCAGATTCTCTTCAATCATTCCGTAAAGAATTTTCGGGAATCAGGCATTTGTCTGAATATTCATTGAGCAGGATTAGCGGCGACCTTTCTGCTGCTCCCTCTGCATCTGGGCCTGCATCCTCTGAGCCTCTTCAAGACGCTGCTGCCATTTGCTCTTAGGCATCTTCTTGCCCTCGGTGGCCTTCAGTTTGGCGCGGATCTCGTCCGGATTCACGAACCACTTCCTGATCACCCAAGTCTCAAGCATCGTGATGAGGTTGGAGAGCAGATAGTAGTAGCTCAATCCGGCGGACAGGCTGTTACAAATGAAGAACATCATTATCGGCATCATCCACACACTCATAAAGCGCATCGAAGCCATCTGAGGATCATTAGCTCCAGGCTGTGACGCGGTCGTGATCTTCGAGTAGAAGAACATAGAGACGGCCATCAGCAGGGCGAACAACGAAAGGTGATCACCTATCAGCGGAATCCTTGTGCCAAAATCAATGATGGAGTCGTAGGCGCTAAGGTCATCAGCCCACAAGAAAGACTGCTGACGCAACTCGATGGATGCCGGGAAGAAGCGGAACATCGCCCACAGGATCGGGAACTGAAGAAGCATCGGCAGACAGCCGCCCATCGGGCTGATTCCGGCTCTCTTGTAAAGGTCCATCTGAGCCTGCTGCTTCTTGAGGGCATCTTCCTGCTTAGGATACTTCTCACTCAATTTGTCGATCTCTGGCTTGATGGCCTGCATCTTGGCTGATGAGGAGTACGACTTAAAGGAGAACGGAAGCACGACAATCTTGATGAAGATAGTCATCAACAGGATGATGATTCCGAAATTGGAGATGAACTTATGCAGGAAGTCGAACAGAGGGATGATCACGAACCTTGTGAACCAACCCACGAGCCAACCTCCCAGAGGGATAATCTTCTCGTATTTCTGGTCGAAAGACTTGAGGGTCTTGAAGTGGTTAGGGCCGAAGTAGAACTCAAACGGAACCACAGTCTCGTGCTGTCCCGGCTGGAAATCCATCCTCAAACGAGCCTCTCCCGTCATCAGGTTGTAGCTCTCGTCGTCCTCCGGAAAATAGTTCAATGCGAAATCAGCCGACGCGAACTCCTGCGGAGCCCTCATAATGGCCGAGAAGAACTGCTGCTGGAAAGCGAACCAAGACACCCTGGCATCCACACGCTTCTGCGCGTTGCGTCCCTTGGCGATTGCCTCAGGCTTCTTCTCACCATTGAAATAGTAGTCAAGTTTGGAGTACTGAACCTCGCCCTTGTAGCCCTTCTCCATTCTCGGTATGGTCACGAAATAGTCCACGTCGAAAGAGAAAACATTCTTCGGAATGACATTCTCCATCCCGACGAACGAGAGGAAGTTCTTCACTGAATATGACCCCGGGGCTATCGAATATCTCTGCTCGATGTAACCGCCACCGGCGAACGGCAGACGCATCGCGAGCGAGGTGTCAGTCTTCTCGGCGACCACGAAGTTGAAGTCAGCCGTGTTGATCGTCTCCCCGGCATAGATCTGAATATCATAGCGGCTCATCTCCGGCTTGAAAAGGTAAAGCTCGCCGCCGCCATAAGCGCTGTATTCCTTCAACTTGGCTGAATATGGCTGGGCACCTTTAGTTGTGAAGGTCACCTCGAACTTGTCGTTGGACAAGGCTACGATCTGAGCCTCTCCGCTGTGGGCGGCCTCTAGCAGGGAATCCTTGTAGATGCTCACCGGAGCGGCCACCTGGGCGATTGACGTCGTGTCGGCGGAAGCCCTCTGCGCTGCCTCAGCGGCGGCTATCGAGTCGGCCTGCATCTGCTTCACAAGCGCGATGGAATCCAACTGCGCCTGATATGCCGCCTGTTTCTGATACTGTTTGTTCTGATAGAAGGTAAAGCCGAACAGGAGCAAGCCTATCAGGACAATACCTGTGATTGTGTTCTTATCCATTCCTGATTACTTCTCTTCTTCGCTCTCCTCTGCCTTGCGGATCTTGGCCTCCAGATCCTTCAACTCCTGCTTTGCCGCATCAATCCTCTCCTGCATCTTCTGAATAAGTGGAGCGGAATTCTTGGACGACGAGAAGAAACCGATGTTGTTCTCGTAGGTGTCAATGTCCTGCTGAAGCTTATTGTACTGCTGCACAAGACGATCCTTCTCACTGAGCGGCTTCCTGGAGAATCCTCCGTTCCTGCCGCCGTTGCCAGAACCCTGTCTTGGAGCCCTAAGTGAGAAATCAGGGAACTTGGCCTGCATGGCCTCGGTGTAGGCTGCCTGGACGGCATCCTTCTCCTTGAACGGAACGAATCCTATTCCCTGCCACTTCTCGGCGAAAGAGTGGGCTGCCTCACGGTCAGCCGCGGCGTCGCCTGAGAGGGCATATTCATTGATCTCTTCGATGAGAGCCTTCTTGGCCTTGAGGTTGCCATGGAAGTCGTTCTCCGGCTTGACGTTCTTGTCGCGCTCGTTGAAGAACTCGTCGCATGCGGCGCGGAAACGCTTCCAGAGCTGCTCGGACTTCTTGCGAGGCACGGCGCCGATCTCCTTCCACTGTTTCTGCAGGGCGATCAGAGCCTCGGTGGTCTTCTTCCACTCCTTGCTGTCCTTCAGGGCCTCGGCCTGCTCGATCAGGGAGAGTTTCTTCTCCATGTTCTCGTTCATCGAGTCCTTGAATTGGGTGTAATATTCCCTCTTGCGGGTGAAGAACTTGTCGCAGGCGGCGCGGAAGCGATCGTAGATCTTCTGGTTCTCCTTCTTGGTGGCGAATCCGATGGTCCTCCAAGTCTTCTGGATCTCCTCTATCTCGTTGGAAAGAGAGTTCCACTCGTTGGAAGACTTCACTTCCTTCCCGGCGATGGCCTCAACCTGCTCGCAGAGTTTGGTCTTCTCGGCCAGATTCTCCTGCTGCTTCTCTTTCTGGCCCTCGAAATAGGCCTGATATTTCTTGTTTATGACGGCGGTGGCGGCCTTGAAGCGGTCCCAGATGGAATCACGGTACTCCTTCGCCACAGGGCCGAACTCCTTCCACTGCTCGTGAAGCTTCTGGAGCTCGCGGAAAGCCTCAACAACATTCTCGTTCTCGGAGAGTTTCTCAGCAGCCTCGCAGAATCCTTCCTTGGCCTCAAGATTCTTCTTGAAATCGAGATCCCTCAAATCACGGTTGATCTTCACCATATCGTAGAATTTCTCCACGTAGAACTGGTAAGTGTCATTCAGGTCACGGAACTTCGTGGCCGGAACCGGACCGATCTCCCTCCAGCGGTTCTGAAGATCACGGAAAGCCGGGAATGTGGAGTTCACGTCCTCCTGTTTCTCCACGAGGTTCTTAAGATCCTCGATCACTGCCTGCTTCTGGGCGAAGTTCTCCTCCCTCTGCGCATCCTGCTGGCGGTTATATTCTGCGCGTTCTTTCTTATAGTTGGCATAGACACCCTTGAAAGCGGTCTCCATGGCCTCGAACGGATTGTCCTTCACTTCCTCGGTCTGAGCCGCAGTGGTCACATCTTCAATGACATCCTCCCTTGACGACGGCTCGTCAACCTTCGCTCCAAAGCCGGCCTCAGCCTTCTCCTTTGAGAGTTTCTTGTAGAAAGCGGACTTGATGGCCTCAGCCTCCTTGTACCTCTTCATCCTGTCATCGGCCTGGGAAAGCTTGTCGAACCTGTCCGACAACTCGGCGAGCGTGAGACTTCCGAGATCAACCGGAATCTCTCCGCCTTCCTCGTTCCCGGCGGCGTCCTCACCACCGTCATTCACGTCAACCACCTCCTGCGGGACGTCCTCGGTCTTGTCAGCGACCGTCTCGACAGCCTCCTGCACCTCTGGATTTTCTACATTCTCATTGAGAGCCTTTGGAGCTTCCTCTACATCTGGGGTCTGTTTAACCTCAGGAATATTACCTTCACTCATAAAGCAGTTAAATTATAAGAGTTTCTACTATGGCAATCCTTAAAAACAACACGCGGATCCCCGCCAAGTCATTTATTAAAAATTACTAAGCGCAAATATACCTAAAAAAACAATTAAAAAGCCTATTTTTGCAAAAAGGAAAAATAATATTCTATGCGAATTGACATTCTTACAGTCGTTCCGGAACTTCTGGACAGCCCGCTGAGCCACTCGATTGTGGGGCGGGCGATCAAGAAAGGTCTGGTCGAAATACACGTCCACAACATCCGGAAATATGGTCTCGGCCCGCGCGCCACGGTGGATGACTACTGCTACGGCGGCGACGCCGGAATGGTGATGATGATCGAGCCAGTGGAGAAAATGATAGACGAGCTGAAAGCGGAGCGGGAATATGACGAAGTCATCTACATGTCCCCGGACGGCGAGCGTCTGACTCAAGGAATATCCAATGAGCTTTCCCTGAAGGGGAACCTTATCCTCCTCTGCGGCCATTATAAAGGAATAGACCATCGAATCCGCGAGCATCTGGTGACTCGGGAGATCTCCGTCGGCGACTACGTGGTCAGCGGCGGCGAGATTCCGGCCGCGCTTCTGGCGGACTCGATCGTGAGGCTGATTCCAGGGGCTCTTAGCGATGAGACCTCGGCCCTGAGCGACAGTTTCCAGGACGGCCTCCTCTCCCCTCCCGTCTACACCAGACCAGCCGACTACAAAGGATGGAAAGTTCCTGAGGTCCTGTTGAGCGGCAACCCGAAACTGATCCGCGAATGGCAGGACGAGCAGGCACTGGAAAGGACAAGGCTCCTCAGGCCGGAGCTACTCGGCAACGCAGGCGGAAAACACGATTAAGCGATCGTAAATAGGAAAGATTCTGAAAAATTTTCACAGTGAGGAATTACTGGAAAACATTGACAGTCAATACAAAAGGCGGTTATTAACGTAAAACGTTTAAAACTTTTCCGGAAAAAGCCTTGTTTAAACGTTTTTTTTGACTACTTTTGCAACACAAAAAATGTGAGAGTACATCACACTCTAACGACTATGACCTTCTTTCAAAATAAGGTAATACACTACTAACTAACCGAAAAAAGTCCGCAGCGATGTGGGCTTTTTTGTTTTCTGTGCATATTCCCTGTAAAGTGGGGTCAACCAGGACCAAGTACGGACCAAGTCTAAAGAAAGGGCACTGCCTTGTTAACTGAATTATGTTATTTTGCGCCAACGCCAAAGTCAACACTGCCGGCCAAAGAGGTTGTTTGCTGATAGCTTGCCACCGGTTGATTCAACAGTTTGTCCAGCG
>ERZ808240.4603-NODE-4603-length-12018-cov-45.518766_pt1 | contig 12018 bp, 13 predicted proteins | sample MGYA00521084_ERZ808240 | MGnify/ENA primary metagenome ERZ808240 (study PRJEB31516, sample SAMN03275571) | gut metagenome | biome: mammalia-associated habitat; material: feces | host: Papio cynocephalus | place: Kenya | collected 2012-08-06 ... | reverse complement strand
CGGTTGTCTTCAAAGGAAACAATATGGTCGTTTTTCAATAAAATACATTCATCCGGAATAATCCGTTTACGATAGAGAGAGAATTCTTTCATAGAGGTTCTCCTTGTGTGGGATTGAGGGATATTTGAGTCACTATTCAGCACCCCATTCGCAAAATCGCATCTTCGATGCATGACATTAATTACACAAATCGTACTCTGCGTGGTACGAAAAGTCAATGAGGAGAAGGAAAATAAAATGAGAAAAAATAGCTATAAATTAAAATGGGTATTTTGGTAGACAGCCCGCGAAAAAATAGGTATAATGTAAGGAAGTTCGATTAGGATGAGGTGTGATTTGAAAAAATCGAAAAAGCAGAAAAAAAACGGGTATGACAGAAGTGTATACCGGTCACTTGCGATGATTACACAGTTTGGCATCAATATGCTCGTACCGATCGTGCTTTGTGGCGGTGCAGGAATGTATCTGGACAGGCTTTTAGGCACTTCATTTTTATCGATCATCCTGTTCTTTATCGGTGCCTTGGCAGGTTTCCGGAATATTTATATTTTTGCAATGCGTACAGCTGGAGATGACTCCGGACGGAAAAAGCGCAGAGCCGATGTGAAGGCACACAGAATCGACAGGACGCCGCAGGACGACGACTCTTCCGGGAATCGCTGAATGACAGTGCCATGAGGACGGATGGTTCCTGTGCGGCAGAGAGAACAGTTTGAGGGAGAAACGGAGCAAACATGCAGAAATTAAAAAACTGGTTAACTGGTTTAAGTGATGTACTGCCGGATCTTCTGATCGGTATTTTCATGTATGGTATCGTCTGCGAGATCATCGGTTGTATTTTTGTAAAGAACCGGCTTTTTTACAGCATCGGTCTGCTTACCGGTATTTTGTGTGCAATGGGCATGGCGGTTCATATGGCATGGTCGCTGGACAGGGCGCTTGATCTTGGCGAAAGCGGTGCTGTCAAAAAGATGCAGCTTCATAATCTGCTCAGATATGGGATCGTCGTTGTTGTTATATTTGCTTTATGGCTTTCCGGTATCGGAAATCCGGTCGTAGCCTTTTTGGGCATCATGGGTTTGAAAGTAGCGGCGTATTTACAGCCGTTTACTCATAAATTATTCAGGAGGTGAATGTATGGGTCAGGGTATTTTGTTATCCGCAGATCAGGAAGTAGATTTCATGATACATGGCGTCTTTTCCTATAAGTGGTTTGGTCATACCGTGTGGATAACAACAACACATGTATGTGTCGTCATTGTATTTTTGATTCTTGGCATTTTTGCATTATGTGCCAATCGTGCAATGAAGCATGCAAGTGATGTGCCGACAGGCTTCCAGAATGTTGTGGAGATCATTGTGGAAATGCTGGACAATATGGTAAAAGGTACCATGGGCAAAAACGCAGCAAAGTTTGCCAATTATATCGGAACCATTTTTATCTTTATTTTCATCAGTAATATTTCCGGACTATTGGGGCTTCGGCCACCGACAGCGGATTATGGAGTGACGCTTCCGCTTGGTGTTATGACTTTTGCAATCATTCATTTTAACAAATTCAAGTATCAGAAGGTCAGTGGAGTCATTAAAGGATTATGTGAGCCGTGGCCGTTCTGGGCACCAATCAATATCATTGGTGATGTGGCTGTTCCGATTTCCTTGTCACTTCGTTTGTTCGCAAACGTACTTTCCGGAACCGTCATGATGGCGCTGGTATATGGACTGCTGAAGTGGTTCGCCGTTTTCTGGCCGGCAGCGCTGCATGTTTATTTTGATTTATTCTCAGGAGCAATCCAGACATATGTATTCTGTATGTTGACAATGACATATGTAGCGGATGCGATTGGGGACAATTAAAGAAAGTTATTCATTTCAATTAAGGAGGAAACAAAACATGGAATTTAACACAAACTTTATCTTAGGCTGCTCAGCAATCGGTGCCGGTCTGGCTGTTATCGCCGGTATCGGACCTGGTGTAGGTCAGGGTATTGCAGCAGGTCACGCAGCAGCAGCTGTAGGTAGAAATCCGGGTGCAAAATCTGATATTACAGGTACCATGCTTCTTGGACAGGCAGTTGCAGAGACAACAGGTCTTTACGGCTTACTTATTGCTATGCTGTTATTATTCGTAAAACCGTTAGCAAAATAAAGACCTTCGGGACAAATCATGAAAGGAGGCTAATGGCTTGAATACGATACTAAGTACGACCTTCGTACTGGCAGAAAGCGAAGCAGGTATGACAAGATTATTTGATCTTGACTGGCAGCTTTTGCATGATGCGTTTCTTATGATCATTGCGATCTTTGCATTGTTTCTGTTTCTGTCCCATTTCCTGTTCAATCCGGTCAGAAAGTTCTTAACGGACAGACAAAACCGTATTGCGGACGACATTGAGACAGCGCAGACAGAAAAAGCAGATGCCATCGCACTGAAGGAAGATTATGAAAACCGCATCCGCGAGATTGACAAGCAGGCGGAAGAGATTTTGAGTGCAGCAAGACAGAAGGCACTGGCAAATGAAGCGGATATCGTTGCAAAAGCAAAAGAAGAGGCAGCCCGTATCATTGCAAGAGCAAATGCGGAAGCTGAACTTGAAAAGAAGAAAGCAGCGGATGATGTGAAGAAGGAAATGATTCAGATCGCGTCTGCAATGGCAGGTAAGGTTGTGGCAGCTAACATTGATACAACAGTAAGCGACGGCCTGATTGACGAGACATTAAAGGAAATAGGTGAAAGCACATGGCTAAGCTAGTATCCCAGACATACGGAGAAGCGTTGTTTGAGCTGGCAGATGAGCAGGATAAGATCGATACCTTCACGCAGGAGATCGATGTTATATCCGAGGTGCTTGCCGAGAATCCGGACTTCTCCAAACTAATGAATCATCCAAAGATCGATAAAGAAAACAAGCTGGAAATTGTTGATAATGTCTTTTTGGGACGGATCGACAAGGAACTGGTTGGTTTTTTGCGGCTGCTCGTAACGAAAGGGCGTTATGCAGATCTTGACAGTATTCTGAAGTACTTCCGGAATGCGGTCAAGGAAGAAAAGGGCACTGGCGTAGCCTATGTCAAAAGTGCTTCCACGCTTTCCGGGCAGCAGAAAAAACAGATCGAAGAAAAGCTTCTCGAAACGACAAAATACACCAGTATGGAGATGCACTACAGCACAGATGCATCTATCATCGGCGGTCTTGTGATCCGTATCGGGGATCGCGTCGTGGACAGCAGTATTGCAACGAAGCTTAATGAGCTGAAGAAACAGCTTATGAAAATTCAGCTGGCATAGCCGGCTAGTATTTAGAAAGGAACAGAAAGATCCATGAATTTAAGACCAGAAGAAATAAGTTCAGTGATTAAGGATCAGATCAAGAGATATGCGTCAGAGCTTGAAGTATCAGAAGTCGGTACTGTTATTCAGGTGGCAGACGGTATTGCACGTGTGCATGGCCTTGAAAAGGCAATGCAGGGCGAGCTTCTTGAATTCCCGGGTGAAGTGTACGGAATGGTCATGAACCTCGAGGAAGACAACGTCGGTGTAGTACTTCTCGGCAGCCAGAGGAATATCAGCGAAGGTGATACCGTAAAGACAACAGGACGAGTTGTGGAAGTACCTGTAGGCGATGCTCTTTTAGGACGTGTCGTAAACGCACTTGGTCAGCCGATCGATGACAAGGGTCCGATCCAGACAGATAAATACCGTCAGATCGAACGTGTAGCATCCGGCGTAATCACAAGAAAGAGTGTAGACACACCTCTTCAGACAGGTATCAAGGCTATCGATTCCATGGTTCCGATCGGAAGAGGACAGCGTGAGCTGATCATCGGCGACAGACAGACCGGTAAGACGGCGATCGCGATCGATACGATCATCAATCAGAAAGGACAGGGCGTAAAATGTATTTACGTTGCGATCGGTCAGAAGGCATCTACCGTAGCAAGCCTTGTCAAAACATTAGAGGAATTTGGTGCCATGAGCTATACAACGGTTGTAGCAGCTACAGCCAGTGAGCTTGCACCATTACAGTATATTGCACCGTACGCAGGATGTGCGATCGGTGAGGAATGGATGGAGAACGGAGAAGATGTTCTCGTTATCTACGACGACTTAAGTAAGCATGCAACTGCTTACCGTACACTCTCCCTGCTCCTTCGTCGTCCACCGGGCCGTGAAGCTTATCCGGGTGATGTATTCTATCTGCATTCCAGACTGCTGGAGCGTGCAGCCCGCATGAGTGATGAATACGGCGGAGGAAGTTTAACAGCACTTCCGATCATCGAAACACAGGCAGGTGACGTATCCGCTTACATTCCGACCAATGTTATTTCCATCACAGACGGTCAGATTTATCTGGAAACAGAAATGTTTAACTCAGGATTCCGTCCGGCCGTTAATGCAGGCCTTTCCGTATCCCGTGTAGGTGGTTCTGCGCAGATCAAGGCAATGAAGAAGATCGCTGCTCCTATCCGTGTGGAGCTTGCACAGTACCGTGAGCTTGCTGCATTTGCACAGTTTGGTTCCGAACTGGATGCAGACACCAAGGAAAAGCTTGCACAGGGTGAAAGAATCAGAGAGATCTTAAAGCAGCCTCAGTATAAGCCGATGCCTGTACAGTACCAGGTTATCATTATTTATGTAGCAACCAATAAATATCTTCTGGATGTCCCGGTTGAGGATATCACAAGATTTGAAGCAGAGCTCTTTGAATTTTTGGATACCAAGTATCCGGAAGTACCAAAGAACATTGCGGAAGAAAAGGTGATCTCCGAAGAGACAGAACAGATTTTTGTAAAGGCAATCAAAGAATTCAAGGCACAGTTTAAGTAAATTGCAGAAAGAATAGGTGAACACGCATGGCTTCAATGAGAAGTATCAAAAGGCGCAAGGAATCTGTTCAGAGTACACAGCAGATCACGAAAGCAATGAAGCTCGTATCCACTGTTAAACTGCAGAGAGCAAAAACGCGTGCAGAACAATCAAAGGCATATTTTGAATGCATGTATGAGACTGTAAAATCCATGCTTGCCAAAGCCGGAACGATCAATCATCCTTATTTAAAGGCCGGTGAAAGCAGCAAAAAAGCAGTCATTGTCATAACAAGTAACAGAGGTCTTGCCGGCGGTTACAACTCCAATGTCGTAAAGCTGATCACAAAGAATGAGGATCTGAAAAAAGAGGATCTGAAGATCTATGCGATCGGTAAAAAAGGAAAAGATGCACTGGAGAGAGCCGGTTATGAGATCGCTGCCGATTATTCCGATATGATCGACGAACCGGTTTATATCGACGCCATGAATATCGCAAACACCGTTCTGAAAGCCTTTTCAGACGATGAGGTCGGTGAGATTTATCTGGCATACACCGCATTCAAAAATACCGTTGTCCATATCCCGCAGTTTTTAAAACTTCTCCCGGTCAGCGGACAGGAGACGGAAACAGCGGAGACAAAGACAGATGCAGACGATAAGCTTCTGATGAACTTCGAGCCGGAAGAAACGGAAGCGCTTGATCTGATCATTCCAAAATATATCACAAGCCTGATCTTTGGCGGGATGGTAGATGCTGTCGCAAGTGAGAACGGTGCACGTATGCAGGCAATGGATTCAGCAACGAGCAACGCTGAAGAAATGATTGATTCATTGGCTTTACAATATAATAGAGCCCGTCAGGGATCTATTACGCAGGAATTAACCGAAATTATAGCAGGTGCGGAGGCCATCAGCTAGAAAAGGAGTGAATAGAAAACAATGGCAGAACAGACAATCGGAAAGATCACGCAGGTTATCGGTGCTGTACTTGATATCAAGTTTGCGGAAGGCAATCTCCCGGAGATCAACGAAGCGATCCGCATCGAGCGTGGCGAAAACGAAAAGCTCATTGTAGAAGTGGCACAGCATCTGGGCGATGACACTGTCAGATGTATTGCCATGGGACCGACTGACGGACTGGTAAGAGGAATGGATGCGATTGCAACAGGCGCTCCGATTACCGTACCTGTCGGTGAAAAGACATTGGGTAGAATCTTCAATGTCTTAGGTGAGGCAATTGATAATAAAGAACAGCCTACAGACGTGGGCTATGAACCAATTCACAGACCGGCACCAAAGTTTGCGGAGCAGTCTACAGAGACAGAGCTTCTCGAAACCGGTATCAAGGTAGTCGATCTTCTCTGCCCGTATCAGAAGGGCGGTAAGATCGGATTATTCGGTGGTGCAGGTGTAGGTAAGACCGTACTGATCCAGGAGCTGATCCGTAATATCGCAACCGAGCATGGTGGATATTCCGTATTTACAGGCGTTGGAGAACGTACAAGAGAAGGAAACGACTTATATCATGAAATGACGGAATCCGGCGTTATCGATAAGACAACCATGGTATTCGGTCAGATGAATGAGCCACCGGGATCCAGAATGCGTGTTGGTCTGACAGGACTGACAATGGCAGAGTACTTCCGTGATAAAGGTGGTAAGGATGTACTTTTATTCATTGATAATATTTTCCGTTTTACACAGGCAGGTTCCGAGGTATCAGCGCTTTTAGGCCGTATGCCTTCCGCTGTAGGTTACCAGCCGACACTGCAGACGGAAATGGGTGCCCTGCAGGAGCGAATCACCTCCACAAAGAATGGTTCCATTACTTCTGTACAGGCAGTTTATGTACCGGCGGACGACTTAACTGACCCGGCTCCGGCTACAACATTCGCCCATCTGGATGCAACAACCGTACTTTCCCGTTCTATTTCAGAGCTTGGTATTTATCCGGCAGTTGATCCGCTGGAGTCTACCTCCCGTATCCTCGATCCACGTATCGTAGGAGAGGAGCACTATGAAGTAGCGCGCGGTGTACAGGAGATCTTACAGAAATACAAAGAATTACAGGATATCATCGCAATCCTTGGTATGGATGAACTTGGCGAGGATGATAAGCTGGTCGTAAACCGTGCCAGAAAGATCCAGAGATTCTTATCTCAGCCATTCTTCGTTGCTACACAGTTTACAGGCTACGAAGGAAAATACGTACCGATTGCAGAAACGATCAGAGGCTTCAAGGAAATTCTGGAAGGTAAGCATGATGATATTCCGGAAAGCTACTTCTTAAATGCCGGAAGCATCGATGATGTGGTAGCCCGCGTAAAGTAAGGAGTGAGACCGGATGGCAGATGAAAGAAACTTTGAACTGAAGATTATCACACCGGATCGCGTTTTCTACGAAGGTGAGGCTGTTATGGTCGAGTTTAATACGACCGAGGGAGAAATCGGTATTTATAAACATCACATCCCGATGACAGTGATCATCAAGCCGGGTATTCTTACCATTACGGAAGAAAATGGCGAAACGCGTGAAGCTGCTCTGCACGCCGGTTTTGTAGAAATACTGCCGGAGAAGGTGACGATCATGGCGGAGATCATTGAATGGCCGCAGGAGATCGATCTGGACAGAGCGGAGGCGGCAAAGGAAAGAGCGGAAGAACGTCTTTTGCATAAGACGAGCGAGACTGATGTCGCAAGAGCGGAGACTGCGCTGCAGCGTGCACTGGCACGTATTGAAACAGTCAAATAGAAGAGCAGAATTTTGCGGGAGCTGTTATGTAACAGCTCCCTTTCTTTTGTCATATATATAGAGAAAAGTAGTTTGAGGCCTGCATGAAAAAGATGAATGTGCTTCCTTTCTATATGACATATCCCGCAGTCGCCTATACCAAGGAAAACGGAATGGTGGAAGATCTGGAATACTTCCAGCAGATGTACTTAAACGGTGCGAGGATGCTGCAGCGGGAAATTGTAAAATCGATCAGCATATTAGACTATGATGGCAGCATGATCTATGATGCTTATCCGGATCAGCTTATGCTGCGCAGACTTTCTGCCAATCTTCTGGATAAGATGAAAAAGCAGACAAAGCCGGAGGAACCTTTGTATAAAGTGCTTTCGCAGGACGGAATCGATGAGCTTGTCTTTCTGATCCTGCTGAACGAAGTCCTGAAACGCAGACACAAAAAGGATATGGGATTCCTGCAGTTTTAACATAACAGTCCGGAGCAATACAAATCCGTAATAAGCGCACCGTTTCCGGGCATGCTTTTGCGGATTTGTACCTTGACGAATAGAAGCAGGCAACTTAAAATGAAACTATTCGAGGTCAGACAGATAAGGAATGTGATAAATGGAGCGGATCAGGCAGATACTGAAAGAAAAGCTGAATACGGATCTTTTGCAGATCATACTGAGTGATCCGCGCAAAAAGCCGGAAGCCTTCGGAAATGCACAGGGCATGGGGGAAGATAAAGCACTTCTGGCATCCAAGGTCAGGATCAGGCCTGTGCAGAAAAAGGACAGGCTGCTTTTTCAGATGACAAGCTATGTGGGGACGCAGGTGTTCCATGCGAATTATGAAAAGGAAGAAATGATCTCTGAAATTATGATGCTCTTGACTAACTTCCGCCAGTTTTCCCTGCAGGCAGCGGACTGTCAGGTGACTGCCATGACCAGTAAAAACGGAAAAGTTACGATGAAAAAGCGGGCAGCAAAGAAACCGGAAAGATCCGGAAACAGTGCATCAGGCGAACGGATCCCTGCGATGGAAGATATGGGAACATGTAATGAAGATAGATTATCGCACAACCGCAAAAAGAACTACATTCTGCAGGAAGGTGTCTGCGTTCCGTTTCTGCAGGATCTTGGTGTACAGAACACAGACGGCAGCATTGTCCGCACAAAATATGATAAATTTAAACAGATCAATCGTTTTCTGGAATATATCGAGGACGTATTGCCGGCGCTTCCGCGGGACAGGAAGATTTCCATCGTGGATTTCGGCTGTGGAAAATCCTATCTGACATTTGCGATTTACTATTATCTGAAGATCTTAAAAGGATATGATATCGATGTGATCGGACTTGATCTGAAAAAAGATGTGATCCAGCATTGTAACCGTCTCCGGGATCGGTATGGCTATGAGGATCTGCATTTTCTGGAAGGTGATATTAAAAATTACCGGGAAAAGGAAGAAGTCGATATGGTCGTGACATTGCATGCATGTGACACGGCGACGGATTATGCGATCGCAAAGGCAATTTCATGGAATGCGGGCGTGATCCTCACTGTTCCGTGCTGTCAGCATGAGCTGAACAGGCAGATCAAATGTGACATGCTTTCTTCCGTGCTTTCCTATGGAATCTTAAAAGACCGCATGGCGGCGATCCTGACGGATGCAGTCCGGGCGCAGCTTATGGAATGCTATGGCTATGAAACGCAGATCATGGAATTTATCGATATGGCACATACGCCGAAAAATCTGCTCCTGCGCGGCGTAAAAAAGAAGGGCATGCAAAAACGCCCTTCCGTAGAAAAGGTAAAGGAGCTGCTTGATGCACTTTCCTGTCACCAGACATTATATGACCTTCTAACAGGAGATATAGTCCAGAGGTAATGAAGTGAAAAAATCAATTTTAAAGATAGTATATACGGTCATCATGTTCCTGGTCGCGATCCTGATGATCGATCATTTTATGAATAAAGGAAATACGGATATAACGGCGGAAATGCCGAAGGCAACTTATCCGCTTGTTTACGTGATGGAGGGCGACAGCCGTATCAACTGTCTGCATGGATATGATCAGGAAATGGACTGCAGCCAGCTGACCGATACGATCTCACCGCTGCAGAAGGAGGACCGTAAGATTTCCCTGCAGATCGATCTGTATGCGGACAGTATTTCCGCACTTGCTTATGAAGTAAGATCGGCAGATGGCCAGCGCCTTGTCGAGGACACGGAGGTAGACAGCTTTACGGAGTCGGAAGGTACGGTATCTGTGGATCTTGTGCTGAAGGATCTGCTTGAGGAGAAGACCGAATATTCCTTCTGCCTGAAGCTGACAGATACAGAAGGCAGGACGATTTATTATTATACAAGGATCGTACTTGCAGATGCAGCATATCATGTAAGCGATATGACGGCATTTGCCCTGGATTTCCACAGCAGAAGTTTTGACAAGGAGCGTGCGCAGGAGCTGACAAAATATCTGGAATCCAATGCGGACGGAGACAACACGACCTATAGCAAGGTAACGATCCATTCGAGTTTTGCACAGATCACCTGGGGAGATCTTTCCGTCAAGGAAGAAACGGAGCCCGAGGTCTATGTCAGGAGAATCAATCCATATGTGGCAAATGTAGAGCTGCGTTATGCACTGTCCGTTGATATGGCGGAAGGCTGTCGGTATTATAATGTGACGGAGTATTACTATATCCGCTATACGGCAGAACGTATGTATCTGCTCGACTATGAAAGAGACATGGATTCTTATTTTGAGCCGGAAGCGGCTTCCTATACGAATAATAAGTTGTCGCTGGGTATCAGTGACGGTAATCTGGAGCTCGCGGAAAGTGAAGACGGCAATGTATTTGCATTTGTAAAGGAAAACCGGTTGTTCTCGGTTAACCTGACAGACAGCAAAACCGCATTGTTGTTTGGTTTTTATGATCGTGATAATGTGGACAGCAGGACGCTGTATCAGGATGGCGGTATCAGGATCGCCAGTGTAGATGAGACAGGTAATGTGCGGTTTCTGGTATACGGCTATATGAACCGTGGTAATCACGAGGGCAGTGTCGGTGTTGGATGCTATTATTACAACAGTATGCTGAACACGATCGAGGAAGAAGTGTATATTCCTTATACAGGATCTTCCCAGCGGCTGATGCAGGATATTTCACAGCTTGCCTATGTGAACAACAATAACCAGCTGTTCCTGATCCTGGATCATGTGATCTACCAGATCGATCTGGTGGAAAAGAGCTATACCGCGCTGCAGGAAAATCTGATGCAGGGCAGTTATCGGGTGTCCGAAAGCAACCGGATGATCGCATGGCTGACCGGAGATGCGGATAGCAGTCAGGAGCTCATTCTTCTGAACCTGAATACAGGCAGACAGACAAAGATCGAGGCGGGAAGCGGCAGATGTATCAGACCACTCGGCTTTATGAATGAGGATCTGATCTACGGTCTGGCATACCGGACGGATATTACAAAGGACAATATGGGAAATACGCTCTTTCTGATGTATGATGTGAAGATACAGAATGAAAGCGGCGATATTTTAAAGGATTATAATAAGAACGGCATTTATGTGCTGGAAGCGGAGATCAACGGGAACCAGATCGATCTGCACCGTGTGAGTGCGGACGGAAACGGCGGTTATACGGCGGTGGCGGACGATCAGATCATGAACGATCTGCCTGAGACGACGCAGAAAAATACGGTTGAAGTTGTTGCAACGCAGGATTATGAAAAGATCGCACAGCTTGCCATGAAGAGCAGCCTGAAATCGGATAAGATAAAATATCTGACACCGAAGCAGGTGATGTATGAGGGCGAGCGTTCCATCCATCTGCCACAGACAGAGGAAAAGCAGGAATGTTATTATGTATATGACGGCTACAGGCTTTCTGCGATCGTACAGCAGGCAAGAGAGGCGGTTGCAAAAGCGGATGTACTGTCCGGAAAAGTACTGGATGAAAACGGAAATTGCATCTGGGAGAAGAGTAACCGCAGCAGTGTCAACCAGATCATGAAGATCACGGCGGATACGGTTTCGGAAGAACGGAGCAGCGTTGCGGTCTGTCTCGATACGATCCTGTCCTTTGAAGGTGTCAGCAGAAACAGCATGCAGCTTTTGCAGGCAGGGAAATCACTGTTTGATATCCTGCAGGAAAATCTGCCGGATGATAAGGTGCTCGATCTGACCGGCTGCAGCATGGAAAGTGTGCTTTACTATGTCGGAAAGGATATTCCTGTCATGGCACTGTTAAATGACGGAAATGCGGTGCTGATCGTGGGATACAATGAACTCAATACGGTCATCTTCAATCCGATGAGCGGAACGATATCCAAGATGGGTATGAATGATTCAAGAGATTATTTTGAAGCGAACGGAAACTGTTTTATCACATACAGTAAATAGATAGGAAAGAAAAAAGGCATCTGCGGGAAAATGTTGCGATCGTGTCCCGCAGATG
>ERZ808240.4600-NODE-4600-length-12026-cov-7.466377_pt1 | contig 12026 bp, 11 predicted proteins | sample MGYA00521084_ERZ808240 | MGnify/ENA primary metagenome ERZ808240 (study PRJEB31516, sample SAMN03275571) | gut metagenome | biome: mammalia-associated habitat; material: feces | host: Papio cynocephalus | place: Kenya | collected 2012-08-06 ... | reverse complement strand
ACTCCCTCCACCTGTCTTGCAATGAGCTTATCTATCTCCTGTCCGACTCTTCCGTAATAATCGTCACGGTTGTAATAAAAATCATTATATTTTTTAAACAGTCTCATATTGACCAGAAGTATCTGATAATTATTCTCTTCACAATGTTCCGTGATACCGTCTACGATATCCGGAATACTGAAAATCGTCAGATCTTCAATTATGACTCCTATCGTTCTGGTGTTCTTTGTCTTCAGATTCCGCGCCACAGTATTCGGCTTATAATTCAGCTCTTTTATCTTAGCCATCACGATCTTTCTAGTCTCTTCACTCGCGCCTGGTTTGTGATTCAAGATATTCGATACTGTTGCGACTGAGACATTGCACTCTTTCGCAATCTCTTTGATCGTAACCATCTCTCGTTACTCCTTTTCACTTTTGTGGTCCAAAACCACTTTCTCGTCTCATTTTCTTTATCTTAGACCACTCTTTTCTATCTTGTCAATCTATTAATTGTATGATAAAATAAATCAAACCTTAATTTTTCTAATTCATACAATGCCGGAGGAGGATTTATGAATCAATCAATCACACTTCCTATGGCAGACAAATTCTATCATGATCAGCAGAAAGCTGCATTTATAAGATCCGTGAACGTCTCATGGGAAACACCAGAAAAAGACCATTATTATCTTGAATACAGTTACAACCAGAAAGACTGGTATGCTCTAAACGGAGGATTTCCGATTGTTCTTCCATGTGATGAGCTTTCTCTTTCTACAGCACTGACAACACAGGATTCTTATGGAGAATCAATTTCCATTACAGATCTTGATTCGTTGCAAAAGAAGTATGGAAAACCGGAACCTGTATGTATTGAATCCATAGAAAAATCAGCCGATGATTCCGAGACGGTACAGGTTACTTACACAAATGGAATGAAGGAAGTCCGCAACATCATCCGCAGCGAAGATGGAACCGGACATATCCAGGATAACGACTATGCCGCACCGATCATCAGCCACCGTGCAGATCCGTATATTTACAAACACACAGACGGAAAATATTATTTTCTTGGCTCTCATACAGATGCAGGACATAATCTGAATGGTACTTACCAGTATCGTTACATTATCCTGCGCTTTGCCGATACTCTGGAAGACCTGACCGATAATTCCGGACGTTATACTGAGCGGGTGATCTATGAAAGAGAACCTATAGGACCGGACCGTGTAAGCCCCCATATCTGGGCTCCTGAGATTCATTATATTCAGGGAGGATGGTATGTATACTACACGACTACCGTTTCCGATCATTCTTCCTGGAGGATCCGTCCACACTGTCTTGCCTGCACCGGCGATGATCCAATGAAAGATCCGTGGATCAACAAAGGTCCAATCCAGACAACCGTGGAAAATGATATTGCTTTTACAGACTTTTCTCTGGATCATACATTCTTCCATCATAAAGGTGTTGATTACTTTGTATGGGCACAGAAGACAAATAACATATCAGATATTTTTATTGCAAAATTATCCAACCCTTGGACGATCTGTACTCCATCTGTACTCCTGACACATCCGGAGTATAACTGGGAACTCCACGGATTTGCTGTAAATGAAGGACCTGCAATTATCAAGCATGGAGGACGCATCTTCCTTACATTCTCAGCAAGTGGTACGGATGCGCTTTATAATATAGGACTTTTGTATGCAGATGAAGATTCCAATCTTCTGGATTCTTCTTCCTGGACAAAAGTTCCATACCCTGTATTCCAAAGCAGCCGTGCTACCGGATTCTTTGGCCCTGGCCATAACAGCTTCACCCGTTCTACCGACGATACGGAAGATCTTATGGTCTACCATGCCCGTCAGGAAGAACGTTACTTAGGCGAAGGAGATTATCAACCGCTTTATGATGCCGGAAGGAATGCTTACATTGGCAAAATCTTCTGGGATGAAGACGGCATGCCGAACTTCTCTGTTCCGGGTGCTTCTCTTGGTATGAGAAAAGAAGATTTAATACTGCCCGAGAACTGGTAGATTTGCTTTCTAAAATATTAAAATAAGCTGCTGATCTGCAGCTTATTTTTCTTGTCCAACTTCCAAATTCTTCTGCCCATCATACTGAGATTCTACAAAAAAAGCAGCACCCTTCATATCAAATAAAATTACAGCTACTCCCAGTAATAATCCTATATATTCACAATTATCCTGTAGCGGAATATCAAATTCTTCCTGCATTCTTCGAATTCGATACAAAATAGTATTACGATGTGTAAAAAGCATATCACAAGTTTTCTTTAAAGAATGATTACAAGCCAAATACCAATAAAGAGTTTCACAATATTGCGTTTCCTTTTTTTTATCATATTCTGCAAGCTTGACAAGTTCAGGAACAACCAGATCTTTTCGTTTTTGCAGCATTCTGATCATTAATGCTGTCCTTAATTGTGAAACAAAATAAACCTGATTTTTTTGAAAGCATGGATCTTGTATCATATTTAAAGCTTCATTTGCTGTTCTGTAGTACATTGGAATATCATACAAATTTCCCAACTTATCCGCTATAACTATCTTTAATTGAAATTTTTTTGCAAGGTTAATGCATTTCTCTCCCTCTTTTTTATTTTGTAAAAAAAGGAATACATTCCCCTTATACAGAAATGGATGCGATACCGGAAACATCTCATTAATCTCTTCTTTCAGATACTTTCTGCCAAGATGCATACTGTCATAAGCTGTAAGATCAATAAGAGCAAATGTATATGGATGAAAATCCGCAAGATATGTATTAGCTATTTGCAATCGGAAGTAAGAAGTAGTAGTGAATCCTCCATCAAGTAAATGTATCAGAATATCTTCTGCTGTTTCAAATAATTTATCCTGATGACTCACTTCAATAAATAATTGCTTTGCCAGAACCCACTCTATCGTACACCATGTGTCCTCTGTTATCTGCTCCAACCTTCTATTCATATCCACACATATCAGATATCCAAGACGCACCCCCGAACAGATTAGCGGTATAAAACGCCTCTTATAACAACTGTCTGTCAACTGTATTTCATCCATTTTCCCTTTGCTCAGAGCTTCACTCTGACTGATCAGCGCTCCCACCTCATATGTAATCTCCCCTCCTTGCACTGCATTTTGAAAAGTATCATCATGGAAACCATCCGTTCTGTAATTTGCGATTACACGAAATGCATCATTTAATACCAGAACCGGACTTTGTAATATTCTTCCCACATCCACAATCAGTTGCGGCAGATCATCCTGAGAGAAAAAATCTTTTAACAATAATTCTGTATCAGATGCCTTATTATTTTCTATTTTCATATTTACCATCCTTTTGATTCTGAATCTTCCAAAGTGTTTCAACAATTGTCTCAAGTTTCAGCGGTTTTGTAATGTGTGCTGTCATTCCGGCATCCATACATGCTTTTTTATCTTCTGCAAATGCATTAGCTGTCATTGCAATAATTGGAATCGACTGTGCATCCTCCCGATTCAGCTTTCGTATCTGTCTTGTTGCATCCAATCCATCCATTACCGGCATCATAATATCCACAAAAATATAATCAAAGGTATGCAACTCCGACTGTTTATATATATCTACTGCTTCTTTTCCATTCTTTGCTTCTGTTATAACCATCCCGAGGATTGCTACAATATGCGTATGTTGTGCAATAAAATGGCAAGTCGGTTCCATATCCATTTCAATACAAAGTGCACCTACAACTTGTCCAGACCCATTTGATGCCTTTACTGGATAACAGGCTGTAAAAATATGTCCCCATGTGGTATCTATAATATCTTGTGAATAGACAGTCTGACCCGAGAGTGCCTTTTTTTATGTATGGTATCATCTCTTTTTCAATATGATCTCCAGGATTTCTAAAATCTTTTGCACCTTTATCAAGCCCATCAACAAGATAAATCAATTTTCCGTATTTCCCCCGTTTTGCTGTATAGAAATATCTGGTAGAATTCAAATTACGTATTTCATTAAGATAACTTTGCAGATTCGTATATAATTCAGTATTTTTATCCGATATATCATTAATCTCTGTAAAATCTTCGGTTGTCAATCCCCTGGACATTCCTTTATACATAACATGTGTCAGAACATCTGTATATATAGATACCAGAAAAATTGCAAGTAGAATAATCACTACACTATTATATAAACTTTTGGAAAATATATTTCCTTTCTTTTTTTCACTATTATCAACCTTTCTATTGTATGATATCTTTTATATTGGTACTACCTTTTATTAGTTAAAGGATATCGTACACTTTTACTCTTTTTCTGTCAATCACAATACTATATTGTTTTTAAAATTATGCATATCTATGCATTTCGTTAATGACATATTCCTCTTAATTGTGCTGTCAGCATAATTATTACTTCATTTATTGTACCTACAGTTATCTTGTCATTTGATTTTAAAAAGGTAAAATATAAAACGAAAAAAGAAAAATATTAGAATTAAATTAATGCGTAAGTACAGTTGAAACTGTTGTTTGCTCTGTATCTTATAGCTTTACATAGATATAAAAATAAGAAGAGAGTGATAGATATGAAAAAATACGTATGCGAAACATGTGGATATGTTTATGATCCTGCAGTTGGTGACCCTGACAATGGAATAGCTCCCGGAACAGCTTTTGAAGATTTACCCGATGACTGGGTTTGTCCGTTATGCGGACTTGGAAAAGAAGTATTTGTTCCTGAAAAAAAATAATTTTAATCAAGTTCTATAGAGCCCGTATACACTTCGGCCTACAGTTTATCGTCACCCATAACCTTTTAACATACATAAACACAAACTAAAATCTATTTTTCTAACAACATTGCACAACAATCCTATCTTTTATTCTGTAGGCTGAATTGTATACGGGAAATAGTATTTTACCCCAAAAAAGAAAAGACAAGTTTTCTCCTCCTTTGTCTTTTCTTTTTTAGTGTATAAATCCATCTGTAAATATCAATATTTCCCGTACAAACACTTTACAACCGGATATATCTTTTTGAACTGCTGATATCGTTCTTCGTATTTTTCTGTTAATATGGCATCTGGTTCTACAGTATCTACAACTTTTACAATCTTTGCAGCCACGGTCTCTACATCCGGATATTCCCCGCATCCGACCGCTGCCAGCATTGCCCCGCCAAGTGCAGGTCCTTCTTCATTCTCTACTACATCCACCTTTAAGTTCATGATATTGGCGATCATCTTCTTCCACAGAGGACTCTTTGCACCGCCTCCGCAGATCTTGGTTCTCTCAATCTTGATTCCAAGACTTCTTGCAACTTCCAGAGAATCACGCAGGCCAAATGCCACACCTTCCAATACTGCCTGTGTCATATCTTCACGGGTAGTATCCATGGACATTCCGATGAACATTGCTCTTGCATCCGGATTGTTATGTGGAGATCTCTCTCCCATCAGATACGGAAGATAGAATACACGGTTTTCTCCAAGCTTTGTAATTCCTGCCTGCTCTGCTGCAAAATCTTTTGTCTTTAATATCTCTTCATTCCACCATTTATTGCAGGATGCCGCACTTAACATACACCCCATCAGATGATAATGTCCGTCTGCATGTGCAAATGAATGCAGTGCATTATGCTCATCCACACCAAATTTATTGCTGGAAATGAAGATAGTTCCTGATGTTCCGAGGGAAATATTGCACATTCCATCCCCGACTGTTCCGGTTCCTACTGCTGCCGCAGCATTGTCTCCTGCACCTGCGATCACCTTCACATCTTCAGAAAATCCGAGTTCTTCTGCAATCTCCTTCTTCAAAGTACCTACTACTTCATAGCTTTCATAAAGCTTTGGAAGTTTATCTTCTGTAATGCCGCAGATATCCAGCATTTCCTTTGACCAGCAGCGGTTCTTTACATCCATAAGCAGCATACCGGAAGCGTCCGATACATCCGTACAGAAAGAGCCGGAAAGCTTATATGCCAGATAGTCTTTTGGCAGCATGATCTTTGCGATCTTTGCAAAATTCTCCGGCTCATGTTTCTTCATCCAGAGAATCTTCGGTGCCGTAAATCCGGCAAATGCAATGTTCGCCGTATACTCGGATAATTTATCTTTTCCGATCACTTCATTCAGATACTTCGTCTCTTCTCCTGTTCTTCCGTCATTCCAGAGGATTGCCGGACGGATCACATGATCATCTTTATCTAATGCAACCAGACCATGCATCTGTCCTCCAAAGCTGATTCCCGCTACCTGTGCCTTATCACACTCTGCCGTCAGCTCTTTGATTCCTTCCATCGATTTTTCAAACCAGTCTTCCGGTCTCTGCTCTGCCCATCCGGGATGTGGGAAGAAGAGCGGATATTCTTTCGAAACAATCTTTTTAATGTCTCCTGTCTCATCCATCACCAGAAGTTTTACTGCCGATGTTCCAAGATCTACACCTATGTATAACATCATTTACCTCCATAATCACTTTTGGGACTGAAAAATTCAGTCCCATTTATTACTTATTATCTGTCTGTTATTATCCCCATGGATTCTCTGTCGGATATCTTACTCCGGCCGGCTGGTTATAACCAATCTCTTCTACCGGAGCGCCGATGTATTTGAATACTTCAAACAGTTCTTTTCCGAAATGTCCGAATGCAACAGCTCCGTGATGTGGGAATCCTTTTTCTACCAGTACATGACGATAGAATCTTCCCATCTCAGGAATTGCAAATACACCGATGGAACCGAATGATCTTGTAGCTACAGGAAGCACTTCTCCCTGTGCAACATATGCACGCAGTTTGTTATCTGCTGTGCTCTGCAGACGGTAGAATGTAATGTCTCCAGGTACGATATCTCCTTCCAGAGTTCCCTGTGTTACTTCTTCCGGAAGTGTTCTTGCCATAATCTTCTGATACTTCATCTCACAGAATGAAAGCTTGCTTGAAGCTGTATTTCCACAGTGGAATCCCATGAATGTGTCTTTCTGTGTATAATTATATTTTCCTTCGATATCACTCTTGTACATATCTTTTGGTACAGAGTTGTTGATATCAAGAAGTGTCACTGTATCCTGACTTACAACTGTTCCGATGAACTCACTTAATGTTCCGTAGATATCTACCTCACAGGATACCGGAATTCCCTGCGCTGTCAGACGGCTGTTCACATAACATGGAACAAATCCGAACTGTGTCTGGAATGCAGGCCAGCATTTACCTGTAAGTGCCACATATTTGCGGTATCCTCTGTGTTCTTCTACCCAGTCTTTTAATGTAAGCTCATACTGTGCAAGCTTTGGAAGAATCTCTGGTTTCTTATTACCTGCTCCAAGTTCTTCTTCCATCTCTTTTACAATTGCAGGAATTCTTTCATCTCCGGCATGTTTGTTGAATGCCTCGAACAGATCAAGTTCTGAGTTCTCTTCAATCTCTACTCCGATATTGTAAAGCTGCTTGATCGGTGCATTACATGCAAGGAAGTTCATCGGTCTTGGTCCGAAGCTGATGATCTTTAAGTTCTGAAGTCCGATAACGGCTCTTGCGATTGGAAGGAACTCATGGATCATATCTGCACATTCTTCTGCATCTCCTACCGGATATTCCGGGATATATGCTTTGATGTTACGAAGCTGTAAGTTATAGCTTGCATTCAGCATACCACAATATGCATCTCCACGTCCGTCTAATAAATTATCTCCGCTTTCTTCAGCTGCTGCCACGAACATCTTTGGTCCGTCAAAATGTTTTGCAAGTAATGTCTCAGAGATCTCTGGTCCGAAGTTTCCAAGATATACGCAGAGCGCATTACATCCTGCTTTCTTGATGTCTTCGAGTGCCTGTACCATGTGAATCTCACTTTCCACGATACATACAGGACATTCATAGATTCCTTCTTCTCCGTATTTCTCTGTGTAAGCCTTTATCAGATTCTTTCTTCTGTTAACAGAAAGGCTTTCAGGGAAACAATCTCTGCTGACTGCTACTACTCCAACTTTTACTTCTGGCATGTTATTCATTGTGTGATTCCTCCTAAAATATTTTATTTATAATGTTATATCGTTACATTGGCTCCGCGAAGTCCGTTAAATGCGCCTTCGATCTTTGCTTCTTCATGTGCGATCAGCCATTTATTCTTTGCTGTAAGCAGGCCATCTTCCGGCATTTTTCCTTCTGCTTTTTTCGCTGCTTCAATTGTCTTTTTCTGTACTTCTGTCAGTTCTGTATTCGTATCTTTCGGAAGTACAACAACGCATCTGAAACCATTTTCTGTTACCGAACATGGTGCATAATGAAGTGTAGTTGCATATAATTCCACACCAGTTCCGGCCGGTACGAGAAAGGCTTTGATCTTGTCTGTATTATAATGATAATCATCTTCGATATCCTGCTGGCATCCAAGCAGAAGGATCAGATCATCTACTGCGATATCAAGCTCGGAAGAGCGGTGATATTCTACCGCATTTAATTTCTTATTATTTCCGTTACAATATCCAACCTGAATCTCAATTCCCCCATAAGCACGTTCCTTCATCTCATCTGCAATCTTCAGTGCTTCCAGTTCTTCAATGGATGGCTCATAGATTACTTCATCAAGCGGAAGCGGTGCGTGTTCCATTGCTTTCAGAAGTTCTGTCATGTCGTATCCTTCCAGAACTCTTCCGTAAGGTATGAATTCTGCATCTGTTACTTTCAGAATCTCCATTTGATCTCCTCCATGTATTTTTGTCGTTCTTTTTGTTTGCAATGTCATTATATCAACCTTATTTTATCTCTACCACCTATAAATTAGCCTGTTTATGGCGATTTCTTATCCTTTTTGTATTTATTTTTCATATACGCGAAAAAGCAGCGTCTGCCGGGCACAATTAGCTATACGCTGCTTTTTTGAAAGTAACTTTCTATCCAATATCCATACTTTTTATCTATTTTTTTCCTGAAACGCTTTTAATTCTTCCGGTGTCGGAAGTCCTTCATTATCACCGATATTCATCACCTGAATTGCACCGATTGCATTTCCTCTCTTTACACTGGTCTGCAGATCCAGACCCTCCAGAATTCCACTTAAGACTCCGACCGCGAATCCATCACCGGCTCCTACGGTATCTACAACTTTGTCTACTTTGTATCCAGCAACATCATAATGCCCGCCTTCTGTCTGTACATATGCTCCTTTCGAGCCATCTTTGATAATCACTGTCTTTACACCAAGCTTCTGATAGAAATCTGCTGCCTCCTTCTTATTTTCCGTTTCTGTCAGTATCTTACATTCTCCGATTCCCGGAAGCACTACATCCGCCTTCGCTGCAAGCTGGTTGATCACGATACGCATCGTCTCTTCATCTTCCCATAATGCAGGTCTTAAGTTCGGATCAAATGTAATAAAGATTCCCGCTTCTTTTGCTCTGTCCATCAACCGGAACGTTGCTTCTCTTGCACTTTTCGACAATGCCGGTGGAATTCCTGTTACATGAACCAGTTCTACATCTGATAAATCAATTGCATCAATTTCTTCTGTCGTAATGTGCGATGCCGCAGAACCTTTCCTATAATATGGTGCATACGGATCACTTCCATCTGTCACCCGGTTCTTCAACTGAATTCCCGTCCTGTACACTTCATCATATGTCACCAGCGAAGTTCCTATCTTATTCTTTTTTAATGCTTTTTCAATATAATGTCCAAACGGATCATCACCAAGTCTGGTGAGATATTCTACCGGATGTCCAAGTCTCGATAAACCGATCGACACGTTCACTTCTGCACCTGACATCGCTCTTGTAAAATGTTCTACATCCTCTAATGGTCCTGTCGTATCTGCAATCAGAAGTGCCATTGGTTCGCCAAATAATATTGTCTTTCCCATCTCATTTTTCCTTTCCCGCTCTTTTCATCTGTTATTCTTTCGGTTTTCTTACCAGATGGATTGCAAATCCGCCCACTTCTTCTTCCATATATACTGCCTGTATCTTTCCATCCGGGCGGTAAACGGTGCTTTCTTCATTGAATTTTACACCCTTTCTTTCCAGATACGCTTTTGCCCGTTCTACAGAATACGTTGCGATTGCAATGTGTCCTTTGCTTCCAAGATATGGGGTTTTCATCGTCTCTACATATCCTGCCGAAAAGATAGAACTTGGATTCTCATTTGGAGCAAATCCGAACATTATATCAAATGCTCCGGCTACCCGGTGAGCCTCTGACTCATTATCACAGTTAATTCCCACATGTGCTAATCTGAATCCCAACATACTTCTGACAGCTTCCTCGGTTAACTCCCTGATCTTATCAAAATTACCTGCCTCTATCTCTGATGCAGGAACCATCCACGTTCCTCCACATGCCAGAATCTTATCTTCTGCAAGATAATCACTGACATTAGATGGATTGATACCTCCTGTCGGCATGAACCGGATCTGACCATACGGAGCCGCCATTGCTTTGATTGCTTTCAGACCTCCCGAAGCCTCCGCCGGGAAAAACTTTACAACTTTCAGACCATATTTGATTGCCTGTTCGATATCACTTGGGTTTGAACATCCCGGAAGAATCGGTACACCTTTTTTTACACAATACTCAACCGTGTCCGGATTCAGTCCGGGGCTTACAATAAATTTTGCACCTGCTTCTACAGCCGCATCTACCTGTTCCACATTCAATACCGTTCCGGCTCCTACCAGCATATCCGGATAAGCCTTCGTCATTGCTGCAATGGATTCTTTTGCTGCGTCTGTACGAAATGTCACTTCCGCACATGGAAGTCCGCCTTCACACAATGCCTTTGCAAGGGGTACTGCATCTTCCGCATCATTTAATTTGATAACCGGAAGAATACCCATACTTTCAATCTGTTTTAATAATTCTTCTGCCATCTTCCACCCCTCCTATGCAAGTTTATTAATTGGATAGTGAATTGCCTCTCCATTTGCAAATCTTACAGATTCTTCTGCTACCTTTCTCTTCAGTTCACTTGCTGCTTCTTCTGAATACCATGCCATATGAGGTGTCACGATAAGATTTTCATGTTTGAACAGCGGTGAATCTTTACTTACCGGCTCTCCAAGCATGCAGTCCAGTCCTGCTCCCGCAATCTCTCCGTCTGTCAGTGCCTTCTCCAGATCTGCTTCATTGATGATTCCACCACGCGCCACATTGATCAACACTGCTGAATTTTTCATCTTCCTGAATGTCTCTGCATTGAATAAGTCTTTATTACCATCTGCCGGGCAGTGCAGCGAGATAATATCTGACTTTGTAATTACATCTTCTATGGAAACCGCTGTCACATATTCATCCGTCTCTGGTGTTGCCTTAAAATACGGGTCCGTTCCGATCACTTTAAATCCAAGTGCATGCATTTTCTTCGCAAAATTACGTCCGATTCTTCCAAGTCCTACAACACCGACAGTCAGTTCACTGAATCTATGGATTGGAATTGCTTTTGTGTAGTCCCACTTTTCATTCTTTGTAAACTGATTCATTTTCACAATCTCTCTTACCAGTGTCATAGCCAGTGCAATCGCATGATCTGCTACTTCATTCATTCCGTAATCCGGAACATTTCCTACCTGAATGCCATGTTTGGTAGCCTCCGGTACATCAATTGTATCCACACCGACTCCGTAACGGACAACATATTTCAACTTCGGACAATTATCCATTACCTTCTTCGTAATCTTTGCATACTGCACAATGAATATCTCCGCATCCTGGCACTGCTCGATCACTTCATCTTCCGTGATTGCCTGTTTCAGTTCCACTTCTATTCCTGCATCTGCAAATACTTTCTTTTCTATATCAATGCTGTCATGATCACAGTCTGTAATAATTACTTTCATATCTATCCCTCCAGTTATACCTACTATATTTCTACTTTCTTTCATTCCAGTGTCTTTACTTCATCTGCATCCTTTCACTCTATCGTACGAGATATCCGCCATCCACAGGAATGACTGCTCCGTTCAGATAGTCCGATGCATCTGATGCCAGAAATACGCAAGGACCTTTCATATCTTCCGCAGTTCCCCATCTCTTTGCAGGGATACGGTTTG
>ERZ808240.4599-NODE-4599-length-12027-cov-3.036001_pt1 | contig 12027 bp, 10 predicted proteins | sample MGYA00521084_ERZ808240 | MGnify/ENA primary metagenome ERZ808240 (study PRJEB31516, sample SAMN03275571) | gut metagenome | biome: mammalia-associated habitat; material: feces | host: Papio cynocephalus | place: Kenya | collected 2012-08-06 ... | reverse complement strand
CCGCCGGCGCGGTCGGCGCGACGGAGTAGAAATAGCCGCAGTCGGTGCAGGTGTAGCCGCCGCCTCCCGCGCTGAAGCTGTGCGCGGTTTTCGTGCTCTCGGCGTTGCAGAGCGTGCATTTTTTCCAGTGGCCGCTGTCGTCATGCAGCCATGCGCCGGAGAAGTCGTGATTGTCGGGGTCGATCGGGCGCTCCGTGATAGGTCGTGTAGTCGCAGCGCGAGCAGGTGTCGTAGGCGTCCCAGCCGACCTCCGTGCAGGTCGCGGCCTGCGCGTCGTGGTGCGTGAGGTCGTGGCCGAGCACCGGGGTGACCGTCTGCGCGGTGAGGGTGGTCTGGCAGACGGAGCAGTGGCTGCCCGCGGTCAGGCCGGTCGCCGTGCACGTCGCGGCGACGGCGCCGTCGGTCACGACGGTGTGGCCCGCGGCGGGGATCTCGTCTGTTTTCGCCGCGGCGCACGTTTTGCAGGTGTAGGTTTTGACGCCCGCGGTCGTGCAGGCGGCCGGGGTCTTTACCGTGCCGTCGTCCCAGCCGTGCGGGGCCGGCCCGTCGGTCGCGTCGCAGCGGGAGCATTTGTTCCAGTGGTGGTCGGCGTCGCTCTGCCATTCGCTCGTTGGGAAATTGTGGCCGAGTTTATCCTTGGTTTTGACGTTTGTCAATGTCTGCGAAGCAAACTCCGGGTTGGAAAAGACCGCCGTATAAGTGGACAGCTCGTCAAGCGTGCAGGACTGATTCTGCGTCACGGTCACGGTCGCGGTGACGGTTTCTGTCTCGGTATGATCGTGATTATGGATGCAGATCCGCGTCGCGGCGCACTGCGTTCCATTCCAGTTGTAGGTCGGCGTGCCGTAGGCGTGCTTGGCCGGATCGGGATCGCCGTACTCCTGACCGCAGGCTCCGCAGGTTGCGGGATCGACGCAGGTCGCCTCGCCGCCGTTGTGTTCGGCGTAGTTATATATTTCGGTGCAGCCAGCGTTCAGACACTCTTTCCAATGGTGGGTGGCATCCTTCGTCCAGTCATTCGACCATTTGTGGCCGGTCGCGTCGATCGGTTCTGTTTTCGTCGCCTTGCACACGGAGCAGGTGAAGGTTTTTTCGCCTGCTGTCGTGCAGGTGGCGGGAGTGGTTATTTTGCCTTCGTCCCAGTTGTGCGTGTGGGCAGTGTAGTTCACCGCCTGGGTCGTCCGGACGGTTTTGCCCTCCCAGGTGACCTGGCAGATGTAGCTGCCGGTGGCCAAGCCGTCGGTTTTGAGCGCGGCAGCCGTCTGGCCGGGCAGCGCGGTGCCCAGAATGTCCATTGTTGCGGTGGCGGTAAAGGTCAGCATTACATAGCTCGACTCTTCATAGCTCGCTTTTGCGCTGATTGTCAGAGTGTAATCGCCGTCTGCCGGAGCGGTGAGGGTATATTTCTTAGATTCGCCCGCAACTTCCGCGCCGTTGATGGTTTGCGTGCCGTCGGAAAGGGTAACGCCTTGAATCGTCGCGTCGTAGCTGCTGGAGAAATCCAGCGTGAGCACATCGCCCGTTTTCATCGCGAGCGTGAAACCCGTCACCGTACTTTTTTGAAGAAACGCCGACCATTGGGCCCACTGGTCGAGGTAAGATGCGCTTCCGCTGGATTTGACTATATCACTCGTTACCGGAACGTCTCCTCTTGTCGCGCTGTACCACTGATAAACAGGATTGCCGTTCGCCTTGACGGTATACTTGTTCTCTGCCGTAGGCTGCCCGGTAATGGCACAGGCGGTGAGCCAGAGATCATCGCCTTTGTTTTCGACAAAATAGCCCTCTTTCGAGGAGACGAAGTACTGCGCCTTCCCGGTCAGCGACTTGCCCGTTTCCGGCTTGGCGATGATGACGCTTCCGGCGTTGGCGGTCGACTTTTCGACGGAGATCGTCGCGCCACCTGTCTGCGTAAAATCGTCCGTTACGGTGATGAAATCATCCGCCGCGAGGCTGGAGAGATTAATATCCTTTCCGTTTTTGCTCATATGTCCGATTATGGGCTTTCCGGACAGCGTCAAGTCGCCAAGAACAGAAAGCGCCTCATGGTACCCCTTGATCGTACCTCCTGCAATGTGAGCTTTCGCGTTTTTGCTATTCCATGTTCCAATCCCGCGGCCATTTTCGCCGGTGACGGTCCCGCCGTAAATGTTGATTCCATAGAATCCGGTTCCGATCTTAGCGTAGCTGGCGAAGACAGCAGCGCCGACTGCACCGCTTGTGTTGTATACCTCGCCGCCGTACATATTGAATATCGCGGCGATCTTTTCATTGTTGGGCTCGTTATTGTACAGCTCAACCGTACTGTTGGCGCAGCCGCTGAGCTTGCCGCTGTACAAATTCAGGACGGTAGTGATTTCAGTGGCGGTGGTGCGGCTGATTGCCGTATCCACCTGAATGGTATTATTGTCGGAGGAAGGCGTGGTGTTCCTGATCTCGCCGCCGCCCTTGCAGTCGCAGATATTCAGCGTGGCGTTGCCCTCCACCGAGATCACGGTGTATGTGCGCTGGAGCGTTTTCCCGTTCAGGCAGAGATAGAGCGTGTAACCATCCTGCACTTTCAGGGCGGAGCTCAGCGTCACGCTGTCTGCCAGATAGACGTAGGCGGTCTTGGTATCGGAATCATAACTGATTTCATCCGTCCCGTTCCACGCCGTCCACGTCACGTCCCCGCACGTCCCCGTATGGTCGCCGATATTCTGATGCTCCGCGCCGCAGATGGGGTGGCTGCTATGCGCAGGATCCGCCGCGCTTGCGCTCATGCCCATCACGCACACGACCGCGCACAGGCACAGCGCCAAACCGAACAGCCGCTTCCGAATTTTCATCATTTTCCGCTCCTCTCCGAGGCCCGACCGCGTTTTCGGGTACCCGAAAACTGTGGTGCGGGCCCGCACCACAATGATTCCTGCCCGCCGGGGTTGACACTGGCATGGGCTGCCTTATAATGGCATTGTAGCATGTTCACCCCTGAACGAAGCAAGAGGTGCAGGAGGTAAAAATCGTGAAAAAAGGGACGAAAGAACTCTTCCAGATCACCGAGGCCGCGCGCGCCTGCGGCCTGTCGCGCAGCACGCTCATGCGCATGGAGCAGCGCGGCCTGCTCCGCCCCGCGTACATCGCGCCGGAGAGCGGGCGGCGGTATTATGACAACTTCAACGTCGCGCGCATCCTGCAGGTCGAAAAATTCCGCGCCATGGGGCTGAGCACGGAGGAGATCACGGACTATTTCGCGCGCGGCGGCGAGGCGTCCGGGCTTCTCGCGGCGCTGGAGGACCGCCTGCGCGAGCTCGAGCGCAGCGTGGAGGAGCTGCGCCTGCGCGCGGCAGAGGAGCCGGGCGTGTCGGTACAGATCATGCGGCTGCCCGCCGTGACGTGCTGCCTGCGCTGGTGCCGCGGGAGCACGCTGGAAGAGCGCTACGATGAAATGTACGACTTTTACGGCAAATGCGTCCGCCGCGGCTGCGCGCTCTCCGGCGAGCCGCTGTTCACCATCTCCGACCGCACGGATTACCTGAGCGGCGCGCTCTCTGCCGGGCCGTATGACTTCGCCGTCTGCGTCCCCGTCCGCCCGGAGAGAGCGCCGGATGACGCCGTCACACTGCCCGAGTGCCGCGTGCTGTCCGTGCTGTACTGCGGCGACTATTCCGGCGTAGACGAAATGTGGCGCACGCTCGGCCGCGAGGTGAAGGCAAGGGGCCTGACCCCGGCCGCGATGCCGCGCGTGCTCGGCATCGTCGCGCCGTATACGGGGCGGGAGATCGAGACGAGGCGGTATTGCTCGAGGCTGGTACTGCCGGTGGGGGAGGCGTGAGATAGGAGGACGAGCTGAGAAAGCGGCTCGCGCCCAATACCTCCTCTGTGCAAGGGGAGGTGTCGCGGCCGGAACGGCCGTGACGGAGGGGTGGGCGGGATGATGTATCGAATTTTCGACGCGCACTACGAGGATTTTGGCTCCAACCCCTCAGTCAGCTTCGCTGACAGCTCCCCTTACACAGGGGAGCCTTGGCGCGTGCCGCGATCGGCGCATTCTTTTCCCCCCTCAACACGTTTTGACAAACCGTCACTTTTTGCGTATACTTACACGCAGTAAGGAGATGGTACCCTTTGTCGAAAAAGAAAATCCGCCGCGGCGACCGGAAGGACGGGACGTGGATCCGCGACATTGACGCGATGCACGCGTTCACGCCGCTGCTCATGCCGCATCGGGCGGACAACGAGGCGTTTTTGAGCGAACAGATCGAGACGCAGCCGATCTATGATTACCTGGAGCGCAAGAACGCCGAGCTCGGCGGCGTGAAGCTGACGCTGTTTCACGTCATTCTGGCCGCGCTCGTCAAGACCGTGACGCTGCGGCCGAAGATGAACCGCTTTATCCAGGGCGGGCGGACGTATCAGCGCAACGTGCTCTCGGCGGCGTTCGTCGTGAAAAAGCAGTTCGCCGACAACGGCGGCGAGGCGCTGGCCTACCGCGAGTTCGGCCCCGAGACGACGTTCAACACGCTCCACGCCATGCTCACAGAAGAGATCACGGCCTGCCGCCGCGACGATGTGACGGACAACTCGACGGCCGGCATGGAGCTTCTGACCAAGCTGCCGCGCTTTCTGCTGCGCTTTGTCGTCTTCATCCTGCACCGTCTCGACTACTATGGCCGCGTGCCGGAATTCCTCGTCAAGACCGACCCGGACTACGCCACGCTGTTCATCTCGAACCTCGGCTCCATCCGGCTCAATGCGGCCTATCACCACCTGAACGACTGGGGCACGAACTCGCTGTTCGTCGTCATCGGCAAGAAGCACGAGGTGCCGTTCTACCAGCCGGACGGCTCGGTGGAGATGCGCGAGGTCGTGAACCTCGGCATGACGCTCGACGAGCGCATCGCGGACGGGTACTATTACTCCAAGACCGTCGCGCTTCTGCGCTACCTGCTCGAGCATCCGGACCTGCTCGACCTGCCGGCAAACGAGCCGGTCGAGGTGCCGGGCCGGGTGCGCGCGTAGCATGGAGCGCGCCCTTTCCGCGCTCATCGCGCTCTCGGCCGCCGCCGGCCTTGCCTGCCACATCCGCGCGAGCACGCCGGACGGGCGGCGGGCGGCGTTTCTCTACTACACGAACCTGAGCAACCTCGCGGCGGGACTTTATCAGCTCGCGCTGCTCCTGACCTCGTTTTTCCCGGATTCCACGGCCGCGTGGGCATTGAATCTGCCCGGCACGCGCCTTGCGATGACGCTGTGCATCGCCGTGACGGGCATCGTGTACTGGACGGTCCTCGCGCCCGGCGCGGCGCGGCGGGGCGAGCAGCTCGCGGCCGGGCGCGCGGCGAATCTGCTGCTGCACGGCGCCGTCCCGGCGCTCAGCCTGCTGCAATGGCTCCTGTACGCGGACAAAAATGTCACCCCGGCGGACGCCGTGCGGTGGCTGGCCGTCCCGGCGGCGTATTTCGCGTTCATCCTCCTCCGCGCGCGCCTGTGCGGGCCGATCCCGGGGCGGTCGAGCGCGTATCCGTACCATTTTATGAATCTCGAACGGCTCGGAGCAGGAAAATTCTGGCGCAATATTGCGCTCATGATGGCCGCATTTTTCGCGCTGGGGCTGGCGTTCGTCGGCCTTGCGCATCTTCTTGCATGAATTTTCATGCAAGAAGTCCGAAAAAAGTGCTTGACATTTTACGCAGGGCGATTATAATAGCACCAAGTTCATAACCACAAACCGATGACGCGGAGATCAAACCGTAAGCGCACTCACAGAGAGCAGGGGGCAGCTGGAAACCCGGCAGAAAGCGATACGGCAAATGGACCGCCGAGGGTAGGGCGAACGGCCGCTTGGCCCAGTATCCTGAACGTATGCCTGCGTTAAAGGCAGAAAATGTGCTGGCATTTTCGTAGAGTGGGCCGTAAGGCCAACAAAGGTGGTACCGCAGGATTTTTCAAAGTCTTGTCCTTTTTGTAAGGACAGGACTTTTTATTTTTCCCCGAAAGGAGCAAAATCATGGAGCATATGGTATTTATGAAGCTCATCCCCGGCGCGTTCGACGACGCGGCCGAGCGCGACTTCCGCGAGACGTTCGCGGCGCTGCAGGAGGCCCTGCCGGACGACATTCTCGCCGTCTGCGTCCGAAAAAACTGCGTGGCGCGGGAGCAGAACATGGACGTGCTCATCTCCATGACGCTCGCCGGGGAATCGTCCTTGCAGGCGTACTTAAATCACCCGATCCACCGCGCCATCGGGCAGCGGTACAACGACAAGATCGTCTCCATCGCCTCGTTTGACTATCAGGAGGATGACCATGACTGACTATTCCATCTATCTCCCGTCGTACTCCATCGGCAGCGACGTGTGCAGCCGCATCGGCAGCATCTGCCGGCCGTATGGCCGCCGCGCCGTCGTCATCGGCGGAAAGCGCGCCATGGAGGCCATTGGGCCGGAAATTTCGCGCGGCGCAGACGGTGTCATTGAGATCGTGGAGTTCCGATGGTACGGCGGCGAATGCAGCGAAGAGAACATCGCCGCGCTTCTGGCGTCCGAATCCGTGCAGAGCGCCGACATGATCTTCGCTGTCGGCGGCGGCAAGGCGCTCGACACCGGCAAGGTCGTCGGCCTTCGCGCCGGCAAGCCCGTGTTCACGTTCCCGACCATCGCCTCGACGTGCGCGGCCTGCACGGCCGTGTCCATTGTGTACCACGCCGACGGCTCGTTTGCCGGGCCGTGCTTCCTGCCGAAGCCCGCAAATCATGCATTTTTATGCACAGACGTCATCGCCAAGGCCCCGCCGCGCTACCTGTGGGCCGGCCTCGGCGACACGTATGCGAAATACTTCGAGGCGACCGTCTCCTCCCGCGGCGACGAGCCCGCCTATTACCACGCGCTCGGCATCGGCATGAGCCGGATGTGCCTCGACCCGCTCCTGAAATACGGCGCGCAGGCCATGGCCGACCACAGGCGCGGCGTCGCGAGCGAAGCGCTCGAGACCGTCATTCTGACGATCATTGTCACGACGGCCATCGTGTCCATCCTCGTTACGACCGAGGGCATCATCGACTACAACACCGGCCTCGCCCACGCCGTGTTCTACGCGCTGACGGCGTTCCCGGAGCTGCCCATTGAGAGCCGCCACCTGCACGGCGAGGTCGTCGGCTTCGGCACGCTCGTCCTGCTGCTTGTCGACGGGCAGATGGAAATGTTCCACAAGCTCTACGATTTCAACCGCGCCGTCGGGCTGCCCACAAAGCTCGCGGACATCGAGGTCCCGGAGGAGGCGCTTGACCGCGTCATCCCGCAGATCCTCAAAATGCACGACATTGACCACTATCCCTACCGCGTGACGGAGGAAATGCTCCGCGCGGCATTCACAACATTAAATCATCTGGCGCAAAGCCCGAACTGATTGGAGGAAATCAAAATGAAAACCATGAAGAAACTTCTCGCGCTGCTTCTGGCGCTGACCCTGCTCGCTTCCCTCGCCGCCTGCGGCTCGAAGGACGACACGAAGACCGATTCGACCGCAAACACCGCCGATACGACCAATGACGCCGCCGATAACACCGATAACACCGCCGACGATTCCGACGCCACCGCCGCGACGCCCGACGAGGCCGTCGACCAGATCACCGACTCTCTCGCAGACGGCAACTACAAGATCGGCGTCGTCCTCATGATCGAAAACGGCGCGTTCCTCGACATGTACGACGGCATCGTCTCCGGCCTGGAAAAGGCGGGCTACGTCGAGGGCGAGAACCTCGAGATCGACTACCAGAACGCCCAGGGCGACGCGACGAACCTCGCCACGATCTGCCAGGGCATGGACGACGGCAGCTATGACCTCGTCGTCACGATCGCGACCCCGGCCACGCAGGCCTTCGTCGGCCTCGAGTCCGAGACGCCGTGCGTCTTCTGCTCCGTCGCCGCCCCGGTCGCCGCGGGCGTCATGAGCGCGCTCGACACCCCGGACATGAACGCCACCGGCACCTCGAACGCCATCCCGGCCGGCGACATTCTCGAGCTCGGCTTCGCCATCACCCCGGACGTTAAGACCGTCGGCCTGCTCTACTGCACGAGCGAGGTCAACGCCGTCAACACCATGAACGGCGCCAAAGAGTACCTCGACGCCAACTCCATCGCCTACGAGGAAGTGACCGTCGCCTCGTCGGCCGACGTCCAGACGGCCGCGCAGAGCCTGCTTGACCGCGGCGTCGACTGCGTGTTCGTCGCCAACGACTCCGTCGTCCAGTCCGCCGTCGACCTCGTCGCGGAGCTGTGCAACGACGCCGGCGTCCCGACGTACTGCTGCTCGGCCACGACCGTCGCCTCCGGCTGCCTGGCCACGCTCGCCATGAGCGACGTCGCCATCGGCGAGCAGACGGCCGAGCTCGCCGCCAAAGTCCTCTCCGGCACGCCGGTGGCCGACATCCCGGCCGTCGTCGTCCCGGCGAACATCGTCTCGGTCAACGAGGACACGATGAACGCCCTCGGCATCACGCTTCCGGACACCATCGAGGCCGACTTCGGCACGATCCAGTACCTGACGAACGGCTGATTTACACAAATTCTCTTATCAAAGTGCCTCCTGGGCGCGGCGGGCAGCGGCATACGGCCTCTGACCGCCCGCGTCCGTCTCAACTACAATTCAGGAAGGAACGGTGAAACCGCATGACGCTGCTGCTCGGCTCGCTCCAGCTCGGCCTTCTGTACGGCATTCTGGGGCTCGGCATCTACATCAGCTTCCGCATTCTCTCCACCCCGGACCTCACAACGGAGGGCTCGTTCGCCTTCGGCCTTGCCGTCTCGGCCGCCGTGACGGCGGCGGGGCACCCGATCCTGGCCCTTCCGGCCGCGCTGGCCGCGGGCGCGCTGGCCGGATGCGTGACGGGGGCCTTGCAGACGAAGCTGCGCATCCACCCCATTCTGGCCGGCATCATCACCATGAGCGGCCTTTATTCCATCAACCTGCTCGTGCTCGGCGGCGCGTCGAACCTCTCGCTCGTCCGCACGGACACGATCTTCAAGCTCATCCCCGGCCTGGCGAAGGATCAGGCCATGACCGTGCTGTCCATCGCGGCGGCGCTCATCTGCCTCGCGCTCGTCATTTTGTTCTTCAAGACGCACCTTGGCATGTGCATCCGCGCCGTCGGCGACAACGAGGACATGGTCCGCGCCTCGTCCATCAACACCGACGCGTGCAAAATTCTGGCCTTCTGCCTGTCCAACGGCCTCATCGCCCTCTCCGGCGGGCTCATCGCGCAGTATCAGGGCTACGCGGACATTTCCTCGAGCACGGGCATTCTGGTCGTCGGCCTCGCGTCCGTCATCATCGGCGAGGCCATCTTCGGCCGCCGCTCCGTCGCCGTCGGCTTCCTCTCGGCCATCGCCGGGTCGATCATCTACCGCTACATCATCGCGCTCGCGACGCGCTACAGCCCGCTGCCGGCGTACATGCTCAAGCTCGTCTCGGCCGTCATCGTCGCGCTCGCGCTCGCCATCCCGGCCATCAAATTCTACGCCGCGCGCGCAAAACTCAAACGGGGAGGCCGCACCCATGCTTGACATTCAGAACGCCACGAAAATTTTCGAGCGCGGCACGCCCGTGGAGCACACGGCGCTCAATTCGCTGTCGCTGCACCTGGACGAGGGCGAGTTCGCCACGATCGTCGGCTCGAACGGCGCGGGAAAATCGACGCTCTTCAACGCCATCTGCGGCAGCTTCTATCTCGATTCCGGCTCCATCACGCTCGGCGGGCGCGACATCACGTTCCTGCCCGAGCACAGGCGCGCCCGCGTCGTCGGCCGCGTGTTCCAGGACCCGATGCGCGGCACCGCGCCGGGCATGACGATCGAGGAAAACCTCTCGCTTGCCCACTCGCGCACGACGCGCGGCCCGCTCGCCTTTGCGCCCGGCAAAAAGGAGGTCGCCCTGTTCCGCGACCGCCTCGCCGAGTTCGGCATGGGCCTTGAGGACCGCATGAAAACGAAGGTCGGCCTCCTCTCCGGCGGCCAGCGTCAGGCCGTGACGCTGCTCATGTGCACGATCGTCCCGCCGCAGCTGCTCCTGCTCGACGAGCACACCGCCGCCCTCGACCCCGCCACGGCCGAAAAGGTCATGGACATCACCCGCCGCGTCGTTTCGGAATACCATCTCACGACGCTCATGATCACCCACAACATGACCGCCGCCCTTACGACCGGCACCCGCACCATCATGATGGACGCCGGGCAAATCCTGTTCGACCTCAAGGGAGAGGAGCGCGAGAACACGTCGCTCGATGATCTTTTGCAAATGTATTCCGTGCATAAGAAGCAGGCGTTTGACAACGACCGGATGCTGCTGGACTGAAAAAATGCACCGAGGCACCCCGGATGCGCGCAGGCGCGGCGTCCGGGGTGCTTTTTCGCGCGGTGCGCCGCCGGAGTGCGCAGAAGGCGGTTGTTTTCCTTGAAAATGGCTGTTTTTGTGATATAATATCAGAAATTTCTTTTCGAGGGAGGGAGAGCCGATGAAGCTGCAGGACATCCTGCCGTATCTGGAGATGAACGCCATCGCGGCGGCGACGTGCATCGCCATCCTCGGCCGCCGGCAGAAGCGCATATCGCCGGCCTTCGGGCAGCACTTCTTTGACCACATCGTGCTCTCCGTGCTCGCGATGCTCGTGCTGGAGACGGCGTCGTGGCTCCTGCAGGTCTATCCGTCCTATTATCCGCATCAGGTCATCATGGCGCTGTATTTTCTGATGCAGATGGTCTCGCCGCTGCTCGTCGCGCGCTACTGCATGATGCTCAACCGCCGCGACCTGACGCACCGGCTGCGGCTGTATCTTCCGGCGCTGTTTGTCGTCTGCGCCGCCATTGTCGTCAACCTCGCCCACCCGTTTGCCTACCGCATCACGCCCGACGGCGTATATGAGCGGCTCGATCACTACTTCCTGCTCGCGGGCTGGCCGCTGGTGTACATCGCGGGAGCCGTGTATGAGTGCGTCTGCTATTACCGCTGCGCGCACGAGCGGGACATCGCGCGCCATCTCATCACGTTCTGCGCCATCGCGTGCACGTGTACATTTATCGGCGCGGCCATCTGGGGCATCACGATCTGGCCGATGCTCGCGTTCAACCTCGTCTATCTCTACCTGAACGTCCAGCGCAGGCGTGAGGCCGAGCTCGGCGACCTCGCCTTCCGCGACAGCCTGACCGGCCTGAAAAATACGGCCGCGTACCGCCGGAAATTAAACGAGCTCGACGCGCTCCTGTGCGAGGGGAAGGGCGAGCTCGGCGTCGTGGTCATGGACGTGAACAACCTCAAAACGACGAACGATACCTATGGCCACGAGGCGGGAAACGACCTGCTCCGGACGGCCGCGCAGTACATCTGCGACATCTTCGACCACAGCCCGGTCTACCGCATCGGCGGCGACGAATTCGTCGCCATCCTGCAGGGCCGCGATTATCACAGCCGCGAGGAGCTCATCGCCCGCTTCGACCGCGAGATGGCGGGCCTCACCATCACGTGCAGCGGAGAGACGCACCCGGTCCGCATCGCCCGCGGCCTTGCAGTCTGGAACCCGGAAAACGGCGCGTTCTTCGCCGACGTGTTCCATCAGGCCGACCAGAAAATGTATGCCAACAAGCAGCGGATGAAGCAGGCGGCGGAGTAGGAGAGCCGGAGACCCGCACGGCGCGCCGCGCCATAGCTCCCCCTGTGTAAGGGGAGCTGTCGGCGGAGCCGACTGAGGGGTTGGAGCCGAAAGCTACGCAGTGTGCCATCGAAAATACGCGGCCGCGTCCCGCCAACCCCTCCGTCACGGCCGATGGCCGTGCCACCTCCCCTTGCACAGGGGAGGCTTTGGCGCGGCGTCCTATTTCGCCGCGCTCCTTTCGCCCACAGCCGCCTTCCGGCGGCCGCGCGTTGCGCGTCAATTCGGAGCGCGAGCGGAGAATTGCCATAGGCGGAATTCACTTCCGCCGTTTAATGATAAAATGGGGCCAAAAAGGACGCATCCGCAGAAGCGGGTGCGTCCTTCATGCTCCAGCCGCCTTCCGGC
>ERZ808240.4598-NODE-4598-length-12029-cov-3.010523_pt1 | contig 12029 bp, 9 predicted proteins | sample MGYA00521084_ERZ808240 | MGnify/ENA primary metagenome ERZ808240 (study PRJEB31516, sample SAMN03275571) | gut metagenome | biome: mammalia-associated habitat; material: feces | host: Papio cynocephalus | place: Kenya | collected 2012-08-06 ... | reverse complement strand
TTGTGCGTGGAACTGCTATAATATCACAGAAATTTATGATTCTTACTGCCTTTAAAGTGATAAGCTCAGGCTCTCCCGAACCTGTACTTACACCGTATAAAATTCCGTTCATACTGATAATTCACCTGTTTTTCTGTCATAGAGCTGATATAAAAGGGCATTGCATATTGATACTGCAACTGTACTTCCGCCCTTTCTGCCCTCTGATACTATATAGGGAATATTATCAGACATAATAAGATTTTTGGACTGCACAACATTTACAAATCCGACAGGTACACCTATTATAAGTGCAGGATTTATTTTTCCCTCATTTATAAGTTCATGCAGACATATTAAAGCAGTAGGAGCATTTCCGACTGCAAAAATAACGTTTCTGTCACTGAATATATCAACAGCTTTGTGTATTGCCCTTATAGCTCTTGTGGTATTATATTTTTTCGCCTCAACAACAACATCAGGGTCACTTACAAAGCAATGCACCTCACAGTCAAGGGCTTTCAGAGCAGGTTTGCTTATTCCTGAAAGTATCATTTTTGTATCAGTAATTATTACAGCATTGTTTTTAAGTGCATTAAGTCCTGATTCAACTGCATTTTCAGAAAATCTTATATTCTTTATATAATCAAAGTCTGCTGTTGTGTGTATAATTCTTTTAAGAATAAGACGTTCGGAATCTGAAAATGCAGAAAAATCTCCCTCACTTTCAATTATTTCCATACTGCGTTTTTCAATGTCAGCAGGATTTACATTTTCTATTTTCAAAAGAAATCATCTCCATTCAGCTGTAAGGTCTTTTATAACCTCACCGGCAATAATCAGTCCTGCCACAGACGGCACAAATGCATTGCTTGCCGGAATACGTCTTTTACTGCATTTTTCCTCATAGTTTTCAGTATCCGGAATAAAAGGCTGTTCCTTTGAATAAACTGTCTTGAGATGCTTTACTCTGCGTTTTTTAAGCTCATAACGCATTACTCTTGCAAGCGGGCATACGGAAGTTTTATATATATCAGCAACTTCAAAAAGAGCCGGATTAAGCTTGTTTCCTGCACCCATTGAACTTATTGCCGGAACTTCTGCCTCCTGTGCCTTTACAGCAATTTCAATTTTTCCTGATACTGTATCTATTGCATCAACAACATAATCATACTGACTGAAATCAAATTCAGATGAATTTTCAGGAGTATAAAAAACTGCATATTTTCTTACAATGCAGTCAGGATTTATCTGCATAATGCGTTTTTCTGCAACATCTGTCTTATACTGTCCGACAGTATCAAGAAGTGCATAAATCTGACGGTTTATATTTGTAATACTTACTGTGTCATTGTCAATCAAATCAAGAGAACCTATTCCGCTTCTTGCAAGTGCCTCAACAACGTATCCGCCTACTCCTCCCAGACCGAAAACCGCTACTCTTGATTCCGACAGTTTTTTCATAGCATCACTGCCGAGCATAAGCTCTGTTCTTGAAAACTGATTAAGCATTTCTTCAGCTCCTTATTAATAATTATCAAGAAAACTTTCATAATCATCACCCTTATGGTATGATATGATTGTTCCGAGATTTACATTTTCAACACTTCGGAAAATATTTATATCCACATTGGGATTGATTTTCTTCATATCTGCGATAAGTTCCTTCATTTCCTGACGTTTTGAAGTACTTCCGCCGTTTTCAGTATGCTCTGTGTTTTCGGTAAAACGGCAGGCACACTGTATAAATTCAAGGTTATTGTATCTTACCCACGCTTTTATATCAGCCTCACGAACCATATACAAAGGACGGATAAGCTCCATATTTCCGAAATTTGAACTGTGAAGTTTAGGCATCATAGTCTGAACCTGTCCGCCATACAGCATTCCCATAAGTATAGTTTCTATAACATCATTGAAATGATGTCCGAGGGCAATTTTATTACAGCCAAGACTTTCCGCATAGCTGTAAAGATGACCTCTCCTCATTCTTGCACAGAGATAACATGGGCTGTCATCAACTTCATCAACTATGCTGAATATTTTGGATTCAAATATTTTAATCGGAATGTCTAAAAGTTCCGCATTGTCAATAATTTTCTGAAGATTTCTTTCGTTATAGCCGGGATTCATAACAATATATTCAGCCTCAAACGGTACATCACTGTATTTCTGAAGTCGCTGTATACATTTTGCCATAAGCATTGAATCCTTTCCGCCCGATATACAGACAGCTATTTTGTCACCCTCCTGTATAAGCTGATATTCCTTTATGCTTTTTACAAATCTGTTCCAGATAGTTTTCTTGAATTTTTTTACTATACTGCTTTCGATATTATCCATAAATATTCAACTCCTTAAAAACATAGGAACATTATATCATATATCTGCTGAAAAATCAATAATATTGTTGCATAAGGAAATTTTTGTTGACTTTTCAACCGGAAATGATATAATAGATGATATAACATTTTTTATAAGGATTTGAAGGGAGATTTTTTAATGACGCTGAAAGATTTGAAAATAGGGAAAAGTGCTGTTATTCTTGAAACAGGCGGAGAGGGTTCATTGCGTCAGCACTTTCTTGATATGGGTGTTATCCCCGGAGCAGAAGTTACTCTTGTCAAATACGCTCCTATGGGTGACCCGATAGAGCTGAGAATACACAGCTATGAACTTACATTAAGACTTGCTGATGCCGAAAAAATCAAAATCAGTCCTGTTGAAAAAGTAACTGAAAATACTGATTACGTTTTAAAAACAAATCATAAATGCGAACACCCCGGACTCGGTGAAGGAGGCAAATATCATGTAAAAGCTGATGAAAATCCTCTGCCAAAGGGTACTATTCTTACTTTTGCTCTTGCAGGAAATCAGAACTGCGGAAAAACAACTCTTTTCAATCAGCTTACCGGTTCTAATCAGCATGTAGGAAATTTCCCAGGAGTTACTGTTGACCGAAAAAGCGGTATGATTAAAAATCACCCTGAAACACTTATAACAGACCTCCCCGGAATTTATTCAATGTCACCTTATACAAGCGAAGAAATAGTTACAAGAGAATTTATAATAAACGAAAAACCAAAAGGTATCATTAATATAGTTGATGCAACAAATATTGAAAGAAATCTTTATCTCACTATGCAGTTAATGGAACTTGATATACCTATGGTGCTTGCTCTCAATATGATGGACGAAATGAGAGGAAACGGCGGTTCTGTACATATAAATGAACTTGAAGATATGCTCGGTATTCCTGTTGTTCCTATATCGGCATCGAAAAATGAAGGTATTGATGAACTTGTAGACCATGCACTTCATGTTGCACAGTATCAGGAACGCCCCGGAAGAATTGATTTCTGCGGTAAAAACGATAACGGCGGTGCTGTTCACAGATGTTTGCATGGAATTATGGAACTTATTGAAGACCATGCAAAATCTGCCGGAATACCTTTGAGATTTGCTTCCGGAAAACTTGTTGAAGGCGATAAAATTATTGAAAATGCCCTTAATCTCTCTCAGAATGAAAAAGAAATGATTGAACACATCGTCTGCCAGATGGAAGATGAAAGAGGTCTTGACAGAAATGCTGCTATGGCTGATATGCGTTTCACTTTTATCAACAGACTTGTTGAAAATACTGTCGTAAAGCCAAAGGAAAGCAAGGAACATCAGCGAAGCCAAAAAATTGATAAGTTTCTGACCGGAAAATATACAGCTATTCCTGCGTTTGCTCTTATTATGTCAGCAGTATTCTTTCTGACGTTCAATGTAATAGGTGCTTGGCTTCAGGGAATACTTGAAACGGGAATTGATAAACTTACTGAACTTACTGATTCTGCTTTAAGCTCATGGCATGTAAACAGCGTTCTGCACTCTCTTATTATTGACGGAATTTTCAACGGTGTCGGAAGTATTCTTAGTTTTCTGCCTGTTATAGTAACGCTGTTCTTCTTTCTTTCAATCCTTGAGGACAGCGGATATATGGCAAGAGTTGCATTTGTTATGGATAAACTTCTGCGAAAAATAGGACTTTCAGGAAGAAGTATTGTTCCTATGCTTATCGGATTCGGCTGTACTGTTCCGGCAATTATGGCAAGCCGTACTCTGCCTTCAGAACGTGACCGAAAAATGACAATACTCCTTACACCTTTTATGAGCTGTACTGCAAAACTTCCCATATATGGATTTTTTACATCGGCATTTTTTCCGAGATACAGCGGATTTATTATGATAGCTCTTTATTTTGGAGGAATTATTTCCGGAATTATTGTGGCTCTTGTTTCAAGAAATACTGTTTTCAAAGGTGAGGCTGTTCCGTTTGTTATGGAACTTCCGAATTATCGTATGCCGGGAGCTAAAAACGTTGCTATGCTCCTCTGGGATAAGGCAAAGGATTTTCTCCAGAGAGCTTTCACAATTATATTTCTTGCATCAGTAATTATATGGTTTTTGCAGAATTTTGACCTCCATATCCGTATGACTGACAATTCACATAATAGTATACTTGCTGTTATTGCAGGGTTTATTGCCCCTGTATTTGCTCCTCTCGGATTTGCTGACTGGAGAATCTGCACCTCTCTCATAGCAGGTTTTATGGCGAAAGAAAGTGTTGTATCATCACTTTCAGTACTTTTCGGAAATACTTCGGAAATCACTTCCGTTCTTACTTCTGCTGATGCCGTTGCACTTCTTGTATTCTGTCTGCTTTATACACCTTGTGTTGCATCAATTTCATCTGTAAAAAGAGAACTCGGTGGAAAATGGGCTTTCGGAATAGTCATAGAACAATGTGCAATTGCATGGATTTTTGCATTTATTACAAGAGCTGCTGCAATTTTGATTATCTGATAATACTTTTAAGGAATACATTTTGAAATGTATTCCTTTTTTTATACTGCTTTTGTATTTTTCATACAAAAATTAAGAAAAATACCTTGACTTTTTTTGAATTGTATGTTATAATTACCAAAAACCATTAAGGACAATATTTAAATTAACATAAAAAAGGAGATTGTAAAATGTCAAACTTTTCAAGAAGACTTCCTGTCTATCTTCTTCTCGACTGCTCCGGCTCTATGATGGGTGAACCTATTGAAGCCGTAAAACAGGGAATAAAGGTTCTGCTTTCAGAACTTAAAAGTGACCCGCAGGCTCTCGAAACTGCTTATATATCCGTTATTACTTTCGACAGCTCTGCCCGTCAGACTTCTCCGCTTACCGAACTTATGCTTTTTAAAGAACCTCAGCTTAAAGCAAGCGGTGCTACTGCTCTCGGCGGTGCTTTGAACGTTCTTGTGGACTGCATAGAAAATGAAGTAAGAAAATCCACTGAAACTCAGAAAGGTGACTGGAAACCGCTTGTATTCATTCTTACTGACGGTTCTCCGACTGATACAGAGGATTTCAGAAACGCTGTAAAGAAAATACAGTCAATCAAAACTGCAAATATTATAGCGTGTGCTGCCGGTTCTAATGCAAAAACTGAATATCTCAAACAGATTACAAACAACGTTCTTATGATGAACAATCTTTCAGCAGGCGACCTTTCAAAATTCTTTGCATGGGTTTCAAGCTCTGTTAAAATATCATCTCAGAAAATCAATGAAAAACCTGATGATGCTATACAGCTTCCGCCTCCGCCTCAGGGATTTGTAATCGTTCCATAATCAAGGTAAAAATATGAATACTGATATATTTAAAATCATTACAGAAAATTTCATCAGCGAATACAATAATCTTGATTCTTCAGCCGATGCTGATACAATAAGAAAAACTGTTGAAAATTTTATAAAAAAATATAATAACATTCTTGAAGATGAAGTCATAGAACATACCGCAAATATGTGGAAATATCTGCCTGTACCTGAAAATCAGCCTGAACCCTTTCCCGAATATAAAACAATTAATCTTACACTTCCGGAATGTAATATAATCGGTTCAAGAGTAAGAGGTAAAAAACATAAACATGAGGGAACTAACTGTGATGACTGGTTTGAAGTTTCAAATTATGGAAAAATAGCATGTATTGCCGTTTCAGACGGTGCAGGTTCTAAAAAGTTTTCAAGAATAGGTGCTAAAATATCCTGTATGAGTGCCGTTTCATCTATGAAAAAATCACTCGAAAAGCTTTTTACGGAAGAAAAGGATATACTGAAAAAAATTTCACTCCCTGTCAGCAATCCTGATTTCCTTGAATCCTGCAAACTTTTTGCAAAGATAGTTCAGGATTCTGTATTAAATGCAATTGATTCTGTTGAAACAGCATTTAAATCACGCTCTGAAATGAAAGAATATTCCGACTTTTTAGGACGTGAACTGAAACTTAATGACTTTTCATCAACACTTCTTGTATCTCTTATAATACCATGTGAAAACGATTCTGATGAAGTTCTGTTTATATCCTGTCAGATTGGTGACGGAATTTCCGCCATAATAAACAAGGACAATTCAATAAAGCTTATGGGTGTGGCTGACAGCGGTGATTATTCGGGCGAAACAGATTTTCTTACTTCTGTGAATATGAAAAATCCTGATAATCTCCAGCTCCGCACAAAGATTTCAAAATCTCCTGCAAAACTTTTCCTTATGATGACTGACGGTGTGGCTGATGATTATTTTCCCAACGAAACAGAAATGCTCCGCCTTTGCAGTGATTTGGTTCTTAACGGAATTATTCCGGATTTCTTTGAAAAATCAGATTCCGATGATTTTTCAGGAAAAATTCCTGAACCTATCGGATACCCCAATGTAAATGACAAAACAGAAAATATATTTCTGCGTTATTCAAACAGAATATGTTCTGCTCTCAATATATCCCTTAATCAGCTTTGTAAAAGTAAATCCATATTCGCTGAGCCAAATAACAATTCCGATGAAACTCCGGAGGAACTGCTCCGCATATGGCTTGACAATTATGTCGAAAGAGGCTCTTTTGATGACAGAACTCTTGTTGTTGTAAATTTTTCAGGAGAATAATATATGAAACGCATTGCTGAAGCAATCCTCTCGGACGGTACAAAATTACCTTATGTTATAACAGACAATCCGCCCTCCGGAAGTATGAAGCATACATTCTTCACTCCCGATAAAAAATTTGCCGTTCAGTTCTTTAATGATTCAGAACAGGCAAATAATCCGGACCTCCACAGGCGTATGGAGTATATAATAGGAAAATATAATCCCACTCTTTCCGAAAAAAACGGAGGTGCTAAGGGAAATACTGAGGAATCAGCAGATTATTTTTTAAAAAGATTCTGCTGGCCTGTTGCTACTGTGAAATATCCTGAATTCGGAATAGTCTGCCCTGCTTATCCTGAGAATTTCTTCTTTGATGAAAAATCCTCTGAGTTTATAAATTTAAAAGGCAAAGACAAACGCAGTAACTGGTTCACTTCTAAAAACAGAAAATATCTGCGTGATGAAGAATGCGGAAATTTCCGTTCTATGCTCAAAATGTCAATACTCCTTGCACGTTCTGTAAGAAGACTTCATCAGGCAGGACTTGCTCATGCCGATTTATCCTGCAACAATGTTCTTATTGACCCGAAAACAGGCGAATGTGTTGTAATTGATATAGATTCACTTGTTGTTCCGGGAATATTTCCGCCTGAAGTTGCCGGCACAAGAGGATATATTGCTCCCGAAGTTCTTGCAACTTCTGTTTTTCCTGTCGGAGACAGCAGAAGAAAATTCCCTTCTGTATATACAGATATGCATGCTCTTGCAGTTCTGATTTATGAGTATCTTCTTCTGAGACACCCGCTTATAGGTCCTAAGATATATTCAAAAAATTCTGCTGAGGAGGACGATTTTCTCGCAATGGGCCCTATGGCTACTTTTATCGAAAACCCTTTCGATAAAAGCAACCGGCCTGATGAACTCGGTGTTACTATAAAGGATTTGGGTGAACCTCTCGAAAAACTGTTCATTCAGGCTTTTGTAAACGGACTTCACAATCCTGAAGAAAGGCCCTCCGCTATGGAATGGGAGAATGCTCTTTCAAAAACATGGGATATGCTCCATAAATGCGAAAATCCTGACTGCCTTGCGGAATGGTTTATACTTCATGATACTGAAAATCCTGTATGCCCCTTTTGCAGACACAGTGCAAGACGTGAAAGCATTGTAAGACTTCATTTGAAAAGCAGTCTTAAAGGTAAAAACGGAATCTGGACTGATTACAGAACTGTCAATTTATATGACAAAATGAAATTGTATAAATGGCATGTTCTTTCCGGCGTTTTTCCGAATGAAAAAGCTGATTGCACTCCTGTGGCTGAAATATATACAACAAATCAGCAATGGTTCTTCGTCAACAAAAGTCTTGAGGGACTGACCTCCCCTGAAGGTCTTTTCATTCCAAAAGGCTTTAAGTTTGAATTAAAAGACAATTCATTCTTCAGAGCCTGCAATGATGAAAATTCCCTGCTGATTTCAGTTACAAAAGGAAAATAATTTTTTTAAAAATGGAAAGGAACTTAAAATGGAAATTAAAGGTCTTAATGACGAACAAGTCCGTGCCTCGAAAGAGAAATACGGCGACAACCGAATGACCGAACAGCAATCTGAAAGCTTCTGGTCAAAGCTTAAAGGTAATTTCGGCGACCCGATGATTAAAATTCTTTGTGTTGCCCTTATTATCAATGTAATATTTGCTTTTCTCGGTCAGGTAGAATGGTATGAATCTGTCGGAATTGCTCTCGCTGTACTGCTGGCAACTCTCGTTTCAACATTCTCTGAATACAGAAATGAAAATGCATTCCAGAAACTTCAGGAAGAAGCTTCTCAGATTAAATGCAAAGTTTACAGAAACGGAACAGTTATTGAAATTCCTATAAATGATATTGTTGTAGGTGACTGCGTTCTTCTTCAGTCAGGCGATAAAATTCCTGCTGACGGTATAGTTATTGACGGTCATATACAGACTGACCAGTCTGTTCTCAACGGTGAATCAAAGGAAGCTGAAAAAATTCCTGCTCCCGAAGATTATCAGGATACTGACGAATCAATTGATTTTCTTAACAAGTATAAAGTATTCCGTGGTTCTGTTGTCTGTTCAGGAAACGCTGTAATGCGTGTTTCAACCGTTGGTGATAAATCAGTTTACGGTCAGATTGCAAAGGAACTCCAGACTGACGAGGACAGAGAAACTCCTCTCAAACTTAAACTCGCAAAACTTGCAAATCAGATAAGTATGTTCGGCTATATCGGCGGTGCTGCTATTGCAGTGGCATTTATGGTTCAGAGAATTTTCCTTAACGGTGTTTCTGTTTCAGAATATTTCTCAAACTGGATGACTCCTGTAAACAACCTTGTTGAAGCTGTTATGCTTGCTGTAATCATTATTGTTATGGCTGTTCCGGAAGGTCTGCCACTTATGATTGCAATTGTTTCTGCTCAGAATATGGGCAAGATGCTTAAAGAAAACGTTCTTGTAAGAAAAATTTCAGGTATCGAAACTGCCGGAAGTATAAACATTCTTTTCAGCGACAAAACAGGTACTATAACAAAAGGTCAGCTTGAAGCTGTTACATTTATTGACGGTCAGGGAAATGAATCAAAAACTTTTGATGATGTCAAAGGCGAACTCGGAAACATTCTCTATATGAGCGTAAGACACAACACAAGTGCTGTTCTCAGCGGTGACAAGGTTGTGGGTGGTAATGCTACTGAACGTGCATTGCTCGGTTTCCTCAAAGGAAAAACTGTTGATAAAAATGTAACTCTCGTTGACAGTATTCCGTTCAACAGCAGTAACAAATATTCAGCTTCAACTGTAAGCGGTGACTATAACTTCTCACTTATAAAAGGTGCTCCTGAAAAAATCATAAGCAGATGTAAATTCTGTTATGACCAGAACGGGAAAAAAATTCCTTTCAAGGCAGAAAATTCAGTTGTATCTTCAAAAATCGATGAACTTGCAAGCCGTGCAATAAGAGTTCTTGCTCTTGCGGAATGTGATGAAAAAATTTCTGATGATGCTCTGCCGGACGGCGACTGGACTCTTGTCGGAATTATTGGTATCCGTGATGAAGTAAGACCTGAATCAATTGATGCTATTGCACAGGTTCATAAAGCAGGTATTCAGGTTATTATGATTACAGGTGACAGAAAAGATACTGCTACTGCTATCGCAAAAGAAGCAGGACTTCTTACAAAAGAAAGCGATATTATCCTTACATCTGATGAACTTGCAAAACTCAGCGATGATGAACTTAAATCAAAACTCCCGAATATCCGTGTTGTTGCCCGTGCATTGCCAAGCGACAAGAGCCGTTTCGTAAGAGTTGCTCAGGAACTTAATCTCGTTGTAGGTATGACAGGTGACGGTGTAAATGACTCCCCTGCCCTCAAACGTGCCGATGTTGGCTTTGCTATGGGCGGAGGTACTGAAGTTGCAAAGGAAGCAAGCGAAATTGTTATTCTTGATGATAACTTCAAATCAATTGAAAAAGCCGTTCTTTATGGACGTACAATTTTCAACAGTATAAGAAAATTTATTGTTTTCCAGCTTACAATAAACGTTGCTGCCGTTCTTATTTCATTCATCTCACCGCTTCTTGGAATTGCAAACCCTCTTTCAATCACACAGATTCTCTGGGTAAATCTTGTTATGGATACTCTCGCAGCTCTCGCATTCGGCGGAGAACCTGCTCTTGAACGCTATATGAACGAAGCTCCTAAAAAGCGTGATGAACATATAGTAAGCAAAAATATGTGGAGCGAAATTATAACAGGCTCTCTCTGGACATTCGCAGTAAGCCTTATATTTATACTCACTCCTTTCGCAAAGAATTTCTTCAGACCTGATGATGCAAACAAATACTTGCTTACAGGATACTTTGCATACTTCATTCTCACATCTGTATTCAATGCATTCAATGCAAGAACAGAAAAACTTAACCTTTTCGACAATCTCGGAAAGAACAAGGGATTCCTCAAGGTAATGGGTTGTATTACACTTGTTCAGATAATAATGACCTACTGCGGAGGAGTTATTCTCAGCTGTTACGGACTTAATGTCAAGGAATGGCTGTTTGTTATCGTTGCTGCATTTCTGATTGTTCCTGTTGATTTAATCAGAAAAGCTATATTAAAATCAAAATAATTCTCAAGGAGGAATTTAACTATGGCAATTAGCTTAAAAAAAGGTCAGAAAGTTGACCTTACAAAAACAAATCCCGGACTTTCAAAAATCCTTATAGGACTCGGCTGGGACACAAACAAATATGACGGCGGTTCTGCTTTCGACCTCGATGCTGCTGCATTTCTTCTCGGTGAGGACGGAAAGGTAAAGAGTGAAGCTGATTTCGTATTCTACGGCAATCTCAAACACGCTTCTGAATCTGTTGAACACCTCGGCGATAACCTTACTGGTGAAGGCGATGGCGATGATGAACAGATTAAAATCGACCTCGCAAAAGTTCCTGCTGATATCGCAAAAATCGATTTCACTGTAACTATATACGATGCTGACAAGCGTAATCAGAATTTCGGACAGGTTTCAAATGCTTTCATCAGAATCGTTGATGAAGCTAACAACACAGAGCTTATCAGATATGACCTCGGTGAAGATTTCTCAATTGAAACTGCTGTTGTTGTTGCTGAACTCTATCGTCACAACGGTGAATGGAAATTCAACGCTATCGGAAGCGGTTTTTCAGGCGGTCTTGCAGCTCTTTGTGCAAACTTCGGCATTGATGCTGAATAATTTACGGTGCTGAAAAATGACTTATGATGCTATCGGAACTCGTGAAAATGTCAAGATAATTGATTCAAGCGAAAACAAGGGTATGAAAGTTGATATTCTTGAATATCAGAAACTGCTCGGCGGAAAAAATCCTGCAAATGCTCAGACAATGTACTTTATGGAAAAACAGAACATGAAAGTACGTCAGCCTGTTATTTATCTCAATAATGACTGTGCAAAGCTTGAACCCGGTGCTATGAGCTATTTTATGGGAAACCTTGAAATGATTTCAGGTGTTACTGTAAAAAATGCCCTTGGAAGAATGTTTACAGGTGCTGTAACAGGTGAATCTGCTGCA
>ERZ808240.4596-NODE-4596-length-12031-cov-3.932031_pt1 | contig 12031 bp, 14 predicted proteins | sample MGYA00521084_ERZ808240 | MGnify/ENA primary metagenome ERZ808240 (study PRJEB31516, sample SAMN03275571) | gut metagenome | biome: mammalia-associated habitat; material: feces | host: Papio cynocephalus | place: Kenya | collected 2012-08-06 ... | reverse complement strand
CAAGCATTGACATCCCGCATGGTACATCATTTGGAAAATCCAACCAGAATGATTCTTATGCTTTTGCCGGAACAACTGGACTCACACTTATTAAAATAAACACGGATACAGTGTACAGTAATATCTTTTCCGGAAATAAGGCATTAAAGAAAGTAATTTTCGGTGACGATGTTGATTATGTTAATTATGACTGGTCCGGAACAGCAGCAACAGAAGGAAATCAGGCAACACTTTCTTCTACCGTAGACAGATCAACTTATGTCCTTAATGCTGAGACCATTTTCAAAATGAGCAAAGTAACCGGTGGATCACCGTTTGGTTACAAAGGTAAACTTACGGTAGTAGGTAAAGACCACGATCTTAATAAGTGGGAGAATAAGTATGACAATACGAATGATCCGGTTATTGCCAAAGTAGCATACCTTGCTGACAACTATAAAACGAATTCTGATATTAACAAATATGCCAAAGGTACTGCAGATTCCATCACAATCAGTGTAGAATCTGATCCGTCTGAAAATGAGGGTGTAACATCGTCTGTTTCCAAGACACAGACCGGAATTGAAGCATACAGCACAAATATTGTCCTTACAGGGAAAAATGTGGAAAAGGACAAGGTTTCTGTATATAAGATGTTTGGAACAACCCAGAAAGATAAGTATGCATCAGAGGATTTCTATGTACTCCGTACAACAGATGCCCAGACTCTGCTTAATAAGAGTGTGACTGACCAGAAAAATATAAGCGGTACAAGTGACTGGTATGCAGTCAATTCCGAAGAGGTTATGAAATGGTTTTCCGATAAGGATTCAGTAATCGCAAGTGAAGATGATCTCAAAGCCGGCACAATTGATCTTACAGTTATCGTTCTTCAGAAGGACAGCAATGGAAATGTCCTTGTACATCACGAACAGGGCAGCAACATGGATAAAGTAAGGGCATACACATATGCACTTGCTGTTCCGGTAAAGGCATACTCTGCAGAAGATGATTTCCTGGAAAACTATGGGTCTTATGATACCGTAATTTCCAAGATTGACGATCTGAACAAAGATGTATCCAAACTTACATCAGATCTTGATGCCAAAACAAAAGAATACGATGCCTTAAAGGAGAAGGCAGACCAGTTACAGAAGGATAAAGATAAGGCAGATGCGGATAACGCAGATCTGACACAACAGATAAATGACCTGAATGCCCAGATCAAGGCTAAAGATGCTGAGATCGCATCACTGAAAAAAGATCTTACTGCAACAGAGAAGAAACTTACAGACACAATCAACAGCTATGCGAAGCTGCTTGATGCTACAAAACTGGATAAATCCGATTATACCTATACAGTCACAAAAGACGGGGTAACAAAATACTATGTTTTTGTAAACGGCGAAGAGGCAGAATACGATATCAATTCTGCAACGGAAGTTACTCTTTCCGATGGAAAAAAGGTAACGGTATATACCGGAACATTTGCAAGTGGTGATACTTTCAAGTTCTACATCGCTGACGATGGGGTACATGTTGTTACCCTTGATGAAGCAGGAAAAAATGTTGAATCTGATAATGTGTCTACGGATACGGTAGCCGCAATGCAGCGAAAGATCGCAGCACAGCTCCAGGCAATGAAAGACCAGCTGACAAAACTTGAAAGCGCACTGGATGAAATCGCCGGATCATTGGATATTGGTGACCTGGACAGCAAAACGGACGATGAAAAAGTGGAAGCTATTAAGGCTGCAATTGCTGTATTAAATAAGAAGGTATCCGATCTGGAGCAGACAGTAGCATCCAAGGATAAACTGATTGAGTCCCTGAAAGAGCAGAATGGACAGCAGGCAGCCACAATTGAACAGGCGAATGCAACGATTAAGAAACTGAATGAGCAGATCACTGCAGTCCAGGGCAAATTGCAGGAGACACAGGAAGCACTTGACACTGCAAATAAAAACCTTGATACTGCAACAGGAAACCTTTCCGATGCACAGGAGCAGATCACAACAATTTCCGGAAATCTCCAGAAAACAGAAAATGATCTTGCTACAGCACAGGAAGCACTTGCAGAGAAACAGACAGATCTTGACCAGGCAAATGCATTGATCGAATCTACTAATGCAGCGTTAGCGAAGGCACAAGGAGATTTATCTTCTGCACGTAGTGATTTGTCTACAGTACAGACTAAGCTTTCTGACACTCAAGCTGAACTTGAGTCCACGAAAACTGCATTGGGTAATGCTAACACAGCATTGGCAGGAGCACAGCAGGAGATTACATCATTAAATGCAGAGGTTGAAAACCTTAGAAACACAATTGCCGGTTACCAGTCTACATTAAACAGCATTAAAAAGGCACTTGGCCTTACAGATGCAGCTGACAATGCAGAGATCCTTGCATCTATTTCAGATCTGGATACAAGACTGAGTGCACTGGATGAAAAAATAGCATCCCTTGCATCTTTGCTTGGCATTGACACAACCGGAAAATCTGATAGTGATCTTATGGATGAGATCATCAGTAAAGTGACAGATCTTACCAAAGATTATGATACAGTAACAAAAAATTATAACAAGATTGTCAAGAAGATCTACGGAGCAGATGATACAGTAGATGTATCTAACAAATCCGTTGATGAAGTCCTGGCAGCAATTGATTCCCTGTCCGGCGATACATCTGCGATTGCAAAGCAGCTGCAGGAAGCTATTACCGGGGGAAAGGTATCTGACAGCGATGTAAAACAGCTCTCAGAGCTGCTCGAACAGGTTAAGACCATGAAGAGTGATCTTGACGAAAAGAGCGATTTGCTGAACCAGATCATGCAGGCCCTTGGAATTACAGATTCTGCACAGATTATCCAGACGATTGTAAACCTTAAAACACAGGTTGCATCCCTGGAAAAAGAAAATGCAGAATTAAAGGCCGGTGGAGCAACAACCGGAAATACCGGAAAAGGATATACCAAAGATACTGAGGTGAACAGTTCATCCGCAAGCTATACAAGTGGATACAATGCAGGATATGCAAAGGCAGCACAGGACAATGCAGCTGGATCTCTTGCAACGCAGATTACATCATTAACCAATAGCAATAGCGCACTCACTAAGGAAAATGCTTCGTTAAAAGCAGAAAATGAAACTTTGTCAAATGGCATTGATAATCTTTATGATCAGGTTACAAATGCAGATGTTTCAATGTTATCTTCTACTGGATCAAATACCGGATCTGGTAAAATTCAAAGAATTGGTAATGCAATCAGTAATTTGATCAGTGATAACAAGAAGGCTTCATCTAAATATAAGAATTTGCAGAGTGAAAATAAGAAGCTGAAGAATAATAATGAAAGTCTTTCTGCTAAGATTAAAACTTTGACTGAAACAAATAGTAAATTGTCTGTTTCAGAAAAAACCTTAAAATCCCAGGTTTCTTCGTTAAAAAATCGAGTAAATAATGTGAAAGAAGCTTCTTCTTCTGATCCTTCAAATGTTAATCGATACAATAACACAAGCAACAGTAATGCTGGTTCAGCATCAAATACTGCTAGTGTTAAGTCAGCAAATAGAACAAGTGAGGGAAGCGTTGGAACAGTATCGAATCAATCAAACGGAACAGAAGGGAAATCTTCTGATACGGGTAATACAGATAAAAAGAAAAATAAAAAATCAAATGCTAATGATACTATAGAAAGTGAGAATATTACTCGAAATGCTACTTTAGATGCCAGTGTTGGAACAGAGAGACAGCTTGGAGAGGTTCTTGAGACTATGCTCCCGACAACAACAACGCAGGCTGAAAATCAGCAGGCAACGGTTTCATTAAATGAAATTGATGATAGTAAGGTTGTTGATATAACCACAAATGCCAAGGATACGAATAATGTAACTGATGAACAGAAAAATAATGCATTAAAGATTGTAAATTGGTATATGAATAATTTGGAAGAACTAGGAAACCTTGGTTCGCCTGAAGTAAAAGAAGCTGCAACAGATTCTACAAAGTCTGTAACTTTTGATATGCTTGCATCTTTCGATGTCACTCCAAGTGATGAACAACAGAATGCAATTGATAATCAGCAGAATGTTAATCTTACGGTTTCTTCACCTGATATTGAAGATGGTGCATTATATCTTGTTATTCATGAGAGTGATTTGAGACCAAATACTTTTGATGTACTTTTGACACAAGCTTTTGGTAATGAGATTGATATTAACGTACCAGATCTTTCACCGGTAACACTTACCAAGATTACAGTGGGTGATTCAGATGCTATTAGTTCATCATCAACACAACTTTCAACAGAGGAAACACCACAGGAAGTTACAAATAATGGTAAAAATAATTCTGGATTTAAAATTGTTATGTATATCTTAATTGTAGTAGCTCTTGGAGGTGCCACTGCACTGCTTATCATTGTAAAGAGAAGAAAAGACGGAGTATCAAGAAAGTAATATAAATTGTCAAAAAGTTAGTCAGGGAAGGAAAGATAACCTTCCCTGATTTTCTTTTTTCACAACTTTTCAAAAAAGTTTTATCATTTACAACACAAAACCATTTTTTTAATATGCTATATTTATTTATACAAAAAGACATGGAGGAATTGAAAATGAAGCCTAAATTTAAAAAATTCGAAATTTTTATTTGTATCTTAAATGTTATATTGATACTTTTTATGTTTGTATATTTGTTTCATGCTTTTATAGGCAGGAAAGAAGTACCAGCCTCAAATGCTGCGTCAACAAATACGGAGTTTTCTTTTGATGAAGCAGATGATGCATTGACTAATGTATATGTTACATTAATTAAAGGAACGAACGTATCTATTGGTAAAGGGAAAAAGTTACATTTTGGTACAGATGGAGATTTTGAAGGATTTTTTGACGAGAAAGAAATTAATGTGAATGGGTATCATTATGAAGTGATCGGAGTCAAAGACAACGCGGATCAGGATGGTGCGGTTGCCATTGTAAATGTTTATAACAAAGATAAAACCAAGTATGTTCAATATAAACTGGTATATGGCGGAACAGTGGAAAATCCGGAATTACTTTTAATGTATCCCAAAACTGGGAAAACATATGAAATCAGTATTGCATACTAAGATTAAAGAATGAGAGTCTTTGATCTTCATTTGGATTTCATAACAAATTATGGGGGAATGGTGATGGAAACAATAAGAGATTACGAAGCAATGGTATACATCCTTGAATGCAACCGGAAAAGTGCAGGTACAGGTGAAAATATCAGCTGGAAAAAAATATCATATGAAAAGCTAAGCGAAGAGATGAAAAGTTATCCTGCACGAATGAAACGTATGATTGGGAAACTTGTGTTAAATGGAAAAATTGAAATTAAATCGGAGCGTCCTTTTGTTTACCGGGTACTTATAAAATCCGTATTTACAGAAGAAGAATTTAAGGAATATCAAAATATCCGTCTTCTTGGGGAACCTCATGGCTCATCATCCAAATTAACAGATGCTGCAGGAACAGCTCTTCAAACTACCAAAACGGTACAGACTGTTTGGCGTCCAAGTGAAGCTATGCAGAAACGCCAGACGGGTGCAGGGAATACGTTTGTGTATAGCAAAGGGAATTCTTTAAGCGTGCATGAGAGTTTTGAGCGGTCGAAGCAGGATAGGGAATACCGGCCGGCAGGAGAAAAGGCAGGAAAAAGAAAAACGGTAACAATATGGTAGCCGATAAAGTTGGTCTATAGTGTGCTTTGATCATGACTGAAGTTGAATGCAATTTAATGAAATGTTGACATACACAATATAAAATGCTACACTTTATTCGAGGTGAACTTATGACAGGATATGAATATATTAAACAAAAACGAATAGAAAAAGGGTATACTATTCGCCAGTTTGGTAAAGTAGTAAACATTACTCCTCGAATGATTTCTTATTATGAAGCAGGGGAAAAGCCGATAGAACATATCTCTTTAAATAAAATGAACAGAATGTTTGATGTTTTAGAAATTGATATTGAAGATTTTTTTGATTGTTATTATCCATATAAGCATGATATAGATTTGCAGATTATAAAATGGAGATGTGATAATCCCTTAGAATGCGATTTTCAAATTGTAAAGAAAAAAATTTATGCACGACTAGCACAAATTAAGAGCCGTGGGACGATTGAGAAAACTAAATTGAAGCAGATCTATGATATGTATGATGATTTTTTCTGTAATGAACAAAGAAAATTTTTTCCTATTTCTACTGAGGAGTATAATAAATTTGTAAATCCAATACTTTATCAGATTAAATTGAATATGAGTGGAGGTTTACCAGAGAATGATATTTCCCGCAGTATAATGATTGCATTTTATCAATCAGGTTATAAAATAAAAGATGTATCAAAAATATGCGGAATTGCCTCACAAAATTTGAATTATTACATAAATGGTAAATATGATTATGGTTCTCTTCATGTTGATACTGCATTAAAATTATGTTATTTGCTTAAGTTGGATTTTAAAATATTGTTTGAAAGTTGTGAAAAAAGCAATTAAATATTTGTTTTTTTTCCTCATATGAAACAAAAAGCACCCCTTTCCAAGGTATTATTATTTTATCGTTGGAAGGAGGTGCTTTTTTGAGTGAAACTATGATGGAAAAATTTAATATGTCATATGAACGTTACATGATGTTTTTTGGATACAAAAATCAGTTTGGAATTTTTCATCCTGAAGATGGAGCTTCGGATTTTTCAAACAGCTGTCAGTATAATTTGATATATGTATCTGATTATAATAGTGACACACCAAGCGATGTACTTAAGGATATTTCTTTTTTGATTAGAGCTGGAAAAATTGACTTGAAGGTCAATGATGTTGTTAGTGTTAAAATGAACGGATTTATATCAAGTTATCGTTTCTGCGGTTTATTACAAAAAGAGAATGATTTTATTTTGGCTCCTGATTTTCTTGTAAGGGAAAGAGAATATTATATTAAACAGATTCATGAAAAAAATATGGTGCTAAGTGTTCTTGATGCGAAAATTATTCCTATGAAGGAGTTAGATTTTGAAAAAAATAGAATTTTTTGTATTGACAAGGAAACATATTCCTTATCTAGCAGATCTGGTAGTGTTATTTCAAATTATTCATTGTTAATGCTTAGAAATGGTGTGATTACAAATGTGAATCCAAGCGGTAGACCTTTTGTCATGATAGCAAATGCATTGTACTTTTTTATGCGAAAAATGGAAAAGGATAAAGAAACATTATTATTGTTGGATAGACATGAATTTGAATTAATACGTGATTTTAACGATTTGAACAATGTAGAATTGGTCATATAGACAGGTACTGAGTATGGATAAGAACAGTATGAAAAAGATTATGTTCATAATTACAATAATTGATATTTTTATTATAATAGTGTTTTTGAAAGTTTTATCAATTAACGATGCTTCTATAAGCAAGAACAGCAGCAAAGGTGTAGAACGCAAAATGTCAATAGTAAAGGAATCATCTCAGATAGATCAGGTTATAACAAGTAGTCAAGTGGTAAGAATGGAAAATGATTTCCAAGGAACTATGGAGGACAATGTCCTCGATCTATATAGAAAAAGAGTTGTTGGAATTTGGCATATTTCACGAGGAATGACGTTTAAATTTACAGAAGATGGTTCTTATAGTGGATTTTTTGACAATACATTGAATGATGTTAGCAATTATACATATCAATGTGCAATTGATGAAGAAGGGAATCCTATTCTTCATATATACAATGAAGAAAAAACAGCAATGGTATCGTATTATTTAAGTTTAAATGATGTAAATAATGTTGTTTTACATTTTGAAGCAGCGGATATTGACATAGAACTAAAAAAGGAGAAGAAATGAGAGTGACAATGGATGAAGTAAATGAGGTAATTAAAAACTATTATGAAAAAATGCATCCGGATTTTATATTAACAAAACGCATTGTGGATAATTTGGAGCCGATTGTATATAAGGGTTTGATCAAAACTCCAGATGACATGAAGATAGATCAAGCATTATCTTCTATATATAGCTTCTTGGAAAAAGAAAACATTTTGAATTTTATTACAACACGTCAACCATGTGTTTTGCCAATTTCGGATGAAGTAATTGGATCTATTGAATCTTATTTTGCAACCATGTTACCTAATATGAAAATTTGTCATATTTATAGAAAATCTAATCATCCGGATGATCAATATCTTTATATGGTGACCGCAGCTAAAGATGATGGAACATATGCCTGTTGGAGTTCCTGGAATGCAGTTACAGAATCTCTTAATCATGGGCATTATAATCTTGAATCGGAACAAGCGGGGATTACTATATTAAATGGGTTATTTAATGATATCTCGGACGAACCAGAAAAATATGGAATGAATACTTGTGAGTATGCAGAAAACCAAATACAAGTGGATAATGAAGAACAGCAAAAGCATGTTGAGGCAGCACAGGAGGCTCAGAATGAAAGTGATTTGTTGTTGGTTAATAGACATAGAGGAAGATAATAATATGGAAAAAGAGTGTAATCAAATTATAGATGATGTTTGTGAATACATTTGTCATGAGTGGTCAATTGACCGCATAAATACATGTGATGATTTCAAAAAAATTGCCTCAGAGCTTAAGAAAATCTATGCAGAAGAAAATGAACTAAAAACAAGCAGACATAGAGGAAGGTAATATGAGAAAAAAAGTAATTGTATCTGTTGCTGAGGATAGATGTTTTTTTCATGTTTTTGGGGATTCGTATAAATATTTTGATTTACGTTATCTTCAAATGAATCATCCGGAGTTAAGAGATTATTGTGAAAAAAACAAATTGGAACTACAAAGAGAATTTTTAAAACAAAAGGAACTGATAGAAAATTCAGATTGAGGGGGAGATGAATTCCGTAATGAAGGAACAGGGTTTTGGTAGTCAGATAATTGATATTATGAAAAGATTGGATTCAATGACATATAATCATTCGGTACGTGTTATGATGATCTCGGCAGAAATAGAAGAATATTTAGGCATGACAGATCATCAGTTAATGTATGCGTCTATACTTCATGATATAGGAAAAATATATATTCCTTTTAATATTCTTGATAAAAATACTCGGTTAACGAAACTGGAAAGGCAAATCATTGATTTACATCCTTATATAGGATATTCTATGTTGTCTGAATTAGGGGTAGATGAAGATATATGCAGGATCATTTTGTATCATCATGGACCGCAACCGTTAACAATTCAGGATGTTGGACACTATGATAAAGACAGTATATATGCAAAAGCTCTTATGTTACATTCAATTGATGCGTTTGAAGCACTTACTTCGGATCGACCGTATCATAGAGGGGTAACATCTAAAGAGGCGGTCAAAATTTTAACAAGAGGTGATAAATATGATAAAAAAGTCTTAGAATATATCACTGGAGTTGCAAGTAAAGAGGAAATGGGAGAAAGTGCAGTTCATCGTATGTGCCAAGAGGATAATAGGTTTGAATTCGTGAAAAAAATAATAATGGGAATGGAATAGCAATGAAGAAAATGAAATTATATTGTATTGGTATGATAATAGTGGGAGTAATTTTTTCCTTATTAATTGTACGTGTTATTTATTTTAATGATGCACGAAGAGAGTATAATTACACAACTTCTGGAGATCAGATTAGGGCAACGGATTTTGATAATATATCAGAAATAAAATAATTGACAAAACGAATGTAAAATGCTACTATCTATGTAGGAACTTATAATTTGAGTAAGGGTTAGGGAGGAAAATGTATGGGTGATGTATACAAAGAAAATTTTTATACGGATGAGATGATCGCTACCATGGGTGGAGTGGCAAATGTTGATCGTTTTGTTAAATGTCAGAAAAAATTAGATCGTAGGACCAATACTAAAAATTTCCTTAGAAAAATGGTAGTTTCTATCATAAAATTGGTACTTATTTTAGGTATCATAGTTCTGCTGTTTAAAATTTTTATCTAATTTGAATGTAGGTGATATGATGGAATATAATAAAGAAGAATTTGAGAAACAATATCAAATGATTCATGACTCTCTTATAAAAGAAAATGTATCTTTAGGAAAGAGATGCGTGATTTTTTTGGGCGGTCAACCGGGATCAGGAAAGTCAACTTTCGTGGAGCAAGATGATGTATTTCTTCAGTATGTTAGAATTAATGGAGACGAATATAGAAAATTTCATCCGCATTATCAAGATATTGTTACTTATGATATTGATAATATGCCAGAACGTACACAGAGCTTTGTAAACGAATGTGTTGAACGTCTTATTATGGATTTATCAAATGCCGGCTATAATCTTGTTATAGAAGGTACACTGAGAAATCCGGAAATAACTATTTCAACATGCAATATGCTAAAAGAAAAAGGATACAGAGCAGACTTGTATGTTATGGCAGTTGATGCTACTACCTCTTGGGAATCTACTATAAACAGGGCAAAACTGTCACGAGAAGTTGGCAGTATTCCACGATTGGTTCCTATTGATAAGTACAATTTTATTGTAAATTATTTGGTGGAAAATGTAGATATAATAGAGAAATCGTCTTGTTTTGATGGTATACATGTAGTTGATCGCAATAGTAAAGAATTGTATCCGTGTTCTTCAAAAACTGCATCAGAAGTTTTAAAAGAAAATATAGGCATTGAAAAATGGAATTCTAAGTTTGAGGAAACAGCGGATGCTTTTATTGATACAAAAATGGAAGTGCTGCAATCTCAAAGACATAGAAGAGGACGGTAATATGTATAGTAATTATATTTTTCATGTTCATACTAGAAGGTGTAAACATGCGTCTGATGAAAATGATGAAGAGTATATTCGCAGAGCATTACAACTTGGTGCAAATGAAATAGTATATACTGATCATGCTCCTTTTCCAGGAGATCCATTTACAAATAGAATGGATTATGAGGAACTAGAAAAGTATATTGACTCTATACATGCATTGAAAAAAAAGTATCGGGGAAAAATTGAGGTACATGTTGGACTTGAAATTGAATATTTGCCGTCTTATATCAATTATTATAAAGATTTGAAAAATAATAGTTCAATAGAACTTCTCATGATTGGACAACATCATTATGAAGTGAGAAAAGATATTTATAGTTTTATGCTGGATAACAAAACAATGGAACATATAGGAATAGTCAATGCTATGTTGCAGGGGATGGATACAGGCTTATTTGACGTGATTGCACATCCTGATCGGGCATTTCGTAGAGTTAAAGAATGGACTCCGGAACTTACAGATCTGTCAAATAAAGTAATTCAAAAAGCAATAGACCATAATATTGGAATTGAAAAAAATTATCGTTCTATACAGCAAGAAAATCAATTTAGAGAAGAATTTTGGAAATTAGTTCCGAACAATGCAAGAATTGTTTATGGATGTGATGCACATAGAACAAATGAACTTGTTTTAGCACAAGATATTAAATATGGATGTATTCATACAATTGGAAAGAGAGTGAAAAATTCATCTAGGTGACGTTATTGTTAGATGTAAGCCTGAATGTTAGTCGTAAGAGAGAAGAGAGGACGAAAATGGATTTATTATTGGTGTTGCTGTGTATAGCATTATTTTGCGTGCTTTGCGTTGTAGTATGGCAGTGTAATCATATGAATTACACTGCAAAAGTAGTTCTTATTGTGTGCAGCTTGATAGTATTTGTTATTTTTCTGAGAAAATATGCATTTATGCATTTGTGAAGGAGCTGAGCTGACCCCTGGATTATGGATATGCCAAACTGGGACAAAGATCCTGTATTAGAAGATGGTGTAAATGTGGAAGGGGTTATTGAACATATATTTGACCGCGATTTGACCGCGCTAGCAAAATAAATGCAAAAAACTGTAAATAACAATAAATAATTTTAAATTAAATACAATGCGGGAAAGAACCATAAAATCAATAGTTTTACGAAAATAAAAGGCTCTCGAAGTGAAGGACAATTACGGCTTATGCGATTGGGTAACAACCCAATGGTTGGTGCTACTGTTGCTGTTGCAGTATCTGTTGAGGA
>ERZ808240.4594-NODE-4594-length-12042-cov-4.305831_pt1 | contig 12042 bp, 14 predicted proteins | sample MGYA00521084_ERZ808240 | MGnify/ENA primary metagenome ERZ808240 (study PRJEB31516, sample SAMN03275571) | gut metagenome | biome: mammalia-associated habitat; material: feces | host: Papio cynocephalus | place: Kenya | collected 2012-08-06 ... | reverse complement strand
GGCGTTTTGCGGTCTTTCATTATCAATACGGATAGTTACTATATCGGAAACAACGCCAAATGCAGACTGTTAGCGTCGCAAAGCACTATATGCATCCCGGTCAATCATTATCCTTATACGATCAAATCCGCGTATGTACACCATAAAAACAGAGTCCTTACGGAGGATGAGAGAGTGTATCTGAGTTTTTTAACGAAAATCTACCGAAACGCGGATGAGAGCTTAAAGGAAGAATACGATCGCGCAAAGCCGTAAACCTTTCTTCCTCATGAAACTTTCCGCACAGAATCGATGCATCTATATGCAAAAGAGCCTCGCAAGGGGCTCTTTTTTTGATACGAACGAGGACAGGGGCTCCGGCATAGTATGAAGTATCTCATCATGTAAGGAGGTAAAACTTTGTCTTTGGAACGACATTATTTCCCGGGCAATAACACGCCGCTGGGATTTTTCTCTTATTATAAACACATCCTGGGACAGCGGGAGGCAAACAAGATTATCTGCATGAAGGGCGGGCCGGGCACCGGTAAGTCCACTTTCATGAAGCGGATCGGCGAGGCGTTTGCCGACCTGGACGAGGATATCGACTATCTGCACTGTTCCGCCGACGAAAACTCGCTTGACGGCGTTGTGCTGCGAAAGCGCAGGATCGCGGTCATCGACGGGACCAGTCCGCATACTACGGATCCGGTCACGCCGGGGGCGGTCGACAAGATCATCAATCTGGGAGAATTCTGGAATGAAGACGGTATCTTGCTGAACAAGGAGGAGATCATCGACCGAAATGAGGAATGCTCCCGCTGGTACCGGATCGCCTACAATTACTTAAGCGCCGCCAAAAGTGTATTCCGGAGTCTGGAGGAGGTCTACAACCGCGCGGTCAGCCACAGTGAGGTCTATCGGGTCGTGGCGGACATTGTCGGCCGGGAATATCAGGGCCGTGAGATCTGTCTCGCGCCCGGACGGGAAAAACGGTTCTTTGCCAGCGCGATCACGGCAAGCGGAACGGTAAACTATCTGCCGAGTCTGCTTGCGGACATGGAGCGGATCTATCTGATCAGCGTACCGGTCGGCTACGTGAATTCCGGCTTCATGTCGGTGCTGCGCGAGGGGGCGATCTATCGCGGCATCGATATTGAAAGCTTTTACTGTCCGCTGTGTCCGGACGAAAAAATCGATCATCTGGTGATCCCGCAGTTAAAGACGGCGTTTGTGACGGTCAACGAATATCACGATATCGAACCGTGGGAGATCCTTGAGGACGACGGCAAGAACAGGGAGATCATTCTGCTGGATGTCAGCGACTACATGAACAGCCTGATCCTCGCGCAGAGCGCCGAGTTTGTCGCGTCGCTTCTGGAAGAGTTCGATATCCTGCTCGACAAGGCCGCGGCGGCTCTGGAAAAAGCAAAAAACGCGCATATGCAGGTGGAGAGCCTGTATGTTCCGAATATGAATTTTACGGAGATCAATCAGTTGATGCAGCGCACGATCGAAGAACTTGCGCAGCAAGAAGTCCGCTGAGCGAGGCGTCCGCTCGATGACCGCAGCGCCAGTGCGGCTGCTTGTGCACCTGCGCTGCGGCCGGGCGGCTGCCGGCTCACCCATCGGACTATGCAGGCTGGCCGCCGAACCGGACGCGGATCCGGAAGTTTGCCGGATCTTGTATGAAATTTTAGGTTGTGAAGCACCGCATTCAGTGATAGACTAAGAATAGAAAAAAATGAAAAACCAGAGAGGATAAACAGGATAAAAGAGTATGAAAACGATTTTTGCATATAAAGAAATGTTAGCGCAGCTGGGACTTTTGGAGGCGTGCAACGCCGATACCGCTGACTTCGAACGTGAAGTCCGCGATGTCTCTTACAATTCGCTGACGGTCAAGCCGGGGACGCTGTTTCTTTGTAAAGGCGCGAACTTTAAGCCGGAGTATCTTGCGGACGCGCTCGCCAAGGGTGCCTGCGGCTATGCGGCAGAGCGTGATCTGGGCATGGGGCCGGAGGTACCGTGTCTGCTTGTAAACGATATGCGGGCCGCGATCTCCAAGATCTCCGCGTTCTATTTTGACCGCAGCTGGGATCACGGCCTGAAGCTGATCGGCCTGACCGGGACCAAGGGGAAATCGACGACCGCGACGATGATCAAAGCCGTTCTGGACCTTTACCGCGGTCGGGAGATCGGTTTTTCCTCCGGCATCTATACCTATGACGGAGAGCATCGTGAAAAATCGCGGAAGCTGACAACGCCGGAAACGATCGAGCTGCACCGCATCCTCGACGGCTGTGTGCGGAACGACTGCCGCTATCTGGTGATGGAGGTTTCGTCGCAGGGACTCAAATACGACCGCGTGGCGGATCTGAACTATGAGGTCTGCGCGTTTTTGAATATTTCCGAGGATCATATCTCGGAGGCGGAGCATCGCGACATGGAGGACTATTTTACCTCCAAGCTGAAGATCTTTGATCGCAGCCGCGTCGCCTGCGTCAATCTGGATATGGACAAGAACTATCTGCCGCGGGTGCTGGAAGCAGCCCGGACAAACTGTGAAAAGACCGTGACTTTCGGCTTTGACGGCGCGGCGGATGTGCAGGGGCTCGCGGTCGAAGAGGGACCTGGCTATATCATGGTCAAGGCAGGTGTGGACGGCAGAGAAGAGAGCTTCCGCGTCAATATCGGCGGCGGCTACAACGGCAGCAACGCGCTGGCGGCGATCGCGGTTTGCCGACAGCTTGGCGTGCCGGTGGAAACGATCCGCGAGGGACTTGCGCACGTGAAGGTCGCCGGACGCATGGAGACCTATACCCTTGACCGCAATGTGGACGTGATCGTGGACTGCGCGCATAACAAGATGAGCTATGAAGCGCTGTTCGACTATGTCCACCATCATTACCCGCGGCGCAAGGTCGGCTTTGTGTTCGGCTGTGTCGGCGGCAAGGCCTATAACCGCAGGCAGGAAGCCGGAGAGATCGCCGATGCCAATGCGGATTTCATCGTCATCACCGAGCGTGACCCGGGCAAGGAAGATGTCCGCAAGATCTGTGAGGAGATCCTCACGCACGTTGCGCATAAGGAAAAGGCGCAGATCATCACCGACCGCGATGAGGCCGTCCGCGCCGCGCTGGACAAAGCAGAAGCGCTGGGCGACTGCGTGCTGATCCTGGCCGGCTGCGGCTCCGACGCCTATGTCAAACGCGGAACCCAGCTGGTAGAATTCGCGACCGACGGCGAACGTGTACAGAAGTATCTGGCAGAACAGGATGCACCGCGGATCACAGACCGGAATACCCGTTAATGAAATGACAGGATGCATCATGTACTGCCTGACCCGAAAGAGAGTATCCAAATGCTGCCGTTTTACTTACAACTTCTGGACACTGTAACAGAAAAAGAAAAATTCAGACAATTATATGAAGCTTATCACAGACTCATGCACTGGGAAGCGCTGCGCGTTTTGCAGGATCGGCATCTGGCGGAGGACGCCGTGCAGGAGTCTTTTTTGCGTATCATCAAAAATTTTGACAAGATCGGCGAAATCCTTTGTCCCCAAACGAAGCGTTTCGTGGTTATTATCGTTAGGAACGCCGCACGGAACCTGCTTGCCAAAGAAAATCGACTGCGCAGCATGCAGGCAGATGGCATGCCCGGCAGGGCTGACGATGAGACAGACCAGCCAGCGTCCATGTGGGAAAATCTCTCCTCCGGTTTCGACGAAACACCGGATGCGGTATTACATAAGGAGATCCTACAGACCGCGCAAAGTCTGCCGGATTGGGCGGCAGACGTATTGCTGCTGTCCGCGGTCCACGGCTGCAGCGTACGCGAAGTGGCGATCGCCTGCGGCATTACGACCGAGGCAGCCAAAAAGCGGCTGCAGCGCGCCAGAGTGCTGTTCCGAAACAAAATGAAAGAGGGTGAAACGTGATGACAGAAGCAGAATTTCAGAGAGTCTTAAGAGAAGCGCTCGAAGAACGCTATGCCGATATTCCGGATCCGGACGAACTGAAATACGACTATACCTTTTCACCGCGATTCGAACGCAGGATGAAACGCATGATCCGAAACTTTGATCGGATCCGCAGCAAGGCGAAAAGGGAAGCCGCGCGCGCAGAGGCAGGGCAGCAACATAGCCGCAAACTCCGCGATGCAGAATCCGGCAGCAATGTGCAGTATGTGACCTTTGGCAGACATACCATGCGCCGCGCTGTTGCCATAGCGCTGGCGGCCGCCCTGATCCTGGCCCTGGCGGCCTGCGCGATCCGCTTCGCGATCATCTGGCACGAAACCAACAACGAGAAACAGGGAACATTGGATGTGACCTTCGAGCTTGAGGACCCGGCGGGCGCAGCAGAAGCCTTTGTGTTCAAAGAACCGACCGTGCCGGAGGGATATGTGCGTACGGTCACATTTCAAGAGAATGACATACAAGAGATTGAGTATGAAGATATTGAAAACGGAAACATTATCTATTACGGTCAATCACCTGTTTCTGAAAATATGAGTCTTAGCATTGATAATGAACCGGAGAGCTTTGCACCGATCAGTATTAATGGACATAAGGGCTACTCTGCTGAGGAACTGACTTATTCTTATATCATTTGGTCTGATGGCGTTTCACTATATCGCCTTACAGGTAACATTCCTTTAGAAAAAATGAAGAGCATAGCGGAAAGCATTAAATAAAAGGCAATGTACATAAAAAAATACAAAAAAAATTAAAAATTTCTTGTCCCCAAAAAAACTTTTCGATGGTTAGTATATGTAGAAGCAAAAAAACTTCTGACAAATAGCCGAGGGGAGGTGAGAATATGAAAAAAACGATTACTGTGTTGCTAGTCGCTTGTGTAGTACTTTTTAGCAACCTTAGTGTTGCATCAGCGTCTATGTTTGATACCATTGCACCGATGGCAGATAACTATGTGAGTGCGTATGCACGGTTAAACATCACGTCTGGTGAAGCAACAGTTTCTGCAAATGTGAATGGAAAACCAGGTGTCACTACCAAAGTTACCATACATCTATACCTGCAACAGTATAAGGATGGTAAGTGGATGGATTATGATGACTGGACAAAGACCGAAAAAGGTGTTAATTGTACATTGTCAGAAACCGTATCCGTACCCAAAGGCTATACCTATCGCGCCAAAGCCTCCTGCTATGCATATGCAGGAAGCAAAAGCGAACATGTGACCAAGTATAGCCGTGAAGTGAAGTATTAGTTGCAGTATTTAGAAGGGAGGAACAAGAAAATGATGAAAAAAGTAATCACCATAGCATTACTTGTATTGCTAATATTTGGACTTAATTCTTTTGCGTACGCGACAGAAAAAAACATATCTGATAGAACAATACTTTTAGAGAAAACAGTGGAAAGCGAGTATGATATCGTTCTTCAAGAACTTCAAAGTTTAGAACTTGAAGCTCAAAAAACACATAAACCGATTGCAAGAAACCCATTACTTGAGTATGAGCAAGAAATGAAAAAGAGAGCAGAGCTATCAGAAAGCCAACTCTTGGGGTATGGATATACTGAACAACAAATTCAACTGTTGAAGCAGTACGATGCAGGAGAAAAAACTTTTGATCAAATTGCACCTCATACATCTGCAACTCTAACAACAGATTTGCAGGCTACGAAACATACAGAAAAGGCGTATATTTTGAGATACACATGGGAGTGGTCGGCTGTACCAACAGTTACAGCATCAGATAAGGTTGCAATTGGAACATATGGGTTTAACTCAGCAGGAAATCAAGTCAATCACAAAATGGATGGTAGAAGCGCAACCGTATACTATAAGTATTTTAATGGAACCCAAGCTGAAACGACACATCCAAGCACAACCTTAAAAGAAAATTTAGGAGTTGAATCTACAATTGTAATGTTAAAAAAAGATAATGATAACGCCGATAATATTTGGGCTAAGGGAGGACAATTGACGTGTAGTATTTCACCACTGGGAACAAATGGAAAGTTCAATGGAGTACGAGCTAAAGGCAGCTACGGACATGCTTCTAAAACTGCTAATATAAGCACTGCAATTGCAGTAAATCCAATAATGCAAACTATTTCCATTTCTTTCAAACTAACTGTATCCGGAACCGTAACAACAAGAGGAGAAAAGCAAAAGGTTTTTTACAATAATGGAGATTCTACATTAGAATAAGCAGAAGCAGTCCATAATTTTAACAAAAAGACTTGATCATATGAGGAGAAGTGTGATGAAAACAAAAAAAGAAAAGACAAATCATATTTTATTTGCAACATTCTTTATGATTGTTGCAGGATACCTTTTTATTACAGAGTTTTCACAGGCTATGCTTTTCGTTGAAGTCAATCCGTCAACTGAGGCAGAAGCTTTTTCCAATCGGGAATTTTTCAGATACGGAAGCGATCTGTATCTGATGATGATGTTCGCACTGCTTTCCTTTTCGTGGACGATCGTGGCAGGTGTTTATTTAGAAGAAAATTGGTGTTTGCACATCCCGCGGAAACCTTCACTCTACTTGCTTTTTGAGTTACTTATCTGCATCGTTGGATTTACTCTTTGCGGTGCATGTGGACTGGGAGAAAGATTTCTATTGTTGCGGATTTTGTGGACGGTATTACTCGGCATTACCGCAGCAATTCTTTTCCATGGATACGAAAAAAACACAAGGCGCTACTGGGCGGTGCCATGTTTCATCGGAGGTATCGCGCTGGCAGGCTACAGTATTTGGAGCCTGCCAAAATACGCAGGAGAAGCGAGCTTTTCTTTTGAAATACAATGTATATGTGGGCTGCTCGTTGCAACAGCAGGAGGTTTTACATATGTTGCGAGGAAAAATCTGTTTTCCCGTGCTTTATCAGCACAGGAATGCGAGGATAACAAGAAAATGAAATCGCTGCAGTTTTTTCCTGCTGAGCGTGAGAAGTTGGCGGGTGCCGTTTTTCTGGAATGCGGAGCGTTAACCTGCCGATGCATAAGTCTACTGGTTTTACAGGATTCTTATCTCTGGCCGGTTGTGCGTATCTTGGCAATCCTCCTGTTCCTACTCGGCGCAACGTTTTTTCTTCGTGAGATAATCGCGTCGCTGCGAAGAAAAGCGAAGACCGTATCATGAGCAAACATAGAAAGCAGCACATATGAGCAGACTACATTTATTCTCAAGCTATTTTCTAAAGTCGAGATTTTGAGCATAGAGGCCGGGAAGTAAAATATAGGCTTGTTCAATGCTGTCGCAATACGGTATCATGAAGTTGACAAATAATTATCAACTTATCATTACAAGGAATGAGGGAAATGAGGGAGGAAACGTTATGCAAGTACTTGCAGCAGTGGCAGGCGTTGCTATGATGATATTCAAGATTGGCGGGGGAATTGCTTTTTGGCCATGTGTCTATATTTTGATGAAAGCGGCGGCAACAGAGGCGTTTTGTGAATGTTCCGATAAAAAAGGGAAGACGGCTTCCGAAAAAGTGGAGAAGACTGAGTCACACGAAAAGGAAAAGAAGTTCTCTGATGTTCCGATTGGCATTCCGCTTGCAATTGTAATTTCCTACTCTTTGTATTTGTTGTGGAAATTAGATTGGTTGATGGATCATTTCTAATTTTTCTGAAGATATGCTGCAACAAGCTGTTCGATATGAGAATAATCATGTCAGTTTGATACACTTACATCAAAAAACGAGCACTTACAACATTCCTGTTGCATCCGGCAGAACTTTTCTATATCATATTACTAAAAGGGCGCTACATTGTAGGAAGGAGAATGAAATGAAGAGACGTAAAATACTTATCCCAATTGTCAGCGTTCTGATCTTGCTGATCGCAGGCGGAATTTACCTGAACAGTTCCACTGATGAAGATCTTCGTGACATGGGATTTCCATCCCTGCATGCTGTGCCGGATGGATTTCCTTCCGTGCCCGCAAAAACGATGGATCTTGGAGATTGGTGTGAGGTCACCTATGAAAACGAGGTCGGAGCTTTTATCTCTTTGGACTGTTATAAATTGGGGACATTGGATCCCGTTTATCTTGAAAATTTCCTTGCGGATTATGAAAAAACCGCAGAAAAGGTATCAATCAAAGGCAAAGAAGCTGCGGTATATAAAAGTAAGGATGATCAACTCCATATTCTCACATGGGAAGATGATAAGAATCAGGCACAGTGCCTGCTTGGCGGCAATCTTCCTATAGATGATATGGTGAAAGCGGCAAAAAGCATCAAATATGATAAGAAAAAAGCAGTCATAGAACCTGAAAATGATACAATCACTCCAACGCCGAAAGCGGATGGAACGATTGAAACGAATTACCTGAAACAATATGAAGCGCTTTTATCTCGGATCATGAAGCCGGTTTTTGAAGGCTATCGGGAAGAAAACAGCGGAGCAACCTTATCGTTTGAACTGGACTCTTTTTATAAATCCTTTGATTTTGCGATCGAAGATCATCTGTTGGTGGAGGTTTTTGATTACGAATACTATATGAAATCCAAGGATGCTATCATCATGACCGATGGAATGTATCGAGACAAAGAGGGGAATATCCGATTATTTGGTGGTTCTTTCGGACAGATTGCAGCAGTAAGCCGCGATGGTCAGCTCCTAAAAGCAGTTCCGATCACAAGGATGGACATAAAACTGGAGCCGGAAAGCACAGACAGTAAAGAAAGTTCAGACTGGATCAAAGAGAAAGTCCTGGCAAGTATCAAAGTCCCGGCATACCCTGCATCGTAAAAAAGAAATAGATGCTTATTTTTGCTGAAGAGATACGGCTATTACAGGACTGGCAGAAGGAGATTCAACAGCTTTATGAAAAAAACGATAACAGGAAAAAAGTATATTGCGGTACTTGTATACAGCGGTTCCGTTGGACTTCTGATTGGACAGTTTTTTTTCCAGATGCAAGGATATAGCCCCAATGAATATTCGTATATTTGGCGGCAATTACTTTTCAGTGCTTTTATCGGTCCTTTTCTTGTAAACTATGTAGCAGTTGTATCGACTCGTATCCGAAGGAAACAAAGCAAGTATGTTTTCTCAGCTAAGGAAAAGATCATAATGTTTACAATGTGCCTGATCTTTGGATTTTTAGCTGTATATATTGGCTTGAAGCAGAAGTTGACTGCTATAATCCTCGCTACTGTGTACTTGCTGCTGTTGCTATTATGATCGATACATCTAAGCTTTTGGCAAGTATATCGTGGGGGGCATTGATATATTATTTGAAAGCATTTGCTTACAGCTTGACAAGCAAGGAAATTTGGGAGGAAAAGGTGATAAGTTTTCTGAAGAAGCATAAAAAGGCAATCATACTTTTTTTCGCAGCGATTCTAATCGTCCTTAATCTATATCAACTTCGAGTTCGACATATCGAAAACGAAATGAGAATGGATATAAGAGAGCGGCTCGGCACATTCTGCGAAAAATATCAAAAACTTCAAGATGATCCTACAAATAAAAAGATTGAAGAACTATATAGCGACAGTTGGACCTACTACGAAAAAGTTTATACATGGTACTTCTATTGCAATGAGCATTATTTCCTGAGAAATGACGATGATGTTCTGGCTACATGGATGTGCTTCGGGCAAACAGCCGAAGAAATGAAATATATTTTTGCGGATTTTTTGAAAACAGAGGACCCTTCATCTTTTCTTGAAAATGTCAAAGAGGAACATATCAAAACGCTGCAAAATGGTATTTCGTATTTAGATGAGGAAAACCATCATTATATACTGTTTGACTCCTATAATAAGCGAATACTAAAAAATGAAAAGTAGAATCTGGCGGCTGTTTTCTTTAGAAAAAAACGTAAAGGTCAATGTCGGACCGGCTTCGGTGACAAAGGGGTTTTTAAAATATGATTTAAAGAGTGATACCTTAGAACAGGTGATTCCGCTGGATCTGAACGCGCTAGATCCGCAGCGCGGTTCCGTTTGGTGATGCGGTTATATATGCTGATTACGTTGAAAAAGACGAGTCGCTGGAATGGACGGTCGTACATTTTGAAAACGGCGTAAAACAAGATCTCCGATCGGGCACATGCGCCGGTTATGAAGATCTGCCGGAGCTTTCTGTGCTGGATGGCAATCCGGTGATCCTATGGGAAGATTCAAAAAAAGAGACCTTCGGTTTGGATATCTTTGACGGGACGAATTTATCCGAGATCGAATTGCCGAAGGATCAGAAGCTTGTCAGCACCGATTCGGCGTGCAATACAAAAGAGATTTGTTTCTTGACGGAGAACGACGCGGGAGACGCTCGCTTCCTGATCGCAGACAAAAACGGGGAAATCGGATTCGTAGCTTTGGATGGAAGGATCACCTCTTTCGGACTCACAAAAGACGCTCTGGTCTGCGGGATTGGCGATGAGGAGCAAACCGGAGAATTTTCCTTGATGGTATATAACTTCCGATCAAAAGAGAAAAATGTGACTGCGGGCAAAGGACCGTTGTACCGCATGACAGACAGCAAGACCGACGTGACCTTGTGTGTAGATTATGCCTTTCAGCTCTTAAAGATCGACAGTACAAACGGAGAGGTTCAAGCCGTGCAGGCTTTATCGGGACACTCCAGGGATCCGGTCGTACTCCGCACGGTATGTGAGGAAGGCTGCGTGGCAGCGTTCTTAAAAGACAAGCAGTACCATTATAGTTTCTTGAGATGGAACTAGCAGTTTCCTGCCGCAAGCGGCAAGAAACCATTTGTTTGAACTGATCAGCACCGGTATAACCGTGATGATACAGCTGGCACTGATCTGCTTGTGCCTGTGGGCATTCTTGAGAAAGTAAGGACACTGTTTCTTTGCTATGTAAGGATTATTCGCATTGTTCCGCTATTTTGCTTCGTATTATTCCGACATGCTTGATATTATTCCGTAAAGTGGTATACTATATCTTAGTTTGGAGGGATCATCTATGTTTATGACAGCAAAACAGGCTTCTATAAAATGGGGTATTTCTGATAGAAGAATCCGGGTTCTTTGCGCTGAGGGAAAAATTCCGGGTGCATACCAGGAAGGGCGGGGATGGAAAATCCCTGCGGATGCAAAGAAACCCGAGGATGGCCGTTATAAGTCAAAGGAAAGCCTTTTGTCGCAAATTGACCGTAAGAAAGCAGAACTGGACAAAAGAAGACCATTGACTGCAGGCGAGGCAGCAAGGCTCAACGAAGAATTTATCGTAGAGTACACATATAATTCCAATGCAATCGAAGGAAATACACTTACACTGCGAGAAACGGATTTTGTGCTTCGGGGTCTTACGATCGACCGGAAACCATTGAAAGACCATATGGAAGCAGTCGGTCATAAAGAGGCATTTGATTATGTGTGCGAGCTTGTAAAAGAGCGTGTTCCGATGAGTGAGAGTGTCATTAAACAGATCCATTATCTTGTTCTTGCAGATAAAAAAGACGACAGAGGTGTCTACCGCAGAGTCCCGGTTCGTATTATGGGCGCACAGCATGAACCCGTGCAGCCGTATCTCATTGAGCCAAAGATGGAACAGATGATGCATGATTTTGCGGCAAGTACGGAGCATATCGTGACAAAATTAGCGCAATTCCACATTGAGTTTGAGGGCATCCATCCTTTTATTGACGGTAATGGAAGGACAGGAAGACTGCTTGTAAATCTTGAGTTGATGAAAGCCGGCTTCCCACCGATTGATATAAAGTTTACAGATCGAATTGCCTACTACAACGCATTTGATGCATATTATGCAAGGCATGATATTTCAGCAATGGAAAATCTGTTTGCAGGATACCTCAAAGCAAGATTGGATATGTATTTAGATATGCTGCAGGAGGAAGGGGATCACAGTGCAGACTGTTTGTGAGATCCCCCTATTGTTTCTTGAGCCGGAAATAGCCATTTCCTGCCGCAAGCGGCAAGAAACCATTTGTTTGAACGGATCAGTACCGGTATAACCGTGATGATACAGTTGGCACTGATCCGCCTAGGCCTGTGGGCATTCTTGAGAAAGTGGGGACACTGTACAGTGTTAACTTCCAATAAAATGTGCGACTAAAGAAAGGCTACACATAACTGAAAGCT
>ERZ808240.4593-NODE-4593-length-12042-cov-34.529991_pt1 | contig 12042 bp, 13 predicted proteins | sample MGYA00521084_ERZ808240 | MGnify/ENA primary metagenome ERZ808240 (study PRJEB31516, sample SAMN03275571) | gut metagenome | biome: mammalia-associated habitat; material: feces | host: Papio cynocephalus | place: Kenya | collected 2012-08-06 ... | reverse complement strand
GAGACGACCTCATATTCCTTCCCCTTAAACAAAATTTTCCTTCCGACAGATTTTTCCGATGCCACAGGCAGGAGTTCCGTCACAGGAAAATTCCTCTCCGCCAGCACCTCAAGCATCCTCGTGCCAACCAGCCCCGTGGCACCCACTACCGCTACTTTCATATCCTTAATTTTCTGTTCAACAAATATTTACTTCATTTCATCAAAGCTCCTCAACACCCTGAATATCCTCGCTCGGGCATTTGAGACAAAAATAGTAAATAATATGCGATAATGTTCAAAATTAGGGCACAACTATGCACATCAAGATAAATTTACCAAGAAATGGGGATGCGGAATAATATGACAGAAAACAAAATTTCAAAAAATATATCGAAAAATTTTGGAGATAAAAAATATCGCCGTATATTTGCAGTGTATTATAATACTAATACACTATCAAAATAAATAAATTTGATGATTAAATACTATTAAAATGATTACAATCAACAACTTAAGCTTCGCCTACGGCAACAACACCGTACTGAAGAATATCTCCATGGAGCTGAAACCCGGAAACATCTACGGGCTGCTCGGAGAGAACGGAGTGGGCAAGACCACCCTTCTGACCCTGCTCTGCGGACTCAAGAAACCCCAGACAGGAACAATCGACATCGACGGCTACAGACCGTATGACCGCAAGCCGGGGCTGCTCACCAAAATCTACTACCTGAGCGACGAGGTCGCGGAAATCACCATGAAGCCGATGGAGTTCGCTCTGAACTACGGAAAGTTCTGGGACGGGTTCTCGCTTGAGGCTTTCGAGGCGATGATTGACCTGTTCGAGGTTCCGAAGGATAACCGGATGGACAGAATGTCGGCCGGCCAGCTCAAGAAGACGCACATCTCCTTCGCGCTCGCGAGCGGAAGCCGCTACATTCTCATGGACGAGCCGACCAACGGACTCGACATCCCGTCGAAGGCACAGTTCCGCAAGGCACTGATGCAATACACCTCGGAGGACGCGACTGTCGTGATTTCAACGCATCAGGTCAAGGACCTCGAAAATGTCATCGACCCGGTCATAATCCTAGACCGTCAGGACGTTCTGCTCAACGCCGGCATAGCCGAGATTTCCCGTAAGCTCTTCTTCGACTACGGAACGGAGGTCAATCCCAACGCCCTCTACAGCGAGTTCATCCCGGGCGGCTGCATCCAGGTGCTCCCGAACTCCGACGGCCGCGAGAGCAAGGTCAACATCGAGGCGCTCTTCAACGCCGTCCACAAGAACAAGGAGTGGTTCAAGGCAAATTTCAGCAGCGCAACAGATTCCCAAGACAGAAAATAAAATAACATAACCTCCTAATAAGGTTTTGAATCAGATTTTTGAGGATAGATTCATTTTGGAAGAGGGAGTGTACCGGGCGTACATGACCGATGAAAAATGAATATAGACCAAAAAGATTTTCAAAAGCACATCATCATGAACGACACATTTAACTTTACGAGGTTCGGCAAATATTTCGTCAGCGACCTCAGGAACACATTCAACAACACATGGCTCACGGTCCTGCTCACATCCCTGTCCGGACTCATCGCCTACCTCTTCTGCGGCACGATTCACCTTCTCGTTGACGGAAGCTGGGCATCCTACGGACTAATCGGCAGGGCAATATCATTCTTCATCCTCCTCTACATCCTCATCCTCGTCGTCCCGTCGAAGGCATACGGGTTCTTCACCGACAAGCGCAGCGGCGGATTCTACACGCTGATTCCGGCATCGTCTCTCGAAAAATTCCTCACGATGTTCATCAACACGGCAATCCTCGCCCCTCTCGCCTACGTCGCCATAGCCCTCGCCGCCGACAGCCTTCTCTGCCTCGTCGATCCAAAATGCGGGGAGACACTCATAACGGCCATGGCAAGCGGCGCCCACGACTTCAACGAACTGTGCAACATCACGGACGAAGGCCTTAACATACAGGTGTTCACAAGTGCGGAACTCTTCTGGGGCGTGGTCATGAACGTCATCTCCTGGACGCTCACTTTCCTGCTCGGAGCGCTCTATTTCAAGAAGAACAAAATCGGCAAGACAATACTCGTGATGATTCTCGTGTCAATGGCCACAAGCATGGTTCTCACTCCGATAATGATTCATCTCGGTGAGGGTCTCTTCGACTGGCTCGACAGCATGGACAACCCTGAACGTATCCTCAGCACCATTAAATGGACGAGCTACAGTCTCAGCATCCTCATAACGCTCGCACTCGGAGTCTGGGCATACGTCCGCGTAAAAACCGTAAAACACTAAATTTCAGAAACATGGAATTTAACGCGAACAAATCTATATATCTCCAGATTGCGGATGCCATCTGCGAGAAAATACTCTCCGAAGAGCTGAAGGGCGAAGACAGGATACCGTCCGTCCGGGAATATGGAGCCGAAATCGGCGTGAACCCCAACACGGTGATGCGCAGCTATGAAAAGCTCACCGCCGACGGCATCATCTACAACAAGCGGGGAATAGGCTATTTCGTCACCCCAGACGCCCGAGGCAAGGTTCTCTCAAGCCTTCAGCGCGAATTTTTCGAGACCGAATGGCCGGCCGTCCTCCGCAAGATGAAACTCCTGGAAATCAGCCTCTCCGACCTCCCGACCGACTGACATTCTCGGTGCACACTTTCAGAATTCGGGCTAAATCGACAATTTTTCCTTCGATTTAGCCCAAGTTTAGCATTAAATCCATCCTTTCATGCAGGATTCTGACAACAATTATAGTCTGAGAATCTATCCTCCTGAAGAAGACAATGTGCTTATTCACCCTATAGCCAAGCAATCCCGGACTGACTTCGTCATATTTCTTTACGGCATATATGTCCGCTCCTCCGGCAAGTCTCTTACAGATAGAAACTATTGACAGATAATAGGCATCTGCCTGTTTCTGTGACCAATGTGCCTCCGTATATGCCCATATGCCCGAAAGGTCTTCAATAGCCTTATTCGTATATAGAACGCTTCCCGTCATGACAATCGGATTTAAGTCTCTTGAGATGCTCCTCCGGAGAGAAGCCTGATACTACACCACTCTCCTCTCCTGCCCTTATGGCTGATTTCAGTTCCATAAGCCGGCTTTCGTTTTCTTCAAGCAATCTAAGACCCGCACGGATGACCTCGCTGGCATTATTATAACGCCCGCGCTCAACATTCGTGCGGATAAAATTTTCAAAATAGTCGCCCAAAGCCACTGATGTTGTCTTCATTGCCAATTGATTTTCGGCAAAGTTACCAATATTTGGTAACATTCCACCTATTATTGCCATTTCTAAAAAAATCTTTGTCCAGCAATAATAGGCAGAAATGTTTGAAACAACACCAAACCTAAAAAAAGAAACACTAAAAATTTCTTTTTCTTTATATTCTACCTATTTTATATACCCAACCACCGCCCCAAAAACAGAATATGGGATAAATCGAAGACTTTTTCATCGATTTAGCCCATATTCTGTATGCTCACGCTGTAAACTACTCGTCCACAACGCCGTAGTCGGCGCGGAGACGGTCGAAGCCGGAGTCAACGAGGGCAACAACAGCGTCGTCGCCGCTGTCCTTGGCTATGTCCTGAACCATGAGGACCATGTTGCGGGCGCGGTCGAAATCGTCCTTGGCGTAGTCGTAGAACTGGAAGTAGAAGTTCACGGACTGGAACATCTTGTCGAGGAAACGGGTGGCAAGGTCGGAGGCCTTTTCTGTCTCGCCGAGGACATAGTAGAGGTTAATCATGTCCATGACCATCAGCTCGTTGGAGTAGCCGAGATAGGAAATGTCCAGCGGATAGTTCTTCTCCGGCACGCAGGCCTGGCACTTGTCAAGCATCTCGACCGCACGCTCCGGATGGCCTGCCTTGACCATCTCCTTAGCGACGTTCACGAAGAGCGCACGCTGCGAGAGGACGCCGCAGAAAGTGTAGAGGTGCTGATTGTCGGCGTAGTAGTCCGGATAGCTGAGCGCGTCCCACTTATAGACGTTCGTCATCATGTCGTAGAGCCTGTCCGGGTCGGCGAACCCGACCTCAGAAGTGCGCTGGCGGTTGCGGATAGGGACGAACTTGTAGGAGAACCCGTCATATTCAAGATAATCCTTGATGCCCATGTTCAGGTCGCCTCCCATGTTCAGAAGATGTATCGGTCTGTCCCACTGGTAGTTCGAGAGCAGGTCGAGCATGAACAGCTCCGGTTTGGAAATGTAGTCCTTCTTCGGCGACATCGTAAGCACGATATACTCCGGAATCTGAGACTCATACTTTTTGTCGAGGATTCCGTATTTTATGACATTTTCCTTGTTCACCGGAACCACGAGCTTGCGAGAGCAGATGTAATCCACCATCTTGCCCGACGAGAGCGGAACCTTCGCCGAAGGATGGCGGAAGACGCGCATCACGTCGGAAAGGAGAATGGCGCTGTCGCGGGTGTCGTAGATGTGGACGAAATCGTTGGTGCCGTAGAGATACTGGCGCGGGCCGACGCTCAGATCGAGCGGGGCGGACTTGTTGCAGGCCCACTTCATCTGGTCTATGTGCCAGTCGGTGCCGAGCAGCGAGGTGTTCACGATGCGCACGTCCGGACGGCACTCCTCGACCTCCTGGGCATACCAGAGCGGGAAGGTGTCGTTGTCGCCGTGGGTTATCAGGATGCCGTTCTCCCCGCAGGAATTGAGATAGTTGTAGGCCATCTCGACGGCCGTGCGGCGGTGGCTTCTGTCGTGGTCGTCCCAGTTCTCGGCCCCCATCAGGGCGGGCACGCCGAGGCAGACAAGCGTCACGGCGGCGGAGACAGCGGCTCCGGCGGTCTCCGAAGAGAGTTTCTTCTTGGCGAGCAGTTCCTCAATCCACGTATATAGAGCCAGCACCGCGAACCCTATCCAGATTGCAAAGGCGTAGAAAGAGCCGGCGTAGGCGTAGTCCCTCTCGCGCACCTGGAACGGCGGCTGGTTGAGGTATATCACAATCGCGATTCCCGTCATGAAGAACAGCAGGAAGGTGACCCAGCAGCCGCGCTTGTCCCTCGCGAACTGGAAGAACAGACCGATAAGTCCCAGAAGCAGAGGCAGCATGAAGTAGTGGTTCTTGCCCTTGTTTTCCTTGAGATAGTCCGGGGCGTCGCTCTGGTCCCCGAGGCGTATCTCGTCTATGAACGGGATGCCGCTCTCCCAGTTGCCCTCGAAAAGCTCTCCGGGACTCGGGCTGTGGACGTCATTCTGACGGCCGGCGAAGTTCCACATGAAATAGCGCCAGTACATCCAGTTCAGCTGATAGTCGAAGAAGAAGCTGAGGTTCTCGCCCATAGTCGGCTTGCGGTAGCGTCCGCCCTGCTTGCCTCCGTTCTTCATGTAGGAGCCGTAGAACTGCTTGTAGCGGTCATCGACGCCGTTGCCGCTGTTCCACATACGCGGGAAGAGCATCTTGTCGCCGCTCTTATAGACGATGTTGCCGAACGACGGGGCCTTGATGTACTTCCCGTCCATCGGAGCCCAGTACCAGTCGTCCTCGATGTAGTAGTCCGAGTCGAAATACTGACCGTAAATGAGCGGGGTGCTGCCGTACTGCTCGCGGCTGAGGTAGCGGCAGAGGGTGAAAGGGTTATCGGGCTGGTACTCATTCGTCGGAGTGTGCGCACATGAACGGATAATCACAATCGAGAACACGGAAAATCCCACCACGATAGTCGTGAAGCACAGCAGCAGCGTGTTGAGAAACGCCTTCTGCCTTTTCATCGTCACGAAAAGCCCCCAGAAGCAGAGCGCGAAGAGCAATACCATGAAGAAAACCGCCCCCGAGTTGTAAGGCAGATGGAATGTGTTCACGAAAAGCAGGTCAAAATAGGCGGCCGTCTTCGGAAGGTAAGGTATTATCACAAAGAGGATAAGCGCCAGTATCACGCACGAGAGCGCAAAGATTCCCACGAGCTGCCCGAATGTATATCCCCTGTCTTCGCGCTTCCTGTAATAATAGAGGAAGACGAGGCACGGAATCGTCAGCAGGTTCAGCAGGTGAACGCCTATCGAAAGTCCCATCAGGAAGCAGATCAGCACAATCCAGCGGTTCGCGTAGGGTTCGTCCGCCTGTTCGTACCACTTCGTCATCGCCCAGAACACGAGCGCCGTGAAGAGCGAGGACATCGCATAGACCTCACCCTCGACCGCCGAGAACCAAAATGTGTCAGAGAAGCAGTATGCGAGTGCTCCGACTGCTCCGCTTCCGTAAATCGCGAGCGCCTTGCCTATGGAATATCGCCCGTTTTCGTCGGGTCTTACAATGCGTCTCGCGAGAAAAACTATCGTGAGGTAGAGGAAAAATATCGTCAGCGCAGAGCATATCGCGCTCATCGAGTTCACTGCGACGGCCGCGTGCATCTTGTCCGTAAACATCGTGCAGAACCGCGCAATGAGCTGAAACACAGGGTTTCCCGGCGGATGTCCGACTTCGAGCTTATATGACGACGCGATGAACTCCCCGCAATCCCAGAACGATGCGGTGGGTTCGATTGTGAGAAGATATGTGAGCGCGGAAACGACGAACACGAACGCCGAGGTCACATAATTCCAGAGATTGAATCTTTTTTTGTCCATATAATTATATGTGCGGCTCCTCGCGAAGCCCATTGTTTTGCCGACGCTTCTCGCGAAGCTTCATTTTGTTTGTCGAATAACCTGCAAATATACAAATAGATTGGCTATATTTGCAAAAATAAACAAGGGACTTGAGCGCCCGGACAAAAGATTATGGCAGCGGACAACGATTGGAAAAGCAGGTTAGGGGTTGTGTTCTCGACCAGCCCTGACTTTCAGTATCAGACAGATGAGCAGCCCGAGGCGGAGACGCTTGAGCCGTCCAGGCAAAGGCTCGTGGTGAAGATTGACCGGAAGGGACGGGCCGGGAAGCAGGTGACGCTCGTGAGCGGGTTCACGGGAAGCGAGGACGACCTGAGGGAGCTGGGAAAGATGCTCAAGGTCAAGTGCGGGGTCGGGGGCAGCGCCAAGGACGGGGAGATTGTCATCCAGGGCGACTTCCGCGACAGGGTGACGGAGCTGCTGAAGGCTGCCGGGTATAACGCGAGAAGAGGGAACTGACTGTCAAGGCGCAAACATTAAGATAATATGGACATTGAGCAACTCACATTGACAATCGCGACCGGCGTGGCTCTGATGATGTTCCTGCCGGTGCTGCCGCAGTTCGTGAATTTGTTTCCGAAACTTTGGTCGGGTCTGTTCAGGACCGCGACATTCATAAGAATCGAGGACAGCAAGAAAGTACAGCGCGGCCGTGACCTTGTCTTTTGGCTCAGCCTTCCGGCGCTGGTCACGCTCGTCTGGAAGAGCGGCCTGTATTCCCCAAGCTGGACGGCAGGGCTGGACGCCCCGCTGAATCTGGCGGCCGTCGCCGGGGTGATTGCCGGATACGGACTGCTTCGTGCCGGACTGTCACACCTGCTTCCATTCCGCAGGTTCAGTTCCAAAGTCCGCGAGGCGGCCGTCGGATGCCCCAAGAATTTCTGGCTCCTGCTTGTGTCCGTGCTGTTTCTCTCCGCCGTGACGATGGGATTCTGTAAACTTCCCGAAAACACCTCACGCATCATAACACTTTGTCTGACAGGAGCATTATATCTGCTCTTTTTGATTAGAAGATTTCAAATTTTCGCCCATGATAGCAATTATTTGACAGCAATTTTGTACCTTTGCGCCCTTGAAATTCTGCCGACAGCATTGCTTGTGACCTCGGCAGTGGTTTTTTAGACAGTTTTCGGCGTTTTTCCGCCGATTTATTGACGAACTTTAAAAGACATGAGCGCAAAGAATATTCTCATCTCGCAGAAGCAGCCGCAGACGGCCTCTCCTTACGATGCACTTGCTGAAAAATTCGGAGTCAAGTTCGACTTCCTCCCCTTTTTCCAGATGGAACCGCTGACATCACGCGAGTTCAGGACACAGAAAATCAACATCTCCGACTACACGGCCATCGTGTTCTCGGCAAGGACGACCATCGATGCGTTCTTCCAGATCTGCGAAGAGCTCCGCGTCAAGATTCCTGAGACAATGAAATATTTCTGCACGACGGAAATCGTCGCCAACTATCTCCAGAAGCACATCGTCTATCGCAAGAGAAAGATTTTCTTCGGGGACGGGAAACCCGAGTCGGTCATGAGCCTCATCGGCCCGAAGCACAAGGGAGAGAAGTTCCTCATCACCACCAGCGACTCGGCCGGCAAGGACGCAATCACCAGGCTCTTTGAAACGACGCAGTACGACTTTACGACCGGTGTCTTCGTCAAGTCGGTCCCTCATGACCTCACAGCCGTGGATCTCCACAAATACGATGTGATTGTCGTGTTCAACGCCGCAGACGTGAAGTCCCTCTACGCGAATTTCCCGGAGTTCAAGCAGGAGAACATCAAGTTCATCACCTACGGCAAGTCCGTCGTGAAGGCAATGGAGGACGCCGGACTGAAAATTGAGATTTCCGCCCCGGCTCCGGAGATTCCGTCGGTGTCAAAGGCTCTTGAAAACTACCTTATGAACGAGCATTAGAATATATGGATGCCGCTCCCCTCACTTTTTCCAAAGAGGAAAGGATCTGTGGCGAGAAAAGCGTTACCGCGCTTCTTGCCGGGGGACGCTACGGCACTGAGGGGGCATTCCGCTTCTGCCACCGCGCCGGGGAGGGGCACAGCCGCATCATGGTGTCCGTCCCCAAGAAGATGTTCAGGCGCGCGGTGAAGCGCAATCTCATGAAGCGCCGCATCCGCGAGGCCTACCGTCACCAGAAAGGCCTGCTCAAGGATACCCCGACCGACATCCTCTTCATCTACAGCAGCAGGGAACTCCTCCCCTACGCCGCCGTCTTCACCCAAATCGGAGCCATCCTCAACAAGATTTCATCCAGACACGCCCCACAAACTTCTATCAAGGAATAATTTTTCACACCTTACAAAGCAGTCTCCACAAAAGTATAAAGAAACAGCTGAGAGAGAGGGGACGAAGAAAAAGATGGAGTGCAAGGCGCACGGTGAAGATGAAAGCGCAGCAACCTAAGGGTTGTGAGCATTTCATCAAGACGGGCAACGCGGCAATCCGCTTTTTCTTCGCCCCCTCTCACACAAAAAATATCGGCGGGAAATTACATCCCGCCGATATTTTTTGTGGCGCGTTTTAGAGATTGGATTTGCACATATAGGAGAACGCCACAAAGCAAATAGTTTTCTGACTGCAAATGTCGGATATTCCGCTCTTCCGAAGGTTGTAAAATCCGTTGTTTTAACTGTTGTTTTACTGTTTTATGATGCCACAAGACGCAAAAATCACCAGCAACAATCCAGATCAGCCTTCCAAAGGCCAAGAACGACCCGATTCCGCTCACGGAACCGGATCATATCCGCTTCCGCCCCAAGGGTTGCACCGCAGCAGCCTCCGGACCGTCAGGACAAGCCCCTTGAACGGGCCGTATTTCCGGAACGCCTGCAAGGCGTACTCCGAGCAGGTCGGAGTGAAACGGCAGGACGGCGGTTTAAGCGGAGAAATGCAGACGCGATAGAACTTTATCAACATTATGAAAGGGAATATGGCGACCTTTCGCGCGACAGGCCGAATTCCCGCCCATGAAATCCTTTTTCCGGACATAATCTCCCTCATATTTCAGAATATATCATCCTCACTCGTCATCGTCGCCATAGACAGGGACAAAGTTGCCTTCATAATCCACATCTTCGCTGAACGGCGTGAACAGGCAGTCCATGAACACGGCGGCCTGCAACCTCGTAAGGCTCTCGTCCGGACGGTAGCCGCCAAGTCCCGACTCCTCCCAGAATCGCTCCGGATAGTTCATACTTGCCTGAGGATACCGTTCAGTGACTGGCCGCAGCAGTTCGGACAGCCCTTCCTGTGTCACCGGCCCGCGCAATCCCGAAAGTCTGGTCACGACCGAGTCCTGCACGAACCCGTCAAGATGCAGTTCCTCATAAAGCAGAGGGTCGCCGGTCCTGAACCATGTCTGGTTGGACCAGCCTACGTTTCTTCCGATTCCACGCAGGATGCCGGTGGCTCCGATGCGCTGCACGGCCGCAAAAAACTTGTCTGTTTTCGGAAGGTCAAGATATGGCATGATGTAACATCCCGAGTCGAGAAGCGTCCTCTGAATGTCGCGAATTGAGACATCGTCGATTTCGCATCCGTTATTCACGCAGAGGGCGGCCCACGCCCCCGCCGCCTGTCCGAGCTGCATCACGACGGGCTGAAGCCGCGTAGCGCCGTTTATGAGATTCGACACGGAAACGGATTTTTCCGCCACAAGGAGCCCCGGCACGTCTTCCGGGATGAGCGCCCCGGCCGGAACGTTGAACGACGGTACCGGGCTGAAATGAAGGTCCGGGAGATTGTCGTAGCCGGGGTTCCGCAGGTGGTGGTGGTCCACAGGATAGTCCCCCACTGCAATTCCTGTCCTATAGTAAGGATATTTGTATGTATATGGGGAAGCGACGGCATCCAGTGTGAGAAACGCCTTGCCGCATATCCGTCTCGATTCCCTATAATAAGGATAGAAAGGAAGGCCGTCGGCGGTAGGATATTCGTCGTCGGCTATTCCGAGACTGCGGAAGCCGAGTTCCGTCTGCATGAAATAGACGAAACCGAGCGAGAACAGCTTTGCGGCATTGAGGGCGGAGTCGCGCTGCGTCGGAGTCATATCGACAGTGTTCACATAGTAGTCGTTTCCGTCTATCGGCCAGTTAATCATGTAGTGCTTCCCGTCAGGCAAGGCTCCGTAGGCCAACATTTTCTCGGGCGGCCAGAGCGTGCGCCCGTGTCTCTCCGGGACATTCAGAGGATTCAGGCAGCAGTTCAGATAGGCAGCCCTGTCGTAGCCCTCCGGCTCCGGGATTGTCATATCCGCGTCTGGACCATAGTCCTTCAGAACGACCACATAGGTGAGGTCCTGGACGATGTCGTTGGCCTTCTCTGGAGCAAGAGCCTCGCCGGTCAGAGAGCGGGAATCCATCCCGACACGGTACTCCACCCCGCACATCTTCGCGACGTCCCCGAGCTCCGTGGCGTCAATCAGTATCTTTGCGCGGAATGCAGTCCTCTTTTCTCCAGACACGAGAACCCCTTCCCAAACTCCGTCCCTCCTCACGACACTCTCAAGCGAAGTTTCCCGAAGAAGCCGCACGCCCGTCCCGCAGCCCGCGACGATGTTCTCAAGCACCTCCTCGCCGACCTTGGGCTCAAAGTTTATGTTGCTGACCCACCCGCTCTTGAGCTTGTCGTAACCGCCGTAGCGTGCAGCAAGAGAGTCCGTGAACTCTCCGAAGATGCCCGAGCGCAGTCTGTAGTTTCCGTCGATGCAGCTCACCCCGGCGGAAGTCAGCATTCCTCCCAGCCATGGAGTTTCCTCAACCAGAAGCACATCCGCGCCGCTCCGGGCAGCCTGCACCGCCGCAGTAACTCCGGAAGCTCCCCCGCCGATTACGGCGACATCGGCCTCAATGACCTTCCCACCGCAGGAAACCATAGCGACAGCCGCTCCGAGACAAATCAAAATTCTCTTCATGTCAGTCAGTTAAAAGAAATTTACACCATGAAATCTTCAAAAAATAGTGCTCGACCGAGTCAACTCACTTCTCTCACATTTCCAGAAAACCAAAGTTAGCAAGAAAAATATGTCCAGCTGAACATTTCGGACAAAAAATGCAAAAATTTTTGGTCTTTTTCAAAAAGTGGCTTATCTTTGCAGTCCCAATTGAGGGAATTCGGGGTGTGGCGCAGTTGGCTAGCGCATCTGGTTTGGGACCAGAGGGTCCTGTGTTCGAGTCACAGTACCCCGACGCGGAAAAGGAGGCGATTTCTCGTCTCCTTTTCCGCGTCGGGGTACATGGCTAACCCCCAGTCGGCAGAGCCGACAGCCCCGAGGGGCACGCCGGCTTCACTGCGCTGCGCCGGGCGACTACGTTCCTCCGTTCCACTCCGTCTCTTCATCGCGGCGGCTCATGCCGCCCTGACGGGCAGACGAGAAATCGCCTCC
>ERZ808240.4592-NODE-4592-length-12043-cov-3.295045_pt1 | contig 12043 bp, 14 predicted proteins | sample MGYA00521084_ERZ808240 | MGnify/ENA primary metagenome ERZ808240 (study PRJEB31516, sample SAMN03275571) | gut metagenome | biome: mammalia-associated habitat; material: feces | host: Papio cynocephalus | place: Kenya | collected 2012-08-06 ... | reverse complement strand
CCGACTGGCATGTTGTCAATAAACGAATCCTTAATTGCAGAAAGGACTGAGTTTGACTGCATCTTACCTGCTAAAGTAAGAAGGCCATTCATAAATTTGTCTTTCATTATGTAATTCCCCTTTCGACAAGTAATTAGTTTATCCGTCGATGTAAGGGATTTCAACTTTTATCACACATTGTGGTACTTTATTTCTTGTTTTTACTACTGTTTTTCACTAATATGATACTTTTTACTTAAAAATTGTCATATTTTAATTCAATTAACCGTTTTCATTATTTCTTTCTTGTACTAGCTTGAATATTTTGTTTCTTTTTTATGTGAAAATTATGTGTAAAAAAGAGGAGAATATTTTCTCCTCCTTCTTTTATTCAAATAGTGCTGCACCATTCGTTTCTATAATATGTTTATACCAATAGAAAGACTTTTTACGGTATCTTTTAAAAGTTCCATTTCCTTCATCATCACAATCAACGTATACAAATCCGTATCTCTTACTCATTTGTTTTGTAGATTCTGATACCAAATCAATGCATGCCCAAGATGTATATCCAAGTAATTCAACACCATCTTCCACAATTGCTTCATACATTGCCTTCATATGTTCTTTATAATAGGCGATATGTGCATCATCATTTACCGTATAACTACCGTTGCCATCAGAAACAAGTTCTTCTTTTTCACCTAACCCATTTTCTACAATGAATAAAGGTTTTCTATAACGATCATATAAATCTACAAGTGAAATTCTTAATCCAATTGGATCTGACTGCCATCCCCATTCGCTTGCCGGCAAATATGGGTTCTTAATAGCAACCTGTGTATTTCCAGCCGTTGTTTGTAATCCTTCTGCATTTTTTGCCACGCAAGATGATGAGTAATAAGAGAAAGAAATAAAATCCACAGGATATTCTTTCATTACATGTAAGTCTTCTTCTGTCATCTGTATATGTAATCCATGGTTTTTAAATCTTGCCAATAAGTAAGCAGGATATTCACCAAAAACCTGTGTATCAGAGTAGCAATACGTAGCACGCATTCTTTGTTGAGCTTCAAGTTGATCTTCTGGTTTGCAAGAATATGGATAATATGTCAACTTTGTTAGCATGCAGCCAACTTTTGATTCAGGAAATTGTTCATGAATATATTTTGTTGCTAATGCAGAAGCTACAAATTGATGGTGCATAGATTGGAATATTACTTCTTCCCAGTTTTTTCCATTAAATCTATCTTTAATCAAACCACCTGTAGTATATGGATGACGTATCATAGAATCAACTTCATTAAACGTCAGCCAATATTTAACGTATTGCCCAAATCTATCAACGATTGTTTTTACAAAACGCATAAAGAAATCTATTGTTTGTCTACTATACCAACAATCATATTTCAAAGCCAAATTTAGTGGTGGTTCGTAATGTGAAATTGTTACTAATGGTTCAATATTATATTTTTTTAATTCTTTAAACACGTCTTCATAGAATTTCAAACCTTCTTCGTTTGGTGTAGCATCGTCACCATTTGGATAGATTCTTGACCAAGCAATAGACATTCTAAACGTCTTAAAGCCCATTTCTCCTAGCAATGCAATATCTTCTTTGTAATGATGATAGAAATCCGAACCATGTCTTTTTGGATAATGTTTCAAATCTTCAGGATGAGCCATAGCTTCTTCCACATCTTTCATCAAAACTTCGTTCTGCTTTGCATAATCTTGTACATCAACATCTAGATGACTTCGAGCACAGTCAGCAACGGACCAACCCTTGCCACCTTCGTTCCATCCACCTTCAAATTGATTTGCTGCAGTAGCTCCACCCCATAAAAAATCTTTAGGAAATTCTTTTTCAATCATATTTATACCCTCTCTTGTTTACATTATAAGTCATTTCATTCGAAACAAAGTGACTATTTATCTCCTCAACTTTTAGATAGAATAAAAAAAAGATACTGAATACAGTACCTTTCTTATCTTGTTATGATTGATTAAGCCTTGTTAGCAGAACCAAATGCTTCGCAGAGTTCTACAACCTTCTTTGTAACAGCTTCTGTACCTGGCTTCAAAAGCTTACGTGGGTCATAGCCCTTGCCTTCTTTATCCTTACCAGCTTCGATATAAGCACGTGTAGCTGCAGCAAATTCAAGCTGAAGTTCTGTGTTGATGTTAACCTTAGATACACCAAGTGTAACAGCCTTATGAACCTGTTCAAATGGAATACCAGAACCACCATGAAGAACTAATGGCTTACCTTCAACAGCTGTATCAATTTCCTGAAGTCTATCAAAGTTTAGACCCTTCCAATCAGCTGGGTAAACACCATGAATGTTACCAATACCAGCAGCCAAGAAATCAACGCCTAAAGCTGCAATTTCAGCACATTCCTTTGGATCAGCAAGTTCACCATTAGATGTAACGCCATCTTCAGTACCACCGATACCACCAACTTCACATTCAACAGAAATACCCTTTGAATGAGCTAAAGAGATAATATCCTTAGACTTAGCAACGTTTTCATCAAAATCATAATGAGAACCATCGAACATAACGGATGTAAATCCAACTTCGATACATGCCTTAGCACCTTCATATGTACCATGATCCAAATGCAAAGCAACTGGAACTGTGATACCCATAGATTCGTAAAGATCACGAACCATGTCAGCTACTACTTTAAATCCACCCATGTACTTACCAGCACCTTCAGATACCTGTAAGATTGTTGGAGACTTTGCTTCCTGTACACCTGCGAGTACAGCCTTTGTCCATTCTAAGTTGTTGATGTTGAAGGCTGGAATAGCATAATGCCCTTCATGAGCCTTTTCAACCATTTCTTTTGCAGAAACTAATGCCATAATATTTATGATTCCTCCTATATTTTGGTACTTATATTTTAGTCTTGAATAACTCTTCTGACAAGCTTTTACATGTGATTCATTTCACTTTATTACATTTTTTACACAATTGCATAGAAATAATACATCACATTTCCATCTTCATCGAGTGCTTCCATGTAATATAAAGTAGCTTCATCCACATCGATGGATATATCCCCAATGACATTTACATTCTTCTTTTCTTTATTTTTTGTTAATGAATCAAAATTCTCCGAAATATATTTTTGACCTGCACGCATCATTTCATCCTGATTTGTATATGTCTCTGATTTGTACAATGTACTGCCTAAATATGAATCAACATCTTTCCAATCCCCAGTTTCACCAGCTGACTCCGCATCCGAATCTGTCATTTTTCCTAATGCTTTCGTATAAGTCTTTGTAGCTATTGTCATAAAGGAAGTTGGATCTTTTTGTTTTACAGTAACACTATATGCAACATCCGCAGCATTTCCATTTTTATCATATGCTTTAATTCTCACACTATACGAACCAGGCTTTTCTGTATCTACATCACTTTCAATCACATACCAACCATTTTCATAATATGGTGCAGTCTTGTTATTTTTTTCAGGCTCGCTTTCTACATATTGCAATTCTCCATCCACAGGATCTATAACAGATGTTATATTCTCTTTTGCATCAAATACGTCGCCTTCTGTAATTGTCAATTTCGAATTTGCTAATGTAATCGTAGGAGATTGTGTATCATGCACAGTGACATTGAGAGAAAATTCTCTACTAACAACTTGTTGATAACTATCTTTCATCGTTACTGTATAAAGTATTTTTTGTGTCCCAACTTTTGTCAGATCGATTTTTTCAGGATTACAAGTCACATCTCCATAATGCGTATCCACTAATTTCATTGCATCTTGTTCACCAATACCATATTCAAATAACGTCGGATCAATAACATTTCCATCTTCATCTTTTTCATCTTCCACAAATGTTACTTTTAATTGATCATACATTTTGTCATATGCTTTTTTCTTTGCTTCTTGTTCTTTTTGATACGCATCATAAAAGTAGAATGCGCCAATCCCAACTATCAATATAACAATAACGATTCCTACAATGATCCACGTCTTCTTATTACTTTTCTTAGGAGAATCTTCTTTAATTTCTAGTTTCTTTGTATCTGTTTTTTCAACGCCAATATGATATTCTTCCTTCTCCGAAATACTAGGATCATCTGCTTCTATCGGTGTCATATGTACTTCATTTTCAACTGGCTTATCAAGAGTATCTTCCTCTTCTTCTCTATGCCACACAACATTTTCAACAACTGGCAACTCTTCTGTGTGCTCTACTGGCTTTTTTTCTTTTTCTTCCATATAGCACCTCCTCTTATTCTATATATTATCAAAAACAAACGTGCAAAAAAAGGAAGCTACATTACGTAACTCCCCTCGACATTAATTATCAAATGCATCATCACCTGTAGGCAAATCCAAACCACTCTTATCAAGATCTTCAAGTTCCTCATCGTCTACCGCAATATCACTTGTGTCTATATGAACTTCATCGAACTTTCTACGATTTCTCAAATCCCACTTATTGCCTTCTAATGATGCAAATCTAGAATCTAACATCAATTCAGAATAAAACTGACTTTTTTTCTTTTTTAACTTTTCTTCTGGAATATTCATTTCTTTGCTTACATCTGTCCAAAGTTTTAAAAATTCAATTTCCTTTTTTCTTTTAGACAAACACTGATAAGCAACATCTGTCATATTTTTTGATACGCTCATTTATACTCTCCCTATCTATTGTAAACGCTATCGTAAACAATATTTTTGCGTTGCGCAGAGTATGTTACATTGCCTCAACAATAAAGTCAAGCAACAAATATTCAAACATTGTCATATGTCTAACTCATCAAAGCATATTTTCCATACTTTTTGTAATTTTTTTCACAAACTATCACACATCTAATTTACGAATAATATTCCATCACCCATAATAGTTTTTGATGCAAAACTTCCTCATTACCAGAAAAAACGCCATACTCTACGCTCCATTCTCTATCTTGCATAGAAATATTGTATGTCTTTGTTTTCATCTCCATGTCACCATACGGGCTTTTCACAGTCGAATGTCCCCATTTTCCATTATTTAATATCGTTGTAGATGAAATATCACATTTTCTTTCTAAACGCACTGTTTCTGAAGTAAATGTTACAAAATGGAATGCATTTTCTTTATTTTCTTTATATTTCAACTGATTTTTGTCTAAAATTGCATTTCCTTCAGCAATCACATTTTCTTTGTTTTCTAAAAAATCATATTGTGTTAATTTCAATTTCACTTTCATTCTATAACCTCAGGAAAAAACACTTTATTATCATCTTTTTCTGGCCCATGTATCAAAGAATAAACAATATTTGAAGCATTGGACATTTCAAGTTTTCTTCCATCTTTCATAAGCACCCAAATATTATTATCCCCTTGTGCAGAATATGGTACATATGGAGATTGTGCAACTTCATCTCTCGCCCAATAATAGCGTAAATCAAAGCCATTTTCTTTTAATTGATTCCGTATTTTTTTGTTTTCCTTTGATAACGAATCTTGATATGTAAAGAGTTTTCTATCTCGTATTCTTATAGCTAGATCTGAAATAATTGGATCCGGATGTTTTGTCAACATTGCAAATCCATATTCACATGTACTTTCATCTAAAGAAAAATAATCACTCAAAGAAATCTTTTTCCCCGCAATTATTGGGTAAAACAAAGGAATGACATGCTCATCAACATCTTTCAATCCCAAATCCTTCATTCTCTTAAATAGCATATGTAGAATTGCTTCATAACTACGTGCGACTGGGTGATAGTATACTTGCCAATACATGTGATAGCGCGCCATAATGTAGTTTTCTACCGCATATACACCACTTTCCTTGATAACAAGTTGCTTGCCATCATACACGCGCATCGTTCTTAAGATTCTTTCCAAATCGTATTCTCCATACTTGGTACCTGTAAAATATGCATCTCTTAATAAATAATCAAATCGATCTGCATCCAATTGTGATGAAATCAATTGAGAAAGCAATGGATTCATACACTCATGGCTGATCACATCTGCTACATCTTTACTCAGACCAGTACAACAATTTTCCAATATGCGTGTAATTTCTGTATTCTCTTCAATAATTCGACATGTAAAAGTTTCATGAGAACTCTTTGTCACACCTTCAAAAGCGTGAGAGTATGGTCCATGACCAATATCATGTAAAAGACCAGCTAGCATAACAGTCACTTTTTCTTTTTCCGTTAGAGCTTTTTCGATATCTGGTACTTCGCAAACCATTCTTCTCACTAGTTCATATACGCCTAAAGAATGTCCAAAACGAGAATGCTCTGCACAATGATACACAATATACGCACCACCCAATTGTCGTATTCTACGCAGTCTTTGGAACCAACTCGAATTAATAATGTCCCATACAACTTGTAAATTTACATGAATATATCCATGTATCGGATCGCGCAGCACCTTTTCTTCTGAGGTTTTTTCAAACATATTATTTTTCCTCTAACAGCACTACCGCAAAAGCTTGTACACCTTCTTCTCTACCAACAAATCCCATTTTTTCACCACGTGTAGCTTTTACACTAATTTGATCTATTGAACAATGCAAAGCTTCCGCAAAATTTGCTCTCATCTGTTGAATATATGGTGCCATTTTTGGCTTTTCAATCATAATCAATGAATCCACATTTCCAATTTTATATCCATGTGCATCCATCATACGTGAAACTTCTTTTAAAATGATTTGTGAATTTACACCTTTCCATTTCTCATCCGTATCTGGAAACCATTTTCCTAAATCCCCTAAAGCTAGAGCACCTAAAATTGCTTCTGCAACCGCATGTGTCAGCGCATCCGCATCAGAATGCCCTACTAAACCTTTTGTATGTGGTATTTCTACACCACCTAAAACTAACTTTCTTCCTTCAGCAAGTTGATGAATATCTGTACTTTGTCCAATTCTCATAATTTTATATCTCCACTATGATTATCATTTTACAGTATAATAATGATATGCTAATAAAAATTCCTGAATATGTTGCAACATTAATGAAAAAATTGAATGAAAATGGATACGAATGCTTTGTTGTAGGTGGTGCTATTCGTTCAATTTTGTTAAATATGCCTGTAAATGACTATGATCTAACAACAAATGCTCTACCAGAAGAAACAAAAAGCGTATTTCAATCGTACCATACGATTGATACTGGTCTTCAACACGGCACTGTTACAATCATTTCCAATCATATTCCTGTTGAAATAACAACCTATCGAAAAGATGCAGAATACAAAGATCATCGTCATCCAGACGAAGTTATTTTCACAACAACGCTCCAAGATGATTGTGCACGCAGAGACTTTACGATCAATGCTTTTTGTTATTCGCAAAATACTGGCATCTTAGACTTCTTTGACGGAAAACAAGACTTAGACAACAAAATCATTCGTTGTATTGGGAATCCTAAACAACGCTTTGAAGAAGATGCATTGCGTATTCTTCGTGCAATACGTTTTGCTTCTCAATTAAATTTTTCGATTGAATACCACACATCAGAAGCAATACTCGCTAAGAAAGACACACTTTCTTATGTTTCTATGGAACGCATTCAAGAAGAATTTACAAAATTTTTAAAAGGTCCAGGCTTTTTGCCATTGTTTTACCCATATCGTAAAGTATTTGCTGTATTTCTAAAAGAGTTAAATAACATTAAAGAAGATTGGGACGTTTTACTGCAGCAGCTCGCTGTTTCTAATGAAGATGTCTATGTTCGTCTAGCAATTATCTTGTCTTGTCCCGCTTTTTACGATCCAAAAAGTGTTTTAAAACAATTAAAATATGCAAATAAAGAAATCAACACAGTCATGCAAATGATAGATCATAGAAAGGCACCAATTTCCACAAGAGTTGAAATTCGACATTTATTAAATTCATTGACGATTTCTTTTGAGACATATCTACAATATAGAGAAGCTATGGATCGAAAAAAATATCCTGCGAGTTATGCTTTGTATCATTCTATTATTACGAATAAAGATTGTTATTCACTTTCACAATTATCACTCAATGGAAAAGACATGTTAGCCTTAGGCTATACTGGTAAAGCAATTTCTGAAAATCTACAGTATTTGTTAAATAGTGTCATTGAAGATAAAGTAGCAAATAACAAAGAAGAACTTATCGCATATCTTAAAAAAGCTGCCTCGTAAAGCAGCTTTTTTATATAACTAGTTGATAGGCATATCGTGGTGAACCATCTTCAACATAGATAATACCCACTTTCACAAACCCGTTTTTTCCCAATAGATGCTGCATAGAAATATTCTTTTCATGCGTGTCTACACGAATATTATGCACATTCTTTTCTTTGCAAATGTCTTTGGCTTTCTCAATAAAATGTGAAGCAATGTTTTTTCCCTTATATGCATTTTCCACACACGTTCTATGTATGACAACATAAGATGAATCATTGAGCCATTTTCCTTCTATATACGCATAATTTGGATCTTGATATACATCAATAAAAGAATATCCGACAACTTGCCTTTCATCTTGTATGATCCAAGCACCACATTTATCTATGTCCCCTTCTACATCTTCTGCATTTGGGTACCCATTTTCATTTTGCCATTGCGGAATATCATGTACTTTAAAATATTGCTTAGCTTCATCCATAATTTTCACAATTGCATCTATATTTTCTTCTTTTGCACGACAAATTTTCATACTATTAAAAAAGCAGGAAAACCTGCTTTCTCCTTTTTAAAGTTTCTTAAATTGGTCTACATCAAGAACGAAGATCGTAGCCCCACCTACCTGCACTTCAACAGGGAAAGAAGCATAGCGACCAATATCATAACTAGCTGTAGATGGAACGATTTCCGTACGTCTTTTAGCTTCTGAGCCAATAACATCAATACACTTATCTACCAAGTCATCATCTGTACCAACAATGAGAGTTGTATTTCCTGCTCTCAAGAATCCACCTGTAGTTGAAAGACGTGTCATATAGAAATTATTCTTTGTCAAAGCTGATGTAACGGCAGAAGCATCATCGTTAGAAACAATTGCTAATACTAGTTTCATATAGTAACCTCCAAATCTATTATTATATTACCACAAAACTTTAAACATTAAATCTGAAGAATACAACATCTCCATCTTGCATAACATATTCTTTGCCTTCAACACGAAGTTTTCCAGCTTCTTTCAATGCTTTTTCACTGCCATATTTCATAAAATCTTCATAACTATATACTTCTGCACGAATGAAGCCCTTTTCAAAATCTGTGTGAATTACGCCCGCACACTGAGGAGCTTTCATACCTTCATGGAATGTCCAAGCGCGACATTCTGGTTCACCAACTGTAAAAAATGTACGTAAACCAAGTAAATGATATGCAGCTTGGATAATTTGATCCAAACCAGATTCTTTTATGCCTAAATCATCTAAAAATGCTTGCTTTTCTTCTTTATCTAATCCAGATAGTTCTTCTTCCATCTTTGCACAGATTGCAATGACTTCACTTCCTTCACTTTCAGCCAATTTTTTAACAGATTGATAATATGGATTGCTTTCTGGATCATTGATATCTTCATCTGACATATTAGCAACATAAATAACTGGCTTAGCAGTAAGTAAACCATAATTCTTCATGATTTCCAAATCATTTTCATCTAGATCTAATAGTCTTACTGCCTTTCCTTCAAGAAGTTGATTTTTGAACTTTGTCAAAGTATCCATTTCTTTCATTGCTTCTTTATCTTTTGTTTGTGCCTTCTTTGCAATTCTACCAATTCTATTTTCAACAGAATCTAAATCTGCAATAGCTAACTCCAGATTGATTTCTTCAATATCTCTCACTGGATCAACAGACCCTTCTACATGTTCAATGTTTGCATCATCAAAGCATCTAACAACATGAATAATTGCATCTGTTTGTCGAATATTTCCTAAAAATTGGTTACCAAGACCTTCTCCCTTTGAAGCACCCTTGACCAGTCCAGCAATATCTGTGAACTCAAATGTTGTATAAATTGTTTTCTTTGGATGAAAAGCATTTACAAAATCATCCATGCGATAATCTGGTACTTCTACAACGCCAACATTAGGCGCAATAGTTGCGAATGGATAATTTTCAGCCAATACTTGGCTATTTGTAATTGCGTTAAATAACGTAGATTTCCCTACATTAGGCAATCCTACGATTCCTGCTGTTAATGACATTTAAATATACTTCCCTTCTTTTATTCTTGTGGAGCTTTTTCCACAACCTTTTTCATTTTACGCTCAAATTCATGTCTAGGGAACATAATCACATTCCCACAACCCATGCATTTTATTTTTATATCTGCGCCAACACGTATAATTTTCCAATATTTGCTTTTATGACATGGATGTTCTTTCTTCATTTCGACAATATCATTCAAGCCATACTCACTCACCATAATTCACTCCTCTTTCATATGCCATAATCGTATTTTTCAATAGCATCGTAATTGTCATAGGTCCAACCCCTTTAGGTACTGGTGTAATTGCTTTGCAAACATCTTTGACACGTTCAAAGTCCACATCACCGCATAAGTTCCCGTTTTCGAGACGATTGACGCCAACATCTATGACATATGCATCTTTCTTAATATATGTTTCATCAAATAAATTTGCTTTACCAACTGCAGCAATAAGAATATCTGCTTGTTTAGTCATATCTCGTAAATTTTTTGTGTGTGAGTGGCAAATCGTCACGGTTGCGTTCGCATTTTGCAGCAAACGCGCGACTGGTGTTCCTACAAGCTTACTTCTTCCAACAACAACCGCATGCTTTCCATTGGGATCACAATTCATACGCTTCAACAATTCCATTATGCCACTTGGTGTACATGGCGTAAAACAAGGTTGTCCAAGAAATAATCGTCCAAAATTCGACGGAGTTAATCCATCTACATCCTTTTCTGGAATAATATTTGCAATTGCTGCATCTTCAGAAAGTCCATTTGGTAAAGGCAATTGTAAAAGTATGCCATCCACGTGTGGATTCATAGATAATTCTTTTAATTTTTCATTTAAAGTATCTTGCTTTACTGAAGCATCCATGACAACTTCCAAACTATCCATGCCAATGCTAGCACACGCTTTTTGTTTTCCTTTCACATAAGAAATAGATGCTGGATTATCTCCAACTAGAACAACAGCTAAGCAAGGCATGCGCATCCCATTATTCCGAAAAAATTGCAGTTTCAAGCGCATCTCCTCGCGTATTTCTTTAGAAAGTTCACTTCCGTAAATAATCGTAGCCATAGAGACCTCCTAATGACGTATATCCACATCACTATCTAATATAATCGTGACAGGACCATCATTCAACAATTCAACCTTCATATCAGCCCCAAAGATACCTTCTTCAACACAAAATCCATCTTTTCTAAGACAATCATTAAAATAAAGATATAAAGGTTTAGCAATATCAGGTTTCCCTGCATGAGAAAACGAAGGACGATTTCCTTTATGACAATCAGCATATAAAGTAAATTGAGAAATTGATAAAATAGAACCATTCACTTGATGTAGATCAAGATTCATCTTATCCTCTTCATCCGTAAAAATTCTCAATTTTGCTATTTTATTAGCCATCTTTTCTACAATTTCCCTTGTGTCTTCATTTTGAATACCCACAAGAATCATGTATCCCTGATCAATTTTCCCGTGTACCTTTCCGTCAATTGTGACAGATGCATATTTTACTCTTTGTACTATCAATTTCATGTCATAAATTTTATAACAATTTGTTCACAAATGTGACAGAAAAGTGAAACTTAGTCACTGTAACCGCTTACAATATGGGAAATGCATGTGAAAATCACATATAGATTTGAGAAAAACTTAATAATTTGTTAACATTTTAGTATGCAAAAAAATATGAAAGTAAAAAAGACATTTAGATTCATCTTGCCAATGTTAGCGGCGGGAGCAATTATGGCTGCTTCAGTCAATACTTCTGTTAAGGCAGATGATCCAGTAAAAGGGAGTCTTCCTGTTTACAATATAGATTTGGGTGATTCTAATATTGCTTCAACATTAAAGAGTGACGTTATTACAGATCGTTGCAAAATC
>ERZ808240.4591-NODE-4591-length-12046-cov-5.325161_pt1 | contig 12046 bp, 5 predicted proteins | sample MGYA00521084_ERZ808240 | MGnify/ENA primary metagenome ERZ808240 (study PRJEB31516, sample SAMN03275571) | gut metagenome | biome: mammalia-associated habitat; material: feces | host: Papio cynocephalus | place: Kenya | collected 2012-08-06 ... | reverse complement strand
GCGCTCGTGGGCGGGAACGGCTGCGGCAAGTCGACGTTGCTGCAACTCGCGGCGGGTCTCCAGAAGCCGCAGCGCGGCCGTGTGCGCAACGTGCTCGCGGCGTCTCAGGCGCTTCTTCCCCAGGGGCCCAAGGCTGTCCTCGCGTGCGAGACCGTGCGCGACGAGCTCGCCGAGTGGTCCGCCGGTGCCGGCTACGGCGCCTCCGAGGTCGAAGTCGCGCTTGCCGAGCTTGGCCTTGCCGACGCGGCCGATCGCCACCCCTACGACCTCTCCGGTGGCCAGCAGCAGCTCCTTGCCCTGCAAAAGCTCCTCTTGACCGCGCCTGACCTGCTGCTTCTTGACGAGCCGACCAAAGGACTCGATGATGCTGCCCGCGCCTGGGTCGTTCGCGCGATCGGGGCCGCCCGGGACCGTGGGGCCACGGTCCTCGTCGCGACGCACGACATGGCGTTCGTCGCCGCGGTGGCCGATCGCGTGTCGCTCATGTTCGACGGCGGCGTGACCTGCACGGAGCCCACGGCGGAGTTCTTCGCCTCTTCGTGGCTCTACAGGCCGTAGGGGAGGGAAAAGTGAAGACTCCAGACGCGCAAAACAGCTCGCAGAACCGTCATTTTCGGACATCCGCGGGCCCTCGTATGTCCGAAAATGACAACCTCGCGGGCTCCCAGAGCCCAAAAACCCGCGTCCTCGCCCTCCTGGAGGCTCCGGCGCTCGTGGCCGTCCCCGTCGTGATGGTCGTCACGGCTGCGGCGGGCCTCGACGCGACCGCCGGCCTCACGCTGCTCGTCGCCGTTCTCGCGATCGGCCTCCTCTTTGCGAGCTTCGAGGCGAGCCGCCCCGCGCTGCGCCAGCTCATGCCCACGGCCGTCCTCGCCGCGACGGCCGCCGCGGGCCGCGTGCTCTTTGCGCCGATTCCCGACGTCAAGCCCGTGAGCGCGATCGCCATCATCGCCGGGGCGACCCTGGGCCGTCGCAGCGGCTTCGTCGTGGGGGCCGTCGCCGCCCTCGTGTCGAACTTCTTCTTTGGGCAGGGGAGCTGGACCCCGTGGCAGATGTACGCCTGGGGCCTCGTGGGCTACCTCGGCGGCGTGCTCGCCGACCATGGCATCCTCGAGCGGCGCGGCGTGCTCTATGTGTGGGGGTTCGTGAGCGCGCTCATGTACGGCGCGATTCTCAACGGGTATTACGTGCTCGGCTTCGTCAGGCCGCTGACCTGGCCTTCTATCGTTGCAGCTTATGCGGCCGGCGCTCCGCTCGATATCGTTCACGGCATCGCGACCGCCGGTTTTCTCGCCGCGATCCGGCTTCCTTGGGGCCGAGCCATCCGCCGCGTCGTCGCGAAATACGACCTCTAACAACCATGCACACCCGGAACGGGTACGCGATTGCCGGGCCCTATCCGCGGAAAACCACCGATTAAAACCGCGGAAAACTACCGATTAAAATCGCGGAAAATTAACTAGTAAAACCGCGGAAAACTACCTAGTAAATAAGCGGAAAATTCACTACCATGTCAATATAGGCCGTTTGAACTGCATAAATACAGAGAAGGATAACGTACATGCTGACCCCTGACGGATATAAACCTCGGCTCGTCGATCGCCAAATCACAAGGGCTCTGGGCGTTTTTGGTGCCGTCTGCGTCGAGGGTCCCAAATGGTGCGGCAAAACGTGGACCCTCATGAACCAGGCCCAAAGCGCGATTTTTCTCGGTGATCCTTCCGGCAATTTTCAGAACCGCCGCCTGGCTCAAATGGATCCGTCGCTCGTGCTCCCCGGGGAAACCCCGCGCCTTATCGACGAATGGCAGGAAGTCCCGCCGATTTGGGATGCCGTCCGTTATGCCGTCGACAAGGAGGGCGAGAAAGGGCGCTACCTTTTGAGCGGTTCATCGACCCCGCAGTACAAGGGCGTTATGCATAGCGGGACCGGACGAATTGCAACGATTCACATGTCCCCCATGTCGCTCTACGAGTCCGGCGATTCTGCGGGCGCTGTGTCGCTCAAGAGCCTCTTTGAAGCCGGCCTCGAGGCAAGCCAGACGGGAGAGGTGCAGATCAGTCACCTATGCAGGTTGATTATCCGTGGCGGGTGGCCCGGCAATATCGACGCCCCGGCGGGCGACGAAGGCTTGGTCCCGGCGTCCTATGTCGAGCAGGTGTGCAACCAAGATATAAACCGAATCGACGATAAGACCAGGAGCACAGAAAAGATGACCCTGCTCATGCGCTCCCTGGCGCGGAACGAGTCGACGCTGGCGAGCGTCTCGACCTTGCGCAGGGACATGCTTCAATTCGATGACGATACGCTGTCGCCGGATACGGTTGCCGATTATCTTGACGTGCTTTACAGGCTGTTTGCCATCTATGACCAGCCTGCATTCAATCCGAATATGCGCTCCTCGGTGCGCGTGGGAAAGAAGCCCAAGCGGCACCTCGCGGACCCTTCCTTGGCGGCCGCCGCGCTCGGCGCAACGGAGACGAGCTTGATAAACGATCTGAATACGCTCGGCTTCTTATTTGAAAGTTTATGCGAGCGCGACCTTATGGTCTACGCTCGGGCAAACGGTGGGAAACTCTTCCACTACCGCGATGGGCGGAATCGCGAAATCGACGCAGTCGTCGAGATGCCGGGCGGCGAATGGGGTGCGTTCGAAATAAAACTTGGAGCCAATCAGATCGATTCTGCGGCCGAATCGCTTCTTGCGCTCAAGGAGGACATGGAAAGCGATCCGCATGCGAAGCCGCCATGCATTCTCGTGGTCATATGCGGGCTTACGAGCTTTGCGTATACCAGGCCGGACGGCGTTATGGTCGTGCCGATCACGGCGCTCCGTGAGTAACGGGCGACCTTCAACATGGGCTCCTCAGCTTGAGGGCGTACCCTCGCCGTATTTTTGGGCCTCTATGGGAGGCCCCTCAAATCGCCGTTGCGGCCCCTCCCATAAACCCTCAGCGAACCCTCAACCTTTCAGGTATAAAAGCGCAGGTCAATGGTATCCTATTAGCGTTTGTACGTTGGATTATGCTGCCTAAATGCTCCCCGGGGGTCGGAAGAGCGCTCAGGGAGCCGAGGCCAGGAGGGGAGGGCCGCCCGCGCGGGCGCGAAGAAGAAGCGGATGTTTGGCAAGGGGACACATAACGAGCGCGACCACAAGTCTGCTGCCGAGTACCGCCAGACGGCCGACGAGCACGTCCAGACCCTCAAGGACTTCTGGAAGGAATTCCTGGTGAGCGGCCTCTTCGTCCTCGCGGCCCTCGTGATCATCCTTGCCTGCCTCGCTTGGTTCGCCGCGAACAACAAGGTGAATGCGACCGGCTCCTCCATCAGCGCGAAGGGTTCGCGCTACACCATCACGGCCGCTGGCGACGGCGCGGCCGGCTCCCACGTGGGCTACTACGAGCGCGATGAGCGCACCGCAGACGAGAAGGAAAAGCTCGAAGGCCTCGACCTCTCGGACTCTATGACCGTGACGTCCGATTCGAACCTCAACAACAACACCGCCGGCTCGATCTACCCCGGCGCCCGCGGCTGCATCACCTTGACCGTGACGCCCGTCGCGACCGACCTCAACGGCGTGACCATAAGCCTCTCGCGCATCCTGAAGACCACCGCGCAAGGAACCGTTGCGGATCTTGCGGACGGCACTTCTCAGACCTTGACCGCCGACCAGCAGAACCTCATCGCGCTCGCGAAGGGCCACGTGCTTTTCTTCGAGTCGTGCGACAACGGCTATTATTCCAATCGCATCACGGACAGCTCGATCAGCATCCCCAAGGAGCGCTTCTGCGCGGCCGGCTCCACACAGACCACTGAACCCGTCACGGTGAACATCTACTGGGTCTGGCCCGAGTACCTGCAGAACTTCGTGCTTCTCAAGAACGCCAACTACTACAAGAACCTCTTTGCTGAGCAGTACGGCGACTACACGAGCCTGCAGTCTTACGTGAACGACCACAAGACGTCGTTCTATTACGGCACCTCAGATGGCACCTCGGACGGTACCGCCGCGGCGGCCGCCCCCAATCTTTCGCCGGCCATGTCCTCCGCGGACATCGCCACCTGCTCCGCCCTCTACAACAACGCCGACGAATACCTCGGCAACAACATCGCCTACTTCCAGCTCAGAATCACCTCAAGGGAGGGCGCGCAGTGACCGACGCGCAGACTCGCATAGAAGATATGAAGGAATGGGTCCACGAGCACCGCAGGGAGATCCTGTGCGTCGTGGCGGGCATCGCCGCGGCGATCCTGATCATCGGCCTCACGCTCACGTGGTTCGTGAGCGACAGGGGCCACTCGACCGTGGGCAAGGTCCAGGCCCCCGCGACCCTCAAGATCCTGGGCCCCAACGAGACGGCAACCGAGCAGATCGACCTCACCTACGACGCCGATAAGGATACGACTGCCGAGGATGGAACCGTGACCCGCAAACGCGCCTTCTGCGTGAAGAGCGGCGGCGAATCCTTCGAGCTGCAGGTGGCGAATACTACCAACATTGATGGACTCACCATTAAGGTCTATCGCGTGGGGAACACGAGCGCCTCGACCGCGGATGCCGATGTTGCGGGCCTCGATGGCCTCAACCAGCCCTATGCGTGGAAGAAGGGCAGCGAGGTCACGGGCTTCACGTTCATCAATTCCGGAGATGCCACGAATACCTATGCGAAGGAGCCCACAGCTCCTGACCCGACGTTCGAAAACTACACCACGAACGTTCAGAAGAACGCGCGGCCGCTCTACCGCTACAAGGCCTTTAGCCAGAACGACCTCGACAAAGGCGCTGACGGCAAGCCCGCCGATGCCACGAACTTCATCATCGAGTGCACCTGGAACAAAGACAGCGCAAAGAACATGAAGGAATCCGATGTGGTCTACCTCATAGCCCGCAATATCCAGGCTTCGAGAGCGGGGGAGTGAGACAGTGTTCAAGAAGCGCAACAAAGAAGCTCATATGGCTCCTGCGCCTAAGTCCGCCGATCCCAAGCGCTCAAAGGTCAAATGGGGCATTGCCATCCTCGCGTGCGTGGTCGCACTGGTCGCCGGCGCACGCCTGACTTACACCGCCTTTACCGCCTCCGACTTCCTCAAGGCAGTTGCGGTCACGGGTACGTCGCAGAGCCTCTTTGCGTCCGATGCGCTTTCGCCGTACAGCGCAGACCCGGGTGATTCTCCCGTGCTGCGCTCGATGGTCGTGGATACGAGCGGGGATAAATGTTCCTTTACCTTCAAGATTTACAACTGTCTGCTCGATGACCCCAACGTATTCAATGACAAAGAAGTGAGTTATAACCTGAGCGTAGTTGCTACCGGAGCAGGCGATAGCCAGTGGAGCATCGACTCGCAGGGCGAGTACGATTTCCCTAGTACGAGCGGAGTTATCAAGACTTATACGATTTCGTTCGATAAGTCGCTGGTAGATAAGGTTTCGTTCAAGATCGTCGCACAGGTCAATAAAAGCAAAAGCCCCGGCACGTCACTCTACTGCCTGGCTGCCCGCGTCGCGCCCGTCCAGCGCTCGGACGTGCAGACGGATTCCGTGCGTGGCTCTTGGGTCGATACGGGCGACGCCTCCGATTACGATGCGTATAACTATCGCGTGACCGCTACCGGTAAGCAGCAGCAGGTTCTCTTGACCTGGGGAGAGGGTGTCGAGCTCGATGCCCACTTTGAGGCGAACCACCATGAGGCGGGGGATTCAGTCGACCGGAATGCCCGCCGTGCGATCTTTACGATGGACCCCGGCTCCGAGATCGTGAACTTCTATCGAGCCGACGACTCAGCCCCTTCGAGCTGGGACGAAATTGGCGTCAACGCCGTTGCGTATACCGGCGGTAACTAACGACACGACCGGTCCGTTAAGGACTTTATATAGCAGAACGAGGTTTACCAGATGAAATCGGCAAAGCGCATACTCGCCGCGTTCTTGACCGCAACTATGGCTTTCCAGTCGATCGCGCCTTCGACTCAAGCGTTGGCGCTCGAGCTCGACGCGATCTCGCCCATTGTGGCGAGCCGGTCAGACGACGCCGATGGCCAGGCCGTGGTTAGCGCATCGATGGGCTCGCAGGACGACTCTGCCGAGTCCAATGCGGATGCTAGCGTCGGCATGGAGGACTCCGAGCCTTCGGGCGAAACCGGTGGCTCTCAGGATGATGTGTCATCTTCAGAACCTGAGGCTGATGCCAATGCCGACGTCTCCGACGGCGCTACGGATGCCCCTCAGGACCAGGTGAGCGAAGAGACCGATAAAACCTCCGAGCAGGCAGATCAGAGCGCTTCTGTTCAGGCGGCGGCGACTCCAACGATTACCACGGCTGAGCAGCTCAAGGCCGCAATTATGAACGATGGTGGAACCAGCCACGGCACTGTAACCGTAGAGGGCGATAAGGTTACTGCAGTCTCCTGCAACGATGCGTCGGCACTTATCCTCATTTCCAACGCTGACCCGCAAATCTATCAGGACGCGACAATAACCAAGGGCGGCATTACTGGTGGAGGCCTCGATTTAAGTTCGGCGATTGACGGCTATGACTTCCTGGGTTTTGGTAGCAGCGCCTATCCGTTCAAGGGCTCCCTCAATTTGGATGACGTGCCGATTTCGGTCGCTCGCACGCTTTACAACGCTATTGAGCTGAGCGATGCCAATTGCAACATAGCCGCGACCTGGAAAGGAACGGGTTCTGATCCGATTGTGGCCGGCGAGGTCACGGGTAACGGCAAGACGCTCAACGCGACCGTGAAGATTGATGATCCTGTAAATTCGGAGGGCGTCAAAGAAGATACTGCCGGCATCACGGGCTCGCTCTTGGGGTCGGTCAAAGGAAACCTTTCGCTTGAGGTGTCCTACAGCTTCTCCGGCACGCGCAAGGGGATTAGCATCAAAGAGACTTTAGCGAATGCCAATGCGGGTCTCTTGGTGAACACCCTCGAATCCGACACGCTTACGCTCAAGAGTTTGTCCGGCATTGATGGCGCAAAGGGCACGCCGACCATCTCCGCAACGGGGGAGGGCGGCTGCGCCGGTGGCTTGATCGGCGCGGTGAACGAGGGCGCTTCGGTCGTGGTCGAGAGCCCGATCGACGTCTCGAGTCTTACTGTGACGGCAAAGGACTCCGCGGGCGGTTTTATCGGAAAGGCAACGAAGCTCAACCTGTCGTTTGGCGACAGCGCGAGCATCAAACCGGCCAAGAAGGTCGGCGATGCGAGCACGACGTACGCCGGCGGCGCAATCGGCAGCGTGTCGTTCACGGGGGACTTTACCCTCGAGTCCGGTCAAATCGACTTTGGCGGGAACACGCTCGAGCTCGGTGCGACCAAGCGTGCCGGCGGCCTCTTTGGCCGTCTCGACGTCACCAATGGCGACGTCACCGTCCAGGGCGGTATCTACAAGAGCAAGCTCTCTGAGGGTACCGACAATAACTCCGGAGACACAAAGAATCGCGGCAGCTACGGTGGACTCGTAGGGAACGTGTATGCAACCGAGAAGGCTGCCGGCAATGGGCTGCGAGCCTTTAGTGTTGGCGCAACGACGGGCGACAATCCGGTGACGGTTGAGTTTGAGCTCGCGAGCGCGCTTTGCTACGCGGGAGGTATTGCCGGATATGTGGGCGACAAGAGCAAGGGCGTCCAGCCGGTAGCTATCGTCCTGAATGGTGCGTCGATTTCATGCAAGGGCGCTGCTTCGGCGCTTAACGATAATGGTCGCTTTGGCAGTGCGGCGGGCGTTCTCGATATGTACGACGTCCTCGATATCCGTAATCTTACGGTGAGCAGCGATAATAGCATTGGCGGCAGCTCGCAGGCGCGCTCGGGTGGCATCGTGGGTTCCGCCTGGATTGCAACTATCAAGTTCAGCGGCGTAACCGACCTGACGAATGCCAAGTTTGCGGACAACGATACGACCGGCCAGCTCGTATACGAGAACTACAACTCCTTGATTTTTGCCGATGGCAACGGGAGTAACGGTGCGATCCAGGACGGCACCGCTACGGGGTGGACGCTTAAGCGGCCGAGCCAGGCGGTGACGATCGACGATCTTGCGACCTATGGCGAGGTTATTAGGCTGGGAAATGGCCTGTCATCTTCCCTTCTGACGCTTGATTCGCAGACTCACGTCCTGAGCAATTCAGGGCTTCTTTCTGCCGGTACCGCTGGCTACACGCTCACCAGTGCCGACGACTTCGCGAAACTCGCCATTACCTGGCAAACCAACGGTTTTTATTCGCTGGTTAACGGGATTTCACACACTAAGGACGACACAGAGAATGGCCTTGGAACCCTGACGTCATCGACGATCACGGTATCTCCGAGCAATGAAAGCAAGACCATCGACCTTGCCGGTACAGGTTTGACCGGACTTACAAAAGACCGTGCCCCTACGGCCAACATGTGGGACGGGGGCATTGAGACGAATCATTATTTCAGCGGTACGCTCACGGGTTCCGGCACCATCAACCTTGCGGTCGGCGAGCCCTACGGTATGCGCGGCGATGCCGCGATCAGCTCCAACGACACGAGCGACGGCAACGGCAAGATCTATCGCCACCAGCGTCTGGGCCTTTTTTCGGCTGTTACCTCGGGTGCGCAGACGAGTGGCGGTGTGACTATCGGCGGTACGATGCACTTTGAGAACAAGGCTGCTATCGATGCGGGTTCGCTCGCCGCTCAGGTGGTGGGCACAGGCGACGTGACGATTTCCGATGCGACGTTCCGGACTGCGATTACCTTTGACAGCGCGAATACTGGCAAGGTTCTCAACGTGGGCGGTATCTTCGGTTCCCTGGCGGATGCATGCACGCTTACGCTGGGCTCAAGCGCTAAGGCCCAAGCGACCATTATTTCGAATGCTTCTAACGCCGCAGATATCCGTGTGGGCGAAGCGGCTGGCTATGTCGTTGGCGACAAAGCGGCAGTCATCAACGTCACTGGCCTCAAGGTCGGCGGCAGCATCACGGCGTCTGGTGATTGCAACAAAGATGTATGGGCTCTCGTCGGTGGTTTAATTGGGTATATCCAGCAAGGCCCCACCGAAAAGGCAAAAGTGGTTAAGAAAACCGTGAACATCGCGGGCCTCGCCTACAACGACTTCTCCATGACCGTGGGTAAGAACGGCGACCAAAGAAATGGCGCCGGCGGCCTTTTGGGTTACAGCTGGGGTAACTCGATCGTCACCATCGGCGGCGATGCGAACAACAGCGACAGCGCCTATGCCCTCACCACGAACAACGCGAGCGTCAAGGCCGACGGAGCCACCGAGTTCGGCGGCCTGCTCTACGTTATGAGTGGCCATCTCGTTATCAATGATTACGCCCTTGATCTCTCTGATGCGTGCTTCAGTGCCAATGATGCAACGCTCTTTGGCGTTTTGCTTGCCCGTGGCGGCACAAGCGATACGAGTCATAGATTTGGTGCAGAGGACGCTTACACCGGGCTTTACCTTGAGGACAGGGCCGAGTGGGCGACTGCCTATAAAGTTCCTGCAGGCGGGAAGATTTCGGCGACTGCAATGCCGGAATATTCAGGCAAGGATACAGGCTTTGATGAGTGGGTTGCTGCTACGACAAAGATAGGCAGCACCACGATGAACGGCGAGTGCAACGGCCTGATATCGCTGCATACCAAAGGCGATAAGCTCTACATGGGCGACGATGCCAGTAAAGACAACAGCTACCAGAACCGCACGGACGTCGGCCGAGAGCACGAGACAAACCAAAACGCCCGCTATTACTACAACCTTGATCGGTGTTTGGATAAAGCTTCGCCTAATAGGGGGTACGCGGGCACGGACACGCTCGTGAGGCAAGCTGATAATAGGCGCTATTGGGTTAAATCGCCGGATGCCTTAATGATTTGGAGTGCATGCCGCAATTCGCCCGCTGCCATACGTGACTATATCGCCCCCGACCTCAATTTTAATGTGTCTAGCTGGATGCAGATCGGGAACACGAGTGACGCTTCTGCCGATAGGGTCATGCTTGACCTTGATGGCTATAGCTACTATCCGGTTGACGTAAGCGGCACGCAAACCATCTACAACGTCGATATTACGTTTCACTATTCGGATATCAAAACAGAGCAGACGGCTGTGGGCAACAAGAGCAACGCCGAATATTCCCAGCACGCGAATATGCATATGGCGCTGTTTCGTGTGGCCCAAGGGGATTTTAAGGTCGAAAAAAATGTGACACTTGCCGGCTCCGTCGGTCGCGTGGTCCCCGGTTCCGATCCTGGCAGCAGTACTGGCGAGACAAATTCCGGCGCACTTATTTGCCGCAGCATAAATGGCAGTGAAGGCACTGCTGGAAAAAATCCTACAATCGTCAACGTTTCGTTTGACCAGGTGGTCTTGGATGGCCTAACGGTCGATGGCGCCAATGAAAAGAGCTCCGGCAAGTATGTTTACGCTCCGCTGCTTATTAACAACTTCCCGCAGTACACGAAGCTTGACGTGCAGCAGCTCTCAGTCAAGGAAAACTCTTACGGCGAAAACGGCAAGATGAAAATCGCCGCGAGCAGCCTGTTTGGCAAATTTGGTGTCGTGGGACGTATCGGCACCGCCTCAGTAGATGCCAACCAGGTCAGCGCGAATTTTCACAACAACGTCGAGCTGCCAAGCGGTAAGGATTCGGGATGTGGCATCTTCACGCGCGCCTCGTTCTTCGATTCGTTTGGTTATGGCGAAAGTAAAACAGGTTCGGCGAGCTATATCTTCAATACTGACGACAAGGTGACGTACGGCGAAGAGATTGACTCAAAGGGCACCGAACATGGCAAGCAGCTCTGGTACTACGATGCCCCGGATTACGGCAATGCGTCGGCCACCGACGGGAGCTTGGTCACCGATGGCAACAAGACCGCCAATATCGATGCGCCGCAATTCGGCAGCAAATATCTGCCCTACGTCTACAACAGGCAAGTAGATGAGACGGATCCTAGCAAGCCTAAGCCCGGCTATCGCGAGATTAAAGTAAATCAACGCACGGCCAATCTCGTAACCGGTTGCGGTACCTATAGCGACCCCTATGTCGTGAAGAACGCCCAGGAATTATACGCACTGACCAATTTCATCCGCGGCGCCGGCAACGCAGTCGATGGCTGGGAGGTAACGGTTACGACCGATCAGGAGCAGGTCTGTACGCGTCGTAGCGACGGAAAGACCGATTGTGAGGCGACGTATCAGTTCAGCCTTTCGGATGGCGGTAAATGGAAGAAGGTAAGCGATAGCTCGGCCGGCGCCGCCGAGTTGGATAACGACACGATGCACCTTTATATGCAGAGCGCCTATTACAGCATCGAGCCCGCTGATAAGACGACCAATACAATTGAGGTGGACGCGGCGGCCTTTGGCGGCTTTGGTAGCCACGATAACCCGTTCAGAGGCGTGATCGTGGGTAACCTGGTGTCCGGTTCCGATTCCGGTAACGCGACTATCTCGATTAAGAATGCCAAGGGCAGCACCTTTGGCCTGGTGCCGTACAGCTACGGCAGCGTTGTGCGCAACCTGAACGTGAAGTACGACGGCGGCACGAATGGCGTCTCCTATAGCGGCCAGTACACTGATGCAACGCCTCGGGCGGTCTTTGGCGGCGTGATCGGTTGCATCATGGGTGGCGACAACATCATCGATGGTGTCTCGGTGTCGTCTGACAGCTTTACCGTTGCGGGTTCAGGGAGCCAATCCTACCTGGTTTCTGTTGGCGGCTACGTGGGCGCCATCTGCGGCGGCGGCGTGATCTTCCGCAACATGGGTGGCTCAAGCAATTGGCGCAGAACAACAAAAGACAACGGAACGCTTTACGACAATCCCTACGTCGGCCGCGTGATCGATGGTTACGCCTTCAGCGAGGGTTGCGAAGTTGACAACGGCAACGACAACTACAAAGTGAACAAGCTCGATACGAATGACAGGGACTGCATCACGACGGGCGAGATCGCAAACAAGTATTACGAGGCTTCAAATTCCGAGGCAATCCAGACCACAGTGAAGGATGCTCAGGGTCTCCTTGTTTTGTCGGCGATTATCAGTAGCGGTTCTGGTGCCGGT
>ERZ808240.4588-NODE-4588-length-12056-cov-2.666028_pt1 | contig 12056 bp, 8 predicted proteins | sample MGYA00521084_ERZ808240 | MGnify/ENA primary metagenome ERZ808240 (study PRJEB31516, sample SAMN03275571) | gut metagenome | biome: mammalia-associated habitat; material: feces | host: Papio cynocephalus | place: Kenya | collected 2012-08-06 ... | reverse complement strand
GAAGTGGTACGCCGTCATGGCGTAGCTCGTAAAGGCGTTCGGGCTCGCGCCCGTCGCTGCGAAGGCGGCCATGGCGTCGCCGTCCGGCATATCGAACATCTTGTGCTCGAGATAATGCGCCACGCCCGCCGGCGTCGTGCATTGTTTCCCATCGAGCGTAAATGCCATGTCCATGGAGCCGTAGTTCGCCGCGAACACCGCGAACGCGCGGGAAAAGCCCGGCTTCGGGATGACGCGGATGCGCAGGCCGTTCGGCAGGCGCTCCTCAAAAAAACGCTCGCCGAGGCGCGGAAATGTCAGCTCTTTCATGCACGCTCTCCTTCCAGGGTAAATACGGTGTCGAGCGTCAGCGTCCGCGCCGCGGCGGCCACATCGTGCCGCGTGACGGTGCGAAGGCGCTCCGCTAAGTCCTCCATCGTCTCCGTCAGGCCCGCGATGGCCTGGCCGAGGGCGAAGTCCTCCAGCCGTCCGGGGCTGTCGAGCCCGACGCGAAGGCTGGACAGCGCATAGCGCCGTGCGGACTCGAGCTCGTCTTCGGTGATGATGGCGTTTTTGCAGTCCTCGAGCTGGCGCAATATCTCGCGCTCGGCGCGCGGCAGGTCCGCCGTCTCGACGCCGGAGGCGATGACCATGACACCCTTGTATTTTTCGACGGCACTGCTGGCATAGTAGCAAAGCGACAGCTTTTCGCGCACGTTGTTGAAGAGCTTGCTCGACACGCCGCCGCCATAGACGGTGTTCAGCAGCACCATGGCCGGGTACAGCCCGCTCTCGGCCGTGATGCCCGTTCTCAGGCCGATGGCGAGCTTCGCCTGCGTCACATCCATGCGCTCGCTCACGCGGCGCGGCGTGTCCGGCGCTTTGCCGGGAACGCAGGCGATCTCGTCCGGCGCGCGCTCCGGAAGGCCGGAGAGCGCATCGCGCAGAAGCTGCGCGACCGTGTCAAAATCGGCCCGGCCGCAGTAGAAAAGCTCATAGCGCGAGGAGGCCAGCGCCTTGTGATAATACGCCGTCAGCGTCTCCGGCGAGATGGCCTCGGCCGACTCAACGCTGCCGAGGCGGTCGACGCCGTAGCCCTCGCCGCGGCACATCTCGGCGATGAGCCGCCGCGTGGCGTAGGCGCGCTTGTCGTTGATCTGCGACTCGATGCTGTTGATGAGATTGAGCTTTTCCGACTCGACGTAGTCCTCCGAAAATACGCCATCTTCCAGATGCGGGTGCAGCAGCACCTCGCCGAGAAAGCGCGTCATTTCGGCTAGGATCGGTTCGCCGCCGGGCGCGAGCGCGTCGTCGATGAAGTCGGCGAAAAAGCCGATGGCCTGCGTCTCGCCCTTCTTGCGCACGGCGCCGGAGAAGCCCGCGCCGTACAGCCCGTCCAGAAATTCGCTGATGCGCTCCATGTCGGGGCAGCTTTCCGTCCCGCGCAGCAGCACGCTGGGCAAAAGCGCGCCGAGCGAGGCCGTCCCGCTCTCGAGCGGCCGGAGCAGGCTCAGGCTCAGAAGCGCCGTTTTATATTTGTCCGTCTGCTCGGCCGTCAGAAACACGCCGGGCAGGATCTCGCGTCTTAACATATTCCACAACCTTTCAGCGCCGCCCGGGAAACGCTTCCCGGGTGCGCGGATCACCCGATATTTTACCATCATCGCGCGCATAAATCAATTCTTCCCTTGTCTTTGGCGCGCGATTCATGTAAACTGATAGCTGAATATTCTCCGGCTTTGCCGGTTTTAGGAGGATCACCATGCAGTGGCTTGAAGTCTCGGTCGAGACCGCCCCGGGCGGCATCGACCTTCTGAGCGACCGGCTGACCGTTTTGGGCTATGACAGCTTTATTATTGACGATCAGGAAGATTTTCATCAGTTCCTCGAACAGAACCGGCAGTACTGGGACTACGTCGACGAGGAGCTCGAGCAGTCCATGGACGGCGTCTCGCGCATCCGGCTCTATCTGGAGGACACGGAAGGCTCCCGGCAGGAGATCGACGCGCTGCGCGCCAAGCTTGCCGATTTTCGTGCTGAAAACCCGTCCGCGCCGCTCGGGTCGCTCCGCGTGAGCTACGAGACCATGCGCGACGAGGACTGGGAGAACAGCTGGAAGCAGTATTACCAGCCGCTTTCCATCGGCAAGCGCCTGCTCGTCGTGCCCGAGTGGCTCGACCCGGAAAATCCGGAGGGCCGCGTCACCGTCCGGCTCGACCCCGGCATGATCTTCGGCACGGGCCAGCACGCGTCGACGCGCATGTGCATGGAGGCGCTGGAGGACACGATAAAGGGCGGCGAGACCGTGCTCGACCTCGGCAGCGGCAGCGGCATTTTGTCCATCGCCGCGCTCCGGCTCGGCGCAGCGAGCGCCGCGGGCGTCGACATCGACCCGAAGGCCGAGGACATCGCCCGCGAGAACGCCGCCATGAACGGCCTCGGCGCGGACCGCTTCACGGCCATGACTGCCAACGTCCTCGGCGACCATTCGCCGCTTTCGCATCTCTACCACAAGTGCGGCGTCGTCCTGGCGAACATCGTCGCGGACGTCATCATCCCGCTCTCGCCCGTCGTGCCGGAGTTTCTGGCGGACGGCGGCACGTTCATCTGCTCCGGCATTTTGCAGACGCGCCTGCCCGAAGTCGAGCGCGCCATCGAGAGCGCCGGCCTTCGCATCACCGAGCGCCGGATGGAGGACGACTGGGCGGCGCTCACGGCCGTGCGCGCCTGATCGGGGGAATTTTCGTGCGGATCTTTTCTTATCGCAATAAGGTGCGCCTGCGCCGCGCGGGGCTCATCGTGCTCATCTGCGCGCTCGTGCTCGCCGTGGCGTCCATTGCGTACATCATCTACCTCGGGCGGTTCATGGTCTATTCGTCCGACGGCGCGCATCTCGCCCTGCCCGGCAGCGAGGTCGACACGGGCAGGGCGGACGTGAGCTCGGACACGCCGCATCCGACGGGTGAATACGTCGTCGGCGAGCAGACCGAGCGCCCGCAGACGCCGCAGCCCGCCGCGCCCGAGACGCCATCCGACGAGACCGCGCCGACCGCGCTCGGCGCCGGATTTTATCTCTCCACGACCGACCTGCGCGACAGCGCCGCGCGTGACCAGCTCGTGACGCTGCTCGACGAGCGCGAGGACCAGGACACGGCCGCCGTCGTCCTCGTGGACGTCAAGAGCGAGTTCGGCAATTTCTACTATTCGTCCTCCCTGACCGACGCGCCGAACGCGGACGCGGACATCACCGCAATCGGCAGCTTTCTTTCCGAGCTTGCCGCGCGGCCGGACGTCTGGCTGATCGCCCGCGTGCCCGCCTTCCGCGACACGGCCTATGCCCTCTCGCACACCGACCGCGCGCTCGCGCTGCCGTCCGGCGCGCTGTGGGCGGACTCGGGTGGGTGCTACTGGCTCGACCCGTCCAACGAGCTGGTCGCCGACCGGCTCGCGGCGCTGTGCACCGACCTGTCCGTGCTCGGCGCGGACGAGGTCATGTTCTCGGACTTCTGCTTCCCGGACGCGGAGAACATCACGTTCGACGGCGACCGCGAAGCGGCCGTAAAATCGGCCATGGAGTCCGTCGCCGCGGCCTCGCCCGTCCCCGTCTCGCTCAGCTTCACCGGAAACGAGACGAGCTTCGCCGCGGCCGCCTCCGCTGCGCACGTCTGCCTGAGCGCAGACGACGGCAGCGAAATTTCCGCCGCGCTCGCGCCGCTGAGCGGCCTGCTCACGGACGAGGCGTCGCAGGTCATCTTCCTGACCTCCTCGCGCGACACGCGCTTTGACGCATATCTGCGCCTGCGCCCGGTCACGGAGTCTTAAATACCGCATCCGCCGGAACCGGCCCCGAATCGGGGCCGGTTTTTTGCACGCCGCGCCGCCCCGGCGCATACGATGGACTATGATCGTTTTGCAAGGAGGCAAACCATGGCAGAAGGCACCCTGATCGTGCGCGTGACGACCTCGCGCGCGCAGATCCCCATCGACGGCGCGACCGTGACGCTCACCCGCCCCGCCCCCGGCGGCGGGACGGAGCTCGTCGCCGTGCGCTTCACCGACGAGAGCGGCAAAACGCCGCCCATCACTCTCGCTGCGCCCGACGCGTCGGAGTCCCGCGCGCCCGAGCCCGGCCAGCCGTTCGCACTTGTCGACGTCGAGGTCTGGCATCCGGACTACGCGGGCGTGCTCGTGGAAAACGTGCAAGTCTTTCCCGGGCAGAAGACGCTTCAGGACGTCGACCTCATCCCGCTCGAGGAGTTCCCGCCGTCGTTTTCCGGGACGGAGGTGTTCGACCTGCCGCAGCAGAACCTGTAAGGAGGCCCGCCATGCCGACCGTCATCCCCTACATTCCCGAGACCATCACCGTCCACCTCGGCCCGCCGGACGCCGACGCGCCGAACGTGACGGTCTATTTTTCCGACTACATCAAAAACGTCGCCTCAAGCGAAATTTACCCCACATGGGACGAGAGCGCGCTTCGGGCAAACATTCTGGCCATCACGTCGTTCGCGCTCAACCGCGTGTACACGGAGTTTTACCGCAGTCGCGGCTATGACTTCGACATCACCTCGTCCACGGCCTACGACCAGAGCTATGTCAACGGCCGCAGCGTTTTTGAGAACATCAGCCGCCTGGCTGACGAGATGTTCGACGACTACCTGCGCCGGGAGGGCACCGTCGAACCGCTGGCCGCGAAATTCTGCAACGGGACGACCGTTACGTGCGAGGGTCTGAGCCAGTGGGGCTCGCAGGCGCTCGCCGAGCAGGGCTACACCGCGCCGGAGATCATCCGCGCGTACTACGGCGAGGACGTCGAGATCGTCACGGACGCGCCGGTGCAGCCGCTGGCGCAGTCGTACCCCGGCACGGCGCTGCGCCGCGGCGACGCGGGGCCGGAGGTCACGGTCGTGCAGGTGTCCCTGAACCGCATCGCGCAGAACTACCCCGCCATCGGGCGCATCGACCCCGTCGACGGCATCTTCGGCGCGCAGACGGAGGCCGCCGTGCGCCGGTTCCAGTCCATTTTCAACCTGGAGTCCGACGGCGTCGTCGGACGCGCGACGTGGTACGCGCTCGTGCGGCTGTATGTTGCCGTGACGCGGCTGGCGGAGCTCCAGTCCGAGGGGCAGCGGTTTTACGGCGTCGCGTGGGAATACCCCGACGCCATCGTCCGCGGCGACACGGGTGAGAAGGTCGAGCTGCTGCAATACATGCTGGCCGTCGCGGCGGAATTTGACCCGCTCATCCCGGCCGTGGACGTCACGGGGACGTTCGACGAGCCGACGTACCGCGCCGTCGTGGCGTTTCAGCAGTCCGCCGGGCTGCCGGACAACGGCGTCGTGGGACGGGCGACGTGGGACGCGCTCTACCGCGCGTTTTCCGGCGTGGAGCAGACGGTGTTTCAGGACGCGGAGCTGTTCCCGTACACGCTCCCGACGGAACAGCCCGTCGCGCAGCAGGCGGCCGCGCGCACGCTCCCGGCCGCCCGCGCGCAGCCGCAGCGCCGCACGCGCGTTGCCGCGCCGCAGACGAAGCAGCCCGCACCCGCCGCGCGCAATTTCTCGCGCCCGACGCAGTTTCCCGGCTTTGACCTGCACCCGGGAAGCAGCGACCACACGCAAGCTGTAAGGAGGCTGACGCTATGACGACCCCGGAGACCGGCACGCCGGTCCGCTTTTTGCAGCAGATGCTCCGGAACATTTCCGAGCTCGACCCCGCCATTCCCGCCGTCGTGCCAGACGGCATCTACGGCCGCGACACGCGTGCGGCCGTCGCGGCCTTTCAGCGGCGCGAGGGACTGCCCGTCACGGGCGTGACGGACCTTGACACGTGGGAGGCCGTCAGCCGCGCCTCGCGCGAGGCGCACGTGGCCATCTCGCCCGCCGACTCGCTCACGCTTCGCATGGACCGCGGCCAGAGCTTCGCGCACGAGGAGGAAAACGCCCTCCTCTGGCCCATTCAGGGCGCGCTCGCTGCCATCTGCGCCGCGTATGAAAACGCGCCGCACATCGAGGTAAACGGCACAAACGACGACGCGACCCAGTCCGCCGTCCGCTTCGTGCAGCGCCGCGCCGCCCTCCCCGAGACCGGTCTCATCGACCGGCAAACGTGGCTTGCCATCTCGCGGCTGTTCTCCATGACGGTCGGCAACGGGCTGCGCGCATAAAGCAAGCGGAGCAGACGAAACCGTCTGCTCCGCGCTTTTATTTTTCCCGCTCGCTGATGTACTTCGCCAGCTCCGCATAGAGAATGGGCGGGTCGATGGGCTTGGAGAGGTGGGCATTCATGCCGGCCTCGATCGTGCGCTTCTGTTCCTCGGCGAAGGCGTCGGCCGTCATGGCGAGGATGGGGATCGTCTTTGCGTCCGGACGGGGCAGCGCGCGAATGGCGCGCGTGGCCTCGATGCCGTCCATGACGGGCATGCGGACGTCCATGAGAATGCCGTCAAACGCGCCGGGCGCGCTGGCGGCGAACTGCTTGAGCGCATCCCTGCCGTTTTCCGCCGTAGTGACGACGCAGCCGGCCTCCTCCAGAATGAGCTTCGCGACATACGTGTTGATCTCATTGTCCTCGACGAGCAGGATGTTCGCGCCGCGCAGCACATCATACGACCGCTTCACCTCCGGGCTTTGCGTCGCGGCCCTTGCCAGAGGGAGCGTGAGCGTGACGGTGAACGTCGTGCCGCAGCCGAGCTCGCTTTCGACCTCGATCGTGCCGCCCATGGCGTCGACAAGGCTCTTGACGATGGGAAGGCCCAGCCCTGTGCCCTTCGTGTAGCCGCTCAGCTGCGAGTGCTCCTGTGAGAACGGGTCGTAGAGGTGCTTTAAAAAGTCCGCGCTCATGCCGATGCCCGTGTCGCGCACGGTAAAGCGCATCCCCGCCATTCCCTCGGGCGCCGGGACACTCGCAAGGCGCAGCGATACCTCGCCGCCCTCCTGCGTGAATTTCGCGGCGTTGGAGAGCAGGTTGAAGAAGATCTGCTCAAAGCGCAGCGGGTCGGCCAGAATGCAATCCGGGCCGTCATTGAGGTCGCAGACGAAATGCACCCCGCGGCCGTCCATGAGCGGGCGGATGACCGTTTCAACAGACGCCTGAAACGTCTCGAGCGTCAGCGGCTCGGGCGTGAGGGTCAGGTCGCCGCTTTCGATCTTGCTCATGTCGAGAATGTCGTTGATGAGGCCGAGCAGGAAGTCGCTCGACGAATTGATCTTGCCGAGATAGGTGCGGACCGTGCCGCGATCCTCCTCCTCAAGGGCAAGGTGCGTCAGGCCGACGATGGCGTTGAGCGGCGTGCGGATATCGTGGGACATGTTGCTCAGGAAGATCGTCTTGGCGCGGCTGGCCTCGCGCGTCTGGATCAGCGCGGCACGAAGCCTCCGGCTGCGGTCAAGCAGCAGCACCGTCAGGATCGTCAGCGTCACGATGACGACCCCTGCGACCGTGAGCACGAGCGCCAGATGATGCCGCACGAACGCGCGGACGGTCACAGGCTCCTCAACATAGCTGCTCTCGGCCAAAACGCTGCCGTTGAGCGACGCGGAGGACAGCGCAATGCCCTTGTTGAGCACGGACGCCGCCATGCGGTTTTCGCGCGTCGCGGCGAGGCAGATCTCCGATTCGAGTGGCAGATCCGCAAACTGCAAATTCTCCATGGCCGGGTAGATGCGCAGCGTATTCAGGCGCACGCTCGTCACGACCGTGCAGTTCGCGCTTCCGGCATCGACAGCCTTCAGGCATGCCTCGATGTCCGCACAATTGATCGTCTGGATGTTCGGGAAGAGGATGTTCACAACGTTCTGCGTGATAAGCGTCTCGTCCGACACGGCGATGACGGCGGTCTCCGCGTCGCCCTCGTTCGTCTTATAGATCACGACGGGCGTCGTGACCACGAGCTCGTTCGTCAGAACGACGTTCTCCTGCTCGGCCAGGTACAGGTCGCCGTACACGGGGCCGATGGCGTCGACCTCGCCGCGTTCCATGGCGGCGCTCAGCGACGCCGCATCCGGGTAGTATGCTTCCACGATCGTGACGCCGAGCTCATTTTCCATCGTTTTGCAAAGAACGCTCATGATCCCGCCGATGGTTCCGTCGTCGTTTTTGCGCGAAAACGGCATATTGTCGCCCAGCACGCCGATGCGGAGCGTGTCGTCCCGCCCGGCCAGCCACTGCTTTTCGGCGTCGGAGAGCGAGACGGCGCTCTTCGTCTCGCTGTGGTATTTTCGCGTAAGGGCGCCGTTGTAATCGAATTCGTTGCGCTGCAGCTCGCGCTGGGCGCGGTTCAAGTCCAGAAGCAGGTCCGGCCGCTGCCTGGATACGCCGAAATAATAGTCACTTGAGCCGATGTCCACGAGCGGGACGTAGCCGTAGTCGATGGACAGGTCCGGCGTCACGATCGCGGTGACCTCGCCGGCGTTCAGCGCGTCCATGAGCGCGCTGTAGCCGTCATAGGTGATGACCGCCGCGTCGATGCCGCCAGCGTCCAGCCACTCGAGCAGCAGGTCGTACTGGAAGCTGTCCTTCGTCACGCCGATGCGGCAGCCGTTGAATTCCGCGATGTTGCCGATGCCCCGCTCCCCATGCTCCTCCGTCGTGTACATGCAGTAGACCTCGTGACCCTGCGGATACATGGAAAAATCAAAGAGCTCCGCGCGCTCTTCGGTATATGTCAGGTCGCCGAACAGGTCGATCTCGCCGGAGACGAGCATATCGTAGCACTCCTTGAACGAGCCGTAGACATATTCGTATTTCCAGCCCGTCACATATGAGATCTCCTGCAGATACTCATAGCCCGCGCCGGTCTTATAGCCGCTCGCATACCGCTCCTCATACGTAATGGCGTCGACATAGCCCACGCGGACGGTCTTCCCCTCCGTCTGCGTGTCCGTGTCCGCAGCAAGCGCCGTCAGCGGCAGCAGCAGCGCCATGAGCATGGCGGCCAGCAGCGCGCAGGTCAGGCCCCTTGCGGTTTTCGGCTTTGGGATCGGCATTTCGGTTTCCTCCGGTTTCTTTCAGATCGGGCTCATCCGCCCAGCTTCTCCGAGATGACGCGGACGACCTGCTCCATGACCATGGGCTTTGCCAGATGCGCGTCCATGCCGGCGTCCAGCGCGGCCTGCACATCCTCGGCAAAGGCGTTGGCAGTCAGCGCGATGATCGGAATTTCTGCGCCGGCCGGGTGGCCGTCCATGGCGCGGATGGCGCGCGCGGCCTCGTAGCCGTTCATGCGCGGCATCATGATGTCCATCAGGATCACGTCGAACGAGCCGGCCGGGTGCGCGCGGAACGCCTCGACCGCTTCTGCCCCATCCGCCGCACGCGTCACGGCCATGCCCTGCTCGTTCAGCAGCATGGTCGCTATTTCCGCATTGAGCTCGTTGTCCTCTGCGAGCAGGACGCGGACGCCCTGCAGGCTCCGCTTTGCATCCGGCCTCTGCTCGTCCGGCAGCGCGGCGCGCTCGGTCAGCTCGAGCGGCAGCTCGACGGTAAACGTCGTGCCGACGCCCCGTTTGCTCTCAACGGTGATTTTTCCGCCCATGAGCTCGACGTAGCGCTTCGTGATCGTCATACCGAGGCCCGTGCCCTTGTACTGCGTCCGGGCGTCGGCGTTTTCCTGCGTGAATTCGTCAAAGACGTGGGCGAGGAACGCCTCGCTCATGCCGATGCCGGTGTCCGAAATGCGATAGATCACAACGATATGACGCGCGTCGCGCTCAGGCCGGTAGTCGGTTTGAAATGTGATGCTGCCGCCGTCGTTCGTGAACTTCACGGCGTTGCTGATGATGTTGATGAGCACCTCGCGGATGCGCACCTCATCGGCCAGCACATAGGGTGCTGGCGGTCGGGCGCGGCGGACTGTGACGTGCAGGTCGCGGCCGATGAGATAGCCTTTGGTCACATCCAGCACCGTATCCGTGACGGCCGTGATGTCGACAGGAACGGGGTGATATTCCACGCTGCCGCTCTCGATGCGGCTGATGTCGAGCACATCGTTGATGAGCGCGAGCAGGTACTCCGAGCTCTGGCGGATCTTGTCAAGGCTGACGCGCAGCTCCGGCGTCGGATCCTGGCGATAGGCGATGTTCGTAAAGCCGATGATGGCGTTCATCGGCGTGCGGATGTCGTGGGACATGTTGTTTAAGAACGTCGTCTTGGCGATATTGGCCGTGTTGGCGTTGCGCGCGTCGTCGAGCGCCGCGACGAGCTGCTTGCGGCTGGAGTTCAGCCGCCGCAGGAGCGTGCCGAGCACGAAGATGATGAGCCCGGCGATCGTGATGATGAGCCAGACGTGCGTGCTGACGAATTCGCGCAGCGTGACCGCGTCGGACGAGACGGAGTGCTGCGTAAACACAAGGCCGCTCAGCAGCTCTGACGACTGCTCGATGCCCTTGTTCACGATCGTTGCCGCGCGGCGGTTTTCGCGCGTGGCGAGCAATCCAACGTCCATGCGCTGGGCCATCTCGGCGAGCGTGAGCTTTTCCATGAGCGGGTCGGTGTTGATGATGTTGATGCGCGATGACGGGATGACCGTGCTGCCCGCCCGGCCGTCGGACACGGCGCGGATGCACTCCTGCTGGCTGTCGCACAGCAGAATGTCCGCGTCCGGGAACAGCACGCCGAGGATGTCGGGGTTGAACATGGCCGAGTACGTCGCGGCGATGACGTTCAGGCTGCCATTATATCCGTCGCCCTTGTAGACGATAACGGGCGTCGTGTCCACGACGGCGTCCGTCAGGACGAAGCCGCTTTGCTCCGTGAGGTAAAAATCGCGGATGACCGGCCCCGCAACATCGATCTCACCGGCGCGCAGCGCTTCGGTCAGCGTCAGGCCGTCCGGGTAGGGCGTCGAGACGACCGTGATGCCGTACTCGCGCTCCAGCGCATCCATGACCGTGGCCAGAATGCCCGTAAGCTCCCCGTCCTCCGACGCGCAGAATGGAAGCTCGTCGGCGAGGTAGCCGAGCCGAAGGGTGTTGTCATGCGCCCCGAGCCAGTCGAGCTCCTCCTGATTGAATGCCAGTCCGCTGGCGGTCTTGTAATAATAGCGCGAAAACAGGCGGCCGTTGTAATCCGTCTCAGAGTTCTGGATCTCAAAAAGCGCGACGTTCAGCTCAGAGAGGATGTCCGGTCTGGATTTCGACACGGCAAAGTAATAGTCGCTCGAGCCGATGCCTACAATCGCAAGGCAGTCATAGCTGACCGACAGATCCGGCGCCGCGATGACGTCGACCGCGCCTTCTGCAAGATCCTCCATGAGCTCGTCGTAGCCGGCGCACTCGACAAGCTCGGCCGTCAGGGCGTTGTTTGCAAGCCAGACGGTGAGCAGCCCCTCCTGAAAGCTGCCGGCCGTCACGCCGATGTGGCAGCCGTCAAGCTTTGTGATGTCTCCCGTGGCAAGGTCGGCGCGTTCCTTGCTCGTATAGAGCCAATACGTGTCCTTTCCCTGCGGATAGGCAGAGAAGTCGATGTGCTCCGCACGCTCAGGCGTGTAGGAGACGTTGCCGAACAGGTCGATCTCGCCCCGCGCGAGCATATCCAGACACTCGGTGAATGAGCCGTAGACATATTCATAGTGCCAGCCGGTCAGATACGAGATCTTCTGTAGGTACTCATAGCCTGCGCCGCGCTTGTACTCGCCCGCGCCGCCCTCTTCATAGTTGATGGCGTTGACATAGCCGACGCGGACGATTTTGCTCTCCGCCTTGTCCGCGGCGGAGGCAAGGAGCGAGCCGAGCAGACACAGCGCCATCAGGAAAAATACCGCCCGGGAAAGCGCTCTGTCTCCGATTTTCTGTCGGTTCGGCCTGTCCATGCGCGCTTCCCCCCCCGATCCCCACGCGTTCCGCGTTCATCAAAAAGCGGAAACTTATGCGATCTGAGCACAGCATAAGCCCCCGCCGAATTGCGCTAATCCATAAATAATTATACCGCGCATCCAAAGCCATTGCAAGTAAAGAAAACAGTTATTATATGACAGTGCGACCACAAAGCCCCGATATTTACAGGGAAGTCGCGGTGGATGTGTACAGGAAAGGCGGCGCATCCATGAGATGGGAATTTATACAGAGTGCGGCGCGTGA
>ERZ808240.4587-NODE-4587-length-12063-cov-5.067788_pt1 | contig 12063 bp, 11 predicted proteins | sample MGYA00521084_ERZ808240 | MGnify/ENA primary metagenome ERZ808240 (study PRJEB31516, sample SAMN03275571) | gut metagenome | biome: mammalia-associated habitat; material: feces | host: Papio cynocephalus | place: Kenya | collected 2012-08-06 ... | reverse complement strand
AAAGTAGTCATATACTTCTCCTTTGCTAAAACAAATATTATACTTATTAAATCATGGCGGGGGAAAAACTGCAAGAATTTGGGGAGAAAAGAGTTTAAATAAGGCGGATGCCATAACCGGCACCCGCCAAAAAGAGATTTATGAAAATGATATGGACACGTGTCTACTCTTCAATGGATTTTGGATTCTTTTTGATGATCATGTTCAAAATAGCTACCATTACTACGCAAAGGATAGCAGCAACTGCAGCGTAGATCCATGTCATGTTAAATCCTGTTCTTCCATAATTATCCATCCAGCTACCAACTAATGTGTACATAAATACATCTGGAAGGTATCCAAGTGCAGATGTGATACCTGATACACGTCCGCTTAATTCGATCGGGATACCTGCATCATCCTGAATAGCGAAGTACTGGCTTCTTACAGCGTACATGAATACGAGACCGATGAAGAAGTTTGCAATCACAATGCTAAGAGCAGATGCTTTTCCAGGAATAAAGATGTAACCTGCAAAGGAAACGGCAAGACCGATACATCCAACGATGATTACTTTTGCACGTGAGAATTTGTCAGCAAGGAATCCACCGATAATACCACCAACACCCTGAAGGAGGTAACGTATGCCGCCAAGTGTAGCAGCTGTTGCAGCAGTCATTCCGAAGAAACGCTGAGCAAATGTAGTTACATAACCAAGCAGACCATATACACTGTAAGCTGTGAAGATGATTGCTACCAGAACCCATACTCTAGGGATCAGTAAGCATTTGAACATACCTTTTGTTACAGTTGCGATAGACTCGGTTTTTTCAGATTTTGTATCTTCAATTACGATATAATGAAGAATACCAAGAATGATCAGTGTAACAGCACAGATACGGATGGCAACGGCTGCACCGGTAACCTGATTGGTGAAGTGTGCAAATGCAGCGGACATTACAAATACAACTAATGCATTGATTACTCCACGTAAACCTTCCTGCAGACCGAACAGACGTCCCTGTTCACTGCTGTCACCAAGTAAACGTGTTGCTTTGATACATGCTGACCAGTATGTAATAACAGTAGATACACCCATCAATACGAAGATCAGGCGGCTGATGTTATATCCCGGGAAAGTTGAGAACCATAATCCGAGGATACCGGTTGCAATGAATGAAAATGCAAGCAGTTTACGTGCAGAGAATTTATCTGCAACAATACCACCAACAAAATAAGAAAAGGTTGCCATAGTTGCATATCCGGATGATAACATACCCATCTGGGCATCTGTCAGATTCATCGCATTCTGAATAGGTACATAAAATGTTTCACGAATATAAGGAAGCTGGAATATGATTCCGGCTCCGGCCGCCAGAAGTAACAGCGTGCCGTATTTTTTGATAAAAGATTTGTTCATGTTTTCCCTCCATATAAATAGCATTATGACATACATGATCATGATGCTGCAGTCATCACATTATGTAAAATGTCATATAACAAAAAAAGAGAAAAGTAATGCCCGGCGGCGTTACTTCTCTCATACTCTTGTAACTGATTTGACTATAACTTCTTTTGTGTAAAAAGTCAATTAAAAATAAGAAAAAAGTAAGAAACTGTACAAATTGCACGAAAACGGGAGATCAAAAACATAAAATCTGCACAATTGACAATTGGGTACCAACGGAATTATACTAAAACCAGTTACCGAAGAGATTTTAAGAGAAAAGTAACCTGAGAGACAAAGCATGTCTCCTGACAGGTTTCTTTTCTCTTTTTTTATTCCCTCTTTTAAATAAACAGGAAGGAATAACTTCTATAAGATCAGAACAGGTGCGCACAGATCTGGTTTTATAGAGGCTCATCGGTCAGAGGAAAGAAGAACAACTATATTAATAGGAAGTTTGAAAGGAGTTTTATAAAATGGCAATTATTTCAAGAGAACAGATCGTAGAAGGGTTAGTAAAGATTCTTGGTGAAGAACAGGTAATTACAGATGAACAGGTATTAAAGGAAAGTAGTATTGACAGATATAGAAAATATGAGCAGGTATGTGAAGTATATACACAGCCAATTCCTGCAGCAGTAGTATATGTAAAGACACCAGAGCAGGTATCAGAAGTTCTTTCATTTGCAAATGACAATGAGATCAACATAGTACCAAGAACCGGACATTCTGCAATTGAAGGCGGACTTGAGACAGCATTAATAGATTCTGTAGTTGTCGATGGATCTATGATGAACAAAGTGTTAAAAGTAGATGAGTATAACATGCAGGTAACATGCCAGTGTGGTGTGCCTCTTCAGGATCTTGATGATATGTTAAGAGAAAGAGGACTGACAACAGGTCATTCACCACAGTCAAAACCACTTGCACAGATCGGTGGACTGGTAGCAACAAGAAGTATCGGACAGTTCTCTACATTATATGGTGGAATCGAAGATATGATCGTTGGTATGGAAGCTGTATTCCCGAATGGAAAGATCTGCAGAATTAAAAATGTACCAAGACGTGCAGCAGGTCCGGATATCAGACACATCATCTGTGGAAATGAAGGAGCTCTCTGTTTCATTACAGAAGTTACATTAAAACTTTTCAAATGGCAGCCAGAAAATAACCGTTATATCGGATATAAACTGAGCAATGATAATATGAAACTTGGATTTGACTGCTTACGTGAAGTAATGGTTGCAGGATATAAGCCATCATTCGCAAGACTTTACGATGCACCGGATGCACAGCAGCACTTCAGTTCATGGCTGGAAGATGACAAAGCAATCCTGATCTGGATGGCAGAAGGTCCGGCTAATATTACAAAAGCAATTGAAGAAGGAATCAAAGACATGATGTCTAAACATCCTGAACTGGAAGAAGTAGATCCAAAACTCATCGAAAAATGGTACAGTGGACTGAACTGGGGACCAGAACAGATCGCACAGGAAAAAGAAGAAATCAAAGCTACACACAACATCGGTATTACAACAGAGGTATCCGGAAGCTGGGATAACATTTATGAAATCTATAAGACAGCTTGCGACAGAATCCTTGCAGAAGTACCTGATATGACATTGATGGGTGGACATTCTTCACACAGTTACATTAACGGAACAAATATGTACTTCGTTTACTACTACAACGTAGTTGACTGTGCACCAGAAGAAGAGATCAATAAATATCATAACAAGATTAATCAGATCATCTGCGAACAGGTTCTGAAATATGGCGGATCTATTGTACACCATCATGGACTTGGAAAAGCAAGGGCAAAATATGCTCCACAGGAGTACGGCTCTTCTTACTACATGCTGAAAACATTAAAACAGGCATTTGATCCAAATGGTATTATGAACATGGGAACACTGATTCCTCTGAGAAAATAATGGCTTATGAAAATATTAGGGTGTTTTAAAGTTGTATCAGATTATGATCTGGTGGCAGACGAAGACTGGACACCAGACGAACAGTTACATATAGATACTGGGTATGTAAAATTATTGTGGAATTGTTATGACGAAGGTGCCCTGGAGATGATGCTGAAGCTTTCTGATTTATCAGAAGGCTTCGGCGTCGTATATGAATTAAATGCATTGACGGTCGGAAAGAAAAAACATGAAAGCTTTCTGAAAACATTATATGCATTGGGATTCGAACATGCGGTAAGGGCAGAGTCAGAAGAAGATATGGTATTTGTTCCGGAAGAGATTGCCGGGATTATTGCCTCATATGTAAAAAATGAACAGAAACAAGATGTGATTATCATGGGGACCGGAAGTTCCGATGGAAATAACCGGAAAGTACCATACCTGACGGCAGAAAAGCTTGGATGGCCATGTATTACACAGGTAATCGGAATGGAACCAGTTGATGAAGAACATCTGAAAGTTATCAGCGAGACTGTAGACGGCAGACGTGTATGGACAGTGAAGACACCATGTGTACTGGCAGCAGGAAATGCACCATGCGCATATCTGAGAGTACCGACATTGAAGGATAAGATGAGTCGTGGAAAACGTCCGGTTGAATATGTGAAAGAAGTTCCGGAAGATTTTTCGAAAGAAACGGAAGATAGTGGAGTAGAACTTGTGAATTTGTATATGGTGGAACATAGCCGGGATGCACAGGTAATAGATGGAGAATCACCGGAGGAGAAAGCGGTTGCATTTTATGAAAAATATCTGAAAGGCAGGCTGGAAGAATTATGAGATATCATTTTGTATTGAATGGATACTTGCAGAACTGTCAGAAGCTAATGCAGGAGATGAAAAGCTTTAAAGAAATATATCTTAGTGGAGTGGAAGAGGGTATTACATATCTGTACTGCAAAAGTGAAGATGCTGTACGGCAGATGGAAGGAAAGCTTACAGAGAATGTCAGTGTGTTGACTGCAGAAGAGTATGTACCAGAGACTTTTTTGAAAGAACTAGAGACACTTGCGGATCCAGAGGATATCTATATTTTTGGAAGTGATTATTCAGGCGAAGAACTGGCAGTCAGACTGGCTGCAAGACTTTCCGGAAGTTCTCTTACAGCAGTCAACAGCATTATAGAGAATGGAACAGAAGCTGAAATAAAGGTTGGAAAGATGGTTTATTCCAATCATATGGAAGCAGTATTTTGCATGAAAAAGAGGCCGTACTGCATCAGTCTGGCGAAAGGTCTGGCGAAAAAAGAGCTGTGTCCTGGAAAGATGCATGTCACAGAAGTGCATACATGTGATGAGAATGCAGCAGCTTCTTATATTATAGAAAGCAGTTTTGAAGCGGAAGAACAGGAAAAAGGTCTGGAAGAGGCAAAGGTTCTGATCGCGGCAGGTCGGGGAATTGGCAAGAAAGAGAATATAGAGGTTCTCAAGGAACTGGCAGATAAGACTGGCGGACAGGTAGGAGTCAGCAGACCGGCCGCAATGAATGCATGGCTGCCAATGAATCACCTGATTGGTGTATCTGGAGCGATGACGAACCCGGATATCTGTATTACAGCAGGAGTATCCGGTGCGGCAGCATTTTATGCAGGAATAGAAAAGAGTAAATTTATAGCGGCGGTCAATACAGACGAAAAGGCTCCGATCATGAAAAATGCGGATGTGGTAATTATAGAAGATTTTAAACCATTTATTGAGGCGCTGAATAAATTATTGTAAGGAGGCGGAAAATATGGCAGCAACAATTTATCAGATGGGAGAAAAATATGAAGAATATCTGATAGACGAATCGAAATATAAAGGCTATGCAGACAGTATTTCGTTTCCGGAATCAGAAGAAGAGGTACTTGCTATATTAGAGCAGATGAAAGAAGAGCAAGTGCCGATAACGATTCAGGGAGCAAAAACAGGAATTACAGGAGCCGGTGTTCCGATGGGGGGCCATATTTTGAATTTGTCTCATATGAATAAAGTCATTGAACATTCGGTAGAACCGGATGGAACTGGACGAATTACAGTAGAGCCTGGAATCAATCTTATAGAACTTCGTAAAGAGATCGCAGCAAGATTCCGGAAAGAGCACCTATTCTGGCCTCCGGATCCGACAGAGACGTCTGCGTCGGTTGGAGGAATCATAGCATCAGGGGCACAGGGAATCAGCCATATGCTATACGGTGAGACCGGAAGATATGTTGAGTACATTCGGGTAATTGATGGTATGGGTAATATAAAAGATATTTCCAGAGGACAGGAAGAAGAGATTCTGCCGGGAGAAAAGATAGATGCAATGGATATGGTTCTTGGTAAAGAAGGAATTACGGGAATTGTCACAAGAATTACTTTGAAGGTAATTCCAAAGCCGGAATCTGTCTGGGGAATTGTATTCTTTTTTGAAGAAAAAGCCGGGGCAGCGGGATTTGTAGATGCTTTAAGAGAAACTCTTCCAGAAGAGGAAAATGCGAAAATCGCTGCAGTAGAATATATAGACCGCAAGAGCATTGATCTGATTGAAGACAGAAAAGAGACGATGACAAAGATCAAGGAATTGCCGGATGTGGAGAAAACGGTTCAGGCTCTGGTCTATATAGAACTTCAGGGAAGTGAAGAAGGAATAGAAGGAATCGCTGAAAGCCTGATGGAGAGTGCGATGGAATGTGGAAGTGATCCGGATCAGGCATGGGCACTCTCCGGAGAGATGGAAGTGGAAAAGCTGCATGCATTCCGTCATGCAGCTGCAGAGACGGCGAATCTTTATATTGAAGAACAGAGAAGAAAAGATGACCGGATCACAAAACTGGGAACGGATATGATGATTGGGAACCAGACATTTAAAGAATTGCTGGATCAATATGAAACGGATATGAAAGATGCCGGACTGGAGGGCTGCATATTTGGACATGCGCTGGAAAATCATCTGCATGTGAATATCCTGCCAGAAGATTATGCGGCGTATGAAAAAGGTGTAGAACTGATAAGAAACTGGGCAGAACAAACCATAAAATTACATGGAATAATGTCAGCAGAACATGGTGTGGGAAAATTAAAACGCCAGATTTTAGGTGACTGGGTTCCGGAAGAGTATCAGGAATTATGTAGAAAACTAAAGGCATATATGGATTTGGATGACAGGCTGAATCAAGGAAATATACTGGGATAGGAAGAGGTTGTATGAAAATTGCAGTGTGTATGAAACAAGTCCCGGCAACTTCACAAGGGGACATGGATAAGAAAACTGGCGTCATGATTCGGTCAGGATTACAGGCCATTGTGAATATATATGATCTTGCTGCATTAGAAGCAGCACTTCGGATTAAAGAGCAGTGTGGCGGGGAAGTTCATGTATTTACAATGGGGCCGGATAAAGCAGAGATGGTTCTTCGAGAAGCATTTGCGATGGGGGCAGATGAAGGATACCTGATCTGTGATAAAGCATTTGCCGGAGCGGATGTGCTTGCAACCTCGTATACATTAAAGCAGGCAATACAGTCGGTGGATGACTATAACATTGTCTTATGTGGAAGACAGACAACGGACGGAGATACCGCACAGGTAAGTGGTGCGATTGCGGAATGGATGCAGATACCGAGATTGAACTGGGTGACCGGAATAGACGTTATGGATGAACATACATTAGGGGTTGAATATTGCATGGAACACAGAATGGTAAAGGCGAAAGTAACGCTTCCGTGTCTTATGTCCGTAGAACGTGACGGGTTTCCTCCGAGGATGCCGTCGTTGAAGTTGAAGATCAGTGGAAGAAAAAAAGAAATCCATCACATTTCCATAGCGGATCTGGAAGACCAGAATCCGGAACACTATGGATTAAAAGGATCTGCAACAAGAGTGAAAAAAATCTATCCTCCTGAGCAGACGAGCAAACAAGAACTTCTGTGTATGGAAAAGAGCGAGGCTGCAGTGTACATTGCAGATGTCCTGAAAGAATTTCTGGAGGGGATGGCCGATGAAAGAAGCATATAAAAAAGAATGGTCCGGAATCCTCGTATATCTGGAGTGTTATAAAGGAAAACTCCATACAGCAAGTGAAGAACTGATCGGAGAAGCGGTCAGGCTGTCAGAAGTATCCGGGGATCCTGTGTATGTAGCAGGAATCGGACAGAATATGGAAAGCATACGAGAAGCACTGGCGGGTTATCCGGTTGTCAAAGCTTACCTGTATGAATCGGAAGATGAATATGAATCGCCATTATATACAGAAATTATGGTGAAATGTATAGAAGAACTTAAGCCTGCGATTGTACTGGTCGGAGGAACATATGAAGGGAGATCACTTGCACCGGGACTGGCGGTCAGATTCCAGACCGGTCTTACAGCAGACTGTACAGGACTTGCAATCAATGAAGATGGGGATCTTGTCCAGTCCAGACCTGCATTTGGCGGAAATATTATGGCAGATATCGTGACACAGTTCAGCAGACCTCAATTTGCAACGGTAAGACCCGGGATCATGCAGAGAGTGGAGAAGAATTATCGTGTCAATACGGAATACGTAAGTAAAAAAGTAAAAAAAGAAAGCAAAGAGATAGAGATTATTTCGTCAAAAGCAGAGAAAACGGAGAAGGGGATTACCGAAGAGAAGGTACTGGTTGTTGCAGGGCGTGGCGTGAAAAAGAAAGAAGATCTGGATATGCTGCGTGAACTGGCATATCTTCTGGGCGGAAAGCTCGCATCCAGCAGGGCGCTTGTCGAAAAAGGTTGGATGCTGCCGAAAGAACAGATTGGTTTATCGGGTAATACCGTGAGCCCGGAGTATATGATTACCTGCGGGGTATCAGGAACAGTACAGTTCATGGCAGGAATGAAAAATACGAAAAATATTATTGCGATCAATGAAGATCCGGGAGCAAGGATATTCGAAATAGCGCATTATCCTATTGTTGGTGATCTGTACGAAATCGTACCTGAATTAATTAAAATTGTGAAAGAGAGGAGATGAGACCGCTGAAGTTTCAATATCAGCTTACCAGGGCAGAGATAGAGGAGGCACTTTTGTGTCTGGATTACAAAAAAGAGGGAAAGTTCAGAGATATTAACGTAGGCGTGATCAGTCTGATCGGTGTAGGCGCACTGGTTGCATATATGCGTAATCCGCAACAGTTTTTCTGGATTGTGTTACTGGGTGCTATGGTTCTGCTGCTTTTGTATATTGTTTATGCTCCGGCAGTTAGCAGAAAAAGGAGAGCAAAAAAGATTGCATGGGAAAAAGGAACCTATAATGTCAGAATACAAAAACACAGCATTCAGTATGGAGATAAAAATCAATCTGTCGAAATGACGGGTAAAAATACGGAAACGTATATTTCCGATAAGCTTTATGTTTTACGGATTAACAGGGAAGTATTTACAATCCCGAAAAGAATTATGAAAGAAAAGGAGGAGAAGGAACTGGAACAGATACTGAGAGAAGTCGGTTCCAAGATTGTGCACATAACGATAGAGAGAGGAGAACGGTTATGACAGCAACGACGAATGAGAAAAAAGTAGAACTAAAATTAAGAAAAGCGGTATTTTTCCCGCCGTGGTTATTATTGATCGCAATGGTGGTAGTCAGTCTGGTGAACGGCGATGCATTCCTGGCGGGGTTGAATGCGGTCACGGGTTGGATTTTAAAGAATTTTTCATGGGCATTTAATATTGTCACTGTTACGTGTGTAATCACAGTGATCATCGTATACTTTTCACCATTGGGGAAAGTACGCATAGGTGGGAGTAAAGCGCATCCTAAGATGAAATTCCTGGATCTTGTATGGATCACTCTTTGTACTACGATTGCAGCGGGAATCTTATTCTGGGCATGTGCAGAGCCGTTGTATCACTTATACGCACCACCGGCATCCGAAGGTGTAAAAGCGGCTTCACCGGGTGCGGCAATATTTGCAATGAAGACGATGTTCCTGGAATGGACATGGTCACCATATGCAATCTATACAGTAGCAACACTGGTATTTGCATTTGTATTTTATAACATGAAACAGCCATACTCTATGGGGTCTGCACTTGTACCGGCATTGGGAGAACGAGTAAAAAAGTATAACGGAGTGGTAGATGTTATCTGTCTTGTGACACTGGTAGCAGGTATGTCAGCATCACTTGGAACCGGAACACTTACGATTGCAGGAGGAATCCAGAATCTGACAGGAATAAAGAGCGGAGCAGTTATGTGGGGAATTGTTATTATTGTAATTGTTACGACATTTATCATTTCCAGTGTATCTGGTGTCATGAAAGGAATAAAACTTCTTTCATCCATCAATGCAAAAGTGTACATGATATTATTTGCATTTCTTCTGGTATTTGGACCAACTGCTTATATGCTTAATATGTCGGTAGAATCCTGGGGTGCATATGTCAGAGATTTTCTCCCGATGAGTCTGATGTCTGGGGATGTGTTCGGGGATACATGGTCAAGAAGCTGGCCGATTTTTTACTGGTGCAACTGGCTTTCATGGACTCCGGTAACAGCGGTATTTCTTGGAAAAATCTTGAAGGGATATACAATTAAAGATGCAATTAAGTGTAACTTTGTTATTCCGGCAATCTTCAGTACAATCTGGATGGGACTGTTCTCTACAGCAACGATCTATTATGAGTTGAATGGAGTAGGAATGTATGATACTCTATTGAGCAAAGGGACAGAAGCGGTAGTATATAAAGTATTTGAACAACTTCCATTGGCAGTAATTGTTATTCCGTTTTATCTGTTTATTGTGTTTATTTCATTTGTCACAGCTTCGGATTCTAATACGAATGCGATGGCAGGTCTGTGCACATATGGTATTACGCAGGAAGAACAGGAAGCAGCACCATGGCTTAAGATCGTGTGGGGAATTACAGTTGGTGTTGTAACATGGATCTTGATCAGCTTTGCAGGAATTGACGGTATTAAAGCGGCATCAAATCTAGGCGGATTCCCAAATATGTTCATTATGATCCTGATGATCATAGGATTATTAAAGATTGCGAAGAATCCGCAGAAATATGATGTGCACAAAGAAGATTACGATAGCAATGGAAATCCAATAGAGAGTCCGCGTCTGCCCGTAAAGGAGGAATAAGAAGATGGAACCTTTGACAAAGGACTTTTTTATGGAAGCAACGGAGAATTGTCCGGTTATACCGGAGATCATCAATGACGAATGGCTGGATGCACTTTCGGAATCAGACTGTGATATAGTGTATATTCTTTATGGAGATATCTGCAACATTCCGGAGATTGTGGAGAAAGTAAAACAGGCAGGAAAGATGGCAATCGTACATATGGATCTGATTGTAGGTCTTTCTTCGAAGGAGATCAGTGTAGATTTTCTGAAGAAATATACGAAAGCTGATGGAATCATTAGTATGAAACCGGCAATGATCAAACGGGCGAACGATGTGGGATTATTTACAATCCAGAGATTTTATCTGATGGATCGATTTACATATGCGAATATTGAAAAACATATTAAGAATTGTAATCCGGATGTTGTAGAGTTCCTTCCGGCGGGTCTTTCAAAGGTTATGAGTTTCCTGATAGAAAAGATTGACAGACCAGTGGTGGCCAGCGGTCTGACCCAGGATAAAGAAGATGTTATGGGGGCATTGAAGGCAGGAGCCATAGCAGTTGCAACATCGAACCGTAAAGTGTGGGACTGCTAGATTATTGGGCTGTTAATGTTAAAGAAGGTGGAAAGATGAATGCGGATACAGTGTGTCTGACTTGTTGTAGGAAAAAAGCAGAAGGACTTCTGGAGCAGTACAGAGTGTCAGAAGAGACAAGGAATACGCTCCTGAAAAGAATCGATAAATTCTTGGCAGATGGTAAAAGAATTGAGAATATGCCGGCTCCGGTGATAATGGCGGAGATATTATCTATAGTTGATGAAAAAGTGGAAATCATGGATGCATATGAAAAGCCGAAAAAGAAGTATAACCGGAAGCTTATTAGCATGGAAGAAGCTGTCATTGATGATATAGAGAATGCGGAAGATGAATTTCTTGCAGCCATTCAGTATGCGGTGACGGGAAATTATATAGATTTTGGAGCAATGGATGATGTGAATGAAGATCTGCTTGTAGAACTGTTGGAGAACAGGGAAGATGTAGATTTGAATGTGGATGAACTGATAAAACTTAAAAAAGAACTGGAAGAAGCAGAAAAGCTGGTATATATTACAGACAATGCCGGTGAGATTGTGTTGGATAAAGTGTTCATCAGAGTTTTGAAGAAATTATATCCACAATTAGATATAACAGTAATTGTGAGGGGATTTCCTACGTTGAATGATGCGACATATGAAGATGCAGAAGATATCGGTCTGACAGATATGGTAAATGTAATGCCAAATGGAACAGATGTGCCGGGGACGCCGATTGATGAGATCGACCCGGAGGTAAGACATCTGATCGATGAGGCTGATCTGTGTATCGCAAAAGGACAGGGAAATTTTGAGACATTGCATGGAAGTGGAAGAAATATCTTCTATCTTTTTCTGTGTAAATGTGAATTATTTACAAGAAAATTTCAGACGGAGCGTTTCACTCCTATATTGAACAATGAACTTAGAATTGTGCAAAATGCATAAAAAATGCAAGAATTCTTTTGGTAATATCACGATATTGACATATTTGAACATCGGATTTACAATATAGACAGTTACTAAAA
>ERZ808240.4586-NODE-4586-length-12064-cov-3.697727_pt1 | contig 12064 bp, 11 predicted proteins | sample MGYA00521084_ERZ808240 | MGnify/ENA primary metagenome ERZ808240 (study PRJEB31516, sample SAMN03275571) | gut metagenome | biome: mammalia-associated habitat; material: feces | host: Papio cynocephalus | place: Kenya | collected 2012-08-06 ... | reverse complement strand
TTCCACCGACAATCCGTATTTTGCCCTGATTAAGGCGGGCGCAGAATATGAGGCGGATCAAATCGGTGCGCAGGTTGTCATTGCTTCGCCGGATAAAGAAGGCGATGTCAAAGAGCAGGCGCAATTGGTGGCGGCGATGGCGAAGCAGGCGACGGATGTCATTATCGTCTCGCCGAGCAATGAGCAGAGCATCACAGAAGAGCTGAAAAAGGCGAAAAATAAAGGAAAACTTATCTTGGCCGTGGATACGTCTTCGGATTTCGACGGCTGTGATGGCTATATCGGCACCGATCAATACGATGCGGCGTATCAGCAGGGAAAATATGCTGCCAAGCTGGTAGCGGAGGACGAGAACGCCCAGGCGGTGATTCTGCGCGGGGCAGACGGAGACAAGACGCATATGCTGCGGGAATATGGCCTTGAGGACAGCTTAGAGAAAGGCGGCGTGCCGATTTTCTCCGTGGAATACGGCGACTGCCAGGAAGACAAAGCAGAAGACATCATGGAAGAGCTGCTGGAAAAAGACAAAAAGGCCAAAGAGATTCGCCTTGTCTGCACGACGTCGGATAGTATGGCAGTCGGCGCGCAGCGCGCCATTGCCGAATCGGGCAGAGATGATATTCACATCGTGTCGTTTGACGGCATGATTGATGCCTCCGAGCTGGTGCGTGTCGGAGAAATCGACGCGGCATTTGCGCAGGAGCCGTTTGAAATGGGAAAACAGTGCGTGGATTATGCGGTGAAGCTGTACAACGGAGAATCGACGGGAGAATCCGTGCACACGGATGTCGAGCTGATTACCGCTGACAATGCGGAAGCACATATCAGTGAGCTGCAGCGCGAGCTGGATCACTGGGACGGAAAGTAAAAACCAGCTGATTGGATGACGGGAAACCGTTTCCAACAGCTGGTTTTGTTTTATTTCTTTTTGCCAATCAGTCCAAGCAGTCCCATCATGCCGATCAAGCCGCAGGCGAAACCGGCGCGGAACCGCCGAAATAGACGGCGCATCAGTTTTTCAGCGAGTGCATCGGAGCCGGAATTCGTCCGCCGCGGTGAATAAACCGCGCAGAAGAGAACGGATGTACCTCCATAACCGGTGCCGAGCCGAGCAGACCGCCAAATTCCAAGTCCTCGCCGACCTTCTTGCCGATGGCCGGAATGACGCGAACGGCGGTGGTCTTGTTGTTGACGACACCAATGGCAGCTTCATCTGCGATGATAGCGGAAATCGTCTCCGCAGAGGTGTCACCCGGAATGGCGATCATATCCAGACCGACGGAGCAAACAGCGGTCATGGCTTCCAGCTTGTCCAGATGCAGGCTGCCTGCGTTCACCGCGTGAATCATGCCTTCGTCCTCCGATACCGGAATGAACGCACCGGACAAACCGCCGACAGCAGCAGATGCCATGACGCCGCCCTTCTTGACCGCATCGTTGAGCATGGCGAGAATCGCCGTCGTGCCGTGCGTGCCGCAGCACTCCAAGCCGACCTCTTCCAGAATGCGGGCAACCGAGTCACCGACTGCCGGTGTCGGAGCCAGAGACAGGTCAACAATGCCGAACGGAACGTTCAGGCGCTCGGACGCGATAGAGCCGACGAGCTGACCCATACGGGTGATTTTAAAGGCAGTTTTCTTGATAATGTCTGCGATTTCGTTCATCGAGCACTCCTCGCCAGCGCGCTGGATTGCCGAATGCACAACGCCCGGACCGGATACGCCGACGTTGAGTACGCAGTCCGCCTCGCCGACACCGTGGAATGCACCTGCCATAAACGGATTGTCCTCTACCGCGTTGGCAAAGACAACCAGCTTGCCTGCGCCGATGCACTGGCGGTCAGCGGTCAGCTCTGCGGTCTGGCGGATGACCTCACCCATCATGCGGATGGCATCCAGATTTGTGCCCGCCTTAGTCGAAGCGACGTTGACCGAAGAACATACCAGATCTGTCGTTGCCAGTGCTTCCGGAATCGAACGGATCAGAATTTCATCGCCCTTGGCGAAGCCTTTCTGTACGAGCGCGGAGAAGCCGCCGACAAAGTTGACGCCGCAGGCAGCCGCTGCGCGATCCAGCGTCTGTGCGAGCGGCACATAGGACGTTGCATCGGTCGCTGCGCCGATCATTGCCATTGGGGTGACGGAAATACGCTTGTGAATGATCGGAATGCCCAGTTCGGCTTCAATCTGTTCGCCGGTTTCTACCAGATGCTCTGCCTTGCGGGTAATCTTGTCGTATACCTTGTCGCAGGTGGTGTTGATGTCACCGGTGATGCAGTCGAGCAGGGAGATGCCCATCGTGATGGTACGAATATCCAGATGCTCATCCTCGATCATTTTAATGGTTTCTAAAATATCAAAGCTATTTAACATGGGATATGCTCTCCTTAAATGCGATGCATCGCGTTGAAAATGTCCTCATGCATCAAATGCACCTTCATGCCAAGCTCTACGCCAGCGGCCTCCAGCTGAGCGGTCAGCGACGGGAAGCTGATGTCGCAGCCCTCCAGCTCAACCAGCATAATCATGGCGAACAGATCGCCGCCCATGATGTTCTGGCGCACGTCCACGATGTTGACGTTGTGTTCAAACAGAGTGTTGGAAATCTTGGCAATTACGCCGGTGCGATCCTTGCCAGCTACAGTTAACATTGCACGCATGTGTTTTCCTCCTAAACTTTGGGTGATGGGAAAGTATTTTGTATCAAATCTCCTCCAGCACCGAGACAATGACGGCGTTGGAAATGAGAAAACCGTCCTCGGTGAGAGACCATCGAGAGTCGGTATGATGAACATATTGCTTGGGCAGAGAAGAGAGCACCCGCTGAACAGGGGCGGGGTCTGCCGAAAACCGTTTGGCGTAAACATCTGCGTCAAAACCGGCGGAAGTCCGGAGCGACAGCATGATGTACTCGGCGGCGCGGTCGATGTCGCGCTCGTCCTCGCGTTCCGGCTGCGCTTGCCCGCGCAGCCACGCGGACAAATCGCGCGGGATTTCATATCGTTCTCCGGCGAAATCGCCGTGCGCGCCCGGGCCGAAGCCGAGATAGGGGCTTTGCTTCCAGTAGCGGCTGTTGTGTCGGCTGGCAAAGCCGGGCTTGGAAAAATTCGAGATTTCATAGTGCTCGAAACCGGCGCGGCGCATCCGGTCGCAGACCGCCAGATACATGTCCGCCTGCGTGTCCTCATCCGGCAACGCCGGATGAAGCCTGCCGAGCGGCGTGTGTTCTTCCAGCGTCAGCCCGTAGCACGAGAGATGCTCCGGCTGTAAATCCAGCAGCGCATCCAGCGAGGCACACAGCTGCTCCATGCGCTGACCCGGCAGCGCATACATGAGATCGACACTGAGATTGGCAAATCCAGCGTGTCTTGCTCGAAAAAAGGCGTCCCGTGCCTGCGCAAACGTGTGAATGCGTCCGAGCGCTTGCAGCTCCCGATCATCGGCGGACTGGATGCCCATGGACAGCCGGTTGACACCGGCTTCGCGGGAAATCATGAGAAAATCGTCCGTCATCGAGTCGGGATTGGCTTCCACGGTAATTTCTGCGTCGGGGTCTACGGCGTAGTTTTCGTGGACAGCCTGCAACATCTGCGCAATGCGTGTGCCGCCGAGCAGACTCGGTGTGCCGCCGCCGAAATATATCGTGTCGATAGAAAAATCCTGACATACCGCCGCCTGCTGCTGCAGATTGCGGATAAGTCGCTTCACATAGGCGTCGCGCTGTTCCAGCCTGCCGGACAGCGAATAAAAATCGCAGTAGCTGCATTTTGCCGCGCAAAACGGCACGTGAATATAAATACCGAGCTTATTCTTCATCCAGCTTGAGCACGGCCATGAAGGCCTCCTGCGGAACCTGTACCGAGCCGAGGGCACGCATTCGCTTTTTGCCTTCCTTCTGCTTTTCCAGCAGCTTCTTCTTACGGGAAATATCGCCGCCGTAGCACTTGGCGAGCACGTCCTTGCGCATCGCCTTGATGGTCTCGCGGGCGATAATCTTGTTGCCGATCGCTGCCTGAACCGGAATTTCAAACATCTGGCGCGGAATGTTTTCCTTGAGCTTTTCGACAATCTTTCGTGCGCGCGCATACGCCTTATCCGTGTGGACGATAAACGACAGCGCATCGACCGGATCGCCGTTGAGCAGCAGATCCAGCTTGACCAGCTCGGACTTGCGGTAGCCGATCAGCTCATAGTCCAGAGAAGCATAGCCGCGGGTGCGCGACTTGAGGGCATCGAAGAAATCATAAATGATTTCGCCGAGCGGCAGTTCATAGTGCATCTCTACGCGGTCGGAGTCGATATACTCCATGTCTTTATAAATGCCGCGGCGCTCCTGACACAGCTCCATGATGTTGCCGACGTATTCGCTCGGCGTCATGATGCTCGCCTTGACGTACGGCTCTTCCGCATAGTCCAGCGTGGTCGGGTCCGGATAGTTGAGCGGATTGTCGATATATTCTTCTTCGCCGTCCGTGCGCTTGATTTTGTAGATAACGCTCGGCGCGGTGGTGATGAGATCCAAATCGTATTCGCGTTCCAGACGCTCCTGAATGATTTCCATGTGCAGCAGTCCGAGAAAGCCGCAGCGGAAACCAAAGCCCAGAGCAACAGAGCTTTCCGGCTCAAAGGTCAGAGAGGCGTCGTTGAGCTGTAATTTTTCCAGTGCATCGCGCAGATCCGGGTATTTGGAGCCGTCTGCCGGATAAATACCCGAAAATACCATCGGCTGTACCTTGCGGTAGCCCGGCAGGGCTTCCGGTGCCGGATTTTCTACACCGGTCACAGTATCGCCCACGCGGGTGTCCGTCACATTTTTGATCGACGCGGTAAAGTAGCCGACTTCACCGGCAGCCAAGCCGTCAGATGCCGGTTCCAGCGTCAGCGGACGCATGTAGCCGGTCTCCACGACCTGAAATTCTGCGCCGGTTGCCATCATTTTTACCTTCATGCCCGGACGAATCGTGCCCTGCATGACGCGGATATAGACAATGACACCGCGATAAGAGTCGTACTGGCTGTCGAAAATCAGTGCTTGCAGCGGAGCGGTCGGGTCGCCGTCCGGTGCCGGAATATCCGTGACAATGCGCTCGAGCACCTCTTCGATGTTGGTGCCCATTTTCGCAGAGACTTCCGGCGCATCCTCTGCTGGAATGCCAATGACGTCCTCAATTTCGTGCTTGGCGCGCTGCGGGTCTGCACTCGGCAGGTCGATCTTGTTGACAACCGGCAGAACCTCCAGATTGTTCTCGATAGCGAGATAGGTGTTTGCGAGCGTCTGCGCTTCAATGCCCTGTGTGGCATCGACGACGAGTACCGCACCTTCACAGGCTGCCAGAGAACGGGATACTTCGTAGTTAAAATCGACATGGATAGGTTTTGCCGTCCGAAGCCTCATAGTCCATGCGGACAGCGCGGGCTTTGATGGTGATGCCGCGCTCGCGCTCCAGATCCATACTGTCCAGCAGCTGGCTTTCCATTTCGCGCTGGGTGACAGTATGGCACTTTTCCAGCAGGCGGTCTGCCAGCGTGGACTTGCCGTGGTCGATGTGCGCGACGATGGAGAAATTACGGATTAGGGATTGATCTTTCATGAATATCTCCTTTCCACCGCCTTTTGCCGCGGCGGATGTGTGCAAAGTAAAATCGGACGAAATTCCGTCTATTCGTATCTATCAGTATAGCATAGCGCGCGATATGCCGCAAGGGATAGAAGCGCCAAAAAAGCCCCCGTATTTGCATACGGAGGCTTTTGGAAACCTTACAGTGCTGCGATTTTGTCACATGCCTTGGACAGATCCGGCAGCTCGACATCTTCGAGTGCACCGGCGTCGCAGGCGGCCGCCAGAGCCGGGTTCATCGGCAGCTTGGCGAGCACGTCCAGATTGTGCTCCTTGGCGATCTCATCGACATGGCTTTCGCCGAATACAGAGATGTGCTTGCCGCAGTCCGGACATACCACATAGCTGTAGTTCTCGATGACACCCAGAATCGGGATGTTCATCATTTCAGCCATCTTGACTGCCTTGGTGACAACCATAGATACCAGCTCCTGCGGAGAGGTCATGACGATGATGCCGTCAACCGGCAGGGACTGGAAGACCGTCAGCGGAACATCACCGGTTCCTGGCGGCATATCGACGAACATAAAGTCAATATCCTTCCAGATAATATCCGTCCAGAACTGCTGAACGGCACCGGCGATAACCGGGCCTCTCCAGATTACCGGATCAGAAGCGTTTTCCATCAGCAGATTGATGGAGCAAACGTCAATGCCGGTCTTGGTAGCCATCGGATACACGCCTTCCTCTGTTGCACCCAGCGTACCGGTCAGACCGAAGCCCTTCGGGATGGACGGTCCGGTAATATCGGCGTCCAAAATGCCGCAGTGTGCGCCCTTGCGCTGCATAGCAACCGCAAGCAGGGACGTTACCATGCTCTTGCCTACGCCGCCCTTACCGCTGACAACGCCAATGACCTTTTTGATCTTGGACAGCGGATGCGGTGCCTTGAGCAAAGATTCCGGCTCGCCGCAGCTTCCTCCGCAGCTGTCGCAATCGTGATTACAGCCCATGATAGAGTCAACTCCTTATAAACAATTTTCTTTGTGCGTGCTGTCATTATATCATATCCAGCGCCTTTTGCAAGATACTGTGCAAAAACAGAGCGAAAAGCCGAGATTTGGAAAAAGAAAAAAGGCTGACATCCGAAGATGTCAGCCCTGCCAGAAAAAAGAGAGGTTTAAAAGTAGAAAAAACGAAATTAGTGTGCGCGCTTGTGGAAGAAATGTCTGTGCTGTGCGCGCGGAGCAGATACTTCCTGCTGCGGCTCTGCAACCGCCGGACGATGAATTTTTGGCAGATGAATGCCGGCCTTGTGCGCGTCGCGCATGTACTTCGGCACCCAGACGTTGCAGATATAGAAAAGAATAGAAAGCGATGTGCCAATGACCCAGCCGAGCGGATACGCATAGCAGACACCGGCAAAGCCCATCATCGGAACCATAATATAAGCCAGAGCTACGCGCAGTGCCAGATCAACGAGCGTAGTCACCATAAACGGTCCCATCGCACCGCCGCCGCGCAGCGCGCTGTCGCAGCAGTTTTTGATGCCGACGAGCGGATAGAACGGAGCGACGATGAGCAGATATTCAATGCCGACGCTGATAACCGTGCCGTTGGAGCTGCTGCCGAGGAACAGCTGCAAAATCGGCTGACCGGCAACAAAGAACAGAACGATAATCGAGCCAATGACAATCTCAGACATGATGATGCAGTCGCGCACGCCCTGACGCACGCGCTTGATGTCCTGTGCGCCGATGTTCTGCGCGGCAAAGCTGGACAAAGCATTCGGCAGTGCATTCATGACCATGATGGCAAAGGTGGAAACCTTCAGGGCAGCGGAGAATCCGGCAACCGTGTTGGAACCCAGCGGATTGACCAGACCCTGTACACAGAATACGCCGACAGATACAAACGACTGCTGGCAAATAGACGGAATCGCAATCAGTGCCATGCGACCGAGCAGATGACGGTCGAAGCGCTTCGGCTTCTGTGTCGTGTGAATGCGGGACAGACGGCGAACCAACGTGACGACAGCGAGCAGAGAGGAAATACCCTGTGCAATCAGTGTTGCCCAAGCGACACCGGAGATGCCCATATTCAGCTTGCTGACAAAGAAAATATCCAGAATAACGTTGAAGGTCGTGGAAAAGGCGAGAAAATACAGCGGGGTGCGGCTGTCGCCCAAGCCGTTAAAGATAGCTGTTGCGGTATTGTACAGGAACAGGAACAAAAGACCTGCGATGTAAATGCGCAGATACACCATCGTCGGCTCGAAAATGTTCTCCGGTGTGCTGATGAGCTGCATCAGAGCCGGACAAGCGATTTCACCGATGGCGGTCAGCGTCAGAGCCAGCGTAATCAGAGAGATGACAGCCGTGCTGACAGCGGTACGCATTCGCACGATGTCGTGCGCGCCGAACAGCTGAGAGATGACGACAGAGCAGCCGACGCTCGCGCCGGTAGCGACTGCGATAAACAGAACCGTAATCGGATAGGCGGCACCGGTTGCAGCCAGCGCATCAACGCCGAGGAATCGGCCGGCAATCACGCTGTCTGCCAAGTTGTACAGCTGCTGAAAGACCATGCTCAGCAGCAGCGGAATGACAAACTTAATCAGAATCTTAAAAGGCGAACCTTTTGTCATATCTGTAATCATAATTTTTCTTACCTCTTTGTGAAACGGGAGTGATCGTTCTCTTTCAAAACCGTAAGCGATTGTATCACAGAATGTGACCAAAATGTAAGCGGAAAATTACACAGGTTTTTGAAAAAATGGAATGGGTATCTTGTACAAAATTCATTGTGAAATTTTGGGCAAATCTCCCAAAAGACAACGAAACCGCAACAATCAAAAAACCAGCCCGTTCGGGAGAGAACGGGCTGGCGGACAGTTAAGACCGACTGGTGATGGTTAAATGACTGGTATCATATAAAACACGGGCATGATTGCTGCGAATCAGTTGTTTTTCGATACAATTTCCGGTCTTTGGATCAATGATCCGGCGATACACTTCGCCGCAACGATAGACAATCCCGTTTTCTTCGACAAAGTGCTCATCTTCGGAGAGAATGTGATAGGTATATTCCTGCGCTTTGTCTGCGCGAAGCTCTCCGCACAGGTATTTGTCTGTCACATAGACAATCAGCTGATAGGTTGCCTTGGTCGGGTTGTAAAATCGGTAATCTAGATAGTTATACACAATCGAAGTACCCGTGCCGAACGGAATTTGTCGATTGAAATCCGGAAATAAGTCCAGGCCGTCATGGTGATGGTGCTCTACAATTTGCAGCGGTGTATGTAAAATCATCCAATGGATGAGGTTGGTAAATTGGCACATACCGCCGCCTGTACCGCGTTTCGGTTCCCCATTGGAAATGGCAAGTCCCTCAAGATAGCCCTTTTTCGGACTGAGAGAGCCGACAAGATGCCAAAAGGAAAAGGTTTCACCGGGGCGAATCAGAATGCCGGTGACCTTGGGTGCGGCAAGAGACAGATTGACCGCTTTGTTTTCCTGCAAATCCATGTGGACATTGCCCAACTTGCGGCGAATCAAGGACTTGTGCCGATAGATGAGAATCGGCAACGGCTCCTCGGATTTTTCGGCAGCAAATGTTTTGCCGCTCGTCCAATCTTGCAGATGCCGCATACAACGACACTTTTGGACAGAAATTCGATAGGTCGTCGGAGAGATCTGGCAAAATAACTTTCTCTTCATGATACGGGTCTCCTTTGTTTTGTACAAATATTAGAGAATAGAATATAGTATATATCAGTTATCAAAAAAAACAAGTTCGGAGATGATATGTGAAATGGGAGAGAACAGGCGTATTTTTATGCTTCTGATACGACTTCAGACGTTTCTACTTGTGAAACATCTGCATGATCGAATACGACGATGTTGCAGGCAATCAGCAATACAAAACAGAAAACGACGCAGAGCACGGCGAGACCGACAACGCGGCAGATGCGCCGATGCCGTCGATTGCGTTCAGCAAGAATGCTGTTGAGCTGAGACAGCTGCCGACTCAATGCGGTTTCGTCGGATGGTTCGGAAATGGTTTCGCCTAGCAGGTCTGCAACAGTTGTATCTAATTCTTCTGCGAGCCGGATTAACAGGTCTGCATCAGGGACAGAGGTGCCGCGTTCCCATTTGGAAATCGTTTGGCGGACAACGTGCAGGCGATCTGCCAGTGCCTGCTGAGATAGACCTCGCTGTCTGCGCAGCGTTTTTAGATTCTCTTGAAACATAAGGGATTTCCTCCTATGGATGAATGTATCTCAACCATATTGTATGTAATAGCCGTTGCGCAAGCAATGCAAAGGCACATTACCGCATATCTGAATACATACTGTATAATTCTTTATAAATTCCGCCTTTTGCAATTAATTCCTCGTGAGAACCCTGCTCGGCGATGCCGTCCTCGGTGAGGACGAGAATTTTATCTGCGCCGCGAATCGTGGTCAGACGGTGGGCAATCGTAAAGACGGTTCTGCCGTGTGCGAGCTTTTCCAACGACTGCTGCACAAGGCGTTCGCTCTCGTTATCGAGGGCGCTGGTGGCCTCGTCCAAAATCAGTACCGGAGGGTCTTTCAGGAACACACGCGCAATCGAGATGCGCTGCTTCTGACCGCCGGACAGCTTGACACCGCGTTCCCCGATAAACGTATCGTAGCCGTTGGGCAAAGCGGAGATAAACTCATGCGCACCGGCGAGCTTGGATGCCTCAATGATTTCTTCGCGCGTGGCTTCGGGTCTGCCGTAGGCGATGTTGTGCAGGACGGTGCCGGAGAACAGATAATTGTCCTGCTGCACCACGCCAATGTGCGAACGCAGCGAATGTAGCTGGAGCTTGCGCACATCAACGCCGTCTAATTTGACGCAGCCGCTAGACACATCGTAAAATCTCGGAATTAAATTACAGAGAGTAGTCTTTCCGCCGCCGGATGGGCCGACAATCGCAATGTTTTGACCAGCATCGACATGCAGGTTGATGTGTCCGAGCACTTCGCCTGCGTCATCCTCATAGGAAAACGAGACGTCTTCAAAATCCACCTCGCCGCGCACATGCTCACAGGGAATGGCATCCGGTGCGTTGGTGATGTCCGGCTGCTCGTCCATGATTTCCAAAAAGCGGTCGATGCCGGTCATGCCGCGCTGGAACTGTTCCATAAATTCGACAATGCGGCGGATAGAGGTCAACAGCGTCTGGACGTACAGCAGATACGCGACGAAATCACCCGGATGAATGGCGCCGTGCAGCAGAAAGACACAGCCGAGCACGAGAACGACGAGATTCATCAAGCCGTCAAACGCGCGGGTGGTCGCCTGAAAGCCGCCCATCCAGAAGTAATTGCGCTTTTTGATGTCCAGCCAACGCGCATTGCCCGCTGCAAATTTCTCTTCCTCCGCTTCTTCGCGGGCAAAAGACTTGACCACGCGGATGCCGAGCAGAGAGTCCTCGACCTGGGCATTGATTTCACCGACTTGCCAGCGCGATTCCTTGAATGTCTCGCGCATTCGCCGGTTAAACTTGTAGCAGCACACCAGCATGATCGGCAAAACGGCAAAGGTGAACAGCGTCAGCGGAACATTGACGGACAGCAAAATGGCAAACGACACGATGATTTTGACACCGGCAATGAAAAATTCCTCCGGGCAGTGGTGCGCAAATTCGGTGACATCGAATAAGTCGGAGGTGATGCGCGCCATGAGCTGGCCGACCTTGGCATTGGCGTAGTAGCGGAACGACAGCTTTTGCAGATGATGAAACAGCGTCGTGCGCATATCCGTTTCAATTTTCGCACCCATGACATGACCGATGTTTGCCATATAATAGGAGCCTGCGGTGTCAATGACGCGCAGCACGAAATACAGCACGCCCAATCGGACAATCAGGTTTGCCGTCAGCTCGGAAAGATTGTACTGGGCAAGATTCATGACGTACCGGACAATGACTGGCAGCGCCAGCTCGCAGATTGTCGTCAGCGAGGCGCAGAACAGATCCAGAATCAGCGTGGGTACATAGGGGCGAAAATACGGAGCAAAGCGACGAAACAGCTCCGCTGTGGAACGGGTTCGTCCATGTTTTTCTTTCAAATCGGTTCATCCTTTCTAAATATCAAACAAAACTAGCATACAACAGGCGCACAGTCTTGGCAAGAGGCAATCGAAAGATACCGGAATATGACAACTTTGTCTGTTCAACTGAAAAGAGGTAATTTTTTCAACTCAAAACCGTTATCCTGAATAAGGGGAATCGACAAAGGCATGAGGTGAGAATTTATGACAAGCGGAGAGGCAGTACGTCTGCGAATTGAAGAGCTGTGTCAGGAAAATGAGATCACAGTGAATAAATTGGCTACGATGAGCGGGATCACGCAGTCCACGCTTAACAACATCGTCAGCGGAAGAAATCGAAGCACGACCATTGGAACGATTCAGAAAATATGTGATGGACTGGGGATGACGATTCAAGAATTTTTTGAATCGAATCTGTTCGATC
>ERZ808240.4584-NODE-4584-length-12068-cov-20.570299_pt1 | contig 12068 bp, 17 predicted proteins | sample MGYA00521084_ERZ808240 | MGnify/ENA primary metagenome ERZ808240 (study PRJEB31516, sample SAMN03275571) | gut metagenome | biome: mammalia-associated habitat; material: feces | host: Papio cynocephalus | place: Kenya | collected 2012-08-06 ... | reverse complement strand
TGATTATATCATATCATTTTTTATCAAAAATAGATAATTCATAAAACCTGGAATTTGTTATAGATTTTACTTATAACCTTAGAAATACCCAACCGATCCGGCTATCCCTTTGCCCACGGATCAATGACATCGATTTCAATCTGAATAATATTCGCACAAGAGAAATGACAATTGCAGACATAAAAGACGGCAGACAGTCTCATTATAAGACCACCTGCCTGTTGATTATTCTTATATAGTTTTCTGTATCTCATTAGTCCAACAAACTGGAAGTTGTCAATTTGAAGCCTGCTCCAGACATCTTGCCACTGCATCTTTTATTCCATTTGATGTTATAGTCGCACCTGATACAGCATCTACTTCATAAGTTTGTCCTTTTATCATTTCATCAGGTAGTTCATCTATTGCTTTACCACCGAGATCTGGAGTTTCTTTATTGTCACCTATCTGAATGTCCGAAATTTTTCCTTCTAAAATAATTACCGTAACATCAAAGTCTCCTTTTTTTCCTTTTGCACTCTCTGTGTAGGTTCCATCTTTCCATGAACCAGAGTCACTGATATTATAATTTTTTTCTTTTGTTCCGCAGGCTGTTAGAAGAACAGCAAGTAAACATATAAAAATAGCTGTTAATTTTTTCTTTTTATCCATTGATTTTTCCCGCAAACTTTCTTGATATACTTCTTGGTAAAATTCTTGCACCAATATTCATCATTTTTGTTGATACTCCATAATACAAAATAACTTTCTTTTTCATCATAGCCTTATATCCGGCTTCTGCCACTGCTTTTGCATTGGCTGGTCTAAAAAATGTAAACATCCTTGAATTTTTCATTTCAGCTGCTTTTTCAAACCCGGTTGCAGTTGGTCCCGGACATAATGCTGTAACTGACACGCCTGTACCTTCCGCTTCTTCTGCAACAGCTTCTGAAAAACTGCGTACAAACTCTTTGGATGCGTAATAAAGAGACATTTTAGGTCCTGCACAAAAAGCTGCAACCGATGAAAGATTTAATATTTTTCCATAATGACGATCAATCATTCCAGGCATGAAATATCGTGTCAATTGCACAAGAGTTACAATATTTACCTGCAAAAGGTTTGTCTGCTTCTGTATGTCCACAGTCCAAAAGTTTCCAAAATCTCCAAAGCCCGCATTATTAACAAGTACATCAATCTGGATATTCTTTTCCAATGTATAATTGAATACTTCGTATGCAGCATCTGCTTTTGAGAGATCACAGGCAAATACTTCTACATGATTCCGGTACTGTGATTCCAATTCAGATTTCAGCTTATATAAAATGCCTTCCCGTCTGGCTATAATCAAAAGATCATATCCTTCTCTTGAAAATATTTTTGCAAATTCCAGTCCCAGTCCCCCGGAAGCTCCTGTAATCAACGCTGTCTGACTCATAAATGATACTCCTTAAAATTTTATTACATGTGGTTTTATATCAGGATCATGATTTGCAAGTGATTCTATACAATCAGGACTCATACTCTGTTCCCGAATCCACGCCAGTGATTTTTTCTGCTGTTCTTTGTTATCCGCAATTCCTGATGTAATTTGCTCTTCCCATGATTTTTTGGCATAACCACCATCCGAAAATAATAATACATATTTTCCATTCCTGTTTGTGATTTTTAATGCACATAAACCTTCACAATGTCCCGGAATATTTACCATTACCAGACTTCCATCACCAAATACATCATAAGATTTCTGCACAGGACCATCCGCACTGTTCCAGTCAAAGCCTTCCAGTTTTGTTCCATTCCACCAGTCTTTATTGTATCGTATTTTATTCATCAGACTGCCGTTCTCCGCAAATCTGATCTCATCATTCGCCACAAGTATTCTTTTGGCATCCGCCACCAGTTTCAATCCATTCGCATGATCACAGTCCAGATGTGAAAGCAGAATCATATCCAAATCTGACGGCTGTATTCCCAACATGGCAAGCTGTTCATCAATAGCCTCCCCCTGTGGAAGAACTCCTTGATTTGTTTTATAAAGAGGAAATCCGCCCAGTGATTTCATCTGAGCCTCTCTGTCAAATTCGCCATTCGGACTCATATTTCTGTGCCAACCACAATCAAATAAAATTTTTCCATGGCTGCATTCTATCAGATATGCAGAAACCGGAAGCCACAGTCTGTCCGACTTTTTTCCAAATACACCGCTTGCTTTCACCGGATTGCAGTGTTCACCACCAAAAGGTAATTCCGGTGCAACACAAACCATTCCTGTATGAAATACATGAATTTTCATTTCTTCCATTGCGAAATCCTCCTTGTGATTCTCTTACAATGGCTATTATATCTATGAGTCTACACAATGAAAACGACACATTTTACAAAACTGTTCGGTCTTATTGGAAAAACAGCAAAAAAGACTACGGAATTTCCGCAGCCTTTACAATATTTGCCCTGTTGCTAAAAGCATTTGTATACTGATGTCTGTAAATTTCGGTATATCCACTTCATCAGGGTGTTCCATCCAGTAGCTATATGCTCCGATAATCGCTGATGCAATCACTTCAAAAATCAGTCCATAATTTGTCATGGATTCCCTTCCCGGGAAACGCAATGCAAGGTGATATTTTATTGCATCCTTCCATTTTTTAATATAAGAAATGTTAGGTTGAGCAATGAGAAATGCATAATTCTCATCCCAATGCAGCTTGATATAATTCAATGTTTTAGTAAAAAAGCTGGACATATCTGCTTTGTCAGGGCTATCGTCTATGCTATGTTTTGCAATATCAAGAATGCCACCAATCAGTTCATCTTCAATCTCATCTTTCAGTTCAGACAGATTGTTGTAATAACTATAAAAAGTTGTACGGGCAACTGGCGCTTGCATACAGAGTTTTTTTACAGAAATTTGATCAAAAGAATACTTACGGTAAAGTGAAATAAATGCTGTATACATTGCCTGTTTTGTATCATTCATAATACAGTTTTCCTCCACAACTTTCGATTGAGATTTCACCTGTTTTAAGAGATTTAATAACTGTTATATCTTGTTATTAAATTCTCTGCAAACCCTTGAAAACACTGGATTTATCGCAGGTGAGCTTTCCCTTATTGTTTCCCTTGTGTTATATTGTCCCATGAGTGTTTACGAACTCTGATAAGGGCAAATACAAGGGCAAAAAAATCTGATAACACATTATAACACAAAATGAAAATGACATGGTGAACTGATTGAAATGCTTCTGATTTTTGTAACAAATTATTGATTGAATGATAAGGAGATTTGATACGATGAGAACAATATTTGCAGAATACAATCCACAACGTAATAGTATTGATGTTTATACCTCTGCGGGCTATATGCTCCGCATTGACTGTTGGGAAGCTGAGAAGGACTTAAAAACCACACCCGGATCAGACTGTGCATTGACCTCACTTGCAGTTGATGAACCACTTGAATACGCACGATTATATCTTGATGGAAATTTGCAGATGTGGGTAGATGCGGAAGATTCACTTGAACTCTGAAAAATAGTTAAGAGGCTGCCATCGCATGTAGCAGCCTCTTTTTCACTGTATCAACTTCAATGTAAAAATTAATTATTCATATCGTTAGGAACCATAGCTTCTCTTTTTTTCCAACTAATAAATCCATATAAATCATTGATGAAAAAAATCATAAAATTAAACGCAACTGGCAAGTATACCGGATTTTTGAAGGAAGCCAATATCCATAAAACAATCAAAACAATATCATTTGATGCATATCCAAGCGCATAGTACGAAGAACGCAGAAGTGTCAATGCTGATGCAAAAAAACTGGTGGTAATAGATATTGTACTGAACACAATGTTCGGTGTGTTTAATGCACGAAGAATGAAATAAAATATCAGAGTTGTGAGAACACCAAACATTATAAGTCCTGCGATGTGTTTCAGTGTCAGTTTTTGAATTGCTACACTATTTCCACTTTCAGATGAATTCTTTGCCCATGTAACAATTGACCACACTGACATTGGCAGAGACATTCCAAGGTAAGTGATCATTTCGCCCCAATAACGAAAACGCCATGAAATGGCTGCATATAAAATACAAAATATAGTCATTAAAATCGGTGACCATACATTGCCTTTGGCAGCAAAAATCAATGCTGTAACTCCGATGCAGGTAGCAGCTAAAGTTAGCAGATCAATATTTCCGCTTATTATATTTGAAATAATCACAGCAGCCAGTGAGCCAAGCCACAGTGCCCATTCTTTTTTTGTCAGAGTCTTTATTGGATTGCACATAATTACCTCGTTTCCTCCCGTAAACGCAAAAAGATGGTACTCCGGAATTTTCACGGAATACCATCCTGCCCATTGGGAATCTTTTTTAATCACTTTATAGAATTCATTGTAATATAAATTCTTTTCGTCTTCAAGCCTGATTTTTATAATTTCATTTCCCTGTTATTGCTATCTATAAATCCAATTTTTGTTTCGCATTGGAAAATATTTTTCAAAAGACCATCCAGTTCTGCCTGTGCCTTTATCACCTTATCTTTGTTAAAATCATTGAAACCATCTATCGGGAAGAAGATATCAGACGAATCAGCAGTAATCTTCCCATGTTCGCTTTGTCTCCATGTCCATCGTCTTGTACGCACCTGCTGACCAACTGCATATACAACTTCACCAACATCAGGTGTTTCTTGTGTATTTGCTCCAAATGGGAGAAATGTATCTCCATCTTTTGCTAAACGAATACAAATATCTTCACTACTTCCACCTAAATCATGTGCCCCCATTGGCAGTGTGTATTTCAGCGAAACGGCATTTCCTAAATCTACAGCCGGATTTATATACGGCATTCCCTTTCCCTTTGCAATCCGGGTAAAAAGAGCCTCTATAGAGCAAAGATATTTGTTTGGGTTGATTCCAAGTGTGCGGAATGCTTCTCTATATGGCAGAATCTCTGGTTCTTCCTTTACCTTTTTCCCCTCAAAATGTAATGCTGCTGTCTGAATGCTTTCTGTCAGCAACTTTTCAATCTCAGGGTATGCTTTACTGTTATCTATTCCTCTTGCCATAACAACACCAAAACAGGCATTTGGTAATTTTTCAAAAATTTCTTTTTCAACTCTAAAATACATATCAAATCCTCCAATCAATCACATTTTACAGGAATACAGATTTCCGTTACAAATTTTTCCGGATCATTTGTGATGCCATAGTCAATCAACGTAATTTCACGGGAAAATCCGACAATCTGCATCTGATGTTTTTTTATATAATCCAGTAATTTCTTATACTGTCCCGGAGCTTCTGCATGACTGCCCCGGAAGCACAGGCGGACACATAAGGATTCTGCCACAGGCATTGTTTCTCCGTCATAGATATCTTCATCGTCCAAAATCAAAAAGATACCGTCATATTTTTGGTATTCTGCTGTCTGTAAATGCTCTGCGAAAATTCCAAGTCCCACTTTGCCAAGAAATACAACTGCCTCTGCCTTTGACTGATCCAGCTTTCTGATAGGGGCTTCCATATCCTGCGAATCTTCTATTTTCAGAGGAGCTTCCACCCATACAACCCGGCTTGCTGGAAGCTGTACCAATGTCACAGTATCCAATGGTGTATTCTGTGCTTCTGATAAAACATTTAAACGATGATTTATTTTCTGTTCAACTCGTTTTAATTCCTGCTGCTTTTCCAGAACAATCTTTTTTTGCTGCATCAGCTTTTCCTCAATATTGCTTATATCCTTGTTTTTCAGGAAGTCCTCTATTTCAGCTAAGGGCATGTCTAATGCTCTTAAATATCTGATGGTATTAAGTACCTCAAACTGTTCTGTTCCATAATAACGATACCCTGTATCTGGGGAAGTATATTCCGGGTGAAGCAGTCCAACATTCTCATAGTGCCGCAGACTGCTGACACTGATATGAAAAAGTTTTGAAACTTCACCTATGGAAAATAGTCCTTTTCTGTCCATTCCATCACAATCCTTTCTTTATCGGTTTTTTATGGTATATCACATAAAATGCAATCACACAGATCAACACTGATAACAATGAACCGGCGGCTGTTGCAAGTCCCATCGGAAACAATGTTGTCTTAAATATCCTTGATGTCAGATAAACTCCCGGTATACGAACCATTACAATCGCCAGAATATTGTGCAAAAATGACAATCCAGATTTTCCGCAGGCACAGAAATAACCGCTGAAGCTAAAGTGAATACCGGCAAAAATACAATCAAAGATATAACCTCTCAAATACTGACTGCCAAGCCTTATCACATCTGCTCCATCTGATGTATTTCCATCGGTAAACAAAGAAACGATTGATCCGGCAGTAAATTGAATTGTAATAGTTACTAATATTCCAAATCCAACGGCAATCAATATAGCATACCGCAGGGTTTCAACTGCTCTTTCCGGTTTATTTGCCCCGATATTCTGTGCTCCAAGAGCTGAAACAGTAGACAACATAGACGACGGAACCAAAAACAGAAAGCTCATGATTTTCTCTACAATGCCTACAGCGGCTGCGTCATTTAATCCCCTCTGATTCGCAATAATCGTTATCACAATAAACGCGACCTGTATCAGCCCATCCTGCACAGCGATTGGAATGCCAATAGATAATATTTTCCCCATAATCAGTCTATGAGGTCTGAAATCTGCCTTAACAAGTGAAATACTTTTTCTTTTTATAATGACAATCAAAGATACCAGTACACTGATTGCCTGCGAAATAGTTGTTCCAAGTGCAGCACCTGCCGGACCAAGTTTAAATGCTCCCATAAAAAGATAATCCAATACAATATTGGCAACACATGCCACAGCAATAAAATACATTGGACTCTTGCTGTCTCCCATACCTCTGAAAATAGAGCTGATGATGTTGTATGCTGTAATAAACGGGATACCAATAAAGCAGATTGTCAGATATGTGACAGTGCCATTTACAGCCTCAGCAGGAGTAGACATTACTGATACAATCGGGCGTACCAGCATAAGCAGCAATGCCATTCCAACGATAGCAACTCCCATAAACAGAGCTACTGTATTTCCAATAACTTTAGATGCCTGTTTTTTATTATTCGCTCCAATTGCCTGTGCAATACTTACTGTTGTCCCCATAGCAAGACCTACAATCATAACGGTAATCATATGCATAATCTGCGAACCAATAGATACCGCCGTCGTACTTGCCACGCCATCGTATTGTCCAATAATAAACAAATCTGCCATTCCATAGAGTGTCTGCAAAAAATAGGAAAGCAGATATGGAAGGGAAAACAAAATTACATTTTTGAATACACTTCCAGTTGTAAGATTTTTTTCCATAACATTTTCCTCTTTCTTATCTGATATGAGCATATCATAAACTCTATAATGATTGTAGAGTCAATATTTTTTGTTATAATTTAACTTATAAAATTTATTTGAATGTTTAATAGTATCCTCTGGTTTCCCGCCAGCCTTTCACATACCACCTGATTCCAACATATACCAGTTGCACGAATAATAAGAGAAATAGTAGATTGATTGGCAATACTGCCTTTATCCAATCCCCGAAGTAGATAGCTATTGCCATGCTTATAAGTGTTACCAGTATGGTAATCATGTCCCAGCAGTATTTTTTATATAGCCCTGCAATCTTTATCCCTATAAACGCTACAAGTATTCCCATACCCACCAGACATCCACCGCAACTCAATATTCTTATCAGCCAGTATATAATTCCGGCAATGACAGGATTGGATATTCCATTACTAATCTGTGCCATGTTCTTTCCTGTCAGTACAACCCAGCCAGCAATGGTCTGTATGAAAGTTGCGATTGTATCAAAGAATACCACGCAATCAGAAATAAATATTTTTGACCGTATCATCTGAAAAAGAGTAGTTGATACAGAATACCATATCAGCAGAAACATCAATGCTTCATATATAGCTGTTTTTGCTTTATATCTGCCTGCCAGTTTTTCTCTCTGCGCATCATACTTTTCCTTAGCTTTCAGATAAGCTGTCTGATTACAATTCCCACACTTTTGATAGAGTACCGGCTTTTCAACCGGTATCTCTACTTTTTTCTGATGGCAGATATTGTAAGGCTCTATTCCAAGAAACCGGAAACGGCAGAACAAAGGCTTGAAAATCTTTTATCAGAAGTTTTGTATGAGGATTCCGATTCGGTATAGAACGACAACCGGAGTTATGATACAATAAGCACGAGCGAGTCAGGCTGTTTACAGATTTGACGAGCGGCGAATTGGCTTATGGACTTGTCCATAAGATGCCTACACGCAAGAAGCATTTCATCAGTTCCGATTGTCTGATATCGAAAGGAGACACACGATTATGGCAAAAGGATCTGTAAGAAAAAAAGGAAAGAAATGGTACTACCGCTTCTATGCAGAAGATGCAAGCGGCAATCTGGTTCAGAAAGAATACGCTGGAACAGAAAGCAAAAGTGAAACGGAAAAACTACTCCGTCAGGCAATGGACGATTACGAAGATAAGAAATTTGTTGCAAAGGCAAATAATCTTACCGTTGGTGAACTTCTGGACATGTGGGCAGAAGAAGAACTAAAAACCGGAACACTCAGCAATGGCACAGTGGAAAACTATCTTGGTGCAATCCGCTGTATCAAAAAACACCCGATTGCAGAACGCAAGCTGAAAACAGTTACCGCCGAACATTTACAGGCATTTCTTGACCTACTTACATTCGGTGGAGAGTTTCCAGACGGGAAAGTGAGAAAAGGATACAGCAAAGATTATATCCATTCTTTTTCCGCAGTGTTACAGCAGTCATTCCGTTTTGCAGTATTTCCAAAACAGTTAATCAGTTTCAATCCGATGCAGTATATTAAGCTGAAAAGCCAGGCAGAGGAAGTTGACCTCTTTTCCGATGATGAAGTTGAGGAAGGCACACAGCCGATTTCTCATGAAGATTATGAACGGCTTATCAAGTATCTGGAAAAGAAAAATCCACCTGCGATCCTGCCAATCCAGATCACATATTATGCAGGACTTCGTATCGGGGAAACCTGTGGTCTTACATGGCAGGACATCAACCTTGAAGAACAATGCCTGACCATAAAACGCAGTATCCGTTACGACGGTGCAAAGCATAAAAATGTGATTGGAACGACCAAGCGAAAGAAAGTAAGAATTGTTGATTTTGGAGATACGCTGACTGAAATATTGAAAGCAGCAAGACGGGAACAACTGAAAAGCCGGATGCAGTACGGGGAACTTTACCACCGCAACTACTACAAAGAAGTGCATGTAAAAAACAGGGTGTATTATGAATACTATCACCTTGACGGAACACAGGAAGTCCCGGCAGATTATAAAGAAATATCCTTTGTCTGCCTCAGACCGGATGGCAGTCTGGAACTGCCGAGTACACTCAGCATTGTATGCAGGTCAGTGTCAAAGAAGCTGGAAGGATTTGAAGATTTTCACTTCCACCAGTTACGGCACACCTACACCAGCAACCTGCTCTCGAATGGAGCGGCTCCGAAAGATGTAAAGGAGTTGTTAGGACATTCCGATGTCAGTACCACAATGAATATTTACGCTCACTCAACAAGAAAAGCAAAGCGGGATTCCGCAAGACTTCTTGATAAAGTAGCGAGCAATGCCTAAAAAATTCCCCTTATTTCCCTTGCGGATTCCTCACAAGGGCAAAAATAAGGGAAAATACATATCATTTCACTATCTAATTGGCTGAAAAGCCTGTAAAATAAGGAAAGTTCAGGAAATCTCTCGACAAATCCAGATTTTTAATTGCTTTTATCTATATGATAATTGCAGGCATGAAATAATGGCAACTTCTTATGCAATCTTCTCGTTTACATTTTCTAACCCATATAACATCTCTGGATCTATATCCAGACACTTACTACAATCTCTGGTTCCAGTCACATCCCATGCCAATGTTCCATTCAAAATGGTACATGCAGTCATAAAAAAATTAATATCTTTCAATGGTTCAAAAACTTTCTTTTTCAGTAATATTTTGGCATCATAACATACAATCTTTCCATCTTCAAAATATACATATACGGTATAATCCTCATAAGGAATTACCTGCACAATATCATAAAACATATATGCCTCCTACACTAATGGATTAATCCTGTTAAGTGGGAGTCCATCTTTGGACAGTTCCCAGTTTTGCATCAGTTCATCCTGATGTATCACGCACCATGCTAATATCAATTTTAACTGTCTAGACGGTAACGCTCCTTTTATTACTCTTGCATCGTTAATATCTACAATTGCTTTATTTCCATTGTATTCTGCATGAAAATGTGGTGGATTGTGATCTTCATAATACATTGTAACTCTTATTCCATAAAACAACGAAATTTCTGGCATAGAAACACCTGCTTTCTTTTTCACTCTTCAAATATTAATGGATGCCTATATTATATCAATAATTTATTCATTTGACCATAACTGCATTATTTTTCATATGCTTCCATAAACAAGTTTTAAAATATAAGGTACCTCACCATAGTGTTCTACGGTTTTCGCACCAAAATAATTATTCTGTTATCCCTACAAACTGGAATCTGTCGATATCTTATTCGTAATCAATTCTCTCAATTTTGAAAATCACCGGACGTGTACCATCGGAGCAACAGGTAATCATTTCATTTTCGTTCTTCATCCAGCCTTTCATGATAGAACCACCCTGCAAACCCGTATAAATGTACCGTGAAATCGCATCCCATGCTTCAGAGCAAAACGGCATTTTCGGTCCCCCAGCAACAGCATATGCATCACCATCGGTCTTGACCAGCGTATTTAGCCCCATATGCCAAAAGTCGTCCCGCTCATCATCACGATAAAAAACAAACTCGTCACCCACATTATAACAAGGACAAGCTCCAGAAGCAGGATCAGCACAATACTGCTTTTGTAATTCTGGATACAGTTTTTTATCCAGCACAGTTACTTTTACTTTATACTTCATATCTTTTCAACCTTTCTTCGATAACGATCTATTTTTTCAGCCATAAGTGCAGAAGTAACTTTTCTGTGAGGACTTCCGGTTATAACAAGAACCTTCATTACCATTGCACTTCCTATTTCCCTTGAAATTCTTTCGAGTGCATTGTATCATGTGTATGTGATTACAACAAGTACGATATTCAACAGCAGGTACTGTATTTAAGTATAGTGAATGGAGGATATGAATGTCTGATAAATTTAAAGACGAGCAAAGACGTTTTGCGTTAAACGGTATTAAAAACACTGGATTTTATTACACGAAATCAATTACTGAGGGAAAATATAAACTTCCAATTCTATACTGTCTACAACTTGACGGTCCTACAAGATATAATGAACTTCAACGCAAAATGGAAACCGCTACTTTTCGTTCTTTATCTAAAGCATTAAAAGAACTGGAAGCAGACGGTTTAATTATTCGAAAAGATTATGGTGAAATTCCCCCACGAGTAGAATATAGTTTATCAGACCGTGGAAAAACATTAGAACCCGTATTGGATGCCTTTTGTTTATGGGGACAGGAACATCGAAATGACTAAAGGGAAGTTCAGGAAATCTCTCGACAAATCCCGATTTCCATATTTCTTTTTGTATATATCAGCATATACATTCTAATTATCTCTATATTTATTCAACACTTCATCCGGGATATGGCAGAGACTACAATCCTCAGGATATCTTTCCAGATGATGCTGATGCTCTTCAGCACTTCTGGCATAGTTAGTCAAAGGCAACACTTCTACTACAATTTTGTTACGGTCTTCCCTTTTCTCAATGAAAGCCTTGGCTTCATCCAGATGTCTTGCAGAAGTGCTGTATATACCTGTTCTGTATTTCTTACCTACATCAACCCCCTGCTTATTCAGGCTATATGGATCGATGATCTCAAACAGATGCTCCATAAGCTTTGCCACTGTAGTTGCCTTTTCATCAAAAGTTGTGTATTTGTTGTTCCATTGGCTCTGCCTGCCTCCGTTGCCAGTACACCTGGTTTTGTAAAATTGATTTTCTAAAAAGTCAGCCGCATCTGGTGCCACACGACATTTCCATGTGTGGATTTATCC
>ERZ808240.4583-NODE-4583-length-12069-cov-3.867405_pt1 | contig 12069 bp, 8 predicted proteins | sample MGYA00521084_ERZ808240 | MGnify/ENA primary metagenome ERZ808240 (study PRJEB31516, sample SAMN03275571) | gut metagenome | biome: mammalia-associated habitat; material: feces | host: Papio cynocephalus | place: Kenya | collected 2012-08-06 ... | reverse complement strand
ATGATGTCGTCCGTATGTTAACCGAATGTGTGCTAAACAGTAATTTAACTAAACATTAGCCTCCCACTTAATACACATCATTGTAATATCATCTGACTGCTCTGCATCCTTTACAAAAGCATCTATATCCTTGTGTAGTGCTTCACACGTTTCCTTTGAAGTTCCATCCGTTCCAGATATAATTCTCTGTAATCTTTCTTCTCCATACAGAACATTATCCTTATCTGCTGCTTCTGTTACTCCATCCGTATACAGGAATATCTCATCACCTTTCTCAAACTGTAACTCATATTTTTTGTATTTTGTGATATCCATTCCAGCAAGGATGAAGTTTGGCTTTGTTCTTAAGTATTCTGCTTCGCCATTACTATATCTTATGAGCGGAGGATTGTGACCTGCATTAACATATTCTAAAACGCCTGTTGTAAGATCAAGCTGTCCCATCCACGCAGTTACAAACATCTCTGCCTCATTATTTTCACATAACTTCTGATTAGCTATCGTAAACACTTCATCTATGCTTCTTTTACTTTCAACAAGATTCTTAATAAGAGCTTTAGCACGCATCATAAAAAGAGCCCCCGGGATTCCCTTTCCCGAAACATCGGCAACAAGAAATGTAAGATAATTCTCATCAATCATATAAAAATCATAAAAATCTCCGCCAACTTCCTTTGCCGCCTCCATAGATGCATATATATCAAACTCTTTATGATCTGGATATGGTGGAAATACTGATGGCAGGGATGAGTGCTGAATCTGCCTTGCAAATTCAAGTTCACGGTCTATACGGCTTTCTGCCTCTTCTATGTAATGCTTTAAAGTATCAACTGTTGCATTAATATCATCTGAAAGTGAGGCAAATTCCTCGTTCTCACGTACATTTACATATACATCAAGATTACCATCTGTAATCTTTGATAACGAATCATTTATCTTATGAATATTATTAACTATAAGTATCTTTATAAGAAAATATATGTGTGTAAATAAAGCTGCAAAAACAACAACTTCCATAAACATTAGAATGCATACCGCTATATTACGTGAAAACATAGCTTCTGATACTGGTATTGCTGCTATAAGATAAAAACCTTCTGTAATATTAAATATACAATATGAATTGGTGCCACCTATATCTGCTGTAAACCTTTCCCCAATACCTGGCTCTGAACTCTGACTTGCTTTTTTTGCTATTACTGACTCTCCTACCAGTCCAGCATCATTGGCAGCGACAACAAAAAGATTATCATCACACACAATAATACCGCCGTTCTGCTCAATATGCCTGTTTTTTACAGTTTCCTGTATTCTTGACGTTACTTCTTTCTGAAACTGTTCTGCATCATACCCCACCTGTACATATTCTCCATTTTCAAGTTCAATTCCAGCATATTTTCTGTATATATTATTATCTACATCAATCGGCTGGTAGCTTTGCACATAGCATCCCTGTGCTTTAAGGTGAACCATGAATTCACCAGACTGTGTTCCAGATGCCATATCATACCAGACAAACTTAGGCATTGTACTTTTTATTATTATGCCATTATTATTTATAATATTAATACCAGCAACATTATATTCTTCTGCTAGTTCTGATAAATCCTCATTTGAAGTATCAACAGTAATCCGTGATGCCACTGCTTTTGTTACTCTTAAAAGATTATCATCCGATGCTTCCTGCACAGCATTCTCTACATCATCAAGATTAAGCTTTAGAAGTTCATCAACACTGGCATAAGCTATGTGTGTCTGAAGAGAGTATGTAAATACTGACGTAATGGCAAAAGCGATAATTACACATATAAGCAGAAGGAACTGAAAGACCTGTGATATCTGTCTATTCTGTCCTGTTTTATGTACTTTTTCCCTGCCTATTATAGATACAAAAAGTAACGATAACATAACTGACACGCCTGTGCATATTATCATCGGAGGTGCACATACAGCAACAACCGCATATGCTTCGCCGATATGTCCCATATTGGTTATAAATATAAGAAGCATATGTGTAACTTCAGTGGTTAAACCTATTGCAAGGCCATAAAACCATGATGCTTTTTTATTTTCAAACATGAACTTACGGCATACAGCTCCAAATATACCTGATAACATGCAGCCCAATGTACATGCCAGCCTTGTAAATGTTCCTGCTCCCCAGTAAGCTGCAAACCAACGATACACCCCACCAATAATTCCTGCAATAATTCCTGAGGAACCACCAAATAAAAGCCCGGCTGTAAGAGGTGCTGCATTTCTTACATTAAGAACTGCACCTTTTACTTCTATACCATAATCAGTCGCCAGCATAGCAATAATAGCAAAGAACACACCTGTAATCACTTGTCTTAACCAGTAGTTCCATTTACCATAATTAGTTTTACGCTCCAAACAGTAAAGACACACCGATAATACAACCGGCGATAACGTAGCCGCCATAAGTTTAAGAAGCACTATAACATCATAACTCATACTTTTCTGTCTCCATTCTTATCCCAGACATTATAAAAATCCCCAGTTTAATATCAGTACATTCTACCACCAAAATCAAACCGGGGAACATTTAATCCAATATATTATTTATTCAATTGTAAGGAAATCAGAAAATCCTGTTATATTAAACACTTCCTTAATATCATCTGATGCATTGACAATCTTAAGACCTTCCTTTGAAGATAATGTCTTATATGCTTTCAATATAACTCTAAGTCCTGCTGATGACACATATTCCAGTTTTTCCATATCTATAACCAACCCCTTCACATCATCAGATAGTTCCGATATCTCTTTCTCAAGTTCTGGTGCTGTAATAGTATCGAGGCGTCCCTCAAGGGCTAATACAGGTATCTCTTCATTCATTTTTTTAATAATAGTAAGACTCATAATAATCCTCATTTCTGCACACTTTCTATACATAATGATTTTGTGTCTGGTGTGCGCAGCACAAAATTCTTAAAGGAATCACAAACCTCATATCAGATTTAATTCTGCGATAAAAGCTATTTACAACATCTGATGCACAAATAATTGTGATAAAAATCTGATGCCAGTCTGGTTTTCACAGCACTAACTCTCATTCTCCAAAAGCTGTCACTTTGAATCAAATTCCAGTCTGTTAGTAGTACAACAAAAATATTATGATATAGTTATCAAAAAGTCAATAAATCGTTTATATTTAAATTATAAGAACTTTTACTTGTTACACCAATGTCATTTTACTATTTTATAAAACAATCTTTAACACATTTTTACCATCTATATATTGATAAATAAAATCCTTTGAAAGTTTCCTTACCATTAATATTCCCAGTCCTCCAGGCTCCCGCTCAGACACTGAAACTGTTAAATCAGGTTCACTGACATCAGTCGGGTCATATTTCATTCCGTCATCTTCAAATATCATTTTCAATTTATCATCATCATATATAACTATAATTTGTACATAAGAGGCTTTACTATAATAAACAATATTGGAATATATCTCATCCAATATTATTTGTGCTTTATTAGCTACTTTAACAGGAACTTCAAATGTTTCAAGTGTATTATCCATAAACTCTTTAACAGCAGAAACAGACGATTTATCAGGAACTGTTTTATATTCTGCCGTATTACATTTTTTTTCTAGCTTCATACTAATCCCCATTTCTACGCAAAGTTTCACTAAAATAACGCCGTTTATAAATCAACAACATGGCAATGCTAAGCACCAGTGACAACGCTTCTGCAACTCCCCATGACAGCCATAAGCCTTTTTCGCCAAATAATGCTGATAACCCAAATATGCAGGCTGATAAAATAACAAATGTCCTTACACCTGATAACAATGCTGATATTGCACCATTCGAAAATGCTGTAAACATTCCAGATGCAAATATATTAAAACCAGTAAATACACATGCAGGTATTACATATACCAGACATTTACATGTAAGCTCATAGAACTTTCTTGATTCTCCTGTCTGCCTGAAGAATACACCTGCTATATTTTTATAAAATAATGCAACAAATACAGTAACAAGAATGGTAAAAATTGCTGTTAATATAACCGAAAGTTTAAATATTTTTCTTCTCATGGAAACATTACCATTTCCATAATGATAGCTGAATAACGGTTCCACAGCCGTTGTAAGTCCCATGAATATTGCCATGACAATAAACTGTACATACAAATATACTGATACAACACTTACACCTATATCTCCATAGAACTTATATGCAAGCCAGTTCATAAAAAGTGCTGTTACCCCTGCTGCAAGATTAGATACCATCTCAGATGAACCATTATAACATAATTTAATTATTTTCTTGAATTCAATCTTTACAAAGCTGAAATGATACTTGCTGCCTCCCACAGGTGAGTAAAAATATAATGCATACAGAACTGGAACTATATATCCTATTATTGTTGCAATAGCTGCCCCTTTAGTTCCCCATGCAAAATACTTCATAAACACATAGTCAAATACAATATTCAATACACCACCTACTATTATAAGTACTCCTGCTGTAACTGTCCTTCCCTCTCCAATAATAAGAATGCCAAGAACTGTCTGTAGCATGATTGCTGGAGCACATACAGTAAGAACCATATAATAAAACTTCAGATACTGTATATTAGCCTCTGATGCCCCAAGCATTTTCATAATAGGTTCTGCAAATATAACACCAACTATTGCAAAAATCACACTTATAATTATAGATACTATAAGCGTCTGTGAAAATCTACGATCAGCCTCTTCCTTTCTGCCTCTTCCTATAAGTTCAACAATCATGGCGTTTCCACCCGTTCCCATCATCATTCCCATTGCAAGAAGCAGGCTTATAACTGGATAATATAGATTAACCGCCGATATAGCATAAGGTCCGACATATTTTTCTATAAACATGCCATCAACGATCTGATATATCGCTATAAATACAAAAGTAAATATACTTGGCAGAACGAACAAACAAAGCGAACCAATGTTGTAATCACGCTCTAATTCAGCATTATCATTTTTATTATCTTTTATTATCTTTTTTTCATCCATTTCAACCACCAGTTTTCACTTAAAAATCCGCCTTCACCTGCAGATTTTGATATTTCCCTTCCAAGCTTCTTTATAAGCACACTTTCATCACCTATGTGTTCTACTAACGCATCAATTGTAGCACAATATATTTTTCTATATCTGTCAATACTATTATCATTGTAAAGACTTGCCGCATAATCTATCATCATGACAACACCCTCATCCTTGTTAAGTATTTCAAGATCCATAATATTCTGAGAAGCAAGTTTTTCATTTTCAAGTTCGACCTCTCCAATAAGACCTGGAATCTCTCCAAGATTTCTTATATCATCCTGATAAAGAACACATGCGTAATCATCTTCTACAACATTATTGTTGCTTTCTATATATGGATAACAGCTATGAGTTATACCACTATTAATCTGCTCAATAACATCATCATATAATTCCTTAAGGGTCGTATTCTGTGTAAACTGTACACCAACAGGAAGATTTCTAAACAACAGACCAACTGATGACATTTCATTAAGATCATTTCTTCCATTATATATCCATGAAAGCATAATATCTGGTTTTTTCTCATATATTGCATTAGCTATGGCTGAGACTGTTATAAAGAACCCATTTCTTGATACACCATATTTTTCACCTATAATATCAAGCTGTTTTTCATTAACAGGAAGCATAACAAATACTTCATTATCTTTATTTTCTCTTGTAACATTATCTGTTGATATATGTCTGCACCAGTTGACACCAGAATACCTGTTTTCAAAATAATCCCTGCTTTCTTTATAAAAGTCAGATTCAACCTGTTTTTCTCTCTTATCTATAATGTAATAATAATAGTCTTTTGCAAGATCCTGTCCTGCATATGCAGTAAGAACATTAGTAAAGAATACTTTCGATGAAGTTCCATCAAATATTGTATGATGGACATCCATAAAAAGATATCCAGCTTCTTCTGTTTCAAATACCCTGAATCTGGCAAGCCTTGATTTAATAATCTTAAATGGTTTAACCAGAGTCTTTTTTATCTGTTCAAGTTCTGATTCTGATATTTTTTCAAGCTTCACCTCTTCAAAATTATCCTCTGAATATTTCTGGCATATTTCACCATCTTCGTTAAAGAAAAATTCAGTCATAAATACAGGCTGGTTTCTGATGGTTTTATTAAGTGCATCTACAAGCATATCCATATCCATGATATCTTTGTCAAACTTAATCATATTATACAGGTTGTACATAGTTGAATCTGGTGTATACAACTGATAATCAATCATATATATCTGCTCAGTTGTCAGAGGGTAAACCTTCCTTAAAGCCTCGTCATTTATCTCATCCGGAGATTCTCCATCTGTTACATGTTCCCTGTAAAGCTCCGCTATCTTTTCCGGAGTATGTCCCCTGAATATATCTGTAGCTGTAAGTCCTGGAAGTTTAACTTCTTCCAGCACATCCATAGAGCCCAGTGAATCACCACCAAGCTGGTAGAAATCGTCCTTTATGCCTATCTTTTTTATTTCAAGTACCTTTGCAAATGCATTACAAAGTGCTGTTTCTATATCATCCCTTGGAGCTACATAGTCATCCTGATAGTCATCAAAGACTGGTGCTGGAAGTGCTTTTCTGTCCATCTTTCCAGTTGCTTTTAATGGCACTTCATCTATATGTATAAAAAACGATGGCAGCATATAATATGGAAGATATTTTTCCATAGCTTTTCTCGTCTTTTCAAAATCCACCTTCATATTTTTAAGATAATATACACAGATGAATACTTTTCTTCCATCGTCAAATATTCTTGCTGCTGCCCAGTCGATACCAAGTACCTTTTTTGCAACACCTTCTATTTCACCTGGTTCAACTCTGTTACCATTAATCTTAACCATATCATTAAGACGGCCACATATAATAAGTCTGCCTTCTGAATCAAACTTTCCAAGATCTCCAGTATGATATATCCCATCTTTAAAAGCTTCGGCTGTCTGTTCAGGAAGATTAATATATCCTCTTACATAAGGATTCTCAAAACATACTTCTCCTTCCTGTCCTTCTTCTGCTTCATTTCCATTCTCATCAAGAAGCATTATTTTATATCCGCATTCAGACTTGCCGACTGGCGTTTCATCATACTTCTTATCAATAAGAAAATGTGCTACCGCAAAGCCAGCCTCACTCATCGTATAAAAATTATGTATTTTTAAACCTTCAAGATATACTCCATTCGCAGGTTCTGAACCTATAATGCAGAATCTTAACATTGGTGGCTTTTTATTCATCTTTCTGATATAAGAAGGTGTGAGAAATGTTCCTGTAATCTTATTTTTTAATAAAAACATGAGCATCTGCATAGGATTTTTTACAACCGAATATGGAACAACATTTATGTATATTGCCTGCACAAGACCTGAAAATATTATTGTCACTGAAGCCACAAAATTAAGAGGTGCAACAAGTGCAAATCTGTCATCCGGCTTAGTAAGTGGTTCACAGGATGTCATTGTGCTTGCATTGATAATTCTGTCAATATTTCCATATTCATGAAGTACTCCTTTAGGATTTCCAGTAGTTCCTGATGTATATACCGCAAAAGCTGCTGCATGCTCATCTAAAGGCTCATATCCCCCTATAGGCTTAACATGCTGTATATCTGCCCACACAGCTGCATCAATAACAAGCTTACATCCGCAATCTTTTTTAATAAATTCAATTCTTTCCGGTGCATAATTATCTTCAACTATAACAAAGGCTGCCCCTGCTCTTAACACACCACCAAGTGCAATAATAGGATGAATACCTCTTGGAAGACATATCATAACAAAATCTTCTTTACCTATACCTGCATTTTTAAGATATGCATATACTCTTCCTGTCAGCTCATAATACTGACTATATGTAACTCCTTTTATTGCATCATCTGCAAGAATAATTTTATCTTTATATTCAGCAGCGTTCTTTTCCATTATTTTTAATATATTGTACACTTTATCTCTCCATTTCCATTATTATAATATTAAGATGTTAGAATCAAAAGTCTTATTATACAAGCATAAACGACTTTAAACCTTTTGTTGTTTACGTCACTATCAATCTGACGTTGTGCTTGAATTAGCATTCTGAACATATGCAATAATCTGAAGCACACGATATACTAATTCAAGTAAAGATATAATCATATCATTAACATATTCAATATTATAAAGCTTAAACAGCTTTTTTGCCATTATAATCTCTTCATCACTTGCAAGACCTTGCGCTTTCATAATCTCAATAGCCTTTGCCTGTGCTTTTTTCTCTGTTTTAAGAACAAGTATCGACATTACAAATGAAACTATATATATAACTGTTCCTACAACTGAACATATAATAAGTGCCATACAGTTAGTACTTTTAATTACAAATATATCAAGCAATGCACCTATAATGATAAGTGGAATAAATGCAAGTGGTCCAAAATATATGATTGGCGTCATTCTTATGCGAGCTTTCATATCTGTATCCTTGTCCTTATCTAGAATAGCAAGCGAAGCCTTCTGTGCTGCCATAGTAAGAGAAGTCACACTGTCCTTTTTCCACGTGAGTCTTCTTAAACGTACCTTTTTGAAATAGTGGCTGTAACTGTTGCCAAACATAATAGAACCTGTTTTAGTTACTTTTATATGTGATAAATCATTGTTATCAAGTATTACTCTTGCAACCTGCTCACCTGTTTTACCACAACTGTTTTTCTTACGATTATACCTGGAGTAAGATATTCCCAGCCATATAGCTACAACAAGAGCAAAAACCGATAAAATAATAATTGCAAGTATAATAACTCCCATTGTCGTAATAATACTATCAGAAACGCCATCGAGATTAATATCTGCATACCCGCTTACGAATTCTCTGATAAATTCTTTCATATATACCTCCTTTTTGTACGTACCTGGATTCTAAACACACAGGATCTTTCTAACCGATGGGGTTAGACTTTAAGAACCGCCTCAACATCATTACATAACACTATAACATACTAATGTTGCCTTTATGTTGCTTTTTACTTTTTTATTATGATACAGCCAAATATATAATCAACTATCAATTTTCTGTCTTTCAGCAAGTTTATACCAAGGTCATACTGGCAGCAGCACTATAATCGCTTATTCTTCTGATTACGCAGGCTCTTTATTGCTGTTGTTATCTTAATTGGGTTACCATATCTAAGCGTTCCCATTCTATATATAGATGATCCTATCATTCCAACTCCAATAATACTTGCAATAAGTATTATAAATGAAACAACTATCTCCCATACTGTTACATTTCCCATAGCAACACGTGCAAACATAGCACTATATGAACTAAATGGAAGGTATGAAAGTACCTTCATGGCCACACCATCTATATTGGCGAGCTGTAAAAGTGTAACAAAATACACAATCATAATAACAATCTGTACACTTCCAACACTCTTATTAAGATCTTCAGTTTTAGATACAAGCGCACCAAATGCTCCATATATAAATGTATAGAAAAGTACTCCGCCAAGTCCAAATAACACATATGTAACAAGCACATTTGAAGGGATATCCAGGAACATGTCAAGCAATCCGCCCCACACGCTCTGATTAAGCTTATAAGAGCCAAGCAAAGCTATCATAAGTACTCCAACCTGGCACAGTGCTGCTACAGTTCCTGCAAGCACCTTTCCAAAAAACAAGACCCTGGTATCTGCACTAGTAACAAGCACTTCTATAGTTCTGTTTGACTTCTCCTGGGTAACTGAAGTTGCTACCATAATTCCATAGAATACTATTATCATAAATATAACAATAATTAGTATATAACAATATATGTAATTATTCCCCATATCCTTGCCAAGTACAGTTGTTTCACTGTTTATCTGTGGATTAAAAGCATCCATTATCTCTTCGTAATTAAGATTATGTGCACTACAGTATGCAATCTGGTTTATAGCTATAAGCACCTGGGCAAACTGCTCATTAGTACTGTCTGACATACTCTTGTTATATACAACATACTCATAATCGGTAAGGCTATGAACTATAAATCCTTCCTTCGCCTCTTCCTTAGATATCTTATCCTTAAGTGCACTTTCTGACACTTCCTTTTCCACTTTCATATCATCAAATGCAGACTGAAACACCTGAATATCAGACAAAGCACCTGACTCATCATATATAAGTATTATATTCCCATCACCGGTATCCTTATCTGCTTTATCGTTGTCAGCTTTGCTGTCACTAGCTTCCTCAGTATCCTTGTTAACACCTGTAATTGCACTGATATCTATAAATCTTGGCACAAACATAACGGCAGCAGCTATTACAGCTATTACAATAGTGCTTATTACATAAGACTTATTCTTAAGATAAGTCATAAGCTCATATTGAAGAACCACACCTAACTTTTTCATCAGCGTACACCTCCCTCAACAGCTTCTTTATGTTCATTGTTTTCACTTTGTGACAGCTTATCATCTGCATTACTGCTATCACTGCCTGCATCATTATTATTCCTGCTTTCTGATGCTTTGTCATCTTCTATATCATCACCTGCAAGTGAAACGAATATATCATTAAGAGATGGCTTATAGGTTTCAAAGTGCTCCACATCTATGCCACACTCAATTATTCTCTTTAATATATATGTCCTTGATGTACTACTTATATTTTTAATAATTATTTCTTCCTTTGTTCTCCCGGTTTCCACTATAACATCTGAAAGTTTATTCTTTATAATCTCTGAGAGTTCATCAAGTCCTTTAGTAACATCAGATATAACCAGCTGGTTCTCACCATATTCTTTCTTGATATCCTTAAGGTTACCTGACAGTGCTATATTTCCCTTATTTATTATAGCTATGTCACGGCAGAACTCCTCAACATAACTCATCTGATGACTTGAAAATATAACTATTCTTCCTTCTTCTATAACTTCCGTTACAACATCCTGAAGAATCTTTGAATTCACAGGATCAAGTCCACTGAATGGCTCATCAAGTATAACTATCTCTGGTTCACATGCAAGAGTTGAAGCAAGCTGCACCTTCTGCTGGTTACCCTTTGACAACGTTTCCAACTTTCTGTTAGTATACTCATCTATCTCCAGACGTTTTAACCACCTATTGGCATTATGTACTGCCTCTTTTTTTGATATTCCTCTAAGTCTTGTAAGATAAACTATCTGTTCAAGTACTGTTTTCTTAGGATATAATCCTCTTTCTTCCGGCAGATAACCTATAAGATGCTTCTTAGGATTAAATGGCTTGCCATCAAGATATACCTCTCCTGAATCCGCCTTAAAAACATCCATAATAATTCTTATGGTAGTCGTCTTACCGGCACCATTTCTTCCTAAAAGTCCAAGTGCACTGCCACTTTCAACCTCGAAAGAAATACCATGTAAGACCTGGTTGTCTTCAAAAGACTTTGTAAGATTTCTTACTTCCAGCTTCATTAATTGTTCTCCTCTCATATTTGTAAAACTTTTATAATAATTGTATTATACAAGATAACATTTTGACAGTCAAATTTTTATATTTTTATATAAATTACTCTTCTTCCCACTCATTCTTAATGATACATGTTCAGCCTAAATACTATTCCAAAAAATATACTTAAAAAAGAGCCTGGAACAAGTAAACTCGCCCCAGACTCTTTAGTCAGTTATGCACGCACACTGTGCTCATAATATAACATAATAATATATTATATTGTTTATTTATGTAATTACTGTGGCTGCTTTCCGATATAAGCAAGGATACCACCATCAACATAAAGAATATGTCCATTAACAGCATCTGAAGCTTCTGAAGCAAGGAATACAGCTGGACCAGCTAATTCTTCTGGCTTTAACCATCTGTTAGCAGGTGTCTTAGCGCAGATAAACTGATCGAATGGATGTCTAGAACCATCTGGCTGTCTTTCTCTTAATGGAGCTGTCTGAGGAGTCTCTATGTAACCAGGTCCAATACCATTACACTGAATGTTGTACTGACCATACTCAGAACAAATATTTCTTGTAAGCATCTTAAGACCACCCT
>ERZ808240.4581-NODE-4581-length-12072-cov-378.146126_pt1 | contig 12072 bp, 20 predicted proteins | sample MGYA00521084_ERZ808240 | MGnify/ENA primary metagenome ERZ808240 (study PRJEB31516, sample SAMN03275571) | gut metagenome | biome: mammalia-associated habitat; material: feces | host: Papio cynocephalus | place: Kenya | collected 2012-08-06 ... | reverse complement strand
GAACTACCGCTGTAATTAGATTGTGTTTGAGCATTTGCATTAAAGAAAGTTGCAAGTGCTATTGCCATACTAAAAATAAACTTTTTCATAAAACATTTTAATATTTAATTATAAATACCATCTTTTATTTTTATTATTATCTAATAGTTGGACTACCAAGACTTGAACTTGGAATATCAGAACCAAAATCTGAAGTGTTACCTATTTACACCATAGTCCAAAGTGCTTCTGCAAAACCTGCCCGGAAAATCAGAAGCGTTGTCTTGTACTTCGACATTTATTTCCCCTATGTTGACGGACAAGGGCTTAAACCGTCCTACTCCCTATCGGTCGGTAGACCGGACCGCCAGTACTGCTATCTTAGATAACATATTCTACTGGATTATAAGTGGTTTAGATGAGACTCGAACTCATAACTTACGCTTTAGAAGAGCGTTACTCTATCCAATTGAGTTACTAAACCATCAATATTGTAGCTTTAGGGGGATTCGAACCCCCACGTTCCTTACGGAACATCAGATTTTAAGTCTAATATGTCTACCAATTCCATCATAAAGCCTTATATTGAAGGAAGATTATGTAAATAAATAAGCATACTAATAATCTTATGCATTTATAAAGATTATTTAATTCCTAATCATTTATAAAAAGATTATTTTTTGCTCTATTATATTTACCTCATACATTCGCGAACTGTTGAGTAATCTTCCTTCTTATTTTTAGTAAAACTAATATAAATATACTTTTCTTTTTACATTTAAAAATTTATATTTTTTAAGTTTATTATTTTACATTCCATTTTATCGCAATTACATTGTATGGAGAAGTAATAGTACCAACTTTAAAACCTCTACCTTCTAATTCTTTAGTAAGATTAGGAATAGATACTTCTGATGGAATATTTGTAATTGTCATGTGATCTATACCTAATTTAGAATTGTTGTATATTTCAGTATTGAGTTTATTGTGGAAAGATTTAACAATATCTTCTCTGCTGCAAGGTTTGTTATATTTTGCCATCATTGCAGCAGATTCCTCAGTCATTTGAGGAATCTGATGTTTTTTAAAAAATCTCATAAATAAATAATTTCTCCTAATATATATACTTTATAATTGAAATATTTTGAATATGGGTCGAATGATTGAAGTTCCATTAAAGCACTTTTAACAGTTGACCAATATCCAGAACTGTTGTAAGCAATTACATAGTAATTACCTTCATCATTATAAGTATATTTTAGTTTGACAGTATGCCAACCATCATATCTTTTTACATATCCAGTAGTTATAAATATTGGATTCTTTCTTATGGGCTGCTTTCTAATTACTTTAGAAGAATTTGTTACTGGATCATATCTAGATAAGAATGGGTCTATCTGAGCACTAATAGTAAGTGTGCTCAGAAGAAGAATGAATAGTAATAACTTTTTCATTTATTTTCTCTACCACTTCTAGTTGATATATATCTTACATCAGCTTGATTACCAAGCCTATTATATTCCGTGCTTCCAAATAAGCACATTTCATAACCATCTCGTATATTCATAATATTATCTATTTTTTTTTATTAGTATTATTTATTATGCTTAGGATTCTTGTATATAATTCTAAGATAGCAACTAAATGTAACTGGGTCTATAGATTCCCATTCTGTGATTTTATTAGAATCTATTTCTTTTGCGTCTTGAGCAAGAGCTAAGGTTATATGCTTAGTCTTGCTTGTAGAGGGTGTGATGATGTTAGAACTATTCTTACATTCGGATACTCTAAGTGCTATGATATTATCAGCTTTACTAATACCGTCAATAGTAATCATATGAGGCTGTTCATTATTATTAAGAACATATCTCATATCCTCTATTGGAATATTGTTAAATCTGAAGATAGTCATATGTGGATAATTTATCTGGCGATAATTCTCTTTCTTAGTAAAATCTTCTGGAATAAATGTTCTAATCTTGTCCAGTTCTTTGTCTGAAATAAAGATACCTGCATACAAAATGCGATTAATTTTCTGTGCCATAGTTTTTTAAATGTTAGATATTGTTTTAAAGTAATTACGTTCTCTTTCTGCTAGTTTGAAGTATTTGTACATATCTGCAACAATACAATCTTCTGTGAGAATTCTTGAATCTAAAGTTTTCTCGTAATACTTAGAGAATATACTTGTTGCAGATTTTTTGCAAATGTAGTTACAAAGATTAAACAATGCTGTATAAAGCTGTTTGTAAGCTTTAACTTTAGTTATCTTTTTACCAAGTTCTTCATTGTAAGTATCTACAACTCTACAAGTAGTACCACCGATTACAGTTATATCCATTGAATCATTCTGGATTTCACTTCTAAAGTTTTCATTACTATACTGTTTAGCCCAATCTATAACATATTGTATATAATGCTTTGGGAAACTGACTTGAGTACTAAGATAGCAGCCTGTAATAGGACCAAGCTCTTCAAAAAGGAAAGAGGGTTTAGTAAAATTAATCATAGTTTTTAAATATTTGGTGAATATATAAGTTCTCTCCAAGTAAGACCTCTATATTGTTTGTTTGGATCAAACTTTTTGAAAACTCCTTTTGAAACTTCTAACTCTAATATTGCGGGTTTTGTTAAATCCTCATTCCTTACATCTATACATTTGTTGTTATGAAAGAACAAAGTATAAGTAAAGAGATCTGGAAGCTCAACATAGTCTTTATCTAACCTTACCCATCTTACATTATAACTTTTCATGATATTTCTTTTTTAAGACGGTCTCTTATTTGTTGAAGACCATTGATTAATATTAATTTAAATCTATCTTCAAACTCAGAATCCCTATTATTTAATAAAGATTTGAGTGTTAAATTGTCTGCTAAATATATGTTATCTGGTGTTATACTATAAAGCTGTTTATTAGAGGTTACTCTAAAAGTTCCATAGATGTCAGCACTAAGACTTGGCGGTAAATAGTCATAGAAAACAAATATTAACTTTTTGTAAGTATTGAAAAGAGATATTAAAGAGAGAGAAGCCGTTGACAAAGAATCTATAATTTCTCTGGCTATTTTTAAATATCTCTTGCAGAGACGTATATGACGCTGTTTTTCTCTATAGTGAAGGAAAATTCCAAAAATAGAGAAGGAGAGACATATATATAATATTGTAATTGTAGTATTATGCATGGTATTTTTCTAAGCTAATACTAAGTAAACAATACTCTGAGGCATTTGTTACCATTTGTTGTGTCAATAGTAACAAAACAGCCAAGTGTTAAAGGGAAACTATTGGGTATTTTATAAGTTCTTCCAAAATCAGTAATGAATGTCTGATGTGAGATAAAATAACCGTGTGTTGTGATTAAAGATGGTTGATATGACATAATGTGATGGATTTATGAAAATTTTTGAAAATTTTTTAAAATTGGCTTGAGGCCGCCGTTCTGGATTTTTTTGGCCGTCCGAGGAAATTTTTGTTAGAGGGGTTCTGGAGGGTTTTTGGGGGGGTGGTGAGGTCTGAACCAGGGGTCACACCCCCTAAAATTCCACCTTATACACCTCTCAGCTACCCTCGCATATTCAACTCCAAATAACACCCTCAAATCATTTTCTAATACTAACTTACCTATTTCTCATATATAAACCAAATTTTTTTTTGAAGCAGAAGGCTGCTAAAAAATTTTGTGGTTGGTAACAAAAAAATTGGTATTCACGCGCGCATTAAATAATAAAATGTGGAGATTAAAAAATGTACATCTGGATTACTTCTCCTTTTATTTTTTTTTTTATTTAATTGTATACAAATATAGTTTTTATATTTAAATGTAATCTAGAAGGTAGGTTTAATATCTATATTTATGTTTTACTATTTGATTGGCATATTTAATTATATATCTGCTACTTTTATTTGTAAATAAGTACATCATTTATGTCTAATAATTTCTTATATTTAATTCTAAACTGCATTTAAATTTTTTTTTGATTTATTTTTTAAATATCCTTATCTTTATCTATGCCCGTAAGTACTACTTTTTTTTTTTTACCCTATACTAGATGGATTTGAGATTTTTTTGACCCCCTGTGAATACATCTAAAGAAGTCTCCAGATATACTGGTTTGGACCGTGGGTCACAAAATTGTGATATTTTTTTTTAATTTTCCTACAGCAATTTGCGGCTTAAAATGACATCTTTAAATTTCAGATAATATTTATTAATAATATCTAAGATAGTCTTATACTTTTTTAAAATAAGTATCCTTACAAAGTTTAAGTAAATGATAGAATACAAAACAATTATCGGTGGAGATCATCGATATTTAAGTGAATTAACGGAGTTCAAGAATGGACTTCCAGATGGTGTAATTAATAAAGTAAAAACTGATGTAGGAGGCACTTATATTGCAGCTAATTGTGATAAGAACTATATAATAAAAGGCGGTAATAGAACTTAATCTATTATCGCCTTTACTTATTAAAAAGTATACATTTTAATAACTTCTCCTTTTATTTTTTTACATTTAATTGTACATTCTGGAAAATATTTCTTAATAACTCTGTTTGTCCAAGTAATTCCATCTGCCAACAATATACTCTCATACTTATCTTTTAATTGTTCGTAAGTATAACTTCCACATTTAATTGTAATCCAAGGAGTAGATTTAGTTTCTGGTTTATCTAGACATCTATGTTCTATTACTTGAAAATTATTTTTATTTAAATTAGAAATTACACTGAAAGAGTTTGCATAAATTTTATTAAATACATCGTAATTATATCTATCAATATCTTTTAAATTCGCGTCATATAATAATGCTGTATTCTCACAATTACTATTGATATACAAACTCATAAATGCTTCTGGAGCTTTACCGAATAATTTTAAATCAGTATTCTTATCTCTATCAGATTCATTATTAAATTGTATTTCTTTAGATTTAGCACTTTCTACATTATCTAATACTTCATCATTAAATTCTTTAGGAGTTTTTACATACCTATGCCTTTTCTCATTAAGAATTAAATAGCATTCATTTTTATATTTAGAATCTCTCAATCTACCGCAAATCTGAGGCATTTTGGTAGATATGTCCATCATAGTAGTGGATATATTAGAATCACACACTACTATTGTTACTCCATTTTTGTCATAAATATCTGCTCCTTCAAAAGCACATGAAGTATAGAAATTTACTTGTTTTACTGGGCTGTTAATACCATCATTCTTTACTTTCTTATTATATTCTGAACATACTATTCTGTAAGGATAACTTAAATGCTTCTTTAAAGCATTAATAGTCTTTACAGAATTAATAAAGACATGGCAATTTCTACCTTTATTTATAAAATAATCTATTAATTCCAATAATTTCTTCTGGACAAAATAAGTTTCATATATCTTAATATCTACTGGAGTAGCTATTTCCCAATTATATTTTAAGGTATTTATATTTTCCAATTCTTTTAATTTATATTCCTTATCAAATGGGGTAGCAGTCATAAAACACCAATCTTTAAATTTAGTGTAATTATTAAGAATATATCTTATTGGCTTCATTCTAAATGAATAATCATTAAATAATAAATGATATTCATCAATTAATAAGAAATACTTACTATAATCCGGAATTAAAGATATAAGTTTAGGTAATGAATCATACGTTGCAATTATCTTTTTATAGGGTATAGATGAGTTATTAACATAGCTAAGTATGTCTATAGTCTTCACAGACCCATAAATACCGAACCCAAATTTTTCTTTATTTTTTACTAAACTAACTGTTGGGCATAATATAATAGAATCTCTCTCGGCTTGCAGCTCTACAGTTGTACCTCCACAACCTGTTATACCTTTATTGAATAATACATGAGAAGGCAATTTATCTATTACTTCTGATAGATAATGATACTGTTTTGGAATTGTTTTTACTATTTTTTCCATGGTAACCGATTTATTTAATTTTTTGTTATACAAAATATATAATCTAGAATAGCTTATTAGTATCTCTGATATGCTAAAAAATCAGTTACCGAATTTTTTTTTTATACGGGTAACCGATTTGCGCATGGTAGGTAACTACTTTATATTCACCAATATAGATTATTTATTTTATATAATACAAATTTTTTTTTAATTTAAATCGGATACTTCAGAAGTAAATTTTTCAGATACACCTACGGTCTGGGACTGACAGATGTACCATATATCTGTTTCTGCTAAATTTGCAAAGAATTATTTGACACCCCCTCAGCGACATCAGTTGTTCCGGCCCCGTTTTTCAAACGTGAGTTTGTTTAAAGTATAGGTGAAAATATAGTATATATATAGTATATATAGATAGTTGAAATCTGGTGCAAAAATTTTAGGCTCTTATATTGGTCTAACTTTAATTTTTCCTATACTTATCTACTCGCTGTTATATCATATGTTTTCTAAATAGATGATTCCTAATATTGAAATATCGTGCAAAAATTTTAGGCTCTTATATTGGTCTAACTTTAATTTTTATTGAGGTCTAATCTTTATTAAGATAGTAAAACTATACATAATATGTAATTTCTAATATTGAAATATCGTGCAATTTCAATATTCGTTTATACACTAGTCTAACTTTATATATTTATATATATTTGGAAAAAAGATTCTATTAAATATTAACTTAACTATAATTTCCCAATATTAAAATATCGTGCAATTTCGATAGTTAAAATTCTCTAAAAGTTTTTTAAAGTTTTGTGTTTATCATCTTTTCATAGATATATTGGAATTGTTCTTTAAAGGAATTTCCTGATATGCAAATATGGTGCAAAAATTGCACGAAATTCGTATATAGATAACAGTATACTTTAGATAGTATTTTAATTAACTAATAAATTTTTTGGCATGAAAACTGAAAAGAAAAATGTTTATAAATAGCCTTTTAATATTATAATTGAATTAAGTGTTTAATTGCAAACTCTGAAATTTAAAAAAGAATCTTCCAGTATTCTAGCAAGTCGAAATACTCAACAAAATTTTGAATTAATACCCCGCATCGGCCGTTCTGTGTCGAAAAAGCGGAACGAAGTGAGCTTTTGCGACTTTAAGTATAGTTCCGATTTACTTATAGTCTTCTTTAAGTATAGTTATTAAGTATAGTTTGTTGCAAGATTTTGCAGTTGCTGTATAAGATTTTGCAGTTGCTGTATAAGATTTTGCAGTTGCTGTATAAGATTTTGCAGCTTCTTGTGAAAATTTAACTCTTTTTAAGATTTAAGCTTTCACAACTTATTCCTATATTTATATCAGATAATAATAAATATTAATACTTTAAATCTTATTTTTATGGAAAAAGGATGTGAAAATAAAAAAGAGTTACAGCACACACAATTACCAACAGATCATGAATATGATACACTTACTCCTAAAGATAAACTAATCTATCTCTACATTAAATCTTATGACAATCCTCAACATGACTGTTATCCATCTTTAAGACTGTTAGCAGATAGAAGTGGAATTTCTATACCAACAATTAGAAAGTGTATAGCAAATTTACAAATAAATGGTTATTTAGATGTAATTAAGAAAGGCAATAAGAATTATTATGTGTTTAATAAATACAAAACTTTTGAGCCATTCTCTAATGAGTTTTTAGATAATAAAGATTTATCAACCCGAACTAAATCAATGATAGTATCTATGCAACAATTTATGTATAAAGAAGAAAAAGGTAAAGGTAAAGTATCTCTTACTAATAAAGAATTAGCAGATAAAATACATATGTCAGAAAGAGATATTTATAATTGTAATAATGAATTAGCAAATAAAGGATTAATACAGACTAAGAATAATAAATCTTTAGCTTTAGACGGAACTGGATTAAAATCTACTACTAAGATTTATGATTTAGAGAATATGGGACAAGCTATTATTTGGAAACTCAAAGACCATGAAGATAGAATTACTAAACTTGAACAGAATATGCCTACTATAGAAAATGTAAGACAACTTACTTCTGAAATAGTTAAATCCGAAACCAGTAAAACTATTGAAGAAAAGTTTAGAAAACAAGATTTAAAGATTCAGCAGCAAACTGAACAACTTACTAATCTTACTAAAGCTATGTATAAGTTGTTAGATAATCTTAACAAAAAAAGAATTTTATAACAATCTATTTTCGCAAACCGATTGTTATTTTGTGTTTAATCAATTTTTATACATAGTCAATCATCAATCACATATCGACCTTCTTCTACAGTTACTAGCCATTCTCTATCATCTTTCTCACAAGACATTTTGAAATTATTAGCTGTAGCTTCTGTCGCAAATCGCCAGAATAAGTCAGTTTCCAATACTTGCAGATTTTCTTCTGTCACATCTCTAGGAACTCGAAGCTCTGCAATTACATGGAATACTTTTTTCACCTTAAACTCCTTCTTAATTGTAAAATCTTTCATAATATTTCTTTATATAAGGTAATTCTATACTCATCTGCAAATTCTCTGTAAGAGAGTTTGTAGACATCATAAATCTGATTCTCGTCACCAGCATTAAACCATTCTAACCAGTTAGAGATGATTTTAGAATACTGTTCTTCAGAAAGATTGTTGGCTCTTTCTTTACTTATTATTAATGTAGAAATCTTAATCATTAGTTTTAAATCTAAAAGAATTTGAGGGATTTTTCATTTGTAGATGAATAATTTATACTCAAATTCTCAAAATCCCTCAAATTTTATTTATCTTATTTCTCAGTGTATCTCAATTCTTCTAATTTCTTGTATGAAATTTTAGAAATTTGAGAAAGATGTTTGATGTTTTGGAGTAAGAAATCTTTATACTGATTCAGCATGATGTTATAGAGAGAAGATTTAGGATTTATTCCAAATCCATTATATCCAACTTCTTCACCTTTACAAGATTCCCAAAATGGAATGTTCTGAGTATTAATTCCATATCTTCCGCCAAGATATACGTCTCCCGGCTGCATGGATTCTATACTTTTAGCTCTAAACATTCCAAAAGGATCTGTATCAAGATTCTTACTATCAAATCCTTTACTGAAAGCGGCTTTATGTAGTTCTACAAGTTGTGTAAGAGAGGTACAATTCTCTATCTTATTTACTAACTCTGGAGCAGAAGTAAATCTACTTATACATTTAGCTGCAAATGCTTTATTCTCTTTAACTACAGAATTACGGAAAATTCTATTAAAGAGATTGTTCTTAATCGTCTTCATTTATTTAAAAGTTTGTAAATTCTAGCTTTAACAGCTATATCACTTCTATTTAATTTTACAGCTATTATTGATACAGAAACTCCTTTCGCATTTAAAGATAGAAGTAATGAATCTTCACTTAATTCCCATCTTTTCTTAGAAGTTTTACGTAGAGCTTTAGCTTGCAACAATGCTTTATCAGAATACGCATTCTTCTTTATTTCTACAAATTCAGAATGTGGTACTCTTTTAGCTTGCTGAATTCTTTGAACTCTTCCTGGATTCTTCATCTTATACCTCGTAAATCCAAGATTGTTTAAGAACTTAGCTAAAGCAGATACTTGTACTCCAAGATGTTCTGCCATTTCGGAATATGTAATTCCTTCATCGAAAGCAGTTATGATATACTGCATCTCATCAGCTGAGAGATTAGTAAGTTTATACTTATGAATCCCTTTAGACCTGAGAAAACTACTTATCTCACTTTTAGAAACAGAGATAACACGACCCATATCTGTATAAGTCATACTATCTCTGTTCTTTAAAATGAACTCTTTTTGCCAGTCTTTCATATAGTTACTTTACAAAACCCGGAACAGATACAATTACCCCATCTTTACGAACACAGTCTGGGTGCCCAGTAGCTGGTGCTACACAATCAGTTCTACCAGCGGCTTTAGCTGCTGCTAAAACCATAGCACTAACTATGTATACTGTGTTCTTCCGTGGTTTTGGGAGATTAATTATATCTCCGTAGTGTACCTCACAAATACCATCGTCATTAAACGATGAGAAGGTATTGGATACACGTGCTATGCCACGTGAGACATATGCCGTTCCATTGTTAAGGTTTATTATGTGTGGGGTCAAATTTATAAAATCTGTCATAATTAATTAATATTGATTTAGTTATACTTAAGATAAGCAGTTTATACTCATGCTTAGGAGTTGATTGTTTAACTACAGCACCTCCTTAGGAGGGTCTGGAAGTCTCTTTACTTTGAATTGGTCGTCTTCACATATAGTGAAGATCTCCACAAATATACATATCATGAACAAGAATGCCATAAATGGCATCTGCCACACGAATATGCTCCCGAAAGTGAGAGCGATAAGGCAGAGAAGGATGATAATGTAAAGAACTGATGATATTGTTTTCATGATAATATTGAATTGATTATACGTGTTAGGTAAGCAGTTTTACATCATGCTTAGGATGTGACGAGCCTTAAAGCTCGTCGAGAGAGAGTTCCGTGGACACTGTTGCCTTATATATTTCAAGCTCTGCCACGTAGTCGTTCTCCGTATGCACCTTGCATACAAATTCAGAATCAACCTCGAGCTTATTAAAATCTATATCTTTTGCTACAAAGGCAGTTTTGTAGCGGTCAAAGATGCCCATTTTGGTGTATATCGCAGATAATATCTGTGATATAGCATTAGCCTCATAGGGTAGCTTCCATGCCCTCACGTCGGCCTCAGCTATTTTGTCATACTTAGTGTTTACTTTCTTACTTGCAATAAATTTCTTCATGATTAATATTGATTTAATGGTTATACGTGTTTGGTAAGCAGTTTAGACACTTGCTTAGGTGTTTAGAGACTACTTATCCAAGAAAATCCAAATCAAGCATATCTGGTATTGCCCTACAATAACGCAGTTCGCTGAATTGGTTGTATATAATCACAGCGGATTCATCACTTAAGTCATTATAGTTCATCTTAAACTTGATTAGGGTATCTATACAAGTCTTGGATGCCTCCTTCGAAACGAAGGAGATACGAATATACCCCTTACCAAGGGTATAGCTTTCAACTCCGTAAATTTGTATTGAATAATATGTCATAATAGTTATACTTTTAAAACTAAAAGAGGTTTTTCTGTTGCCAAGAAAACCTCAAAACTCCGCCACTAGGCTCTTTTTATGAGCACATCATTGGCATAAACCGCAGCCCCTGTCAGATCGTCGTCTAGGAAGTCTATATCTCTATAGGCATCTAGGGCGTCATGCAGGGTCGTATACGTCCCGGTGATCTCACCGTAAGTATACTCCTCTACTACAGTAAATTTCGTCGTCGTCATAGTAATTGTTTTAATGGTTAAGTTCCCACTCTGAGTTCTAACCTCAGTACAATAGTTATACTTAAGTGGGAAAAGGCACAGAGTATTACTACTCTATGCCTATAATGTTACTCCACGATATCAACCGTGAAGAATGTAGATGTTGCATATGGCTTTGTGATGTCAAAGCTGTGGGTCATACCCGTACGCTTATCCTTCACCTCAACGCTCTTGCCGGCCAATGCCACAAAGGCATCCTGGAGCTTGCCATGTTTACGGAACTCCGCACTTGCAGTTCCGTCGCACATGCCCCACTCTCCTGTGGCATTGCCATTCTCGTCTACGAGCGGCAGGCGCCTGTTGAATACAGACGCCCCCACGTTCTTGTATTCTTTCTTATTTTCCGCGGTTGTCACTTCCAACCGCAGATACTGATACTTGGTACTAGACCCCGTAATTGGGGTCTTGTACACCTTAAACGGTGGTGTGGGTATAGTGAACTTATCCCCCACTTCGAGTGGGGAATTAAATTCTCTGTTGCTGCCATCAAAGACAGCAGCAACAGTTCCACCTTGAGCTTTAATGCTCTTGTCATACTCTTCATTACTAAAATTACTCATGATACTTGAATTTAAATTGTTAAACTGACTACTGTTAGTTATACTGCGAAGCAGTAGTAGTCGCCTGTTCCGCTAGGATAACGTCCTGTATTATACAGATTGAATGGGGTTGTTAAGTTTAGGTCTGGTTGAATGGTGTTGTATCCAACGTAAGGGTAGGGCAGGATGTCAGTAGCAGGATGTCAGTAGCAGTGAATCGGATGCAGGATGTCGGA
>ERZ808240.4579-NODE-4579-length-12075-cov-3.215641_pt1 | contig 12075 bp, 10 predicted proteins | sample MGYA00521084_ERZ808240 | MGnify/ENA primary metagenome ERZ808240 (study PRJEB31516, sample SAMN03275571) | gut metagenome | biome: mammalia-associated habitat; material: feces | host: Papio cynocephalus | place: Kenya | collected 2012-08-06 ... | reverse complement strand
AAAAAGAAGAAAAAGAGTTCGAAAAAGAACGAAAGGCTGCTATTAAAGCCCGTTATAAGAAGATGAAAGAAGAGGGTCTTGAGAAATATCTCACCCCTGAGCAGATCAGCTATAACAGAAGAAGAAGAGCTATCGGAATGGTTTGGCCGTTCTTCAGATTTCTTATCCTGTTTGGTCTGTGCTTCGTAATCCTCTATCCACTGATATTCATGCTTTCAACTGCGTTCAGACCAAATGAGCAGATGAATGACCCGTCAGTAGTATGGATCCCTAAGAGCTTCACACTTGATAATCTTAAGGACGTTTGGGGAGTAATGAAGTTTGGAGATACTGTTATAAACACAGTTATCCTTAACCTCGTGGCTTCCATTCTTCAGGTAATAACCTGCTCTATCACAGGCTATGGCTTCGCCAGATTTAAGTTCAAGGGTAAGGGAATCCTGTTCGGTATCGTTGTTCTTATGATCATCGTACCACCACAGATCACAACTATCCCACTTTACCTCCAGTATGCTTACTTCAAGCCAGAGTGGCTCGCTAAGGTATTCACACTTGGCAAATCAACTTCGCTTATCAACAGCGGTTGGACAATGTATCTTCCTGCATTGTTTGCAAACGGACTCCGTGCAGGTCTGTTTATCTTCATCTTCCGTCAGTTCTTCAGAGGACTTCCTAAGGAGCTTGAAGACGCTGCATACCTCGACGGCTGCAGTCCACTGAAAACATTCCTTGTTATCATGTGTCCTAACGCAAAGTCATCGTTCCTTACAGTATTCCTGTTCTCTATCGTTTGGTACTGGAACGACTACTATGTATCATCATCATTCTTCACACAGAACGATACTGTTGCTCTTATGCTGAAGAACCTGAATACAAACCTGACTCAGCAGCTCTTCGACGGTCAGGCGGTATCTGTAAGACAGATCATCGTTTGGCTTGAAGCAGGTTGTCTGCTTTCTATCACACCTATCCTTATCATGTATGTATTTCTCCAGAGATACTTCATCGAGGGTGTTGAGAGATCAGGTCTTGCAAACTAATTTGCAAATATGCTTATCAAAAGTCCCGCACTTCGGTGCGGGACTTTTTTGTGTGAAATTTATGTTCATATTTTTAAGGCTTATCAAATTTGTACATATATAAAAGCACGCTATTGTGCATAGTGCTATGAAATGTCAGGTTAATTTAGTACAATCGTGTATAGAAAAAACGCCGTTTTTTTGGTATAATAAAATTGGTATATTATATTTGAAAATATTCAGTTAGGAGTCTGAAAATGGATATAAAAGTAAACTTAAAGAAGCTTTTCGCAGCCGTTTTGTCGGCGGCGCTGTGCCTTTCCGCAGGGGGCTGTTATCTGCTGCCTGACGAGGAAGAAGTGCTTGACGCACCAACTGTCAAGGCAAGCGATGTTACATATTCCACAGTGACGGCGAAGAAAAAGGATCTTGAAAAGAAGATAGTTGCAACGGGCACTGTCACAGCGGAAAATCAGTATACGCTCTCTTATGAAAAGCAGAGCGGCACAGTGTCAAAATTCTATGTGAAAGCAGGCGACAAGGTCAAAAAAGGCGACGTTATCTGTGACCTCGATACATATGACCTCGACTATCAGATAGAAGAAAAACAGCTTTATCTTGAAAAAGCAAAGCTCAATGTTGATATAATCTATGAGGGCGGCGGCTCTCAGGCTGAGATAGACTCAGCTTACGTTGACGTGCAGCTTCTTGAAAAAGAGCTTGAAAAGCTTCAGGCGCAGAAAGAAGATTCAAGCCTGAAATCTCCTATAGACGGCGTTGTTTCATCACTCTCTGACGTAAGAGCAGGCGACAGCGTGAACCCCGGTCAGACTATCGCAACTGTTATCGATACCTCTGCCCTTTATATCCCTATCCAGCCTGACGACCTCACTCAGTATGATATCGACACAGAAGTGCAGATAAGGATAGGCGAGGATTATTATGACGGCGTTGTTTTTATGACTCCTAAAAAGCTTGCCGATTATCAGGAAGAGCAAAAAGAGGATCACAACAATGTTGACGATACAGGTATAGATTATCAGGCTGATACTATCTATGTTCGTTTCAAAGACACCGCCCCTGCGGAAGCGGTGGGTCAGCTTGCGGATACCATACTTGTCCTTGACAGCGTAAAGGACGCTATCGTTATCTCAAACAATCTGATAAAAAAGGTTGACGGCACAAAGGTAGTCTATGTGCTGAAAAACGGCGAAAAAACTGCCGTCGAGGTGGAAACAGGTCTTTCCACAGGCTCTCAGACCGAGATAAAGTCAGGTCTTAACGAGGGCGACGAAATTGTTATCAGATAGGTTTGAAAGGATAAGCTTATGTTCACCTTATTGTTCCGTAAAATGCGAAACACCAAATGGATGGTGCTTTGCCTGCTGATAGGCTTTGTTATGGCGTCCGCCATGATGAGCACTATCCCTATTTATATGAACGCCTCCCTGCAAAGAATGCTTGTAAAGGATCTTGAGTCGTTCCAAAAAGAATATGATATCTACCCCGGTGCGTATAACACCAGCTACGGCTTGAAAATGGATATCTCAGGCAGCGAGCAGCAGAAAGCTGTGGAGAATTATAACAACAAAGTGGAGACTAAGTTCAAAGAACTTGGTCTGCCCAAAAAGCTTGACAAGAAGTATATAAGCGACGAGTATCTCTATGTGCGCTCCCTTGCAGTATCAGAGGGCAATCCGCAGGCGAGGTTCACTCTCGGTGGTATGACGGATATCTCCGACCATATCAGCATAAAACAGGGCAGAATGTTCACCGCAGGCAAGCGCTCAGACGGCGTTTATGAGTGCGTTGCCACAGAAAAAGCCTTGAAAAGCACAGAGCTTGCAATAGACACAGTCTATGAGATAGCTGACGTGTTTGACGATGATAAGTCAATAAAGATAGAAATAGTGGGCGTTTTTGACGTTAAGGACGAAAACGACGCTTATTGGGCAGAGGGTCTTGACTCTCAGTATACAGCCGTTATCTTCACAGATTATGACACAATGCTCGGGGATTGCGTCGATACAGGCGTTGTGAATATCACAAAGGCCGCCCATAACTATGCAGTTGATTATGCTTCCATGAACATGACCGACCTTGCAAGTACAAACGAGATGATAGCAAAGCAAAAGACCTATTTCAGTGATAATTCCATAGGCTTCTCAATGCCTGCCTCGGATATTCTCAAAGACTATGAGAGCCGTTCGTCACAGCTCCAGCTCGTTTTGTGGCTTTTGCAGATACCTGTTATACTAATGATAATATTCTATCTCTTTATGGTCTCACAGCTCAATGTCGAGCAGGAGCGCAACGAGATAGCAGTTTTCAAAAGCCGTGGCGCAAGCCGTTTGCAGATAATGGGCATTTACGCTCTGGAATCTCTCGTGCTTGGCGTTCTGACAGTTATAATAGGGCCATTTGCAGGACTTGGACTTTGCAAGGTGCTTGGTGCGTCAAACGGCTTCTTAGAGTTTGTCAATAGGCGTTCGCTCCCTGTGCATATGACAATAGAAGCCTTTGTCTATGCGGCAATAGCCGTTGCAGTGTTCTTTGTCACAACTATGATACCGATCTTCCCTGCCACAAAAACAACTATCGTTGAGCATAAGCAGTCAAAAGCCAAAAAGAAAAAACACGCCCTGTGGGAAAAGGTCTGCCTTGACTTTATCCTCGTTGGCGGCTCAGTTGGCTGGCTTTATTATTACAACAAAACTCAGGAAAAGCTCGTTGCAGAGGGCGTAACAGACACCACCGCAACAGTAAACCCTATAATGTTCGTGGCTTCCACAGCCTTTATACTTGGTCTTGGTCTGTTCCTTATAAGGATTTATCCTTATATAATAAGGCTTCTCGCAAGAATGGGCAGAAGAGTGTGGTCGCCTGCACAGTATGTTTCACTGACTAATATAGGCCGTTCCTCAACAGGCAGAGAAAGATTTTTGATGCTGTTCCTCGTTCTTACTGTATCATTGGGCGTGTTCTTTGCAAATACCGCAAGAGCCTTGAACAGAAATGCTGAGGAAAGCGTTGCCTACGAGGTGGGTTGTGACGCAGTTCTTACAGAGCAGTGGTATAGCAGTAAAATAGAATCTGCACAGCAATCCACGCCCCAAAGCGCTTCACAAGCAGCTCAGTCAGGCGGCACAGAGCAGACTTCCGACGAAAGCGATGATGAGGAAGATACAGAAACTACCATACAGTATGTAGAGCCTGTTTTTGAACGCTTTGAAAAGCTCGCAGGTGTGGAAGATGTCACAAAGGTTTTCAGAAAAGACGGCGTGACTATCTCGTCAAACAAGATGAACGTTCCAAGACAACAGACAAAGTCTGATGACGAGGAAAAGACCCGTGACGATTTTCTTGACCAAAACGTTGACACAAGCTCAGGCAAAAGCTCCACAAGCAATGTCCAGCTTATGACGATAGTGCCAAGCGAGTTTTCAAAGGTCTGCAAATTTGAGGACAGACTTCTCCCTGTTCACATAAACAACTATCTGAACGCCCTCGCAGAGTATACCCCTGGAGTTATACTTTCTTCAAGCTTTAAAAGTTATGGTTTGGAGCTTGGTGATACAGTGGAGTGTAAATGGGGCGGAAACGAGTCCTTTGAAGTGACCGTCCTCGCCTTTGTTGACTATTGGCCGGGACTAAGCCCTTACAAAGAGGCCAAAAACGGCGGTTATATGGACTTTGCAGTTATGAACTACGATTATGTGAACGTTCAAACAAGCATGGAGCCTTACCAAGTGTGGTTCAAGCTAAAAGACGGAGCTTCCGTTCAGGAGTTCTATGACTCCATAGATAAAGCAGGCATTAAGCCGCTCACCCTTGAATCTGCAAGCCAGCAGACCATAGAAAAGAAAAACGACCCTATGCTCCAAGGCATGAACGGCGCTCTCACTCTCGGCTTTATCATCATCATGGTGATGTGCATAATAGGCTTCCTTATCTATTGGATACTCTCTATAAAGAGCAGAACTTTGCAGTTCGGTATCCTCAGAGCAATGGGAATGAAGTTCAGAGAGATAATAATGATGATAGTTTATGAACAGCTTTTGGTATCAGGCGTTGCAATATTCGCCGCAATCTTTATCGGCGGCATAACAAGCGACCTGTTCGTTCCGCTGTTCCAAAGCATATTCGACGCAAGTCAGTCAGTGCCGCCGTTTGCAGTAATACCTGAGCGCAGCGACTATCTAAAGCTCTATGCAGTTATAGGTGTAATGCTGCTCACAGCCTTTGTGGTGCTTGGCAGACTTATAAAGAAGATAAAGATAAGTCAGGCTTTGAAGCTTGGTGAGGATTGATAGGAGGATTTTTTATGACAGCTTATGAAAAGCTTACAAAATGCTATGAGTGCGTAAAAAGCAAAATAGACTTTGAGCCAAAGGTAGCCCTTGTGCTTGGCTCGGGTCTTGGGGATTATGCAAATTCCATAGATGTGAAATATACCCTAAGCTATAAGGATATAGAGGGCTTTCCTACTTCCACAGTAGAGGGTCATAAGGGTCAGTTCGTTTTCGGATATGTTGGCGAAGTGCCTGTCGTTATAATGCAGGGAAGAGTGCATTATTACGAGGGTTATGCAATGGAGGACGTTGTGCTTCCTGCAAGACTTATGAGAATGTTGGGCGCAAAGGTGCTTTTCCTTACAAACGCATCAGGCGGCGTGAACGCAGGCTTCAAGGCAGGCGACTTCATGCTTATAACAGACCATATCTCTACCTTTATCCCTAACCCTCTTATCGGAAAAAATATCGATGAGCTTGGCACAAGATTTCCTGATATGAGCGAGATATACAGCAAAAAGCTCAGGGATATCATCTCAGGTGCAGCGGAAGATCTTGATATCACACTCCGTCACGGCGTTTATCTCCAGCTCACAGGACCGTCATTCGAGTCACCTGCGGAAATAAGAATGGCAAGAACTATCGGCGCAGACGCAGTGGGAATGTCCACCGCCTGCGAAGCTATCGCCGCAAATCATGCAGGCATGAAGGTCTGCGGAATATCCTGCGTGGCAAATCTCGCCGCAGGCATGACGGATAATCCTCTTACCCACGCCGAGGTGCAGGAGTGCGCAGACAAAGCAGCTCCCCTTTTCAAAAAGCTTATCACAGAGAGCATTATAAGAATAGGCAAGGAGATAGAGTAATTCACTTCTTAGTAACAGCTTTTTCAAAATATGTGTCATAAATGTGCGAAAGCGGCGGCTGATGTGTACTTTTTTGCTAAACTTTATGAAAAACTATTGACAAATCAAACGCTTTAGTTTAATATATTATTATGAAGTAAGTATCTTCAAAAAAATTATCAAGAATATGGAGAGATAATGATATGGCAAAATTTTGTGGACAGTGCGGAGCGCAGCTCAATGACAATGCAACTTTCTGCACTCAGTGCGGTGCGACAGTAGCACCTCAGCAGCCTGCACAGCAGACCGCTTCACCAATGGCAAATCTACAGCAGGCAGCAAAGAATATCGATATGAACGCTATCAAGGACGCCGTTTCTGTTGAAAACATCAAAAATCTGAAAAACAAGCCTAATAAGCTCACTATCGCAGTTTTGGCAGTTCTGCTCGTGCTTGTTATTCTGGTAGTCGTTATCCTTTGCATGATATTCGGCGGCGGAAGCTGGAAAACGCCTATCAACAATGTTATGGACGTTCTCAATGACGGCGACGGCGACGCATATCAGGAACTCATGCCTCCTTACATTAAAGACATGGCAGACGCTCTTGACGGCATCGTTGATATAAGCGATGAGGATTATGATGAAGAGGCTGAAAATCAGAGAGACAGACTTACAAAGAAATACGGCGACGATGCTGAGATAAGCTATGAGGTAGTTAAAAAGACTGAGGTAGACTCAGACGATATCGACAGCTACAACGATATGTCAGATCTTGCCTCTGTGCTTAGTGCTAAAAAGGCTAAGAAGTATAAGCTCACAAAGGCTTATAAGGTAAAGATCAAGTACACTATCGAAGGTGAGGACGCTGACAAGACCGACAAGACAACAGTTGTTGTTGGTAAAATGGACGGCACATGGGTACTTCTCGACAATGGCGATCTTCCTATCAGCACAGGTTTCTAAGTTATAAAAAGATCAGTAACGGGCGGAGGTTTTCCGCCCGTTTTTGAAAATGCGGTGTTTGCACAATGAAAAAACTATCAGTGCTGTGTATGCTTTTGTGTGCGGCAATACTCTTTTGCTCCTGCGGAAAGGAAGAAAGAGCTGTCTTGGGATATGAACAGCCCGTGGCAACTTTAGTCACGGCGGCGCAGTATAGCGATACGCAGTCATATCTTTCCTGCTTTACCCCTGAGGCTGCGGCGGAGTATAAAAACAGCGACAGCTATAATGATGCCCTTGCGGAAACGCTTCTCACAAGGGGAGAAGATAAAACAGAGCTTTCTTATAAGCTAAGCGATAAAAAAGAGCTTGACAGCGACGCTGTGAAAGACCTTGAAAAAAGCTATAAGGAAAGCTATCACAAAAATGTGACTATCAAAAAAGCTGTTACGATGACAGCAAAGCTCATAGAAACTACCGACAGCGGCGAGCTGTCTGCCAGCCGTGAGATAACAGTGGTGAAAATAGAAAACAGCTGGTATATTTTTGGAAAAGTTATCGAAAAATTTGATCTCAGCCAAAAAGGCTGAGGGGATCAATAATAATATGAAAAGAGGGTATTAATATGGAAAATTGTCCAAAATGCGGTCTGCCTGTTGCTGACGGCGCAAAGTTCTGCGCTGCCTGCGGAACTAGAATGCCGCAGAAGCTTATAAAGAGCAAGGTATGCTCAGTGTGCGGAAACACACTTAATGCAGGGGCTAAGTTCTGCAACGTCTGCGGAACAGCCGTGCCGCAGGACGAAAAGCCTGCCGACGAGCATGTAGAGGAAGAGAGAAATCCTGAAATGGAGTCTATCGAAGTGCCTGAGCTGCATTTTGATGATACTCCTGTGCAAAATCAGACTATCCCGCCAACAACTCCTGATATGCCGACTATGGACAGCGTTTATCTGCCGGGTCAAGAGCCTGCAAAACCTGCACAGCCTGTTCAGCCAACAGCCGAGGAAGTTGCAATGGCTTCAAGAACTGTGGATATCCCACAGACGCCAACAGTTGCGGAAACTCCAAACGTTGCACCACAGTCTCAGCCTGAAAGAGTTCTCACACCTGAGGGCTATCAGCAGCCTGCTCAGCCTGTGAACAATGCAATGCCGCAGATGAATCAGGGCGGTCAGCCTATCCAGCCAAATCAGATGAATCAAATGAACGGCGTGACCCCTGGAAAGGGCGCAGGCGCACTTGTTCCGATAATACTTATCATTCTTATACTTGCTGTTATCTGCGTTGACGTTTTCTGGCTTTTCAGAGATCAGATATTCGGCAAAAAGGACGAAAGCTCAAATGGCTGTGCAGTGATAACACTGGCAGACGAGGCTGACGATACAGCTGACGGAGCATTTTTCTTTGAGGAATAGAATATAATATAAAAAGGGACGTTTTAAAGCGTCCCTTTTTTGTGTATCAATATTGTGACTGCGTAAAATATAACGTGTGTGACTGCGTAAAATATAACGTGTGTGATTGCGTAAAATACGACGGGCGTGACTGCGTAAATATAGCGGGCGACCAAAGGTCGCTCCTACTTTTAGTCTTTCATGCTCTCTATTATCTCGTTAGCCTTTTTGTAGATAACAGCAGGCTCTTCGCCTATCTTAAACTCGCCGTCCTCATAAAGCACCTTACCAGCACACATCGTAAGCTTTACGTTCTGCTTTGATCCGCTGTAAACAAGGTTTTTGCCTATGTTGTTAAGAGGCTGCATATTAGGCTGAAAAAGGTCTATAACGATAAGGTCAGCCTGCTTGCCCTCTGCGATAATGTCGCAGTCAGAAAGTCCCATTGCCCTTGCAGAGCCTACAGTTGCCGCTTTCAGTACCGAGTCAGCAGGGCAGGCGGAAGCGTCGTCGCAAGCAATTTTCTGCAAGCCTGTCATAAGGAACATTTCCCTGAACATATCAAGACAGTTGTTGCTTGCAGGGCCGTCTGTTCCGATAGCGATATTTATTCCCATATCCTGCATTTTAACGATAGGCGCAATGCCGCTTGCAAGCTTTACATTAGAGCCTGCGCAGTGAACAGCCCATACGCCCTTGTTTTTGAATATCTCAAGATCCTTGTCGCTCATGTGAACGCAGTGGAAACCTGCGCCGCCGAAGTCGAAAATGCCGAAGCTGTCAAAAAGCTCAGTTGGCGTAACGCCGTATTTCTCTATGCACTCTCTTACTTCCTTTGCAGTTTCCGAGTTGTGCATTGCAACAGGCGCTTTGTATTTTGCCGCAAGCTTACCAACGCCCTCAATAAGTTCCTTTTCGCAGGTGTATTCTGCATGGAAACCAAGCATAAAGCTTATAAGAGGGTCTTTGCCATTGTATTTCAGATAGTTGTTTTCAAGCCTTTCAAGATTTGACTTGTCACCGCTTACCGCACCGCAAAGCACAGAGCGGAAACCGCTTTCCATGCAGGCTTTTACATAATCGTCAAGCTCAAAGTACATATCAAATGTCGCCGTGCAGCCTGTTGTGAGATATTCAAGTATGGCAAGCTTTGTGAGCCAGTAAACTTTCTCTCCGTCAAGTTTTGCTTCCATTGGAAATATCTGCTTGAAAAGCCAATCCTGCAACGGCATATCGTCAGCATATGAACGCAGAAAAGTCATTGCCGAGTGAGTGTGCGCATTTTTGAATGACGGCATAAGAAGATTGCCCTTAAGGTCATATTCACATTCAAAAACCTTTCCGTCAAGCTCCTCTGCCGTCGGCTTGCCAACGAAAACTATCTTGTCCTCTTCTGTCCAGACTTCTATATCCTGTGTTTCTATGCCATTGGCAAGTGTCATTACCCTGCCGCCGAAAAATCTTATCATGGCTTCTTATCCTCCCTTACTCTATTTCAAGAACAGCCGTCTGCTCGCCGTGGCGTGAAATAACTCTCGGCACTCTCGCAGATATTCCGCAAACCATCTCATAGCCTATAGTGCCAGTCATTTTGCCGATATCGTCAGCGGTTATCCTCTCATTTCCCTGTGCGCCTATGAGAACAGCCTCGTCTCCAGCCTTTACGTCCTCTACCTCAGTTACATCACACATGAACTGATCCATACATATCCTGCCTGTGATAGGGCATTTCTTTCCGTGGATAAGCACATATCCCTTGTTTGAAAGTGCCCTCGGATATCCGTCCGCATAGCCTGCCGTAACAGTTGCAAGCTTTACCTTGCCATTTGCTGTGTAAGTCCTGCCGTAGCTTACGTCAGTTCCCTTGTCTATGTATTTTACCTGCGCAACAGCCGCCTTAAATTCCATAGCAGGCTTTGGTTCAAAAGGCAGAGCCTTTGCAGGGTGGGGATAAAGTCCGTAAAGTATTATGCCCAGTCTTGCAAGAGAACTTCTCTCGTTGTAATAGTAAACTCCTCCTGCTGAGTTGAGAAAATGTACCTTGTCAAGATGAAGTCCCTCAGCCTCGCATTTGTCAGCCACTGAAAGTATCTTCTCCGTCTGCGCCTTTGTGTATTCCTCGTCCTGCTCTCTCAGGCTGTCAGCCACCGCATAGTGTGTGAAAATGCCCTCCAGCGCAATGTTTTCAAGCTGTGATATCTCTTTAAGCTCGCCGTATATCTTGTCAGTTTCCCCGTGTAGACCTATCCTAGTCATGCCCGTGTCGATAGCGGCGTGTATGCGTACCTTGCCGTCAGCGTTTTCTGAAAGGGCTTTGGCATATGAAAGCTCCGTGCAAGCCTGAATGATGTCAAGCTTTGTGAGCCACTTGGCATTCTCAGGAGGAGTGTAGCCCAAAATAAGTATCTCGCCCTTTATGCCCATATCCCTGAGCCTGTGGGCTTCGTGTATGTTCGATACCGCAAACCAGTGAATGTTCATCTCGTTTTCAAGAAACGGCACTACCCCATTGTCAAAATGTCCGTAGCAGCTCGCCTTTACAACGCACATTATGTCCGTTTTTTCCCCTATGAGCCTGCGGTATTCTTTCAGATTGTATTCAATACTGTCAAGATTTACCTCGGCCCATGCTCTCTTCAAAAAATCCATTTTATTTTTCTTCCCTTTCGGTTTTATAATTGTGCCTTTGCACAAAATATTTGTCATTTTCTATTGAAAAAGATAAATCAATGTGTTATAATGTTCTTATCATGGGCATTGTGTTGCCCGCTCTTTCAGGAGGCTTTGATGTGAGTAATATCGTCCCCGCAGATGAATTTTTCTGCAACCGAGATACCTCTTGCTGCTTTACAGGTCATAGGGACAGGGATCTGCCTTTCGGCGGCGATGTCCATAAGCAGGGCATGAAAAATCTCCTGAGTATGCTCGTCCTAATGATAAAGGAAGCATATAACGACGGCTGCCGCACTTTTATATCAGGTATGTCAAAAGGTATCGACCTGCGCTGCGCAGAGATAGTCCACAGCCTTTCGGCTCAGCCTGAATATAAAGATATGAAGCTCGTGTGCGTTCTGCCCTATGCAGGTCAGCACACAGAAATGAAAACGCCCTTGGACAGCTATACATATTCGCTCATTTTGAACTCTTGCAGTGCAGTTGTGATAACAAGTCCCAAGTATGAAAAGGGCTGTTATAAAAAGCGAAACAGCTTTATGGTGGATCATTCCTCACGTTTGATCGGGGTCATAAAAGAGAAAGCCAAAGGCTCAGGCACTTTGCAGACCATAAACATGGCAAAGCGTGCAGGTCTAAAGCTCAACGTCATATACCTTGACGATAACCCTGTTTTTTATATCGACTCAGACTCAAACAGCCGTCCTATTTAGTTTACACCTAAATTGAAAATTGTTCAATAGTTTTCGTGAATTTTTCCGAAAAAGTTTATATATGAAAAATCGGCGGGCGGTATGCCTGCCTGTATATATTTGAAAGTAAGGAGATCAATAACATGGCTCAGACGAAAGCTCACAAGAAAAAAAGAAGATCTCAGGCTCCTATCGCTCTGGTCTACTTCATAAC